>Ga0207653_10000012_pt1 | contig 159557 bp, 110 predicted proteins | sample KBSK5251metaG_FD_184341 | JGI IMG/M metagenome (GOLD analysis project Ga0207653, IMG submission 184341) | Corn, switchgrass and miscanthus rhizosphere microbial communities from Kellogg Biological Station, Michigan, USA - KBS K5-25-1 metaG... | ecosystem: Host-associated > Plants > Roots >... | reverse complement strand
ATCTTTCCTTTGGCTTAACCAAGAATCTACCTGCCTGAGGCTCTGTCAACTTTACATCGCTGTCCGTTCTGTATCAATGGCAACGTGACTGACTACTAGAGACCATAAACCTAAAAGGAGAAGCGATGCGCAGAGGAAGCGTCACCTCGATTACGCAGGTGCTAATGATTGTCGCGATGCTTGCAGGGTTCGGAGCATCGAGTAGATCCCTCAAGGACAGGCCGCTTGAACCGCTGTCGCCGGGACCGTTCTCCGTAGGCGTTGCGACAGCCGTATTCATCGACAACACAAGAATCGACAATGTGACGAAGAAGCCTCGCACGCTGGTCACCGAATTATGGTACCCGGCTACTGATGCCGCCCTGCGCATGCCAAAGAACAAATATTCAGATTTCACTCCGGGCGGCGTGACTCCCGAAGTGGACGAACTGATCAGGAAAGCTTACAAAATGAGCGCAGCCGAGATCGATAAGACCTACTGGAACGACGCTCACCGAAACGCGCCGGTGTGCAAAGGGCGATTCCCGCTTGTGATTTTCTCGCACGGGAATGGAGGCTCGCGCAATCAGAACACGTTCTGGTGCGATTACCTGGCGAGTCACGGATACATAATCGTGTCGCCCGATCACACAGGCAACGCTCGATGGACGATAATCGATGGCAAGCCTGTCGTGTTTCAGGCGTCGGAACGTTCTAACTCGGCGAAGGACCGCCCGCTCGATTTGAGTTTTCTGCTCGATCAGATGATTCGATGGGACAAGGGCGCGGACAAGCGATTCGCGGGACACATCGACACCGGGCGCGCCGCGGTGACCGGCATGTCATTCGGATCGTACACCGCTCACTGGGCATCGGACGCCGATCCGCGATTCAAGGCAGTGATCGCGATGTCGGGCGCTCCGGCTTCGCATACGAACCTCACGGTGCCGTCGCTTCGAATGCTGGGCACCGAGGACCGCACGATCGGAGCGCCGGGTAATGCCGCGATTCGCGACAATCACGCTAAGCACACTGGCCCGTCTTATCTTCTCGAACTCAAGAACGGCGGGCATTATTCTTTCACCGACATGTTCAAGATCAACAAGAATTTTGGCGACGGCGTCGGATCGGGCAAGCGGCGAGATACGAATGAGCCGTTCGAGTTCACTTCGATGGAGACGACCTACAAGATCATCAACTCTTACAGCGTGGCTTTTCTCGGTTACTACTTGAAAGGCGAGAAGGAGTACGGGAGTTTCCTAAGTGAGAATCACTGGCCGGATGCGATGAAGTGGGATGTGACCGGCGTCGGCCCTCGCGAAGTTCACGAAAGATGACCGTAGCCCACGCAGTGGGTGACAGCGTGTAGCCCAGGGCAAGTCTGCGCAGCCCTGGGTTAGCGTTGCGCCGACAACCGTAGCCCACGTAGCGGGCGACACAAGCGTAGACGAATACTCGCGATGTGCCCAACCTCTGCCGCCCGCTTCGCAGGGCTTGCCAACTAACGTGCCGATGTCCCCCAGGGCTTCGCGGACTTGCCCTGGGTTACACGCTATCGCCCACTGCGTGGGCTGAAACGTCCAAACTCGTGTCCGACAAACTTCAGTTTGTCGAGATGGTCCGTTAGGAGGGTGACAGAGGCGTAGACAAGGTACCGACGTTCTGCCGCCCGCTGCGCGGGCTCGCCAACCAACGTGTCGTCTTTCACCCAGGGCTGCGCGGACTTGCCCTGGGCTACACGCTCTCGCCCGCTACGCGGGTTAGGGTTGCTACGAATCCAAGGTTGCTACGAATCCAGGGTTGCTACGAATCCGGATCGCCGGCGTTGAAGATGATGCTCTTGCAGGTGACGCCGCCTTCTGCCTTTTGAAACTCTGAGACGTCTATCGCCTTCACGTTGAAGCCTTGCCCTTCGAGCAGCGCGATTGTTTGCGGGAACGCGCTCGGAACGATCACCACATCTTTGACTGCGTCTTCGACCGAGCCGGCGATCACGCCTTCCTTCGCGTCGCCGATCACATCTTCGATCAGCAAAACGTTCGCGGCGCCGGGCTCCGATGCCGGTACGTCGATCAACTCGAATCCCGCGAGCCGCGTCGTGTCTACCAACTCGCGGTTGACGAGAATCGAATTCCGGCCGACATAAGAACAGCCGCTCTTTAGGTGCAGGCACTGTTTCACATCGACGGCGGTCACCTCGTAATCGAACGGCCACAGGGCAGCTCGTAGTTGAGCAATGCCCTCGGTGTTTGTGCGGCTCGACGCCCCCACAAACATTCGGCGTCCGATGCGCATCACGTCTCCACCATCGAGCGTTGCCGGCGCGCGCATAAACTTCAACGGTCGATACACCGAGAGCGCCCGGGCGAGGCTCTCGGTTTCCGGCCGCCGGCTCGCGGCTCCCATTACTGGAATCACCGCGACTTCATCAACGACGATGGCGGCGTCTTCGACAAACACCGCGTCCGGCAAGTCCGGTTCGGCCGCAAGCGAGACGACTCGCACGCCGAGGCTCCGCAGGCAATCTTCATAGGCCTCGTGCTGCCCGATCGCTTTCGCAACGTCGATTGGTTCCTTGGCGTGAAAAGTAAGCTCGCAGCGATTGATGCTCGGACTGACTTGACGGGTGATGGCACTTAGCATGTTGGAAAGAGAATCTCGCGCAAAGTACGCAAAGGCTCGCGAAGGACGCAAGGAGTTTCGTCAACTCGAAGGTCATCCACGTAGCGTCGCAGCCCTACTTGCTGCAAGCGGCCGACTCGGGTGTCTTCCCCGAAAGCAGCGCCGCGGCAACGCACGCCCAGCGAGGCGCAAGCTGTGAGCTTGCGGAGTTCGTCTCATGATAATGATCAGGCGTTCCGGCTGATTTGCACGGGTCTTTCGCCTGACGAAGCCCGCGCGCCGGATCAGGCGACGGCGGCAGAAAATCATAACCCGGAACGATGTAGCCGAATTCGTCAGGGCACAGCCCAAACACAAACTTGTACTTCTTTGTCATGAGATCGCGAACGCCTGGTTCCGAGGGGCGCTTCGTATCGGCTTCGGGACAATCGCGGCGCCGGTTCTTTTCGACGCCGTAGAAAACTTCAGGAAACAACTCGCCGGGCGTCGTGATTATTTCCGCATCGGCGAGCGTGATCGCATAAACGGTCGACTCAATCTCAAGGTGTTCCCCTTCGCGAGGCGGCGGCATCGTGTCCAATACGCCTTTGGAAGCAAGAAACAAATAGCCCGCGTTGTCCATCGGCGCTCGAAGCGCAGCCTTCTTCAAGATCAGTTCTGACGAGCGGCTCCACTCGCTTCGATCCAGAGCCTCAAAGACTGCGCGAGCAACATCACGTCCAATCGCCTCCGAGCGTTCAAAGGTGTAGGGCGGACGATTGTTCTCGCTCTTCAGCGGATAGTCCTTGCCGTCGAATCGAATTCGATCCCCGCGTTTGTTATTCGAATCGCCGATGATCTCTGCTGCCCCGATGTCGCCACTGATGTACACCGCCGTGCCCCCGTATTTGGTCTCGACGGCCTGGCGAACCGCGTGCGGAAAGTCGGAAGTGATCAGCGTGTTCTTGTCTTCCATCGATTCAGGGTGAGTGTTCCAGTTGATGAGCGTAGCGATGCACTTGTCGCGCGAGGGATTGACGAACTGCATCACGCGCATCTCTTCATCGAAGAAGTTCGGAGGCCGCCCGTGCGTGCGCGTCTGCATTCCCGCGATCGACGGAGAACTTTGCGGATCAGTGCGGCCGAGCTTAATGACAGCCGGTATCGTCGAGGCCGCGGCTTTGTTGATTGCGTTGGCGATCTGGCGATCGACGAAGCGAAGATACTTCGGATACTTCCCGTCACTCAAAACATTGGCGCCCCAGGGACCGATCGTGTCTGGACCTTCGTGATTGTGCGTGCTCGCGATCAATATCTCTGTGATGCCGAGTCTCGGATCGACCAGCTTCTTGATCTCGCCCAGACCGTAGTAATTCGCCTTTGAGTAGTAACCAATGAAATCGATTGCGACGATCGCGATCTTAGTCCCGCCGTATTCGAGCACAAGCGCGCGAGCCCACAAGTCATCGTGTTTGCCGGTCGCGATCCGATTGTTGCCGAAGCCTGCGAGATAAACTCCGTCGTACTTCGCATTCGAGCTCGGATCGATCGCCGCGTTGCCGGGATCATCTTCGAATGGCTCGCCCGTGTCCCAGCGTCCATTGTGATTCGCATCCGTGAACTTCTCACCCCACACTCCGGACTCGGTGATCGTGCCGTCCCAGTCCGGGTATGATCCAAAGGGAGTGATCGGAAGGGCCGCGACTCCTACCTTCAAAGTCGCCTTTATTGCTCGCAAGGCCGGAGCGGGAACAAGGCCCAAATGGACGAGGGCGGCTGCAAGAATCGCAATGATCGATCGCGGCATTATGTCTCCAAACGAACCGGGTTCCAATCAACCCGAGCTGACGAGCGCGCATATGATATCGATTGTCGACGACCGGCTCAAGAACGGTTTTGAGCACGATGATTCCGGGCCGCGCCGGCCTGCCTCCCCGCGCGATATTCAGCGAGATGGCTGCGGAGTCGGGCCCGTCTGTCAAGGGTTTGGGCCGGGGGCCGAAATTTCTAAGGGGGCCGAATCAATCCGCTTGACAATCCCGCCAGAAATAATAATCATATGCGGGTCTAAAGGCTTCCTGGCAGCAAAATTCATCTCGGTAATGATTGGGGGAGAGCACGAACGGAGGGGCTCTCCAAGGTGATCGTGAAGTCTGGTCTTATGCGCATCACTATAGACAATCGACTGGTATCCGCTCCTCCCGTGCGGCCCGTCGTTACTTCAAAACAACTGTTCGGCTCGCCCGACTACTCTGACGGGGGCGTAATGAGACACAACTCACCCGCTCACAGGTATTGAAAGGAGACAAGCATGCACATCAAGTTTAGACTCCTGCTGTCGTTAACGCTGGTGCTGGCGTTCGCAGTCAGGATGACTCCCCTCGTTGCGGCGCAAGAGGCGGTCGGTGCAATCCGAGGCACGGTCACTGATCAGCAGGGTGCCGTAATTCAGAAGGCCACCGTCACCGTTACCAACAAGGCAACCAGCGATACCAGAAAGATAAATGTTGGTGATGACGGGATCTATCAGGCGTCCAATCTGCTGCCCGGCGAATATGAAGTGAAGATTGAAGCGCAGGGCTTTGCCACGCAGGTTACGACGCTGATAGTACAAGTCGGCAACACTACCCCCGGCGACGCCTCTCTGCGAGCTGGCGCGGTGGGTGAAGTTGTTGACGTGGTAGCCGAAGCGCCAATCATCGATAAACAGAATTACAAGATTGACGGCGTTATCACCCGGCAAAAGATCGACGCCCTGCCGTTGAACGGGCGGAACTTCCTCCAACTCGCTCTGCTCGAGCCGGGAGTTAGCGTATCGGCTGGAAACCCCGGCAACGCCAATAACCTGTTCAACGTTTCAATCGGTGGCGCTGATTCGTCATTGACCAGAATCACGATTGACGGCGGCAGCGTGTTGGACCCGGTAACGGGCGGCGCTGCGCAGAATTTCTCAACTGAGTCGATTCAGGAATTCCAGATATCGACATTCAGCTTTGACCTCTCGACGGGCGTCACTTCCGTTGGAGCTGTGAATATTGTTTCGCGTACTGGGACCAACACCTATCACGGAACGGGGTTCCTATTCTTCCGTGACCACAGCTTTGCGGCGCTCCCGACGTTCTTCCGTCCGAATGCGACGTTCGATCCGCTGTTCCGCCGCTATCAATACGGCGGCTCGTTTGGCGGCCCGATCAAGAAGGACCGAGCGTGGTTCTTCGCCAACTACGAGCGGCTGGATCAGAAGTCCGCTGAGTCGATCTTCATTACCGGCGCGCCGGTTCTTGCGCAGTTCAACACGACGTTCCAGTCGCCATACGACGGGCATTTACTCAACGTGCGCGGCGACTTCAAGATCAACGACAAGAACAACCTGTTTACCAGGTACAGTTGGGACAAGAACGAGGCGTTTGCGCCAAACGGCAGCAACAGGCTGCCTTCCAACTGGCGCGACAACAGAAACCGCGACCACAACATTCAAGCGGGCGTTACCACGGTGTTCACTCAGAACATCGTCAATGATGCGCGGTTCAACTATCAACGAATCAACAACACCAGCGACATCCCCTCCGCCAGCAACTGTCCTCCATCGAATAAGGCTTGCCTCGGAGTCGGCGGCGTCCAGATTCAAATCAACAACAGCAACCTGATCATCGGCAATGAGACAAATGCGCCTCAGAACCGCATCCTGGACCGCTACCAAACAAATGACAATTTGAACTGGCAGAAGGGTTCGCACCGCATCCGGTTCGGCGCCGAGTGGGAGCACAACTACGGAAAGGGCAGTTGGGACTTCTTCGATCCGGCGCTGATAGTGTTACACGATCCGCGCGACATTGAGAACCAGAACGCGGGATTGTTGGCGGCCATTAACTCCTCAGTGCCGGCGCCGTTCAGGCCGCTAGCCACCGCGAATCTCATTATTCCGCTGCCAGCATCGCTGCAAACCGGCTCATCGCTGCCGATATCGCTAGCCGACATCCTGCAGATCCCGTTCATCGCGGGAGTCGCTGGCGTAGGCGACAAGATTCAGCCGCCCTCTTTCAATCAGAGCATCGCGCGGCAAGGGAATCGGTACCGTTTCTATGGACAAGACTCGTGGCTGATGAGACCGGGCTTTACGTTCTCGTTTGGCGCGGCATATCAGTACGAGACAAACCTTGGAAATCACGACCTCGATCATCCCGAACTTCTGAGGGCGCTGATAGGCGAGCTCGGTCATTCGAAGAAGGACAAGAACAACATCGCGCCTTCGGCCGGGTTTGCCTGGGACCTCAAGAACGACGGAAAGACGGTCATCCGCGGCGGCGCGGGAATCTATTACGACACGATCCTGTTTGTGACTCGCTTACTCGAGCGACCGCTGCTCGGACCCGCCGGAGACGGCCGCCTGTCGATACCGACGGCGTTCTTCACCAATCCGCTTACCTTCGCGCGGCTGCCGGCTGGTTTCGGCGTGTTAAACCTCTTCAGCAACGCGATCAATCCGCTGGTTGGCGCACGACTGGATCTGCAAAACAACTCGCAGGTCCCGGGATTTCCCACGCTGCCCAGCAAGTTTACAGGTCAGAATTTCCTGGATGCGCTAGCCACCCAGGTTCCCGCACTGCAGGCAACGCTGGCGGCAGGCGCCGCGGCGGGCTTCAGCAGCATGCAGTTCGTTAAATCTTCGCAGCTTCCGGGGACCTTGCTTGATCCGAATCTGGAGGTTCCTTACTCCGAGCAGTTCACTCTTGGAGTCCAGCATCAATTGCCGCACACGATGGCTATCTCGGTTGATTTTGTTCAACGCAACCGAGTTCACAATACTCAGGGCCTCGGCGCGGCGATCGACTACAATCACTTCAGGCGTAGCGCCGCGCGAGGCGGGCCGGTTCTTCCGACGTGCACCGCGGCACAAGCAGTTGATCCGCGCGCCATCTGTGCAAACGGACCGATCTTCATTATCAACAGCGTTGACCGCAACCAATACCGGGCGTTGCTCGTGAAACTCGACAAGCGCTTTTCGAATCGGTACCAGTTCACCGCTTCTTATGCGCTGTCGAGCCTGACCGGTTTCTTCCTCAAGGGCGGCACACCCGAAGACGCCGATGCGTGGTTTAGGGATCACGGGCCGCTTTCGGGGGATTCGAGACATCGGTTCTCATTCAGCGGTTTGGTCAACCTGCCCTGGAACATTCAAGCCTCACTGATCGCGGTCTATGCCAGCAAGGGTCCATTCAACGCGCGCGTTGGCGGGACAACGGATCTGGACGGAGACGGTCAGGGTGGCGACACGCTTCCGGGTCTGAGGATCAATGATCTCGGCCGGGGAACGAACTCAACTCAGTTGTTCCAGCTCGTCAACAACTACAACACGAACATCGCCGCCCCGAGCGGCGGCGTGATCAGACCGTTAACCCTGCCGGCAAAGTTTGACTTCGGCGACGACTTCCAGTCCGAAGACATTCGGATCTCGAAGGTGTTCCGCTTCAAAGAGAGGTACTCGGTTGAGGCGATAGCCGAAGTGTTCAACATCTTCAATGTTTCGAACCTCGGTGGGTACTCGACAACCATCGGCAGCAACTTTGGGCAACCGACCCAGAGACTGGGACAGGGCGGATTCGGAACCGGCGCGCCGCGAGCGCTACAGTTCGCCGCTCGGTTCAGCTTCTAACCTCAAACTTTCAAAGCGTGCGGGAGAAATGAACTTCTCCCGCACGCTTCTTACCTTATCCGCTGGCTGGCCCACAAACGAAAAACATATCGCAAGTGAAATTCGCCGGCTAACCTTCCGCGAAACCCGCTAATCGATTATTATCCCTCCGTCGCAATCAGATTCCTGAACTGCACAAACGGATTTCGGTCAAGACTAGTCGTCTCCAGGATCAACCGCCCAAAGGAGAGAACTCACAAATGAGATCAGACAAAACAAACGTCACTGCGTTATTTCTGCCCGGCATAGGCGCTCCGCGTATTCGAAGCGTGCCATCGATATTCCGGCGGCCCATTGCTCTCCTCGTCGTCTCGCTTCTCGCAATACTGTTGCCGGGACCGCTGGTGATCTCCGCTTCCCGGCCAGTTGCTTTCGCGGCGACACAGGCTCAAGGCGCGAAGCCTCTCGAGCAGATGGTCCCGATGCGTGACGGTGTGAAACTCGCAACCAGTATCTATCTTCCCCAAGGCAACGGCCCCTGGCCCGCGGTGCTCGTTCGCACTCCCTATGGTAAAGAACTTCAGGCAACTGGTAACAGTGTGTGGACCAATCGCGAATACGCGTTGATCGTTCAGGACACTCGCGGAAGGTTCAAAAGCGAGGGTGAATACCGGCCCTTTATGACCGATCACATCGACGGCTACGACACGATCGAATGGATTGCAAAGCAGACGTGGTCGAATGGCAAGATCGGAATGTATGGCGCGTCGGCGATGGGTATTACAGCGAACCTCGCGGCGATGATGAATCCGCCTCACCTTGTTGCCAACTTCGTCTTGGTTGCCAGATCCAGCATCTACAGCCAGTCGGCGTTCATGGGCGGAGTGTATCGCAAGGAGCTCAACGATCCGTGGCTCAAACGGCAGAACGCTGAATGGGTGATCGCCGAGACGCTAAAGCACAACGTGTACGACGGGTTCTTCGATCTCGCGGAGATGCCGAAGCACTGGAGTGAAATTCACATTCCGGTTTACAACTACGGCGGCTGGTACGACATCTTCGAGCAAGGCAATATCGACAATTTCGTTGGATTGCAATCGCACGGAGCGGGTCTCGCCGCGGGAAATCAAAAGTTGATCGTGGGCCCGTGGGGACACGGCAAGATCGAAGAGGTCAGTTATCCCAAAGACTCCGTCGTCAATTCCACCGAGGAGGCGCTGCGCTGGTTTGACTACTGGCTCAAGGGAAAAGACAACGGGATCATGGATGAGCCGCCGGTTCGCTACTACGTGATGGGCGACGTGGCGAACGCCGGAGCACCTGGAAACGAATGGCGGACTTCTCTCTCGTGGCCGGTTCCTTCAAGGCCGGCTTCTTACTATCTGAAGAACGGCGGCGCGCTCGATGCGTCTATGCCGGCCGAGCAGGAAAGCTCTGACGGCTACGCATACGATCCAAAGAATCCGGTGCCGACGATCGGCGGCGCGAACCTGAGCATCAAGAAAGGTCCGATGGATCAACGCTCAATCGGCCCGCGAAAAGACATCCTGAAATTTGTCACGCCCGCTCTTGGATCTCCTGTCGAAGTTACCGGCCGAGTCACGGTGGAGTTGTGGGGCGAAAGCGATGCGCCTGATACCGATTGGATGGCGAAGCTGATCGATGTTTATCCCGATGGAACCGAGCGGCTGGTGCTCGACTCAGCGGCGCGCGCGCGATTCCGGGAAGGGTCCGATCGTGAAGTGTTCATGAAGAAAGGTGAGGTCTACAAGTTCACGATCGATCTTTGGTCGACAAGCCTGATATTCAACAAGGGACATCGCATCGCGATTCACGTGAGCAGCTCAAACGACCCGCGCTACGATCCGAATCCGAATACTGGAAAGCCGTTGCGCGCGGACGACGAAACTCGCATAGCTCATAACGCGGTTCATCACGATCGCGCGCATCCCTCGCGAGTCCTGCTTCCGATTGCGACGAATTACAACGGCAAGCGTCCGTGATTTCCCACCAACCGAACGATTGAAGCGGAGAGCGTCCAGCTCTCCGCAGCCATCTTCGCCATATTAAACACTCGAACTGGAATGGGTTCGGCCGGTTACGCCCGGCCTTTCTTGCATCTCTTTCAAAGCGTCTGATTAACATAGCGCTATGAAGGAACCTATCAAATGAAGGAACCTTGGTCAGCAACAGATCGAAAAGCTATTCCCGGATAACTTGATCCTTCTTGGCTACCGCGGCTCGATTGCGGAGCAGTTGCTCGAGATTAAGCGCGGAGAGTGGCCGTTTGAGCCGTAAACGAGCAGGTAGCGGTGTTCCCGGATGTATCCGTAACAGTGCACGTCACCGTCGTCGTGCCTACGGGAGCGTGGACCCGGACGGAGGGGTAAAGACTGTGCTGCTGACTCCGCAGTTGTCTCCGACCGTTGGAGCGGCGTAATTGGCAACTGTGCCCGAAGCGAACGGACAAGCAGGCGCGGTCGCCTGGGTGATGTTTGCCGGACACGTTATCGTTGGCGGCGCGACGTCAGAGACTGTCGTAGTGGCGGTATCGATGTTATTGCCGCTCACTGGATCACTGACATCCGACGTCACCACTCCCTGGCACTTCAGCCCGTTGCAAGCAGCAGGAGCGGTTACGGTGATCGTTAGAGTATCCGTGACGCCCTTGCCCAGACTGGCTATGCTCCACACACCGGTCGCGGAATTGAACACACCTTGCGAGGTCATGGGACTCGAAGCGTGCAACGCCGGGAACGCGGGGAAGCTTTCGGTGACGACGACGTTGTAGGCCGGATCATCGCCGATGTTAGTAACCTCAACGTGTAGGTTACCGAAGCTCCGGGTATCACTGGACCGGCGGGACCCGATACGTCAATGCTCAGATCAGCCGACTGCACAGCGTTGAGCGTGACCTTCGCTTGATTGTTGGCCGGATTCGTATCGAGCGGCGACGCTGCTGTGATCTGCGCTCGATTGGCCACCGGATCAGTGGTCGTGAGCGTGGCAACCACGTTCAGTGTCGCGCTGCCCGAAGCGGCCAGTGACCCTACGGTCCACAAGCCTGTAGCGGGAACGTAAGCGCCTCCGCCGTCATCCGAAACGTACGTCAACCCCGCCGGCAGCTTGTCGGTAACGACCACTCCGGTTACGGCGGTCATGCTGGGGTTGGTAACGGTGATGGTGAACGTCAGGTTCTGCCCCAATGTCGGATTGGGCGGTGAACTGATCTTGGTGATTCCGAGATCGGCCGACGTGGCGGTATCAAGAACAACTACTTCGGCTCGATTGCCGCAGCCGTTGAAGTGATGCAACAACAACGCGCCGAGCGAACCGTTGGCGGTCATGTTGGCGGTATTCCACGTGACCGGAATTGTAGCGCCGTTGAGATCCGGCAACAGAATCGAGCCGCCGAAGTTGAGTCCCTGCGCCGCGCCGCTCCACGTGAAGGGTCTGTTGGCGGCGTCGAAGGACCCGCTGAAATTCGACAGCGGCGAGAACCCCACCCACTGGCGATTCAAGGCTCCAAGTGCCGCCAGCGTGCCCGTAGCAGTCTGAAACGCCACCTTTAAAGTAAGCGGGCAAATTCGGCGGTCTCGCAAGTAGTCGCGTTCAATGCGGAAGATGAAGGTCCATGAGACTTGCGGTGGCGTCTAATTGCACCGGGATCTCAGTGGCCTGCACCCCAACGGTCCGAGCGGTCAAATGGTCTCGCGTTTACTGCGCTCGACGCATTTTGCGCGATGTCAATTCTTCATTGAATGAAGTTCTTCCCAAACAAGGAACCCACAAGAGCGGCTCCCTCACAGAACGGCGCTGGGAACGAATGGCTCTGTCGTTCCCAGCTTTTACTTAAGAGAGTCGGACGCCGAGCTAAACCCGGCGGGCCGATATTTTGAATCGAGGCTTCAACCTCGCACTAACCTCACTGACAGTTGCACGAGTTGTTTCTTATGTCTCGATCGGTGATCGTGCACTTGGTGACCCCCGGGGGTGACTGGATAGTGGCCGTGCCCTTGAAGATCGACTTGTCGGTCTGCCCAGATACTCTCTGCCCGGGTGAGCTCATGTCCTGGAACGTGATCACGCATCCCTTGACCTTTACCGTGGCCGTTCCAGTGAAGGTTGTGCCTCCGCAGCAGAACTTGTAGGCTCCGGTCAGCGAGTTCAACAACAACACCGTGCCCGGATTGCTGTCATCCTGCAGACATACGTCAAACACCGACACCGAGAAGCTGCAACTCGCCGTGTTCCCTGCCGTGTCCGTAGCAGTGCACATCACTGTCGTCGACCCGGTTGGCATGCACGCCCCGCTTGGCGGTACGCATACAACCTGCACTCCCGGACAATCGTCCATCGCCGTCGGCGTAGCATAGCTCACCGTTTGACACCCGCCCTGCTGGCATACGTTCTGATTCGTCACCGCAGTCACATTCGCAGGACACGAGATCGTCGGCGCATTCGGATCAACCGTCGTCGTCGTCATCTTGCTATTGTTCCCGCCAGTCGGGTCCGCAAGATCCGAACTCGCCGTCGCCGTGTTCGTGATCACAGTCCCGTGAACCGTCCCCGCGTTCACCCTCACCACGATCGTAAACGTCGCCGTCTCTCCGTTGGGCGAAGATGACTTCATGAACTTGATGTTGCCGGTCCCTCCGAACGGTACCGAATCCGTCCGGCTCCAGCCGGCAGACACCGTGCTTGCGGATACCAGAGTCGTGTTCGCGGGCACCCCGTCGGTAATCTTCGCGTTGATTCCCGGCCCAGGTCCGTTGTTCTTGTAGCTGATCGTGTAGGTGATGTCCCCGCCCACGCATACCGGGTCCGGAGCATCCGTCTTGCTGGTAATCTCGACATCGGCCTGCGCGACTACCGAGGTGCACTCCATAGCCGAGTCATCTCCGGTGTTTACTCGATTCTCGGTCGATGCCGTGATCGTAGCCGTGTCGCAGATCGTGTTGGTGCCAGCAGCCGTGCTCGATCCCACCGTCAACACTGCCGTCAACGTGCCTTCAACTCCGACACCAAGACTGCCGATGTTCCAGGTGTAGTTCGGACTGCTGCCGCTGACCGAGCCGATGTTCACCATAACCGAATCGACCGTCACCCCCGAGGGCAGAGTGAACGATTCGCTCATCATCACGCCGGTTGCCGCGGTCAGCCCGTTGTTCTTCACCTTGACCGTGTAGGTCAGGTTGCCGGGTCCGCCGCCAGCCGCTACCGGATCTGCCGATTCGGTCTTGGTCACCTTAAGATCGATATCGTTATCGACTATTGTCACCGTGTGCGCGGTCGGGCTCACCAGACTGACTTGCCCGCTCGTGCCGTCCACCAACGTGTTCAACGCAAAGTTGATCGTCTCGTTGCCTTCCGAGAAATTATCGTTGACGATCGAGATCGAAACGTTCTTCGTCTGAGCGATGTCGCCGCTCGCGAAGGTCACCGTCTGTGGATTCGGACTGTAAGTGTAATCCGTTCCTCCGCCGGTGGCTGATCCGGTCCCAAGGTCTTGCACGTTGACCGACACGGTTCGCTCGAGCATCGGAGTGCCCGTGCCGTTTGCAGTGATCACCAATGTCACTCCAACATTGTGAGTCGCCGTTTGCTCGGGAGCATTGCTCGACGACGCCGCGAACGCGACCGTCGCCGTGTCGTTATCGACGATCGTACCCGTAGCATTGTTCGGTGTCCCGATGCCGTAAGATCCCGGCGTTATCGCAAGCGCAACGGTTTCGTTGCCTTCAACCTTCACATCGTTCACAGGCGTCAGCGATACCGTTGCCGTCGAATTGCCTGTCGCGATTGTGACAGTTCCACTTGATGCCCCGTAGGTCGCCGCTCCTGTCTGCGTATAATCGCTCGTGAAGGTCGCCGTCCCGCCCACCGAGAAGTTGACGGTCAACGGGCCCGTTGTGACTCCGCTTCGCGTGAACGTGTACACGAGATTTGTCGAGCCGTCCTCGCCCACTGATGACGGAGACAAAGTCATCGTCACATCGGTGTCGTCATTCGTGATCGTTCCAGTCGCGGTGTCGGGCATCCCGATGTTGTAACCCGTGCCCGCGGTCACCATCAGGATCACCGTCTCATCCGGCTCCACTGTTGTGTCTGATGAGGGATCAACCGTCACCGTAGCCGTCGAGTTCCCGGCTCCGATCGTTACCGTTCCCGCGCTTGCGGTGTACGTCGCGGCTCCCGTCTGGGTATAGTCGGTGCTGAATGTAGCCGTGCCGCCAACCGAGAAGTTCACCGTCAACGCGCCCGTCGTCACGCCAGTTCGCGTGAACGTATAGACGAGATTCGTCGCGCTGTCTTCACTCGTTGACGCCGGAGAAACCGCAACCGTCACATCGGTGTCGTCGTTGAGGATCGTCCCGGTCGCGGCCGGTCCACTCGGGTTGTACCCGGTGCCGCTCGCCACGGTCAGGATAACCGTCTCATCCGGCTCAACAGTGATATCAGCCGAAGGATCGACCGTAACGGTAGCCGTCGAGTTCCCGGCGCCGATCGTCACCATGCCGGCGCTTGTGCTGAACGCAGAGGCCCCGGCCTGCGTGTAATCGGTGCCGAAGACCGCCGTTCCGCCGACCGTGAAGTTCACCGTCAACGGGCCAGTCGTGTTCCCGACTCTCGTGAATGTGTACACAAGATTGGTCGGGCCGTCTTCGAACACCGACGACGGAGATACCGCTACCGACACATCGGTGTCGTCGTTAATGATGGTACCGGTTGCAGTGTCGGGCATCACAACGCTGTAGCCCGTCCCAGCGGTCAGCATCAGGATCACTGTCTCATCCGGCTCGGGCGTCGTATCAGCCGAAGGATCGACCGTCACCGTCGCCGTTGAATTGCCTGCGCCGAATGTTACCGTGCCGCTAGACACCCCAAACGTCGCCGCGCCCGTCTGCGTGTAGTCCGTGCTGAAGGTCGCCGTCCCGCCTACCGAGAAGTTCACCGTCAGCGGACTCGCCGTTACGCCAGTTCTGCTGAAGGTGTAAACCAGATTGGTCGCACCGTCTTCAGACACTGATGACGGCGATACGGTCAACGACACATCGGTGTCATCATTCGTGATCGTTCCCGTTGCTGAGTTTGGAACGCCTGCGTTGTATCCGGTGCCGCTTGTGACGGTCAGGATCACCGTCTCGTCCGGCTCGACCGTCGTATCGGTCGTCGGATCAACCGTCACCGTAGCCGTTGAGTTCCCCGCGCCGAAGGTCACCGTTCCGGTCGGCGGAGTAAAGGTCGCGGCTCCACTCTGAGTGTAGTCAGTCGATGAATCCGCGGTCCCGCCAACCGAGAAGTTCACGGTCAACGCTCCGGTGGTCACACCACTTCGTGTGAACGTGAATACAAGATTCGCCGCTCCGTCTTCTGCCACCGACGACGGAGACACAGCCACCGTAACATCGGTGTCATCGTTGGTGATCGTGCCAGTCGCCGGATTCGGCGGACCGGGCGCGTAACCGCTGCCAGCCGCTACCGTCAGGATCACCGTCTCATCTGGCTCGACCGTCATATCCGCAGTCGGATCGACAGTCAGGCTCGCCGACGCGTTGCCGGTTGTGATCGTGATTGTTCCGGATGAAGCGGTAAACGTATCCGCTCCCGTCTGCGTGTAGTCGGTATTGAATGTTGCAGTGCCGCCGACTGTGAAGTTCACAAGCAGTGACGAGCTGGTATCACCCGTTCGTGTGAACGTGTACGTCATGTTGGCCGCGCCGTCTTCGGCAACGCTTGCCGGAGACACCGCCACGCTCACGGCTGTGTCATCGTTGAGTATTGTCCCGGTTGCTGAAGTTGGATTGGCGGGGTTATAACCGGTCCCGCTTGTTACCGTGAGTATCACCGTCTCGTCTGCTTCTCCCGTCGCATCCGCGGTCGGATCAACGGTAACAGTTGTCGTCGCGTTACCCGCTCCGAACGTCACTGTCCCGGTGCTTGCGGTGAATGTCGCCGCGCCCGTCTGGGTGTAATCGGTGCTGAACGTAGCGGTGCCGCCAACCGAGAAGTTGATCGTCAACGCCCCGGTAGTGAATCCGGTGCGTGTGAATGTGTAAACGAGATTTGTCGCTCCGTCTTCGGCAACTGAAGCCGGCGACACTGCTACCGACACATCAGCGTCGTCGTTAGTGATCGTGCCGGTGGCCGCGCTTGGCGTGCCTACCGCGTAACCCGTCCCGGAAGTCACAGTCAGGATCACTGTCTCATCAGGCTCGACCGTCGTGTCCGCGGTCGGATCCACCGTCACCGTGGCGGTTGTGTTACCCGCGCCGAACGTGACCGTCCCACTCGATGCGGTAAAGGTCGCCGCTCCGGTCTGGGTGTAGTCGGTGCTGAAAGTGGCCGTCCCACCGACTGAGAAGTTTGCTGTCAACACACCTGTAGTGACTCCGCTGCGAGTGAATGTATAGACAAGATTCGTTGCGCCGTCTTCCGTCACCGATGTCGGCGATACCGCTACCGACACGTCGGTGTCGTCGTTAGTAATCGTTCCAGTAGCCGCCGACGGCGACCCGACCACGTATCCAGTGCCAGACGTGACCGTCAGGATCGCTGTTTCATCGGGCTCAACCGTTGTGTCGGACGACGGGTCAAGCGTCACTGTCGTCGTCGCATTGCCCGCGCCAAACGTCACCGTGCCAGCGCTCGCGGTAAAGGTGTCCGCGCCCGTCTGCGTATAGTCAGTGCTGAAGGTCGCAGTACCGCTCACTGAGAAGTTCACGGTCAGCGCTGCGGAAATATCACCTGTCCGCGTGAATGTGTACACCAGATTAGTCGCGCCGTCTTCGGCAACACTAGTCGGAGACACAGCCACGCTCACCGCTGAGTCGTCGTCGAGTATGGTGCCCGTCGCCGATGTGGGCGCCGCCGGATTGTAACCGGTGCCGCTCGTCACCGTAAGGATGACCGTCTCGTTATTCTCAGCCGTAGCATCGGTGGTCGGATCAATCGTCACCGTCGTGGTGGTGTTCGTCCCCGTGAAGGTCACCGTTCCGCTGCTGGCGTTGAAGGTCGCGGCTCCCGTCTGGGTGTAATCGGTGTTAAATGTAGCCGTGCCACCCACCGAGAAGTTTATCGTCAGCGCTGCGCCGGTGAACCCCGTGCGTGTGAATGTGTAGACCAGATTCGTCGCCCCGTCTTCGAGCACCGAAGCAGGCGACACCGCCACCGACACGTCGGCGTCGTCATTGGTGATGGTCCCCGTCGCCGCGCTCGGAGCGCTTACGTTGTAGCCTGTGCCAGCGGTGACTGTAAGGATCACCGTCTCATCAGGCTCGACTGTACTGTCGGCGGTTGGGTCCACAGTCACCGTCGCTGTCGAGTTGCCCGCGCCGAACGTGACTGTTCCAGTTGACCCGTCAAAGGTCGCGGCTCCAGTCTGCGTGTAATCCGTGTTGAACGTGGCCGTTCCACCCACCGAGAAGTTCACGGTTAAGGCACCCGCAGTTGCCCCGACGCGAGTGAATGTATAGACGAGATTCGTCGCACCGTCTTCGGAGGTCGATAAAGGAGACACGGCTACCGACACGTCGGCGTCATCGTTTGTTATCGTTCCCGTAGCCGCACTTGGCGCGACGACGTTGTAGGTCGTCCCCGGCGTGACCGTGAGGATCGCCGTTTCATCAGGCTCAACCACGGTGTCCGCGATAGGCGTGAGATTCACGGTTGCAGTCGCGTTTCCAACTCCGATCGTCACCGTGCCCGTTGTCGTAGTGAAGGTGTCGGCTCCTGTCTGCGAGTAGTCGGGAGTCGCGCCACCCGGCGGTGTCGCTGTGCCCCCTACCGAAAAGTTCACCGTCAACGCCTGAGTCGTACCACCCGTTCGCGCGAAGGTGTAGACCAGTGCCGTACCGCTGTCTTCAAGCACCGATGCGGGCGTGACGGTTACCGACACGTCGGCCATATCCGCGAGCGTCCAGTCGGAGAACGAGGAGACGCCACTCAGCGTCACCGCCTTATTGACCGTATCAACTGCTCCGGTCCGTCCTTGAACAACCCATATTCCTCCGACTTTCTTCCATAGCCCCAGCTTCGCTTCGGTGTTGCCATTGAGTTGAGCGTTCAGATAATGCAGCTTCACCGTAGCCGATATCCCGGCTCCACCCGTAGGCGTCAATGTGTACGTCCGTGTAACTGACGTCGTGAAATCCGGCGGCGCCACGAGCGCAAGCGTCACATCCATCTGTGTGGGAGGCGTCCCTGAATCGATAGCAATCGTATTATTCGAGTTGCCGAATGCTCTCGCGGTTACGCCCAGGTCTGTGCGTCGAATCGTGCCGATCGCATCGGCCGCGCCCGCCGATGTTCCGCTTTGCTGGACGACCGCGCCTGTGGCGATCGTTAGATTAGTAGTGAGGGTCAATGCGCCGCTCACTGATGCGTCAACAGCGGGAGTTGTGTCGTTCACCGTAACGCCGTTTGCATTGTTGATAGTCAGGCCACTGAAGTTCTTGGTGCCGTTGCCGAGGATCGTCTGCGCTACAGCGCCGTTGAATGTCACGGTGCTTGTGTTGCCGGTGAATGTTCCCGTCACTGTGAAACTGGCGCCAACCACGTTGAAATTATGCGAGCCCGCATCAACGGTGTTGCTGCCATTGATGGTGAAGTTTCCAAACGTCGTCGTTCCGTTGCCGGAGAAGCTGTGACTCCCATCGGCGCCGGTATTGAAGGTTGTCGTAAGAGCGGCGGCCTGGGTGAATGTGCCGTTGTTTGTGTAGTCGTTCGATATGTTGGTATTGCCGCCCGTTGTATTAGTGATTACGGCCCCAGCATTGATCACGAGATTGTTGAAGTTCTTTGTGTTGGCTCCGCTGATCGACCCGGCCCCGCCCGTGAACGTAATAGTCGAAGTGCCGCCGTCCATCGTTCCGCCGCTGGTGACCAGGTTGTTGCCGATGGTTGTCGAAGTGGCGCCGAACGCGGTCGTCGCTCCGGCATTGTTCAACGTGAGGTTGAAGAAGGTCGTGTTTCCCGTCAGCGTCTGCGTGCCGGAGTTTCCGTCAAACGTGACCGTGGCGCTTCGCGGGGTGAACGTACCGTTGTTTGTCCAGTTCCCGGCGTCGTTGATATTGAAGTTGGTGGCGCTCGCATCGAGCGTAGTGCCGGCGCCGATGCTCACCAGAGTAGCAACACTGATGTTACCCGCGAGCGTCTTGGTTCCCGACCCCGATGTCAGCAAATTGCCATACTTCTGGGCGCTGTTCAGCGTTGCCACAGTTTGACTAGAGCCCGAGTAGTCGATCGTGCTGGTTGCGCCGATCGAGTGCGTGCTGAAGTTTGAAGGCAAGGTGTTAGTCCCGCCGATCTTCAACGTCGCCCCATTGCTCACCGTTAATGTGCCGCCTGCCGCCGCCCGGTTGATGGTGAATGTAGACAGATCAAACGTGCCCGCGCTGACCGACAGGTTTCCCCCGCCGGCGACGTTGGCTATGGACTCATTAGCTGCACCTACGAGCGTGAGGGTCCCGGTCTTGTTCACCGTCAGGATGTTGAAGGCCGATGATGTTGATCCACCAAGAGACTGCGCGGTCGTGCCGTTGAATATGACCGTACCGTTGTTGTGATTAAACGAGCCGCCCGAGTTGGTGAAGTTGCCCGTAAGATTCAAAGTCCCAGGCGTCGAGTTGAATGTGCCGCCTACCAGGTTGATGCTGTCGCCACCATTGAAGTTGATGGTGTTGGCGCCAGTGAACGTGCCCCCGGACTGGTGCAGGCCATCGCCATTTGTCGCGCTGTTGCTGTCAACGGTGACGCCGTCCAACGTAAGGGTGCCTCCGGTGATGTATACTCCGCCGCCGCTAGTCGTCGCCGTATTGCCTGCGATGCTGTTGCCAGTGACAGTGACCGATCCGGTTTGGGTGTCGGCGATGCCGCCTCCGTTGACTGCCGTATTTGGCTGGCCGGCTCCCGTACCGCCGATGGGGACGTTGCTGAACGTCGTGACCGATGCGGTCGGGCTGCCGGTCCCGATACTGACGAATGCTCCGCCATCTCCCGTCGCTGCGTTGCCCGTGAATGATCCGCCGCTTATAGCAAGCGTTGGCGCAGGAGTCTGAGTGCTTCCTGCGTTTCCAACGCCAGCCCCGTTCTTGGACGTATTATTACTGACCGTGCAACCGCTCATCGAGGCCGCATAAAACCCTCCATAGCGCACGCCGCCACCGATAGCGTTCGCGCCATTGTTAGCGTGATTAGTGCTGATGGTTACGTTCGTCAGGGTCGTGCTGCCCGTCACGCCCGTTGCGCCAAGCGTGTCAATCAAGACGCCTCCGCCGAGGGATGAACCTCCCGTTCCAGTCGCGGTGTTGTTGCTTATGGTTATGTTGCTGATATTAGTGACTTGATTAAATGTCACCATAATACCGCCGCCACTAGTGGAAGCGGTGTTGTTTGAAACCGATCCGCTTGCGCCGCTGATGCTGACCGTTCCACCGAAAGACTGCGTTACCTGCACTCCGCCGCCGGTGCCCCCGCTGCAGCTATTCCCGGTGATCACACAATTCGTTAAGGTAGCATCATGCTTATCGGCGGCGAGAAAGATTCCCCCGCCTCCGTCCGCCGTAGAAGAGTTGTTAGTAATAGTGCAACTCGTAAAAGTTATGGACCCACCACTCGGCCCGCCGGCGCTCGCGGTGTTTTGGCCGTCCACGTTGACGCCGCCGCCGTGGCTTCTAATGCCGTTTTGGGTCTTATTATTGGTTATCGTGCAGTTGGTCATCGACTCGGTATTGCCGGAGCCCGTCAGGAAAAAGTCGATGCCGCCTCCGGTCTCGAAGAAGGTTCCGGAGAAATTAGTGCCGTCATTGAAACCATTCTGAATCGTAACTCCGGTGAAGCTCACGGCAAGACCATTGTTAGTCCCAGGCTGATTGACGCCGAACACCTTACAATCGCCGCAGGTGTTGTTGTAGCTCGTGCTGATGACCGTCGGGTTATTTCCCGTGATGACGACGCTGCTATTGATGTCGAGGTCGCCGGTCGCCGCCGCGTCTTCATGTCCGCCGCCGCTTGTGATCGAGAGTGTAGGATTTATTCCCGCGTTGAACACGATGGTATCGGAACCGACGTCGGCATTAGCCGCTATGATCGCTTCTCTCAAGCTACAGTCACCGACGGCACAACCGTTGGGCGCTGGATCATCCGCCCTCGTGACCGTAAAGGTGCTGCCAGCCATCGGAAGAAAAACCGAGGGAGCGCCCTTGCCTTTGCTCATAGTCACGAAGCCGGGCCGTGCGTCGACATTGACCCTCATCGGCAACACTGCCGTCACATCGCTGTCCAAATCGACAGACACGGAAGACCGTTCGGCGGATTTCGACGCGAGTTGAGCGCCGCCATCCTTCGGGGTCTCCTTGTACCTCAACTGAAGCTGACGATTCGCCGGGTTCACGATCAACAGGTCGTCTGAGGGTAAAGTCGATATTCGTGTGCTAAACAACAGAGGCGGCGCCGAGCTATCGCTGGAACCCGCCGCTGCCGCCGAGATTGAACCGTTGGGCGGGGCGGGAATGTCTTCGGCCATTTGCCAGTCGAGAGCTTCCACCGGCGAGACGGCCTCGGTATCCATCGCCGGGCCGCTCTTTCCGCGGTGCCTCTCCGCTTTGTCTCTTATCCGGGCCATCTCCCTACGCTTCTCCTGCATTTCCTCTTGTGTCCACGGCCGCGTATCAAGCTCGCCCCGCGCGATGATGTGAACCGAGCCGTCGTCGGCCATCATTGCCATCTCAACGCGCGAGTCCCGATCCCATATGAATTCGCCGAGCGCGAAGGCCTTGACCGCAAACGGCGTGTCGACTGTCTCCAGCTTTCCTGCTTTCTTGCTGGCGCGTTTGTCTTCGGCATTGGAATTGTCGTGGCCGTGAAGAATCAGAACCTGGCCGTTGGCCAGGATGGCGAGATCCTCGTACTGATCGTCATCCAACGTTCCGAGCGCCAGGGAAGCGGCCTTCGCAGGCAGCGAGTATTCTATGCCGGTGGTTTCCAGTATGCTCTTGGCTCCATCGTAAACCAGTAACGAAGCGCCCGAAGGCGAGTCTATTCCGAGCATCACATCAACAAGCCCGTCTCGATTGTTGATTCCGCCCGCTACCATTGCGCTAACCGCACCTGGCAGAGGTATCGACACCGGATTGTCGAAGCGGCCGGCACCATCGCCTTCGAGAAGGTAAAGAGTGCTTCCGCCGCGCGCCGCAACTACCAGATCGATTTTTCCGTCTCGATTGAAATCGCCCGTGCCAACAAAGTCGGGCGATTCGGTGAGTTCATAAACAGTAGCTTCCTCGAGAAACGGATCGGGAAACTCGCTTCGCGCGATTCCTTTTATGACCTCCGGGTTAGTTGGCGCGAACGCCTGCGGATCGCCTCGATACAGTGTCAACATACCGCCGCCGGCGCTGCCATATCCGCAAACCAGGTCGGGATATCCGTCGTCATTGAGATCACCAGAGGCCAGCGCGAGTGGCCTCATCTTAGCCCCCAGCATGGCGCTCGAGAGAGTCGCAGCGCCCTCCCCGGCATAATGAGGTTGGAGATCGCGGCTTTCTTGTAGCTTGATATACGGATTGGCTTCCCCGACCGCTTTGAGGGCGCGAGGCGGCCTGGCGGGTTGCGTCGCCATGGATGCCGCGGAATACCTTGAGCCAAACAGGGCGAGCGATCCAATCATTGATAGAACTAGAGTGATCGCAATACGGATTGCTATCTTAGAATTAGGCATTTTGTTCCTCCAACCTGATTGCATTTACACAGCCGAGCAAATTCGAACCTGAGACCGAGGACGAGGACGAGAAAGGGAGCTGGTATCCCTATCCCAACTAGACTTAGACCGCGGGAGTATGTCATACACTCACGAAGAATGTAAAGTGCTAATCTATCAAAATCCACAGCGGCGCCAGGGAAAGCTGCATGTCGCCCTCTCGATCGTGAGAGCGAGCTGTCTCGCCCGCCTGATTCCCCTGCAAACTTTTGCTCACATGCATTCGAATTCACGCGGGCGAGACATTTTGTGCTTCCTGAGGGCACGCGATCAACTGAAGATTGAAGCTTCAATTGCTCGTCATGCCCTTTGTAACAGGAAGCTCTCAATCGTTCTTGTGAATGACTATGCTTCCACTTCGAGCCACGTTGTCGCGTCAGCATTCTCCCCATTGCTGATCTCGTTGTCGTAGATCACCTGGTTGCCGTTCTTGATGCGGATGCGGAACTTGTCCTGGCCGCCGCCGCCGCCGTTCACCTGCCCATCAATCGCTTGAAGCGTGAAGTCATACTTGCCCTGACCGTTCACAGTGCCGGCCCCTTTCAACGTCGCCTTCGCCCCAGAGATCACCATGAACTCGTAATCGGTGCTCTTGAAGTTAAAGCTTGCCGAGCGGAACTGGAATTCTGTATTGAAGTATGCGTGCGGCTCGCTGTTGTATTAGCAAGCCGCACGCATTTGGATTATCTATCGCCGTAGCGCTTAGAACGTCTTGTTCCACGTCCCGAACGCAACAAACGGATTTCCTCCTGAGTTGCTCACCAGCTTATCGACAAAGGTTCTCGATGAACCAGCAGTCGTGTTCAACGCAAAGCCCGTTCGGAGGAAATAATCCGACGTCGAGCCCGAAATTGTCGCGTCAAACCGGCTCCCGGCATCGCGGCCAGGTCCGCTGTCGACGGCGGCGCCGTTATACCACAGCCTTGCGGTGCCGCTGGTATGCCCGCTGGTTGCAGCGATGCGAACCGACAACCTGAAGCTCAAGGTGTCACCCGCGCCAATATTGACCGGGGCGCCGAGAGCAAGGGTTATCGTCCTCAGCACGGCGTTGTTGAATCCACTGCTGCCGCCGGGAACATCATTGATCTGGCCCGAGCCTACCACTGAGCCGTTCTTGAGCACTTCAGCGAGCAGATCGAATTTTGTTCCGACGTCATCGCTGTTCTTGAGTCCGATCCACACCTTGGCGGGGCTCAGCGCTGTGAAGTTCGCCGCGGAGTTTACCGTCACCGTGAACTGACACTGCGCCATATTGTTCGACGTATCCGTAGCGGTACACGTCACGATGGTGGTGCCGACCGGGAAGCTTGATCCGGACGGCGGCTGGCAATCAACGGTTTGTCCCGGACAGTTATCACTGCTCGGAGGCGGTGAATAGATGACCGTCGCCGAGCCGGATCCGGCAGGATTCTCGTCAGTAGTGATGTTCGCCGGACACGGTCCGATCGTTGGTGGCTCCGTGTCGTTGACAGTTACGTTGAAGCTGCACGACTGGTCTGGGCTGCTGCCGTTCGATGCCGTGCACGTAACCAGTGTCGTCCCCTTTGGGAAAGTATGCGGTGAAGTAATCGTCGTCGGGCCTATCCTGCAAGTCACAGTAGGCGTCGGACAGCCGGCGGTCGCGGTCGGCGGAGTAAATGTTACCGATGCTGAGCACTGCCCAGGATCGGTGCTGACCGTCTGATCAGCCGGGCAGGCCGAAATCGCCACCGCTTCCACAATTGATACAGCGGAGGTTTGTGTACCATTGTCCAGCGTCGCCGAGACTGTTCCGGTGTTTGGACTTGGACACGTCGAATTTGCGGTGAACGTCGTGCTCGCGGTCAGGCTGCTCAACAACGCAGATCCCGGCGCGACGCTTCCAAGTCCCGCGGTGTTTGTAAATGTAATCGTCAGCCCGTTCAGCACAACCGGATTTATGCTTGCGCCGTTCGAGTTCTGACTCACGTCGGCAGTGAACCCCTGAGTGCCGCCCGGCGCCAGCGTCGCGCTAGTTGGGAGCAATCTAAGGTCAATTCGAGGATCGGCATCAAACACACCTGACCCTGTTTGACATCCTGCCGCGTTGGGAAACCCATCGCATCCCCACCAGTTGTTCTCGACTGTTGCGGTGCCAAGAGTTCGCGCGATTCCCGAACCGGTGGGCGCCGTGTTGCCGGCGATCCGGCTCAGGGTTACGTTCAACGTCCCTCCGCTGACAAACAATCCACCGCCCGAAGAGACAGCACTATTACCCGTGATCGTGCAGTCGCTGATCGTAGTGGCCGCCGAAAGCGTGCCGACTCCCCCGCCGCTCGCGCTCGCGGTGTTGCCAGTGATCGAGCCTCCGCCAACAGCCAGAGTAGCCGGCGGCGCGTTGCTGCTCCCGCCATTGAAAATGCCCGCGCCTGATCCTGAAGTGTTGCTACCGACCGAACAATTGTTCACTGACGCGCTGTAGAAGCTGTTGAAGTAGACGCCTCCGCCCTGCGCCGCTGCACCATTGTCGGCATGGTTACTGGTGATAATCGCGCCGGTCAGGCTAATCGTCGGAGTGAAACCGCCAACACCGGTTGTGCCAATAGCAACGCCCCCGCCAGTGGCCGATCCAGATCCACTAGTAGTCGAGGTATTGCCCGAGATAGTGACACCGCTGATGCTTATGTTCGGATTGAAGGTGATGTTGATACCGCCGCCAGCTCCGGCTGCGGTATTATTCGTCACCGAGCCTCCGCTGACCGTAACGGTGCCGCCGAAGACGTGCCCAATATCGGTTCCTCCTCCCGCCGACGTACCTCCAGATCCCGTGGTCTGATTAGTGGTAATCGAGCAGTTCATGACGTTCACGTCGTGTAGATCGGCGAAGAGATTCAATCCGCCGCCTTCATTGTCGGCTGCGTTACTGGAGAAGGTGCACCCGGTGAAAGTCGCCGTGCCGGCGCTTGGACCTCCCACCGAGGCAGTGTTGAAGCTATCGACGTTTACGCCGCCGCCGTGACTCAGGAAAGAGCCTGTGGCCGTGTTGTTCGTGATGACGCAGTTGGTCATCGAATAACTGTTGCCTGAGCCGGACAAAAAGAAATCCACCCCGCCGCCAGTCTCGAAGAAGCTCCCCGCGATAGCTGAGCCATCGTTAAAGCCATTCTGAATTGTGACACCGCTGAAACTCACTGTGAGACCGGAGGTGCCGTTTTGAGCGACACCAAACACCTTACAATCACCGCAACCGCTCGTGTAGGTGGTGCTGATGACCGTTTGATTATTGCCGGTGATTGTCAGGCTGTCTTCGATGTCGAGATCACCGCTCGCGGCAGCATTCTCAAAAGTGCCGCCGCTCGAAATGGTCAGCGTGGGATTAACGCCCGTGTTGAACACAATCGTATCTGCCCCGGGGTTGGCGTTGGAGTCGATGATGGCCTCTCTAAGGCTACAGTCACCGACCAGACAACCATTGGGCGGCGGGTCGTCTGACCTTGTGACGGTATAAGTAGTGGCCGACATGGGCATCATGAACGAAGGGGCATCCTTGCCTTTGCTCATTACCACGAGGCCGGGCCGGCCGTCGACATTCAGCCTCATAGGCAGGACGGCTGCCACGTCGTCACTAGTCTCCATGTCAACCGAGGCGCGCCGGGCCGACCTCGATGCGAGTTGAAGATCACCCTGCTTGGGTGCTTCCTTGTACATCACCCGAAGTTGGCGCGCCGCTCCGTTCATAACAACCAGATCGTCGGAGGGTAAGGCCGACAGTCGCGTGCTGAACATTATGGGCTGCGAGGAACCGCCCCCGGAACCGGCGGCACTCAAAGAAGAATTGTTGGCCGAGCCTGGCAGGTCTTCGGCGACGTGCCACATAAGTGAGGGCGCTGGCGCAGTGGGCTCAATCGCTACTTGTCCCTTGCTGCTTCCCTTTCTCATCTTGTCTCGCAGCCGAGCCAGCTTCTGACGTCCCGCCCGTAATTCTTCGGCAGTCATCGGCCGAGTATCGAGTTCGCCGCGAGCGAGCACGTGAACCGTTCCGTTGTTGTCCAGCGCAGCCATCTCCATGCGCGAATCCCGATCCCAAATAAATTCGCCGAGCGCAATCGCCTTGACTGCAAACGGCAGCTCAATTGTTTCCAACTCTCCCGCTCGTTCGTAATCACCAGGCTGATTCGAGCCCGAAGTGTCTTTGCCGTGGAGGACCATGACCTGCGTACCGGAAACGATTGCGAGGTCATTTAGCCGATCGTCGTCGAGGCGTCCCAGCGCGAGCGACTTCGCTTCCGCCGGAAGCGCGCGCGCCATCGGAACCGTCTCCAGAAGACTCTGCGTCGCTTCATAGATCAGGACTGAGGCTCCGGCAGGAGCGTTCACACCCACGACAACGTCCACCGCTCCGTCACGCTGATTGATTTCACCGGTCACCATCGCCGTCACAGCGCCGGACAATTCGATTCGTTGCGGCGAGGAGAAACCGCCGGCGCCATCTCCGGTGAGAAGGTACAGCGCGTTTCCGCCTCTCGCGGCCACGATCACATCCATCTTACCGTCGCGCGTGAAGTCGCCCGCGCCCATGAAATCCGGCGCATCCGGCAACTCAAGAATACTTGAGTCCTTGAGGAAAGGATCGGGGAACTGGTTATTCGCAATGCCTCGCAAAACATCGCGACTTACGGGAGCGAACGCCGCCGGGTCCCCTCGGTGCAGCGTCAACATACCGCCGCTCGTGGTTGAATATCCACACAGCAGGTCCGGGTACCCGTCGCTGTTGAGATCACCCGAAGCCAGAGACAACGGTTTCGCCTGACCGGGCAATACCGACGCGCGGGCGCTCGCGGATTGAAGCGAGACCTTGTCCGCGCTCGCGTCGATATAAACGGGTTCGAGCTCGCGGCTTTCCTGCAGCTTTACATAAGGCGTGTTCGCGGCCCCCGCTGCTTTAACCGCGCTTCTGGTGTTAGCCCTTGCCCAACTGGAAACCCAGGGGACCGACGACCCGGCCAGGGCCACGGCAGTCATAAGTAATAAACCCAACGATACGGAAATGCGCAATCTGATTCTAGAGATTCCTCGTCGCATGATTGTCCTCCTTCAGGTTGAATCTCAGTGTGAATACTGAGGGAAGTTATCAATTAATGGTTGCGCTTGGCAGGGCGCGGGAGTGGCAACCCTGTCGTGAATGTTCCGTCCGCGCGAGTATCAACGTACTCGCGCGGACGGATGGAAAGAACGGAAAGACACGCACCGAGGGTGTCAGGCGGGCTTCCTGCTCGCTCAACCGCGTGGCGGGAAGACCCCTTGCAGAGCGATGATAAAAGTCAACACAAGGTACGGTGACATGTTGTTATGCGGCAGACTTCCACCCGTTACGCTCAAGGCAAGGGGTGACATTTGCGTATTGGTCGCCGTGTGATAAAGCGGCGGGGGTGTCCTGGTCGTACCAAGAACCGACCACACATCGGCCGCCGCGGCGGCGGTATTGCCGCCTCCAGTGTTCCCGGTCGCGGTGTGGTTATGGGCGGGCATCTCGGTCTGCAGCAGCGTCACGGCCGACTCGCCGCCCGACTCACCCAAAAAGCGGTCGCTCAACCCCGGCCCCTGCCCCTGGTGCATTGGCGCGCTCCCCTGAAAGTTGGGCAGGGCGAAGGTGCTCTTCCCGTCTCCGCCATAGAAAGTCCCCAGAAGCGAGAACAGCGCGGTGTTTTGACTGATGGGAAGAAGTTGGCCATCACAGGTGGCCCAGCCCTTTGGCGGGAAGTTCCCGGCAAAGATTCTAATCTCAGCTACGAATGGGCTCGACATTGTTTTCCATCCTCCTTTAGTTCGGCGACGGGAATATTCCCTGCAGGGCAATGATGATGTTTATCACCAGGTACGGTTGCATGTTGTTGTGAGGCTGGCTCCCACCGGCCGGACCTATCTCAGTCGCGTTCATCGACGAGTCCGCGGAGGCTGCGTACGCTCCGGTTGCCGACCAAAAATTGTTGCTCAACGGGCCCACGGTTGCCGCAGCTGTGTTGGCTGCAGGCGCATGGCTGTGCGCAGGCATCTCACTCTGGTTCACAGTATGGGCGGTCTCGCCTCCCTTCTCACCGAGAGTCAGTCCCTGGCCTGTGTACACAGGAGTTCGTCCCCGAAGGTCAGGCAGTGCAAAGTTCACTCGCCCATCTCCGCCATAAGTGGTCCCCAAAATCGAGAACAACGCCTGATTCTGGTTTATCGGCAGTAGCTGACCGTTACAAAACGCCCAGCCCTTGGGTGGGAAATTCCACGAGATCAGTTTGAGTTCGCCTAAAAATGGCTCTGACATTTCTATCCTCCTTGAGTGGCGTTAGGCTTTGCTGCAACAAGCCGGTCCGGTCCCTTTAGGTTTGGGACGGGAAGACTCCGAACAGGGAAAGGATGAAGCTTACGACCAGATACGGCATCATGTTGTCGTGCGGCTGGCTTCCGCCGGTCAGCCCAATTGCTGAGGCGTTGAAGTTGGCGCCCGCGGTGGGAGCGGCAGTCGCATAGATTTGCGCGTTGGCCGTCGCCGCCCAAACACCGCCCGCCGGACCTTGCGAGCCCACGGCCGTCTGAGCCAGCGCCACGTGCGTGTGGTTTGGAATCTGCGAGGTAGTCAGCGTAACGGTCTCCGAACCCCCGCTCTCGCCTATCGTAAGACCGCTTCCCTGATGAATCGGGATTCGGCCCTGAAAGTCGGGGAGCGCGAACGTCTCTTGCCCATCGCCACCGTAGGTCGTTCCGATAAGCGTGAACAGCGCATCGTTCTGGGAAATCGGCATCAGTTGACCGCTGCAGAATGCCCACCCTGCGGGAGCGAAGCTACCGCCGAACATCCTGATCTCACCGATGAACGGATTGCTCATAGTTTCTCCTTTGGCGTTAGAAGTTACAAGATGTCATCTCAATCCAGGCACGGAAGCAAACCGCCACCCTATACCGCTTCACCTCAAATTGAGATGCCACTTTACTGCTAGGTTGTGCTACTGTTTACAGGCCAAGCGTTGCGCATTCTATTATCTTCGCCGCATCCAAGTCAAGCAATCATTTCAGCACTTGAAAAAACTGCGCCCCGGCTCTTGATGGCCTCAGATTCGGCTGGCGCCGCTGAATAATATTCGCTGCCCGCTGCTCAATAAATCGTCGTCGGTTCTGCTCTGCGCCAGGAGCAAAGGACCCACATAAGCCGGAGAGTATGACTGCTCCTCCGTCTCCAATTCGCTTTTGAGAGTAACACTCCAGTAGTTGCTCACGGGAGTCAGCGACAGCTTGAATTCGATTTCGCCGCGTTTCCCCGCGAAAGGCTTCACTCTGTAGATAAGCGGTTCCCACGAAGTGGCCAGCAATGTCGTCATCTCAACGCCATCGGCCAGCGTAGATTCGACCCACACCGCAAAGCAGTTGATTTCGGAAGTGTCTGCTACAGTCCACCGCCCTGCCATGTCCGTAAGATCGGGCATTGTCATTACACTCATCAGGTCGGTACTTGCCAACTCGCGCGGTTCGGTGAGCAACTTCAGCCGGGTTCGATCCTCCAGGCCCAGAGGAGTGTTTAGGTTCATCGAATTGAAAAGCTCGTAGTTGACGGAGACGCCCGCGGGCATTCTGTCGTGCCGGGCCTTCAGATGCGCGCCCGCGGTGACAAGCGCCACATTTTGCGGGATCAGTACGCCACCGGGTTTCAGGAGCCGGTCGCGGGCATCGGTAAGGATTGGAATAATCTCTTCCTCTAGCGCCAGGTGTCCAATCATCTCGCTGACGACGATGTCGAACTCCCTGTCGAGTTGAACCTGTCTTGATTCGGAGGCGATTGCTTCGACCCTGTCATCGACGCCATTTGCCTTAGCAAGCGATCTGATCAACCCGATCAGTAACGGATCTCGCTCTACTGCTACGACCCGCTTCGCTCCCAACATAGCGGCGGCTATGGCCCATATCCCCGTGCCTGAGCCGATATCGAGCACCACTGACTCCGGAGTGACGTGCTTTTCCAACGCCCGATAAAAAGCCCGATTCCGGTGGTCATCGGTCAACAATTTTTCGTGCGCCTTAAAAAGCTCCGCTGTGTAGGTATACAACCTTACTTCCGCGTCGTCGGCTTCCTTCACGAATCCTCCCGAATTGTCGGTGAGCAACCCTGGGCTCCGCTTCAATGAGGCGAGCTCAAATGAGCGAACCTCATCACTTTGAGTACGCGCTAGGTTATTATCAGTTCATCCACAAGTCAAGCAACCTCTTTGCCGATTGATATTACCCTTTCAAGATTCAAGGTTTATAGGTAGACTGCGCGCAAAGGCAGGTAAGAATTCGGTCAAGGGGAAAACTTAAATGGCTATTTCCAGGCGCATGTTCCTGGGGCGAAGTTCTGTCTTCAGCCTCGCCGCTGTACTTCCTTTAAGCGCGCATGCCGGGCATAACTCCGCCGTATCGGCAAATTTTGATGCTTCTCGGCTCGACTTGTTGGGCCGTCTCACAAGCGAATCCTTCTCTAGGAATCTCAACACCAGTTTTGAGATTCAGGTTTGGGCCTTGAATACACAGGAACTCGAACTGATCGAGGTCTCAAAAAAGAAGGTCCATCGCGGCATTGAATCCTTCGACCTTCTCTTTCGCGGAAAAAAAGAGAATCAGTTCACGCAGGGAACGTATATAATCAACCACGCCGGAATGGGCAGTTTTCCGGTTTTCGTTGTTCCAGTCGGAAACGCAAACAACGGCGCATTTTACCAGGCCGTTTTTAGCCGAATGCGTTAGCGAATTGCGGCTGCTCGCCGCTAAGGGGTGTTGCGCTCGGGCGAAGGCCGACATTCCAGCAGCACGTTCAGGCCGTCTTCCTCAATCACAGTAAATCCAAGTCGCTCGAAAAGGCGGCGTGAGGGGTTGAGTGTCTCTACGAAGATTCGGACTGGCTTGCCCGCTTCTTTCGCGCGGCTCAAGACCTCGTTGATGAGAGGAGTGCCAATACCGGCACCGCGCAGATGTGGGAGCACCGTTATGTCGAGTATGCGGATCTCATCTTCATTTTCGGCGGTGTAAAGGCGGCCCGCGGGATGGTCGTCGGCGAGTATCAATCTGTGGTCGCCGTTCGGGTACTGCGCTCGGTAGTAGTCCCGCTGAGCCGCGAACTGCATCCTTACGAACGCCTCGCGCTCGGGCGCGCTCCAACTGGTCACCGCCAGTTCATCGGCACGGGTGCTGGCGTAGATCTCAAGAAGCACTTCTTCATCGCCGGTGGTTGCCGTCCGGAGCTTTACGCTGTGTGATGACCTGTCCTCGCCTGCCAAATCGCGCTACCCTTTTCTTATTCGGTTGAAGGCCGCTTCGTACACGAACCCGTCTTCCTGCCTGCTGATTGGAACAATGAAGAGTTCAAATGTCCCCATTTCCTCGTGCTCAAAGCTATAGGAACCCTGCTGCATGGCACGATCCAGCGGTCCCCGAAACAAAACCGAAAAGCGCTCCTGCTTTCCGATCGAGCCAAGATCATCGACCTTGATCAGCTCGAGTTCCAAAACATCCGTCTCCGGCAGATTCAGACGAAACGTCTTCTTCGATATCTCCGAAAAACTAGCCGGCGTCAGATTCTCGATCTTCGTCATTCTTCAATATCTCCCTTTCATACACGCTGGGGTCGCGACTCCATTTTGAAGTACATACCGGTGTCTTCGCGTATCTCAAACCCCAACCGCTCATACAGCCGCCGCGCGCGGTTGTCCTTTGCGACGTGAAGGCTGACCGGCTTCCCCGCTCGCTCTGCGTCAGTGAGCAGGTCCGCTATCAAAGCGGTTCCAATTCCCATGCCTCTTGCGTCCGGGAGCAATGCTACATCAACAAGCACAAACTCCCGCTCTGACCTGAAGACCATTATCCTGCCCGTGGGCCGGTTCCCCACAAGAATGATTGAGTGCTCGAGCGCTTCGTAAGCTAACTCATAGTGTTGGCGCTGAGCGTTGAATTGCATTTTTAGGAGCATCTCTTGCTGGGTTGATTCCAATCCCCACGTGGCGATCTCCTCGTTTCGCGTGGTGCAATACAGTTCAAAGAGAAAGGCTTCATCGCTGGCGCACGCCGGCCGCAAGACAAAAGAGACGGCCGGTTGTTGTACTCGAATCTCTGGCGTCATTCTTATTCCCGGCAACGGAAGATACAGAACTGAGATCAGCCGGTCAATCGTATCCGAGAAGAGACTATATGCCAAACTGTAGTTCGGCTTCGCTGTAGTTCGGCTTCGAGCTTCAGGACACCGGAAGTTGACAATCGCCGAATTAAACTGATAATCACGAGCGGCGATATAAGCAGCAAATCGTGACGCTTCCGTTGATGGCGCGGTCGCGCCAGTGATTCTGAGACTTCTGAGGACCCGAGCAGTAGATGCCGGAAAAAGAAGAAACACCCTCGGACGAAATTCGACTCGATGCTTTCCTGAGCTGGATATGGCGAGGCAAGTGGCTGATCGTACTTCTCGTCATCGCCGCGACCGGAGTGTCGGCCGTAATGGGGATGCAGCAGACTGAGACTCATACAGCCAACGCGCTGATTGAACCGGGCCGCGTCTGGAGCAAACCCATCAGAGACATCTACGTCACGGTTGAATCGGCCAACAGCCCGGGCTTCATACAAGACGTGGCGGAAAAAGCGGGCGTCAAAGCCGGGCAGATCGCGCGTCACGTTCAAGTAGCGCCGGTTGAGTCGGGAAGGCCTCGATCTTTCGCGCCCATCCTGATTCGCGTGACCGCGGCCACGGAGACCGCCGAGGAATCCGTGAGGCTCGCACAGGTCATGTCAGATGAGATAATCGCTCGGCACGATAAAATGTACGACGAAGCACTCGCGCCACATCTGGATCAGCAGCACTGGCTCGAAGAGCAATTGAAATCTATCGGCGCCTCCCCCGCCGACCGCGATGCCGCGCTCAAGATCAGAACTCAACTCGACGAGGTCGCGAGCAATAATTCGTCGCCGATCTCGACGGCGCGATCTCGCTTGATCGAACGAATCGTTCCGGGCTCGAAGGCGCGCCCCAGCAATTTGCGAGCGACTGTGACTGCCGGCCTGATTGCTGGTATAGTCGGCATCGTGCTCGCGTGCGCGATTGGTTATTTCAAAGCCGCGCCGCGACATTGAATTCTCGAAGCGCATCACGCGGATGACGGAAGCCTTCGTCGTCACCATTCGATAACGAGTCATTAAGAATTGATCAAGAGTCTGCTCAAGGAACTTCTATTTCCGCTCATCGCCGTGCTGGCTGCGTTTGTGGTCGGCGGCATAGTCGTCTGGATGGTCGGCGACAGCCCGCTGCTGGTGTACGAGCTGTTCTTTACCAGCGCGTTTGGCTCGATGGATGGGATCGGCTATACGTTGTTCTACGCCACACCTCTGATATTTACCGGGTTGGCGGTGGCAGTCGCGTTCAAATGCGGATTGCTGAACATCGGCGCCGAAGGTCAACTCATCGTGGCGGCGTTCGCGACCGCCTGGGTGGGATTGGTGCTGCCCGGCTGGCCCGCGATCATCGTGGCGCTGCTCGCGATACTCGCCGCGATGCTGGCCGGGGGAATCTGGTCCGGCATTCCTGGAGTTCTGAAAGCGAAGTTCGGCGCCCACGAAGTCATCACTACCATAATGATGAACTTCATCGCGGTGGGTTTGGTCAGTTATCTTACTCAATATCATTATCGCAAAATGGGTGATCCGATACTCGAGACATTCCCCATCGCTGAGAAAGTCGGCGATCAAATCGTCGGCCCTCACATTCCGCGAATGAGCGTGATGCTCGGTGCGATCGGCATAAGCTTTCCCGAGCGTCTGCCGTTGAACCTGGCGTTCCTGTTCGCGCTTGCTGCGTGCGTAATCGTTTACGTCTTTCTGTGGAAGACCAAGTGGGGATACGAGCTGCGCGCCGTCGGCCTCAGCCCGTCGGCCGCGGAGTATGGCGGTATTTCGATCGCGCGAAACATCGTTATCGCGATGTTCATTTCGGGGATGCTCGCGGGTATGGTCGGCGTCAATGACGTGCTGGGCTATCGGTATCGTTATTATCATGATTTTTCGAAGAACTATGGGTTCACCGGAATCGCGGTGGCGTTGCTTGGCCGGAATCATCCGGCCGGCGTGTTGATCGCGGCGCTCTTATTCGGGGCATTGAATCGCGCGAGTCTGTTTATCGACATCTTCACTGACAACGTATCGAAGGACTGGGTGGTGATCCTGCAGGCGATCATCATATTGTTTGTCGCTTGCGAGAGTGTCTTCCGAGGCGGGGCAAAAAGGTTTATCCGGGGAACCGTGTGAAACTGGTTTCTAGTTTCTGGTTTCTAGTTTCTGGTTTCTGGTTTCTGGTTTCTGGTTTCTGGTTTTGTGATTAAGTGTTCTCGCCTCTTTGATTTCTAGCGGTGCGATAACCAGAGACCAGAGACCAGAAACCATTTTTAAAGATGCTTAGAACTATCCTTACCCTTTCACTCCTCGCGTCGATGATCAGGTATGCGACGCCGCTTACGCTCGCCTCCTTGGGCGGGATGTTTTCGGAACGCGGCGGAGTCATCAACATCGCGCTCGAGGGCATAATGCTCGTCGGCGCGTTTACGGCCGCGGCGGTGACGGTGAAGGTCGGCAATCCCTGGATAGGCCTTATGTGCGCCGCGCTCGCCGGCCTGTTGGTGGCGCTTATTCACGCGCTGGCGTCAATTCAATTCAAAGCCGATCAGGTTGTTGTCGGAACGGCAATCAACATTTTGTTCCTCGGAGTCCCGCCGCTTGTTTCGGGCGCGCTGTTCGAATCCACCGGCTCGACCCCGCAGCTTCCGCGTGAACAGACGCTTCCCGAATGGCACCTGCCGTTGATTGAAAACATTCCGGTGTTGAAACAACTATTGTCAGGACACACGCCGATCTCGTATCTTGCGTTTGCGCTGGTCCCGATCAGTTATTACGTTTTGTTTCGCACGCGCTTTGGTTTGAGATTGCGCGCGGTTGGCGAGAACCCCGAAGCCGCCGACACTGCGGGTGTGAGTGTATACCGTTTGCGCTACGCGGGAGTCTTGTTGAGCGGGTTGCTTGCGGGAATCGGCGGCGCTTATCTTTCAATTGCGCAGAATTCTTTGTTCACTCGAAACATGACCGGAGGGCGCGGGTTCATCGCGCTGGCCGCCTTGATCTTCGGCAAGTGGCATCCGGTCGGCGCATTTCTGGCGTGCCTGTTGTTCGGCCTTGCAGAAGGAATCTCCGATCAGATGCAAGGGGTCGTGCCGATTCCCGTGCAGTTCATCCAGATCATTCCCTACGTGTTGACGATGATCGTGCTGGCGGGATTCATCGGCCGCGCGACACCTCCGCGCGCGATCGGCACGCCTTACATCAAGGAAAAGTAAAGTTCTCACCTATGGCTATTTCAATTTACGATCAGGCGACCGAGGCCGCGCGCTACATCGCCGCGGCTTCACTGGGGCGGACGCCTCGCGTAGCCGTCGTGCTTGGGTCAGGACTGGGCGGCGTAGCGGAAACGCTTCAGGATGGTGTCGAAATCCCGTACAGTGAGATACCCCACTTTGTCTCCTCAAAGGTTCAGAGACACGAAGGCAAGCTGTTGATCGGATCAATTGGCGGCGTGGACGTCGCGCTGATGAAGGGGCGAGTCCACTTCTACGAAGGCTACTCGATGGACCAGGTGACGCTGCCAATTCGAGTCTTCAATCTGCTCGGGATAACGTCGCTGATTCTGACTAACGCCGCGGGCGGGGCCGCCCCTCATCTTGCTCCCGGGTCGTTGATGGCAATCACTGATCACATCAACCTGATGGGTGATAATCCGTTGCGGGGACCAAACGACGATCGCTTTGGCCCGCGGTTCCCGGATATGACGGCCGCGTACACACCTTCGTACCTGGAAGCCGCACACGCAGTCGCTCGCGAGATTGACGTGGTTTTGTTTGAAGGCGTCTACATGGCGTTGCGCGGCCCGTCTTACGAAACGCCCGCCGAAATCCGAATGATGCGCAAGCTGGGGGCCGACGCGGTGGGAATGTCGACCGTGCCAGAAGTCATTGTGGCCAGGCATTGTGGAATGAAAGTACTCGCCGTATCGTGCATCACAAACATCGCGGCGGGAATGTCCTCGGCGCAGATCGATCACAGCGAGGTGATGGTTGTCGGCGAGCGCGCCGGCAAACAACTCTCGGAGTTGATCGTGCGACTCATTCCAAAGATCGTTACTCTCTGACCACAGCGATGACATTCTGGCTTTGATTGGAGTGTTGTTAACGTGTTTCGCGTTTTGTGTCTTATCGCGATATTGCTTCTCACTTCGGTTGCGTCCATCGCTCAATCATCGACGATAACAATTCGAGTCGCGTTCGTCGGATTTGCCCCCGCGAAACCAGATGACCGCTCGAGTGCCGTGGGATCGGCATTCGCAGAGGCGCTTGCACGCGACGACCGCATGATCATGCTGGATCATTCGATGGTGCGCGCCGCGCTTGCAGGGATCGGCTACGACGGCTCGATAAACTTGAGCACCGATGAGGCTCGCAGACTGAGCGCCGCGATCGGCTGCGACTTTTTGATCATCGGCAAAAGCGAAACCCTGACTCGAAGCGAACGCGAACGTGAATCGCATCAGGAAACTTATGCCGGAGTGTTCATCGTTGAGGCCAGAAGCGGCGCATTGGCGATGTTCGACTTCATCTCTGAAAACGCCGCCACGCCTGCAGCCGCCGAGTTAGCGTTGATCAATCGTTTGACTGCTCGCGCGCCGGTTTATGTTAAGCGGATGATTGAGCGTCGTCTATCGATTCAGACCCCGCCTCGATATTTCATCGAGGAGATCGAAGATCTTCCCGACCCGGACTCACCGCGCGCGACAGGATTTAAGCCGCCTGAATTCCTCAATCGAGTGAAACCCGAATACTCTTCAGCGGCGGAGCAAGCCGACATTACGGCTACAGTCGAAGCGCGCGTTGTCTTTAACACGAACGGTGAGATCGGCCAGGTCCAGATAACTCGATGGGCGGGATTCGGATTAGATGAGTCAGCCGAACACGCGATTAGCCAGTTGAAATTCCAACCGGCAACACGCGACGGCAAACCTGTAGGCGCGCGCGCGCTGATCCGATACAACTTCCGCCGCTTGAACGAGCCCGCTATGAAGATCGAACAACCTCCGGATCAGAAACCGCCCGACAAACCGGTGCGCGATCTCCGCGAGTTCTTCAAGCCGACGTACCGGCGGCCTTAAACGCATGCACATTTCGCCGCGTACTCGTGTGTGACCGTAAAAGGGGCTCTCCGAAAAGGCGGTGGCGGCGCATCTCCGGAACGTTTCAACGGTTTATTCGGCGGGCGCTAAAGTGTTGAATGCTTAGAGTCTGGGCCGCGGCCTTCAAAACACCTCACTGAAGTGAGGTGTTAATGAGAGCCGGTGACTACGCATGCCAAGTACATTTCTAATCACAATCGATGTGGCTCGATAGTGGCTCACGAACATTGAAAAACACGGCGTCGGATAGTACAGTTTCCAAGCTAATTCACGCTTCATAAAGAAAGCCGTCGAGGAAAAATCGTGCGCCCGTCGAACTCGGTATTCGCAGCTCTGATTCTAATCGCCGTCATCACAATTCAACTCGGCTTCGCGCGCTCCAACCCGAGTCCAGCGAAATTTGCCGAGCACACAATCGCCACGAATTTGACCGGCGGCTATCAAGTAGTCGTCTCGGATATCAATCACGATGGCAAGCCCGACCTGATCGCGCTTGCAAGCGGATTGAATGAACTCGCGTGGTTTGAAAATCCCGGGTGGCAGCGACACGTGCTCGCCGCCAACATCTCGCGACCGATCAACTGCGCGGCGTGGGATATCGACGGCGATGGGATTCCGGAGATCGCACTCGCGCATGAATTCTCACCCGACCCGTCAAAAAGCATCGGCATTGTTTCACTTCTAAAACATAAGCGCGATCTCTCCGAACCCTGGGAAATGACCGAGATTGATCGGCTCTCGACTTCGCATCGGCTGCGCTGGGTCGATATCGACGGCAATGGGAAAAAGGTTCTTGTGAATGCACCGCTCGCGGGCGCGATCGCGAAGCCACCCGATTACAAAGGCGCGGTTCCCGTCGTGTTCTACCGGCCCGGGCTCTGGAAGCGCGAGATCATCTCCGAGGAACTACAAGGCGTGTTGCACGGACTACTCGCCACTAATTGGGACGCCGGCAAGCCGGAAGAAATCCTGACTGCGAGCTTCCTTGGAGTCGACCTCTTCAGCTTCGGAAAGACCGGCTGGCAGCGAACGAGCATTGTAAAAGGCAACCCCGAACCGTGGCCGCGCGGCGGTTCAAGCGAAATCGCCGTTGGTAAGCTGGGAAGAGACCGGTTCCTCGGTACGATTGAGCCGTGGCACGGCAATCAGGTCGTCATCTATCGGCAATCGCAGAAGTCATGGCAACGGCAAGTAATCGATACAACATTGAACGACGGTCACGTGCTGCTAACTGCCGATCTGAATCGTGACGGCCGAGACGAAGTAATCGCCGGATATCGAGGGCAAGGGAGAAGTGTGTACGTCTACTCCGCGGATGATCCCAAAGGCGATCACTGGTCACGGCAGGTGCTTGATGATGGCGGCATGGGGGCGGCCGGATGTGCGGTGGCCGACCTGAGCGGAGACGGCAAGCTCGATGTCGCCTGTATCGGCACGGCGACAGCGAATTTGAAGTGGTACGAAAACCTCGGCGCTCGGAGACTCCTCAGGTGATCATTCCCTCCCCGGCATTCCGATGTTTCTAGAAAACGGCGCGCGTGTTGGAGCTTACACTGTGATCTCGCCGCTTGGCACGGGCGGGATGGGCGAGGTCTATCGCGCGCGCGATGACCGTCTCGGCCGCGATGTAGCCATCAAAGTCCTGCCGGCTTCATTCGCCAACGACACAGAGCGGTTGCTTCGATTCGAGCAGGAGGCGCGGGCCACTTCCGCGCTCAATCATCCGAACATCGTCACGATTCACGAACTCGCCGAAGTCGATGATGTGCGCTTCATCGTGATGGAGCTGGTTGACGGACGCACGCTCCGCGCGTTGATCGACGAAGGAGTTTCGATCAGCACCCTGGCGCAACTTGGCGGTCAGATGACTAAGGCGCTGGGCGCTGCTCACGCGGCCGGCATCACCCATCGGGACATCAAACCCGAAAACATCATGGTTCGCAACGACGGCTATGTGAAGGTGCTCGACTTCGGGTTGGCGCGATTGGTGCCCACCGCGATGGATAAAGAGGCAGCGACTCTACAGTACACGCAGCCGGGTTCACTCGTAGGCAGCGCTCGTTACATGTCGCCCGAGCAGGCGCGCGGCGAAAACGTCAGCAGTCCGTCAGACATATTCTCGCTAGGAATGATCTTCTACGAGATGGCCACGGGACGGCATCCGTTCGCGACGGATTCGGTGCTCGGAACGCTCAATGCCATAACCGGGCAGCCGGCAGCCGGTCCTTCGCGTTTGAATCCTGAAATCCCTTCGTCGATTGAAGCCCTGATCCTGCGAATGCTCGAGAAAGACGCGCGGGTGCGGCCCACTGCGCCGGAAGTTGAAAAGGCGCTTGCTGAAGTCTCCGGGCAGAGCTTTGCCGGAGAGAGCCGCTCGCCGCTCCTGCGCTCACATCTGCGGCATACGGTTGGTCGAGAGAATGCGCACGCGGAATTGCGTGAAGCGCTTGCCTCCGCATCCTCAGGTAAGGGCTTGCTGATGTGCGTTCCGGGCGAGCCGGGAATGGGCAAGACGACTCTGGTCGAAGACTTTCTCAGCGATCTGCGGGCCAGCGGTCAGCCTTGTGTCATCGCTCGCGGACGTTGCTCGGAGCGCCTCGCCGGAACCGAAGCTTACCTGCCGTGGCTTGAAGCGCTCGACGGCCTGTTGCGCGGCGCGGACGGGCAATCGCGTGTTTCGTTATCGGGTACTGAATCGATTGTGCAAACGACGAAGCGGCTTGCTCCAACGTGGTACGCGCAAGCTACGCCGCTTCAGCCTGACGACTCATCCGTTGAGCGATTGCTTGCCGAGCGCGCTGCTTCACAAGAGCGAATGAAACGCGAATTCGGCGCGCTGCTTGAGGAACTCTCCGAACACCGGCCGCTTGTGATCTTCTTCGATGATCTTCATTGGGCTGATGTATCGACCATTGATCTGTTGGCTTATCTGGCGAGCAAGTTTGATTCGATGCGCGCGCTTATCATCGCAACGTATCGGCCGTCGGATCTGCTGCTTGCGAAGCATCCGTTCCTGCACGTCAAGCCGGACTTGCAGTCGCGTGGCGTGTGCCGGGAGATCAAGCTGGAGTTCCTGTCGCATTCGGAAATCGAAAAGTATCTGGCTCTCGAATTCCCGGAACATCGCTTCCCTCCTGAGCTCCCCGCGTTGATTCATTCAAAGACCGAAGGCAATCCGCTTTTCATGGCCGACCTCGTTCGCTACCTTCGTGACCGCGGAGTGATCGCTGAACAACAAGGAAGATGGGTGCTGGCGCAATCGCTGCCCGCAATCGAGCGTGACTTGCCGGAATCCGTGCGCGGGATGATCGAGCGCAAGATCGCGCAACTCAGCGAAGAAGATCGCCGCTTACTCGTAGCCGCGAGCGTGCAGGGATATGAATTCGATTCGGCAATCGTCGCCAAAGCGCTCGACCTGGATCCCGCGGATATTGAAGAGCGGTTGGAAACACTGGAGCGAGTCTATGCGTTGGTTCGGTTCGTCAGTGAAAGGGAGTTTCCCGGACGCGTGCTGACACTGCGTTATCGATTCGTCCACGTGCTTTATCAGAATGCGTTGTACGCTTCGCTCAGGCCGACGCGAAGATCTCAATTGAGTGCGACTGTCGCCGAAGCGCTGCTCGGTTGTTATGGCAAACAGAGCGCGACGGTTGCCGCGGAGTTGGCATTTCTGTTCGAGACCGCGCGGGACTGGTCGCGAGCTGCCGACTATTACCTGGCGGCGGCGGACAATGCCTCGGAAGTATTCGCGCTTCAGGAAGCAGGCGTGCTGGCCGAACGAGGTTTGGAGATGCTGCGGCTGCTGGCTGACGCAACTGAGTGCGCGCCCCAGGAGATCAAGCTGCAAGCGATGCTGGGGCAATCGCTGATGGTCACAAAAGGCTTCGCCGTGCCCGAGGTTGAGCAGGCCTTCGTGCGAGCGCGCGAGCTTGGCCTGCAACTGAACGACGTTGCCCAGCTCTTTCGAGCGCAGTTCAGCCTTGCGATAGTTTATGTTGTGCGCGCCGAATACGAACGCGCGTTCTCGCACGGCGAACAATGCCTGCGGCTCGCCGAAAAGACCCGGAACCCGGCGATGCTTCTGCAATCTCACTGGGTGATCGGGCTGAGTCAATGTTATCTGGGCAAGTTCAGCGCGGCTCGCGATCATTTCGAGCAGACGATAACCATTCACGACGACGCTGGGATCGACTCGCCGTCTTCGATGTACGGAGCGGTGTTGAGCCGCGCTCATCTGGCGCGAATGCTCCTCTATCTCGGCTATCCCGACGCGTCGCGGCAAATGATGAAGGAGGCTCTCGCCAAAGCTCGCAGTTTGCGCTTTCCTGTCGGCGTCGCCAACACGCTAGCGTTAGCGGCTTATTTGGAAGCGTTTCATCACAACCTCGACAAGACTCTGGAGTTTGCGGCGGCAACGGCCGGGCTCGCTGAAGAACACGGGCTGCCGTACTATGCCGCGGTTGCTTTGTTGACTCGCGGGTGGGCTGTCGCTCTGCACGGTCACGCGGAAGGGATCGAGTTGATCCGCGAGGGTCTTGCCTCGTCGCTTGCAATCGGAACAAAGCAGCAACACGGCTACTTCCTTGCGCTGCTGGCCGAAGCGTTGAACAAAGCCGGGCGTGTAGACGAAACTCTCGAAGCGCTCAAAGAAGGAATGGATGTTACCGAGCGGAACAACGAACCATTCTACGAGGCCGAGTTGTACAGACTCAAAGGTGACGCGTTGGTTATGGCCGCAGTCGACTCGCGGTCTGAAGCCGAGTCATGCTTTCAACGGGCCATCGAAATTGCGCGGCAGCAGCAAGCGAAATCATTTGAGTTGCGCTCGGTGATGAGCCTGGCTCGCTTGTGGCGCGGGCAAGGCAAGCGCGAAGAAGGCCGGGCAATCCTCAAAGAGATTTACGACTGGTTCACCGAAGGATTCGACACGCCTGATCTGAAGGATGCCAGAGCATTGCTCGATGAGATCATCCAGCCTCCTTCTGATCGATAGCGCGATGTCTACGGAACGATGCAGTTTTCCAACTCAACGTAACGCTTCAAGCTATCGCTGAATCCGCGCACGGTTCCTTCAACAATCACAACCTGTCCACTCACTATTTCAGCTAAACGGGGACTCTGAGATTTGTTGAAGAAGCATCTGGTGTGAGCGTAACCTGCCGCCGGAGAATGAAACGTCAGGGTAATCCTGCCGTCTTTCAGAATATCAATTGAATTCACCGTGCCGCTGACGCGAATTCTCTTTCCGCCGTAGATCTGGTTGGCGCGAACTTCGTTTCCTTCAAAATCAATAACCAGCTTGCCCGCGTTGACAGTCGCCGCGGAAGCATCTTGTGGGATCGCAGGCGGCGTAGAAGCTTGCGGGGCGATCGCCGTCGCGGTGACCGGTTCTCTGTCGATGCTCAACCCCTGATCGGTAAAGTTGATCTTGTCGGGCGAGATCCCCACGACAGCTAGCAGATTTTGACCGGCGAGTTGTTGGCTGATCTTCAAGCTTTCAGCATTGCCGCCTTTTCCTTCCGAATATACGGCGAGCGCGAAACCGGTGAACAGCACGAGCGTCTCGTACATCTCTTGCTTCTGACGGTCGCTCACGCTGCCAAGCGCGTTGCCTTCAACAAGTGCCTCGGCGATCGTATCTCGCAGTTCCATCATCTGCGGGTCCGCCGGAATTCCCGCGTCGTGATATACGCTGGCGTTGGCGGCAAAGAAGAAACTCAGAGCGAGGGCAAGGTCATTGGGTTTGCCCGCCGCTCGCGCTCCCTTTTCATACTCCTCGAGGATGGTTGTCATGATTGTGAGCACCTGCGCGTTTCCAGCATCGATCAGATTGGCGATCTCACGGGTCTTGAGCTGGGTTCCGGTAGAGCGAAACTGCAGCGACGCATCGTTGAGCCTTGCCGCGGAAGGTGCCGTTCCCGTCGTGGCTCCGGTGCCCGAATGCTTTGCAGCGAGATTCTTCTCCAGCCGCCGCCGAGCGTACCGATCCATGATGATGTTGGTGATCGTCGCGCTGGCCGGATTGTTCCAGTTGCCGCCAAGACTATCCTTGTACTGGGCGGCCACCGGCACGCATGCAATCAATACCACCAAAAGCAGGAAGCACCCTCGACTTGCCCTCGAACGTTCCTTGTTCATCATTGGTCTCCCGTATTGAGCTCGGCTGGATCCACGTAACTGTATAGCAAATGGATCAAAGGACCTAATGGAATCCAAACACGCGCCGCCTAAGATAAGGGCAACTGCTCGCCGATGCTAAGCCGGTTTATCTTGATTTTGTTTTGTAGGAATGGTCGCGGACCTCAAGTAGACACAATATAAAAACGCTGATGCTTGTCGGCCCAACGATGCTTCTGATATTCTCCGCGCCATCCATTACGCTTTGTGAATTGAATCTAAGTGGCGGATAGGCGGTGTCTCGCCGGCGACTTTCCAGGATCAGGAGGATATATGCACATCGACGCTTGTGGGTTTCGAAAATGGTTTCTTCGCGTTACGTTCCTAACGATCATGCTGACCTGCATTGTGACTGCGCTGCCTGCGGGCGCGGGCGCCAACGGCGTGGACATCAACGATACACGGCTGCTTTCCCAACCGGCGATCAGCAAAGATCACGTCGCATTTATCTACGCCAGTGATCTGTGGGTTGCAGGCATCGACGGCAAGAACGTCAAGAGATTGACCGCCGACGAAGGCCAGGAGGCGAGCCCGGCGTTCTCACCCGATGGGACTTTGGTAGCTTTCACTGCGCAGTATGACGGCAACCCGGACGTGTACGTTGTGCCCGTCACGGGCGGCGTTCCGGCAAGGTTGACGTGGCATCCGGGTCCGGACATCGTCCAGGGATTCACACCCGATGGATCAGCGGTGCTGTTTACATCGCCGCGCGCGGTGTTCACCGGCCGGTACACACAGTTATTCACGGTTCCCGTCAAAGGCGGAATCGAAGAACCCCTCAAGCTCCCAAACGCAGCCCGGGCGATTTATTCACCTGACGGATCGAGGCTGGCTTACAACCCGTTGTCCGAGGCGTTCAGCGAATGGAAGCATTATCGCGGCGGCCGCACCTCGACGATATGGCTCTACACTTTCAATGGCAGCGCGGCGGAGAAGCTTCCGCAGCCCGAAGGCCGGTCAAATGACGTCGACCCGATGTGGATTGGTGACACCGTCTATTTCCGCTCGGATCGCAACGGCGAGTTCAACCTGTTCTCATACAATGCGAAGTCAAAAGCAATCAAGCAGCTCACAGATCACAAGGATTTTCCGGTGATGGGCGCGTCATCGGGAGGAGGCGAGATAATTTACGAGCAGGCCGGCTATCTTCATATCTTCGATCCGAAGTCATCTCGAAGCACCAAGCTCACGATCGGCGTGTCCGCCGATCTGGCCGAAACGCGGCCGCGATTCGTCAAAGGCGCGCGGTATATTCGCGACGCTTCGATCTCGCCGACCGGCGCCAGAGCAGTGTTCGAGTTTCGCGGCGAGATCATCACCGTGCCCGCCGAAAAAGGCGATGCGCGAAACCTCACCAACACCCCCGCCGCAAACGAGCGCTCGCCGGTCTGGTCGCCCGACGGCAAATCGATCGCATATTTCTCCGATGAATCTGGCGAGTACGAACTCCATATTCGCAGCCAGGACGGGAAAGGCGATGTCCGCAAAATCAAAGTCTCGGGCGCGGGCTTTTATGATGTTCCCGCGTGGTCACCCGACAGCCAGAAGATTTCTTACGCGGACAATTCGTGGAGTCTCTTCTGGCTCGACGTAAACACGGGCGCTTCAAAGAAGATCGCTTCCGAATATCAGTACGGTCCATCCCGGGCGAAGACGATCCATCACGTCTGGTCGCCTGACTCGAAGTGGATCGCCTATACGTTGAGCACCAAGGCATACATTCAGGCGGTTCACGCTTATTCGATCGAGAAAGACAAATCGTTTCAGATCACCGACGGGTTGAGCGAAGTCAGCGAACCGGTATTCGACGACAGTGGTAAGTATCTTTACTTCTTCGGGTCCACCGACGCCGGACCGCGCAAAGACTGGTTCGCGATGTCGAACGCTGACATGCGCGTCACGCAGTCGATCTACCTGGCCGTGCTTCGAAACAATTTGCCGAACCCGCTCGCCAAAGAAAGCGACGAAGAAAAAGGCGTCCAGAAAGAGGAAAAACCCAAAGAGCCGCCGAAGGCGGCGCCCGAACCGTTCTCGATCGATTTCGATGGAATCGAGAACCGGATTCTCGCGATTCCGCTCCCGCCCGGCGACTACCGCAACCTGTCGGCTGGCGCGGCGGGTCAGTTCTACTACATCGAGAGTCCGCCCGACGACAATCCATTCGCTCCCGGCCCGGCAAAATCTTCGCTTCATCAATACGACCTAAACAAACGCAAGGACGACATGTTCATCCCGGGCGTTAGGGACTACCTTGTGTCCGCCGACAAGAAGAAGATTCTGTATACCGGCAACAACGTTTGGTCGATCTCCGCGGTAACGCCCAAGCCTCAGCCCGGCCAGGGCAAGATCAACGTCGATGACATCGAAGTGCGCATCGATCCCCGTGCCGAATGGACTCAGATTTTCAACGAAGCGTGGCGCATCAATCGGGATTACTTCTACGCAACGAACTATCATGGCGTCGACTGGAACGCCGCCCGGCAGAAATACGCGATGTTTCTTCCTCATCTTTCCACTCGCGGCGATTTGAATCGAGTCATCCAGTGGATGTGCAGCGAGTTGGCAGTCGGTCATCACCGTGTGGTCGGCGGCGATTCATTTTACCAGCCGAAGAATGTTCCGGGCGGTTTGCTCGGCGCGGACTACTCGATAGAGAACGGCCGATATCGATTCAAGAAAGTCTACGGCGGTTTGAATTGGAACCCGCAGCTCCGCTCGCCGTTGACCGAGCCGGGCGTCAACGTGAAAGCCGGCGAGTACCTGCTTGCGGTTCGCGGCCAGGATCTGCGGCCGCCCGCGAATATCTACAGCTTGTTCGAGAACACTTCGGGCAAGATCATCGAGATCACCGTAGGTCCCAATCCCGATGGCGCGGGCTCGCGGACTGTGCAGGTCGTGCCCATTCCAAACGAAGGCGCTCTTCGCAATCGAGATTGGGTTGAAGGAAATCTGAAGAAGGTGAACGACGCGACTGGCGGCCGCGTGGCGTATGTCTATGTCCCGGACACAGCCAACCAGGGTCACACCTACTTCAAACGGTATTTTTACCCACAGTCCTACAAAGAAGCGATCATCGTAGATGAGCGGTTCAACGGGGGAGGGCAGGCTGCGGACTACTACATCGACATTCTTCGCCGGCCGCTGGCGTCGTACTGGGCGATGCGCTACGGCGCGGATATCAAAAACCCGGCCGCGTCGATACAAGGTCCGAAGGTGATGATTATTGACGAGACGGCCGGCTCTGGCGGCGACTATTTACCGTGGATGTGGCGCAAGTTCGGTCTGGGCAAGCTTGTCGGCAAGCGCACCTGGGGCGGACTGGTCGGCATTCTCGGCTTTCCTGTGTTGATGGATGGAGGAGGGGTGACCGCGCCCAACTTTGCGATATGGACTCCGGAGGAAGGATGGATCGTCGAGAACGTCGGAGTTGCTCCGGACATCGAAGTCGAGCAAATGCCCGCCGATGTCATCAATGGGCATGACCCTCAACTGGAGAAAGCGATTCAGGTCGTTATGGATGAGCTGAAGAAGAATCCGCCGAAACAACCACAGCGCCCTCCTTATCCAGTTAGGAACACGATGCAACCGTAGTCACCGTGTGGGGCTCGCAGAACCCCCAGGACTGTTTCAGCGGATCGTTTGCGTGAGTACCGTTTTCGATTGGACGCGCCGAATCCCTATTCCCGCAAAGTTGAAAGGAGCATTGGCATGAACCAAATCATGAAAGTGGCGATGCTCGTCGCCGCATCGTCTCTTATTCTCAGTCAATCATCGTTCGGCGGCGGAGCGTCTGCCATCACCAGTCAAAAACCGCCCCGAGCAAAAGCAGCGAAGAAGGCAATTAATCCTCCCGAAGAGCCTTCAAACATTATTCGTTGGGAGATCAAGCCGAGTGCAGACCTGACGGGCGCCAAGGGACGGCTGGTCGTCGATTTCCACGACGAAGTCCCGATGGCGCACATGCTCGTCAAGATTTTCAGCAAGGACGGCGGCGACCCGATCAGCGATCGCAAGCGAAAATTCGATCTGCTGCCTGGCACTTACGATGTAGTCGTCGCAAACAAGCGAATTACAGGCGTACCGATTCAGTCGGGACAGGAGACGCATTTGCTGATGGGGCTGCTGCGAGTTGTCTATACAGGCATGGATAGAACCGACGTCTACTACTCAGACAAGAAGACCCTCCTGGTTAAGGATTATGGGACACTGCGTCTCGGCCTGCCCGTTGGCAAGTACTGGGTAAAGATGGCGGGACGCCTGGTGCCGGTCGAAATAAAGAATGGCCAGGTAGCTGCGTTCTAGGCGGGCTTCAATAACACCGTAGAACAGATTGACCATGCGTCTCGCTGAGTTAGCGCGGCGACATGCGAGAGGATGATCAACCTGAGTGCTACTGTTACATCGGCTCCAGGCATTCCCGCGGCGCTTCACCGCGCAGAGAGTGATCTACCCTTCCTTTTCTATCAGGAGGGCGTCGATTTCCAATTGCTGCAGGTTGACGTTGAGGCGGGGCTCTGGGTGATCCGAGCGCGTTTCCAGCCGGGCGTCACAATTCAACGCCACAAACACACTGGCGAGGTCTTCGCATTTACGCTCAAGGGTTCGTGGGGGTACTTCGAGTACCCGGAAACCAACACGCCGGGTTCCTATCTGTACGAGCCAGCCGGCTCTATTCATACGCTGCACGTGCCCGCTACGAATACAGAAGTGACTGATGTGTGGTTCGCCATCCACGGAGCGAACCTCAACCTGGACGAGGAAGGCAAGGTCGAGAGCGTGCTCGATGCCGCGGCTGTGCTGGAGATTTATCTGGGTCTTTGTGAATCGAGCGGGCATGGGAGGCCGAACGTGATTGGAGCATAGGTGCGCTTTCGCAGTGATTGCTACGCCATGAGTGAGATGCTTTTCCCCGAATCAACCATTTCGCATTACCGCGTCGTCTCCAAAATCGGAGCCGGCGGAATGGGCGAGGTGTATCTGGCAGAAGACCTGAAACTCGGCCGGCGCGTTGCGCTCAAGGTACTGAACCGAGAGCTGACGGAGAGCCCGGATCGTTTGTAGCGTTTTGAACGAGAAGCGCGTGCCGCCTCGGCGCTCAATCACCCAAACATCTTGACGGTTTATGAAATCGGCGAATCGGGCGCCTTAGGTGTAAAGAGCGTTCTGTCCGGAAGAGTCTTGCGGCACGGCGAGACACTGCAGATCAGCGTCGAGTTGATGGATGCCCGGGAGCGGACACACGTGTGGGACGAAACTTACAATCGCAGCGCGGTGCAGCAGGAGATTGCCCGGGAAATCTCGCGCAACCTGCGACTCAAGCTTTCGAGCGCCGAGCAAAGCCGCGCCGGCTACACTCACACTTCAAGCCCGGAAGCTTATGAGCTGTACCTCAAGGGCCGCTTCTACTGGAACAAACGCACAGGAGAAGCGCTGAAGTCCACTTCATCAGATCCAGCAGATCCCTATCGCGGCTCACCAGGAAGTTAGCCTGAACCTCAATAGCCAAATTTATGTACGCCTCATCATTACGTCCCTCGCATAAGCAAACCTCCTGGGAATTGTTTCAACGACCTCAGAGCTTTTCCGCAGGCGTTCGACGAAGGCGTCGGCCGTTTCGCCGGTTAACTCGGAAAATCGCGCTCTAATCTCCGAACGAGACAGAACTTCCTTATCTCATTCAGAGTGGCTTTGCTTAAGAAGAGGCGGACCCGGCGGTTTTCGGCAAGACGTAAGCAAGCCGCTGCGGGACCCTCTTCCCTGGCAGCGGCTTGCAAATAGACCATGCAATCAAAAACAACTTTCGGCCGGTCCGCGCTCAAGTCTGCTCCTTGTCTTTGTTCTCGCGAAAAACTTCTTTTCGTGCTCGCGTGAAAAGCGCGTCAAGCACTCACAAAACTCCGCGCTTCACGCCTTCCGATCAACCAGATCATCGTGGTATACATCAACACTCGGACGCGCACAAGCGTCTCGAATTCACTTCGCCTGATTCAAGGAGCCAATGATGAACACGAATCCCCGACGCATATTCCCCGCCGTCTCTCTGTTGCTCATCGCTATGATGAGTCTTCCGGCACAGCTTTTCGCCGCGGATAAAAGAGCAATCACTGAGACCGATTTGTTCAAGTTCGTTTGGATCGCTGATCCGCAAATTTCGCCTGATGGCTCGCGCGTCGCCTACGTGCGTGTTTGGGTAAATCAAAAGTCCGATCGCTACGACTCGGCGTTGTGGATCGTACCAACACACGGAGGGCCGGCGCGCCAACTCACCTCCGGGCCGCGCGACGGCGGTCCTCGATGGTCACCCGACGGCAAGACTCTGGCATTCATTCGATCGAGTGAGAAAGACGGCAAGCCTCAGCCGCAACAAATCTACCTGCTGTCGTTTGACGGAGGCGAAGCGCAACAACTCACCGACACGCCGCGAAGCCCCGGTGGTTTCGAATGGTCTCCCGATGGAAAGACAATAGCCTTCGTCAGCCGCGAAGATCCGAGCAAAGAAAAACCAAATCCCGAAGAAGCCGAGCCGAAGGATAAAGCTCCTGAGCACGTCAGCGATGTGCGCGTGATCACCAAAGCGGTGTATCGCGCGAACGGCGGCGGTTATACGAACCCAAAAATGCACTCTCACATCTGGACCGTCAGCGTGCCCGCGGTTGCCGGCGAGAAACCGAAGCCGAAGCAAATCACCAAAGGCAATTTCGATGAGGGCAACGCGAGTTGGTCGCCTGACGGCTCGCGAATTTATTTCGTCGCCAATCGCGTGGCCGAGCCTTATTACGAAGCGCAGCGCACTGATTTGTTCTCGATCTCTCGCGAAGGCGGCGACGAGCGACAGGTGTTGAGCTTCGATGGTGGCATGCGTGATTTCACTTTCAGCAACGACGGCAAGCGCATTGCCTTCGGCGGCGTCGCCGGCCACAAGCCCGTGCAGTCTTACACCCAGCCCGATCTGTTTGTGATGAACAACGAACCCGGCGCGGCTCCGAAGAACCTGACCGCGGCTTATGACTTCGATATAGACGGCGGAATCGGCGGCGATCAACGCGCGCCGCGCGGCGGCGGCGGAGGCGGAGTTGTTTGGAGCAAAGACGATCGCTCGATATACATCAACGTCGCCGAGCACGGCGCCGCGAATCTGAAACGCATCGATGCGATGACCGGCAAAGTCGAGCCTCTGACAAGCGGAGCACACGAGGTTCAGAGCTACTCAACCACGCCGGATGCTTCGAAGTTTGCACTGTTGGTTGCATCCTCGACCAGCATCGGCGACCTCTTCCTTTTCGAGACGGCTTCGGGAAAGATGACTCAGTTGACTCGCGCTAACGACGAATTGTTTTCGCAGCTCAACCTCACCGACCCTGAAGAAATCTGGTACACCAGCTTCGACGGCAAGAAGATTCAAGCCTGGATACAGAAGCCGCCTAACTTCGATCCTTCGAAAAAGTATCCGTTGATCCTCGAAATTCATGGCGGCCCACACGGCGCGTACGGCTTCACATTCACCCATGAGTTTCAGTGGATGGCGGCGAAGGGGTATGTCGTGCTGTACACCAATCCGCGAGGCAGCACTTCGTACGGACAGGACTTCGGCAACATCATTCAGTACAACTACCCGGGAGATGACTACAAAGATTTGATGGCAGGGGTCGACGAAGCCGTGAAGCGCGGGTATATCGACACGCAGAAGATGGGAGTGACCGGCGGCAGCGGCGGCGGCGTGCTGACCAACTGGACGGTAGGACACACCACGAAATTCGCGGCGGCGGTTTCGCAACGTTCGATCGCCGACTGGGCTGGCTTCTGGTACACAGCGGATTTCTGGCTGTACCAGCCGACATGGTTCCGCGCCGCTCCGTGGGAGGACCCGGACGACTTCACGAAGCGGTCGCCGATCACATACGTAAAGAATGTCACCACTCCGACGATGTTTATCGAAGGCGAGGCGGACTATCGCACGCCTCCGGCGGATGGCGGCGAGATAATGTTTCGCGCGTTGAAGTATCGCAAGATCCCCACGGCAATGGTGCGCTTCCCCAACGAATCGCACGAGCTGTCGCGATCGGGCGCGCCCTGGCATCGAATCGAACGCCTGCAGCACATCGTCAACTGGTTCGACAAGTATCTACAGGGCAAGCCGATCAACATCTACGACGTTAACTAGGTTCGCGCGAGGCCGGCTAAGAACAAACCTGAAATAATAAGGTTAGAAACGGGGCGCTTGATGCGCCCCGTTTTGTTGAGGGTTTCAGACTATCGCAAAATCGTACTGTTCCTGGTGCAGATTCGGATCGGGCTCGAGCGTGACCGGCGTCGCAAAGTGCGCTTCGATTTCCTCGAGCACTTCGCGTTCGGTGCTTCGAAACGCGTCCGCCACGTGAGGCGACACGCGTAACATCACATCGCTCGATCCAATCGACTGCGTCGACATCGCCTTCGCCTGTTCCAGTATCTCGAAACACATTGTCTGCGCCGATTTCACCATTCCCGCTCCCTGGCAATAGGGGCAAGGCGTGCACAACGTGCGTTCGAGCGATTGCTTGACTCGTTTGCGAGTGATGGCCACGAGTCCAAAATCGTTCACCGAAAGAACCTTTGAAGGCGCGCGATCGTGCGCCAGTTCCTGCTGCAAGGCCATCATTACTTTCTGACGGTTCTTGCGCTCTTCCATGTCGATGAAGTCAACGACGATGATCCCGCCCAGGTCGCGCAACCGAACCTGCCGCACGATTTCTTTTGCGGCTTCGAGATTCGTGCGGGTGATCGTGTCTTCCAATTTGTCTGATTTGCCGACGAACTTGCCGGTGTTAACATCGATCGCCACCAGCGCTTCGGTCTGATTGATTACGATGTAGCCGCCCGATCTCAACCACACTCTCGGCCGCACGGCTTTATCGATCTCGGCTTGCACACCGTATTTTTCGAGTATCGGTTGGCTCGGCGTGTAAAGCTTTACGCGCTTGACCAGCTTCGGCTGAACGCGATTGACGAACTCGACAATGCGAGCGTACTCGACTTCATTGTCGATGCGTATCGCGGTGAAATCTTCGGATAGCTGATCTCGAAGAATGCGCTGCACAAGATCGAGATCGCGATGGACCAGCGACGGCGCCCTGACTCGCTCAACCTTTTTCCTGACGTCGCCCCAGGTTCGCAGCAGGTAGCGCACGTCGTCGGAAAGCTCCTGTTCGGTGTGCCCCGCGCATGCCGTTCGCGCAATGAAACCGCCGGTCGCCCCTTCGCGATCGCGAAGCGCGGTCACGATTCGTTTCAACCTAATTCGTTCGGCCTCATTCGGTATCTTTCGCGAAACGCCGATGTGATTCACCGTAGGCATGTAGACAATGAAGCGCCCCGGAAGCGCGATATGAGATGTTATCCGCGCGCCTTTTTTCGCGATTGGCTCCTTCGCGATTTGCACCATTATCTCCTGGCCTTCGTGAAGCAGCTCGCTGATGGTAGGAGGTCCCCCTCGGTCGGGCCGACGCGAAAAGCCCTGCTCTGGCCGGCGTCCTTCCGGCCGTCGAGGGTCAGGCCTTCGATCGCGGCGAGGGGGCATGCGATTATCCCCAGGGCGCGAATCAGGCCTTCTTTCGGGTGGCCGCGATTCAGCTACAGGCGCGGCGTCTTGAGGGCTTTGCACCTCGTCAACTTTTTGCACTTCCTCGACTTTGTCGGCAGGAGGTTCCTCTGCGATCGCGACAGGCGCGGCGGCGTCCGCGTCCAACGGGGCCCCCTCGGCAGGGGGCGCCGTAGCGGCACCCGGAGCCTCGCGGCGACCTCCGCGGCCGCGGCGGCCTCGCCCTCCACGTCGCGCCGCAAATTCGGCGCGCGGGCCCCGATCGCGAATGCCGGCTTCACGGTCCGATTCGAAGCCTTCGCCGGGTTGGTCATTTTCATCACGCGTCTCGAGTGTGGCTGCGCTCAATTCCGCATCGCCTTCCCGATTCTCTTCGCTTGAGGTTCCGGATTGAATCCGTCCGTACAGACCTCGAACAACATCCGAGATATGACGGAACGGAGAAACTTTTGGATCCTCGCCGGCTTGTTCGTCCGCGGAGCTATCGAGCATCTGAACGGCGCTTTCTTCTCGCGCGGCAGCTTCTGCGTTTTCGTCGACCACGCGTTGGAATGACGAGCCGCCTTCGGAAAGAGACCGCAGCGACCCGACCCTCCATTCGGGTTCGGGCTCAGACGGAGTAGTGCTTGTCTGATACTCGGCGGTGTGAATCTGTTCGAAAATCTTTTCCTGCACCATCGCGTCCTTGAGGAGATCGCCCGCATCCTGAGCAATGTCCTCATCCGTGACCCGTTCAAACTGCGAGTCGATGTCTTGCTTCGCCGCTGCCGGTGACTCGTCTTCTGCTTCCGCACGGCGGGACCGTCTTGCGGCAGGTTTTGGCGCCGCTTTTCCTCTCGCGGTCTTCGGCGGTTTCTCGTCAGCCTTCGCCGGTCTCCTCCTGGATTTCGCGGGATCAGTCTCGACCGGTTTCCTGCCGCGGCCGCGGCGAGGCTTTGCTTCTGCTTCGGGCGATGGCGATTCGGCGCGCGCTTCGCTCACGGTTGTTTGAGTGTCCGCTTCATCGTCAACCACGCGCTCGACTGGCGCGGCAACCGAAGCCTCTGAAGCCGCCATCGCTCCTTCGCCGAGTTCCTCATCGGTGGGAGGCGGTGGAATGACGCTTTCGACGGCGATCTCCGCCAATTGTTCGACGGCGTCCTCGATGCTTAGCGGACGTTCGGGGACCGGCTCTTCTTCGCGCCGAGCGGCAAGCGGCGGCCTTGCAGCCGGCGGATAGTCCGGCCTGGGCCGCTCGCCGCGCCGCGATCGATCGTCAACACGAGGTTGAACGCGCGGCTCTACGCCGACTTCGCGAAAGTCTATTTCCTCCTCCTCCTCCATGAATTCGGTAAAGTCCGATACATAAAGGAAGGCGTCACGATCGAGGCCAATGTCGACGAAAGCCGACTGCATGCCAGGCAGGACCTTCATCACGCGGCCCTTATAAAGGTTTCCAACGACTCCCTGATTCTCATCCCTGCGTTCAACGTAAAACTCCGTGACTACGCCATCCTCGACGATGGCGACTCTTTTCTCGTGCACGTTTGCACTGATGATCAACTCTTTTGCCATGTACGCTCCTGATTCTGATTGTGTCGAGAGGCGGGAGTTCGGAAGCGTCCGGCAAAGAACGCCTCCAGGCGGGCTAGTTGGCAGAATAGGGTCGATAGGGTCGACCTTGTTCAGGCTTTAAGCTTTCGAAGCGTTACGACAGTCAATTCAATGTGTCTGACGGAAATAGCGGTCAAGCACTAACGCTCGCAATGCTATTCGATTACTCTGCGCCAATAATTCCGGCTCGCTCAAAGGCGGCCATCGCCTCACCTGCTGAATCCTCGGCGGCGACAAGCGTCGCGCCCGGAGGCGACATCCAAACCCCGCGTCTGGTCGGCATCAATCTTTCAAAATATCTATGAGTGGCCGCCGGCCACTCGCAACTCTCCTTGCTCGCTCACAAGAGCGGCGCCAACCGTCTGAGTCCCGCTCAGCGGGTCGCTCGTCTGGTCTTCGAAATACAACCGCAGCCGTCGGACCCGCGAACTGAGCGAGGTCATCTCGGCTTCGTTCAACCCGTACACGGCGGCGATAACCTCAATGGGTTTCACACCGCCGTTCGGTGATAGCTCGGTCACAATAATGAGACCTGTATCTTCATCGGCGATCAAATCCCTGGTGTATCGCCGCACGTCCACGCGCTGACGTTTGTCCCTGCGGACACGCTCGATCACGCACGAGTCACGCGCCAGGAACGCTTCCGCCAACGTCTGATGGATATCCTGAACTTTCATTGCCGCAAGGGCGCTCTGCCCGGCTTGCATCCGTGCAACTACAGCTTCGATCTCCGGTGTATCGAGTGCCAATAGGTACTGGGCGCGATTTACGTCCTTAATTAGCGACTGCGCTCCGGCGGCAAGTCGAAGCAGCGACTTAAATCGCAGACCGGGGGGCAAAACAGAATTGAGTCTGTCGAGAAAACCCTGCTCGTCCAGTTCATCCGGTGAATCAAAATCAATCAACTCGTTATGACCTACAGTTCCGACTCCCAGCGCCGGGCCGTATTGAATCAACGGCATCGGATGATAACCGAGGCTGTAACCGAGTTTGATCTTCGCACGTCTGAACGCGCGTGGCAACGCGCGAGTCAGATCGAGGTGGGAAAGATACTTCACCTGTTCGCCTTTTTCGAAGGTCGCGCGATAGCGGAAGACAGAGGTTGGGGGTTGGGAATTGGGGGTTGGGGCCAACCCCTGACCCCTAACCCTTAACCCCTGCAGTTCAACTAGCGGCTGCTCGATCACTTGCTTGACCGCAGCGATGCGTTCTTCGTAGGTTCGAATCTCGTGGTGCATCGCCTGGGCTTTTGCGAGGTGCTCGCGAGATTGCGTCAGATCGCACTCAAGCCCGCACGCGTAACAGAGCAGCGGCTGCGAAGCCACTCGCTCGAATTCTTCGTGCGACGGCGCGATTGCGGTCGGGCGTCCGTCGATCACCTTCACCGGGAGCTCGCAGGGCGGCGATATCTTCGCCTTGATTCCCTTGGTGTATTCGCGCGCGTTGAACTCGCGCTTCACCAGCGTATCGATGTGATCCCACGGAAGTTGAACCAGCGGCGCGCCGGGCTTGTCAAACTCGCGCACCGGAAATTCCTGAAGGTAAGGTTCGATGCCGATGCCCTCGATTCGAAATGCGTCCATCCACTTGGCGAAATCAAAGTGATCGGTCCACCCGTCGAACCGGCAACCCATCCGCCACGCTCGCTCGATCACCTTGCAAAGCGCGCGATCTCCTCGCGAGATGACGCCTTCAAGCAACGAGGTATCCGCGTGATGCACTTTCAAGTCGATGCGATAGCGCCGGCCAAGCTCCTTCAACGTTCGCTGCTTGCTCTTGATCGAGTCAACGTCTTCCTGCTTGCACCATTGAAACGGTGTGTGCGGCTTGGGCACGAAGTACGAAGCGGAACAAGTCACCTTAACGTTCTTGTTGTACTTGCTTCTCCCAAGCTCGCGAACTTTCCTGCCAAGTTCGGCGATGCCCTGCACGTCTTCGCCGGTTTCAGTCGGCAGCCCGATCATGAAGTACATCTTCATCGCGGACCAGCCTTCCTCAAACGCGACCGAGCACGACTTCATCACATCCTGCTCGGTGATGTTCTTGTTGATCACATCGCGCATACGCTGCGTGCCGGCTTCGGGAGCAATTGTGAACCCGGTCTTGCGCACGCGAGCGATCTCGCGTGCGAGGGATTCAGTAACCCCGGATGCGCGAAGCGACGAAACGGAGAAGCTCACGTTGCGGCGCTCGAGTTCCTGACCGAGCATCTTCACCAGCGGCTCGAGACACGTGTAGTCGGCAGTCGAAAGCGAAGTGAGACTCGTTTCGTCGTAGCCGCCTTTTTCGATTCCATCGATGATCGTATCGACAATCTGTTTCGGATCACGTTCGCGGACCGGACGATAGATCGTCCCCGCCTGACAGAATCGGCACCCGTCGACGCAGCCCCGCGCGATCTCGATGGCAACGCGGTCGTGCACCGCTTCAATCGCCGGCACCGGCGAGTCCGACGGAAATGGATATTGATTGATGTCGGCGACAACGCGCCGGCGAATCGGATATGGAAGATCCGGATCATCCGGCTTATCGACGATCAGCAGGCCGTGATGCGGACTAACAGAAGTTCCGTACAGCGACGGCACATACATTCCTTCGATTCGCGCAAGCTCTTTGAGCACCTGCTCGCGAGTCAGATCCATATCCGAATCGCGAAGCTCGACATAACGAGAGACTAGATCGGGGAACGCCTCTTCACCGTCACCTATCACAAACACATCGATGAAATCAGCGACAGGCTCGCAGGAATAGACGGTAGGGCCTCCGGCGATTATCAACGGATCGGCAAGGGTTCGTTCGCGCGTGTGTAGCGGGATCCGGCCGACATCGAGCATGGTCAGCACGTTCGTGTAGGTCATCTCGTACTGAAGCGAGAAACCTACAACGTCGAACTCGCATAGCGGCGTGTAGCTTTCAAGCGAGAGCAGCGGTATCTCACGCTCGCGAAGCTTTGCCTCCATATCGGGCCACGGAGCATAAACGCGCTCGGCCGCCCATCCGTCTTTCTTATTAAGAAGACTGTAGAGAATCTTGAGCCCGAGATGGCTCATTCCGATTTCGTAGGTATCCGGGAAACACAGTGCGATGCGAGTGTGAATATCGTCGTCAAGTTTTCTAACTGCGTTCCATTCGCCGCCGACATAGCGCGCGGGTTTTTCCACCAGCGGAAGAATTGAATCCAGTGCAGCTCGATAGTTTAGTTCGGTAGATGTCATTACCAAATCTCAGTCAAATCCAGAACGAACCCAGGCAATTCCGGATCACCCGAAACGGTTTGCGGGTTGTCGAAGCACTCGCAAGGTCGATTAGGGCGGTAAACATAAACCTGTTTTGATTTCGGATCGATCAAGAATCCGAGCACAGCTCCGTTCGCGATGTACTCCTCCATCTTTTCCTGAAGAAACTTCAGGCTATCAGTTCGCGAGCGCAACTCAATAACAAAATCCGGACACAAAGGAACAAAGCTCTCTCGCTCACCTTGCGTGAGTTTGTCCCATCTCACGCGACTGACCCAAGCGCCATCCGGAGACCGCTTTGCCCCGTTTGGCAAAGAGAACATCGTTGATGAGTCGAAGCTCAGACCACTGCGGTCTTTCTTTGTCCAACCCGTGAGCTGATAGTTAATTGAGGCATTGCGCACGCCGGTTGTTCCGCCCGTTGGAGCCATAATGATCAATTCTCCTTCGGACGTGAGCTCAAGACGCAAATCTTCATTGTCCTGGCACAGTTGATAAAACTGCTCATCACTGAGCCGGACCGAATGGAGATCCAAGGCCAAGGCGAACGGCGCGTCTTCTTCCAAAAGCTGTCTGCTCACAGTTCTCTCCAAATCATTATGGCGATACTAATTCACAAACCTTCTCATCCTCACGCTCAACGCCAAACCAACGCCCATGAACATCGCCATCACCGCCGTGCCTCCATAGCTCATCAACGGAAGCGGAATTCCCATAATGGGCATCAAAGCCACGACCATCCCAAGATTGCATAGAATGTGGAACGTTATCAATCCGACGAAGCCCATCACTAACAGCGACCCCGACCGCTCGCGAGATCCTTTGGCCACCGCAATCAATCGCCAGATAAGCAGAAGGTACAGGACCATCATCAGCAGAATGCCCACGAGTCCCATCTCCTCCGCGACTACCGCGCCGATGAAATCGGTCCAGGCGAATGGCAAGAAGCCAAGCTTGCCCTGGGTCCCGTGGCCGATTCCCTTCCCCAACACGCCTCCCGAACCGACCGCGATGACCGATTGTATGGTCTGGTATCCGAAGCCTTTCGGGTCCGCTTCTTCAGGATGAATGATTACCTTGATTCGTTCTCGTTGATAGCCTTTCAAGTGTGGATACGCCGCGACCAGCCCGACAGCCACCAGTACGACTCCGGCTACCAGCAATGACTTTCGCATCCCTCCAAGAAAGAAGAACGTCCCGAGTATCGCTCCAAATGTAAGCGTAGTGCCGGTGTCGTGCTCGGCGTAGATCAGGATGATGGGCGGCATCGCGATGGCTAACATGATCGCCATATCCCTTATCGAAAGCGAGCCCGGGCGCGGCGTCGCGAGGTGTCTCGCGAGCATGAGAATAGTCGCCGCCTTTGCGAATTCGCTGGGCTGAAAACTGAACCCGCCAAGATTCAGCCACGCCTTGTTCCCGTGAATTTCCTTTCCGAAAACAAGAACGGCAACCAGCAGCACAAGGACTCCGGCGTAAAAGAACGGCGCGATGATCATCACGATCTTGCGATAGTCGGTGAACATTATCGCCAGTGCGATCGCGAGTCCCAAACACAGCGAGATGATCTGTTTTTTTAGGTAGCTGCCGTCAGGCGCGCTGCTGTTAATCGCCACGCAACCCAGGACGGTCAATGCGATCGGCGAAAGCAACAGCAGCCAGTCAACGTCCTTCAGTCGCTTTTGACTCAGGTCAACCATGAGTAATCAGCACGGAGCGGTTTACTGTCTGACGGGTCGCCTCTTGCGATCGGCGTCGTTCACGGTGCGCGCGTCCGCGGCGGAGTCAACGGCGGCTGGTTTCTTGTTGATCGCCACCAGATCGGGCAAAATCGGCCGGCCGAGTTTTTTAGAGAAGTAAGCCGCCTCTACCATCTTTACTTTCGGCGCGGAGGCTGAAGCGCCCCAGCCTCCATTTTCCGTAATGCATACAACGCCGATTTCAGGCTTCTCCTCCGTGTGCATCGGCGCGAAGCTGATGAACCACGAGTGATCCTTGTGTTCTTTGCCGCGTACCTTCTCTTTGGCGATGACTTGCGCCGTGCCGGTCTTGCCACCCGCGTTGATCTCGCGCGGAAAGCCGACGCCGCCCGCCGTACCGCCTTCGTTCACGACGCCCCACATTCCGTAGTCCACTGTATCGACGGTGAGCTGCGAGAGCTTCACCTCGGTCGGCGTGTCGTCATAGTACTTCACCGGTTCGATGCCGGTCTCTTTTGCTTCCTTGAAAAAGTGCGGCTTATGAAATTCGCCGCCGATGACAATTCCACTCTCAGCTCGCAGCAGTTGAATCGGAGTCACCGCCACGGAGCCCTGCCCGATGGAAGCGAGCACTGTGTCAAAATCCTTCCACTCAGGATCGCGCGGATTTGCGCGCCTCTTCCATTCGCGGCTGGGAATGATTCCCCGAATCTCTCCCGGCAGATCGACGCCGGATCTCTGTCCCATTCCAAACCGGGTCACCCAATCATGGATCATGTCCACGCCCATCTTTAGTCCGAGACGATAGAAGTAACCGTCGCACGAGTGAACGATTGCCGAGTGTATGTCGGGCATTCCATGATTCTTTCCGCAGTGCACAAAGCGATTGCCCATTGAGATTCCGCCGCCGCAGACGATCTTGGAATTCTTGAGCGTGATTATTCCCTCTTCGAGCGCCGCCGTCGCCATCATGATCTTCCACGTCGAACCTGTTGGATACGTGCCCTGAATCGCTTTGTTGTAGAGCGGGTGAGCCGGGTCATTGACGATTGCATTGACTTCCTTGCGGCTCTCGCTTGAAACAACGTTTCGCGCGAAGACATTGGGATCGAAGCTTGGCACGGACACCATCGCCAGAATCTCGCCGTTTTGCGGATTCGTCGCAATCATGGCGCCGGTTTCGTTTTTCGAATAGAACTGGTCCTCAGCAACCTTTTGAAGATCGAGATCCAGTGTCGTGACTATGTCCTGGCCCTTTGTGGGCTCCGTTGTTTCGAGATCCGCCTTTGGGTGCCCCTGACTGTCGACAATCACGCGCCGCATCCCGTCTTTTCCGCGCAGCACCTTGTCATACACCGCTTCGATTCCGCCCTGGCCGATGATGTCTCCCGATTTATATCCCTGGTCTTTGAACTGCTGCATCTCGAGCTGTCTGGGGTTTATCTCGCCGATGTAACCCAGCATGTGAGCTGCCAGCTTTCCATACTTGTATAGACGTTGCGGCTGCGTCTCGATCCTTATCTCAGGATGTTCAAGCTCGTGAGCCGCAACCCACTGGCGATCCGCATCCGAGGCGTTTTGCTTGACGAGTATCGGCATCGATTTGGGCCGCAGTGGATCATTCAACTCAGCCAGCAAAACTCCCCGATCGATGTCCAGGTTCTGAACCAGGGCACTAATCGTATCTTCCTTGCTAGTGATGTCCTCGGGCGTCACGACGATGTTGGAAGCCGGCGTGCTGTCGACCAATACATTTCCGTTTCGATCGAGTATCGCGCCGCGCGGGGCGGGTATCGGAATCTCGCGTATGCGATTGTTTTCTGCTCGGGCCTCGTAGTCATCGTGGCGGGCCACTTGAAGCACGTAAAAGCGAATGCCCAGCGCGATAAACACGGCCAGCACCATGTACTGGATCACGTATACGCGCAGCTCCACATTGAATCGGTCCTCTCTCAGGTTGCTACTCATAGAACCTCTTCTTGATCGCCATCCGCCGGGCGGTTGCTTGTTCGGAGAAAAGCCGGTCGAGCAACACAAACAGAACGATTGAAGCTACAGTGTCGCCCAAAGTTTTCCACGCGATGGTCCTTCCGAAGTCAGCCCACGTTGAGACGTGCGGCAGCGGCTGCTCGAGCATCTGATGAAGTCCCACAAACAACACCGTGTTCGCGGCCGAGGCAACCGCAACGACCGAAAGCCTCGCGAGCGGATTCTCCAGTGAGAGCCTCACACTCGCTACTCCTACCAGATAGCCTATCAGCGTCTTCGAGAATCCTCCAACACCGAGGATGCCGCCCTGCACCGCATCTTCGCCGAGCCCCGCAATTACTCCCGTCACCATCCCAAGCACCGGCGCTCGTTGCAATCCCGAGTAAACAGTCACCAGCAACGCCAGATCGATGTATCCGAAAAAGCTGACGTACCGGGGTAGAAGCATCTGCAGCAAGAGCGCGACGATTATGGTCAGGGCGATCTTGAAAGTCTGCACTCTTTAGGCCACCTCGGTCGTGATGCGTGAAAAGTGACCCGTGATCCAATCAAAACTAGAAGGCGCCGGTCACGAATCACGCATCACTATTATTTCGCTTCAGTAAACTTCAGATCCTTAGCCTCGACCAGAAGCACAAGCACGTGTTCAACGCGATCTACGGCCGCCGCGGGCTTCATTATTATTCGGTGCCACGGCGCATTGGGATCCGGTTCGATTCTTTCGACCGTGCCAATCAGCAGGCCTTTGGGATAAATCCTGTCGAGCCCCGTGGTCACTACCGATTCACCGACCTCCACATTCTCGCTTGTTTTGATGTTCTTCAATTCACAGCGATCATCGTCCCCAACGCCGCGCACCTCCCCCATCGCTCGCGAGTTTTGAAGCATCGCGCCTACGCCGGCATGCTTGTCGGTTATGATTTGAACCATCGCGAAGTTTGGCCCCAGCGATACAACACGCCCGACAACTCCGCCAGCAGTCGCGACGGGCATGTCACGTTTTACACCGTCACCTGAGCCGCGATCGATGATCAATCGGCGAAACCAGAGACTCGAGTCTCGCGAGATTACATTTGCTGAAATCTCGCGATACTGTGGCCGCGACGGCAGGGCAAGCTCACGGCGCAACAAGTCCAACTCCGCGGCCCGCTCGAGCGCGTCGTTTCGTTCCGCGGTTAGCTGATCGACTCTCTCGCGGAGTTCGATGTTCTCTTCACGCGCATGACGGACATCCAGATAGCCGCCCGCCGTCCCCTTGATCGATGACAAGACGGAGCCGGTCACATTAACAATTGGAGCGAACGCTGTAACAAGCCACACACGCAGAATCGATTGCTCGCTATCGGGGTGCCGGGCATTCGAGGACATCAACGCCACCTGAGCGAGCAGGAGAGCAGCTAATATCCAGGGTGCTTTTTGCTGCGCAGGATTTGCACTCATAGGAATCAGGTTTTAGGCGACAGGTTACAGGTGACAGTCGTCGTGATAACGCTGGCACCCGGCACCCGACACCCGGTCCCCTGTTTCACAGTCCGTGATGGAGCATCGTATTTTCCCAGCTCACTCGGCTGAGCAGGTCGAAGTCGGCGAGCATCTTGCCCGTTCCAAGGGCCACCGAAGAAAGGGGGTTCTCGGCGAGCGACACGGGCACTCCTGTCTCGTGCATCAATCGTTTGTCGATTCCTTTGAGCAAGGCGCCACCGCCCGTCAGGACGATGCCACGCTCGGCGATGTCCGCCGACAACTCGGGAGGCGTTCGTTCGAGCGCGACGCGCACCGCATTGACGATCGTGGAAATTGGATCAGCAAGCGCTTCTCTGACTTCTTCATCGGTGATGGTGATCGTGCGCGGAACTCCCTCGATCAGGTTCCGCCCCTTGATCTCCATCTGCATTGGCTCTTCGCAAGGCCAGGCCGAGCCTAATTCGATCTTCACCGACTCGGCTGTGCGTTCACCAATCAGCAGATTGTACTTGCGTTTTATGTATTGGATGATCGCTTCGTCGAGCTCGTTCCCGGCTACCCGGACCGCTCGCGAGTAAACGATGCCCGACAGAGATATGACCGCGATGTCCGTAGTGCCGCCGCCGATATCAACAATCATGTTGCCGTATGGCTCGGTGATCGGAAGTCCGGCGCCGATTGCAGCGGCCATCGCTTCCGCGACCAGGTAAACCTTGGAAGCTTTCGCGCGATAAGCAGCATCCTCGACCGCGCGGCGTTCAACCTGGGTGATCTCGCCGGGAACTCCGATGACCACACGAGGCGAAACCCACGACCGCCCGTTATGCGCCTTGCGTATGAAGTGCTGGAGCATCTTCTCAGTCACTTCGAAATCGGCGATCACTCCGTCCTTCATTGGACGAATCGCGATGATGTTGCCGGGCGTGCGGCCGAGCATCTCTTTCGCCTCTTTGCCGACGGCTTCAACTTTGTTGGTAACTTTATTGATAGCGACAATGGAGGGTTCGCTGACGACGATTCCGCGTCCTTTCGCGAATACCAGAGTGTTGGCGGTGCCAAGATCGATAGCCAGGTCGCTGGAAAAGGGGTTGAACAGGTTTCTCATCCTCATTATTTAATTTCGCTTTGCTTGCTGGAATGTCATTGTGGTTAGGACGCTGCAAGCCTTACGTTGTTCTTTGTTCCCTGCTTAGCTTCGTACATTGCGGCATCAGCCAATTCGATGAGCTTCTCTGCCTGAGTTGCGTGCTCGGGAAAGCTCGCCACGCCGAAGCTTGCCGTTAGGTAGATGTCAGCTCCCACTCCGCCCTTGAACCGATGCCTGGCGATCCGCTCGCGCACTCGCTCAGCCATGTAAAGCGCGCGCTTCGACGGTGTCTCGGGGAGCATCAATACGAACTCGTCACCTCCGTAGCGCGCAACGAAATCCGACTCTCGCACCGAACTCGTGATCACTTGCGCTACCTCGGTCAAGGTCGCGCTCCCGGCCCGATGCCCGTACGCATCATTGACCATCTTGAAGCCATCCATGTCCATGAAAACAACCGATACAGCCGATCCGTATCGTCGAGCGCGGCGGATCTCGCCTTCAAGCGTCTGATAGAGGTAACGAACATTGTAAAGCCGGGTGAGGTCGTCTATCAGCGTTTGCCGCGTTGCGTCGTGATAATCGATGGCGTTGGCGAGCGCACTAGCAAGCGAGGAGCAAACCAACTCGACTACCGCGGCTTCGTCACGCGTGAACGCATCGGCTTCGCCGCTTCTTCGAGTCGCCTGGATTGCGCCAACCAGCCGCCCATTCGCGATCAACGGAACGCATAGCGCGGCGAGTTCACCAACTTCTTTCTGGCCCGGATACGATGTTCCGAGGCTCACGCCGCTTTCAATAATCGTCCGATGTTCGCTGACCGCTCGCGCGATTGGTATCGGCGCCCGTTCGATTTCCACGAATGCCCCGGCCGGGACTTCGGCGGCGTTCATCGCACGCACCAATTCGAGGCGGCTGCTGTGCTCGGTCTTCATGAACACCGCCCAGGAGTGGGCGTCAACCAGACGTGGCAAAACCTCAAGAGCTCTTGCCACAACATCGCTTGCGTCAAGCGAGTCGTGCATTCGCATTGCAGCTTCAAAGATCGATCGCGCAACTGACTCTTCTTGCATATTCGATGCAGGTCCTCCGGCAAACGGCATTCACGCCCGGTCGACATTCACTGCGTTAGTCAACCCGGCATCCAAAGTTCCCACGAGCCCATTTGAGCCGTTTTGCGAGCAAGAGGATTCTGAAAAGGGAGAAAGACGCGTTTGGCGGAAAGCCGAAGCGGTGGATTAATCAAAGCTCATTTCGTCAGTGACGACCGGTGTCCCCGCGTCCATCCTCAGCCCGGCCGCCCTCAAAATATTGTTAGCTTAGCGCCCGTTCAGTCAGCTCCCGTTCCCATAAATCTTTTGAACCCTTAATCTAGCATGCTGGCATGCCCCGTGCAAGAAACATTTCGAAAAAGCCCGTGAAAAAGAAAAAAGGAGTCACAACGCGGCGTGTTTGTCCTCAAGAACAGTCTTGGGCGAGCACTCCCAGACGCCGATCATTGCCGCCCTGTGTTTCGCCGTGTTAAGCTTGGGGCACTCGATGGGAGGTCACAAAGATGGAGAAGACAATCAAACGCGCCCCCCGGACCGCTCGACGAGATCTCTTCGCGGACTGAAAGCTCCCCGCCAAATCAACTCCTCAAATCAGGCTCACCAGTCTGACGGATTGTTTTATTCCTTACGTTGACCAGGGAGGACTTATGCGAACCATTACCAAGACACAACTGCCCGAGATCAAGACCGCGCTTCCGGGACCAAAGGCCCAGGAGATTCTCAATCGCGATGCAAAATACATTTCGCCGAGCTACACGCGAAGCTATCCGCTGGTGGCCGCGCGGGGGTACGGTGCGATGCTCGAAGACGTGGACGGCAACACATTTCTGGATTTCAACGCAGGCGTAGCAGTCGCCGCGCTCGGATACGCGCATCCGGAGATCGCCGAAGTCATTGCGCAACAAGCGCGTGAGTTTGTTCACATCTCTGGGACGGATTATTACTACCCTCATCAAACCGCGCTCGCTGAAAAACTAAGTCAAGTGACTCCCGGCTCGTTCGCGAAGAAAGTTCATTACGGCAACTCAGGGGCGGAAGCAATGGAAGGCGCGCTGAAGGCTGTAATGTATGCAACCGGACGAAACAAGTTCATCGCGTTTCGAGGCGCGTTCCACGGAAGGACCTTCGGCACGTTGTCGCTGACTGCATCGCGGGCCGCTCAGCGTCGAGGCTTCGGGCCGCAAGCGCTCGACGTGACTCACGTACCATTTGCGAATCCGATCCGCTTCCCTCTCACTCGCAACGAAGGTGAAAGCGTCGGCCAGCGCGTCGCTCGTTATATCGAACAGACGATTTTCAAGACAACGGTCGCACCCGAAGACTGCGCGGCCATCGTAGTCGAACCAATCCAGGGCGAAGGCGGTTACGTCGTTCCGCCGTCGGATTTCCTGCCCGAGCTTCGAAGAATCTGTGATGATCATGGAATCGCGCTCATAGTCGATGAAGTTCAATCGGGGATGGGCCGCACCGGAAAGCTCTGGGCGGTGGAACACTTCGGCGTCGTGCCCGACCTCATGTGCATGGCCAAAGCTATCGGAGGCGGGCTGCCGCTTGGCGTGACTCTCGCGCGAGAAGAATTGATGCGATGGCATGTGGGCGCGCACGCTTCGACATTCGGCGGAAACCCCGTTGCGATTGCCGCCGCAATGAAGACGTTCGAGATTCTCGAGAATGGCGTGATGAAAAACGCCGCCGAGATGGGCGCTTACATGATGGATAGCCTTCGCGAGCTCCAGGAGAAGCACAAGGAAATCGCACAGGTTCGAGGACTCGGTTTGATGATCGGGGTCGAGATCGCTCACGACCGCGAAGCTAACGAGCCGTGGACCGAGTTGCGCAACAAGATAGTTGTCGAATGCTTCAATCGAGGGCTTGTGATACAGGGCGCCGGTGAATCAGCGGTGCGATTCTCACCGCCGTTAATCGTGAACCGAGACCAGGTGGACTTCGCTGTCGCAACGTTGGACGATGTATTCGAGAATTGTTAAACAGCGTGAACGAACTCACTCTCCGCAAGGAGGTCCGGATGAGAATACTGGCGACTCTCATTCTTTTTCTCTTGGCGCTCACAGGTCCGGCCGAAGCGACATCAGAGAATATTTTCAAGGAGTCAATAACTCAAGTCAAAGTATCCAATAAACGCGCGAAGAGTTTATCTGTTTGGCCATTCGGCGGGCGCATCGTTTGCGCTTCAAATGTCTCTGCTTGAGTCCGAGTATTTTGCCGCAACTGCCGTACACGCGGGAGCATTGACGCCGACAGTCTCTTCATTATTGATTCAGCGTGCGAAGCGAAAGATTCCTATCGCGATTCAAGTTGGAACAGAGGATCAGTTCTTTCCGCTGAAGGCGGTAAGGGACACGAGAGACGAGTTGGCCAAGCATGGCTTTTCAATAGAGCTCACGGAGATACCCAAGCACGACCATTGGTACTATGATCTTGCACCGAAGATTAACCGAAGCGCCTGGGAGTTCCTTAAGAAAACTGAGTTGGTAGAAGATCCAAGATATGAGCAATATCGTTTTGGAAAGTGACCGCCTCCACGGCGGCAGTTCCGGTTTCTTCGATTACTGGTTCCCGATCCTCGATCAAATCGCCAAACTCCGTTAATACACCTTTCTTGAGCTTGTACGCCATACTCGCCTTGCAGACCAGGCCACGAAAAAAGAACTTTTCAAAGCTCGTTCGCTGGCGTACAATCGGCCCATCGTTCCTCAAAGGGTTCCGAAGAGCGGGGTCGCTATGAATCCTAAGGCGCAGGTCGCGGTGCTGTTTCTTGAAGCTAATCTACATCATAAACTAACGGTAGAGGATATAGCGTCATCGGTCGATTTGTCGCGTTCGGGTTTAAGATATCTCTTCAAAACGCAGATAGGCGCGCCGCCCAGTCGATACCTGAAGGAGGCCAGACTACACAGATCACGCGAACTTCTCCAAACGTCCAGAAAACCGGTAAAAGTAATAGCGTACGAAGTTGGCTATTGTGACTGCACACGCTTCATGCGTGATTTCAAGAGGGCTTACGGTATGCGACCGTCTCAATACAGATCAGAATATCTCTTTGGCTCCTAACCTAAACATAGAACGTTCGATCTGAAGTCGGTCGGCTAGCCGAACTGCGGATTCAGCTAGTTGTTTTTTATTGACTCTCATAACGATTTGGAAGATACTGCCCAAGTTTGATATTTAGATCACAGTGTCCACCACGGGTCGTTGCATAACTTAATCTCTCAACGACATCTGACAGAAGAAGAACTATTACAGGATAAATCGAGGAGATCACCGATGGAAAACCTCAAGGCAACTGATGGGAGCACGACGGGACTAGAGCCTTACCGGAAACCGACATTGATTAAGTATTCCTTGCGGGGTTTCTGTATCGCTGTTTTCATTTTTGGCGCGGTTCTATTCATTCAGGCTCAGAAAAGCGCCGATGTCCTCAAATCTACTGGACGACCGGTAGACCTAAGCGACTCCGAGCCTGCCCGGGGGTTCGTTGTGGAGTACCTCAGCTCAACGGTCAGTCCCGACGGAACCGTTACGGTAACCGGAAGGAGCAGACGTTACGTTAAAGCTAACGGCGACTGGAGACTCGTGTTGCGCCACGACAAGAGTCGAACAGGGGCGGGGGGAAAACTGAACAACGGAAGGGTCTACGGCGCGACGGCGGACGGCGTTTTCGAGAAGGGTTCCGATGCCAAATCGCGAAGATACGTCTCTCCTTCCGCTGAACAGAGCATTTTGCAGTATTACAGATCCGGAAACTACCTTCGCACTCATCCAGAGTTTTCCCGCACGGACGAGGTCGCGGGACTTGAGGTATATGTTTTTAGAGTGAATCTCACTGATCCTGCTTATGCTGGTTATTGGATGGAAATAAGCTATTGCCCGAGGACCGGAATGACGCCACTCCGAACGGTCAGGCATTCCAGTGACGGCTCTGAAACAAAGGATGAGGCAGTGGTCGTTCTATTCAAGGATGTCCCCGACGATTTGAACAACGACTTTGAACAACTGCCGGTCGTCCCCACGGAAAAGCGGCTTCGCTGACGGTTTAGCTCTCTAGTTTCATCCCTAAATTGAGTCGAAGCAACCAGAGAGAGCACAGCATGCGGTAGTAACACTATTGGCTGTGGCGGTGGTAGTGACGGCGGTTGCGCCGACTGGCAAGTGATAAACTGCGAAGATGAGCTAGGATACCTTGATTCAAACTGCGTTTGCCACTACGACACGCCCATTCTTGTAGACGTGTCCGGCAATGGCTTTGATCTTACCAACCTGGCAAAGGGGGTCAACTTTGATTTTGACGGAGATGGGATAGTTGAGCGTGTATCCTGGACAGCTGCAGACTCTGATGATGCTTTCCTCGTTTTGGATCGCAATGGTAATGGTACCATTGATAGAGGTTCAGAGTTGTTTGGCAACTTAGCACCACAGCCCTCCTCAGCTCATCCCAATGGTTTTTTTGCACTTGCTGAATACGACAAGTCAGGAAATGGAGGAAATGACGACGGCATCATCGATGATCGTGATTCGGTCTTCCCATCGCTGCGCTTGTGGCAGGACACTAACCACAACGCCATATCCGAGCCGAGCGAACTTCATACTATGAGCCAGTTGGGCCTGGCATCCATCCAGCTTGACTATAAGCAATCCAAACGCGTCGATCAGTACGGCAATAGCTTTCTGTATCGATCTAAAGTGAAGGACAGTCACGGCGCCCATCTGGGACGATGGGCGTGGGACGTATTCTTACTGAGGTTGCCTTAGCACTTGATTGCGGGGAGGCGTTTGAAGAATTGCTCTGATCTCTATTCCTTCACCTGTAGCCTCTCTATGCTTACGGCTTTTCCCGTGCGCTCATCAATCTCAAGCACCACACCGTGCAGTCGCGCGTTCTCGCTTGCTGTGTGGTACCGAATCGGCAGGCCTCGCACGAAACGCGAAATCACTAACTGCGACTCGACGCCAATCACGCTGTCATAAGGCCCAGTCATTCCAAGATCAGTTATGTAAGCCGTACCGCCCGGCAGTATCTGCTCATCCGCTGTCTGAACATGCGTGTGAGTTCCAACTACAGCCGAAACTTTTCCGTCCAGGTACCGGCCCATCGCCTGCTTCTCAGAAGTCGCCTCAGCGTGGACATCCACAATGATCACCGATGCGCGATTGCCGATCTCGCTCAACAAGCGATCCGCGGCCCTGAACGGACAATCAGTCGGCGGCATGAAGATGCGCCCCTGGATATTGATCACCGCAACCTGAGTCCCCGACGTGGTGGAGCCCAACCACAATCCTCGCCCCGGAGCGTCGGGCGCATAGTTCGCCGGCCGCAGCAGGCGCGGTTGTTTTTCGATATATCCGATGACTTCTTTCTTATCGAATATGTGATTGCCCGAGGTCATCACGTCAACGCCGGCAGCAAGAATCTCATCTCCGACTTTTGGAATTAAGCCCGCACCCTCCGCGGCATTTTCGACATTGGCGATAACGAACTCGGCTTCGTGTTGATCCTTCAATCGCTTTAGCGTGGCGGTCAGAACCGAGCGGCCCGGCTTGCCGACGATATCGCCGATGATGATGACCTTCATTTATCCTCCGACGATCAATTAAAGCACGAAACGTCCGGCCCGACTACCAAACGCGAGTTGCTCGTTTTCGCAGCGATGATATAATCCGCCTTCGGGCTCAGCCCCGCCCGCAAGCAGGAACGAATCTCGGTTTGAAGAGGCTTCCGAATGCGTCGAATTTGGATCTGTGTTCTCAGTCTGACGATGTTGCTGACGCTCGTTACCTCGGACGCGTTTGCAGTAAAGAGATCGCGCGGGGGTTCCTCTCACGCGAAGGCTAAGCGAGCGTCAAAAGGTAAACACGCATCGGCGAAGCTTTCGCGACGTGAAAGACGAGAGCGTGGCCGCGACGCAATTCGAGGCAAGCGAGGCCGCCGTCTTGCGCGGTCGCGCCGAGGTCGTCACCGCACTCAATACGTCCAAGCCATAGTTGACCCGGTCACGCCGCGGCCGTCGTCGGGAATCTCATCGGAGCGCGCCACCGAAATTCAAAACGCATTGATCAAGGCGGGATACATGGACGGCCCGGCTTCGGGGCAGTATGACGAAGCTACGATTGAGGCGATGAAGGATTTTCAAGCGAAAAACAAAATGCCGGTTACCGGATTACCATCGGCCCCGGCGCTAAAGAAACTGGGGGTCCCGAAACGCAGCGGCGATGGTTACGCCGTGCCGGTCAACAGAGTAAGCGAATCAGAAAAGAAGCAGTCCCCCTCAGTGAAGGAATGACGTTTCGAGCGTCCTGGTTTTTATTTTTCACCGTGGTCCGAGTTTGAGTTATAATAGCGCCGAATTCGCCCCGGGTAGTGGGAGAAGTTGGAACTGGTTGGCCTCCCCCTCAGTTCGGAAAGAGAAAACAAAAAGGTTGTATCGGATATGGAGGACGACTACTTCATAGAACGACTGCGAGCACAGGAGGACGAGATCCAGTCCCTTCGCGAGACATTCGAGACCGCCCGTCAACGTGGTAACAAGAAGCTGATGGGTATCTCGCGCAAACGGCTGGAACTAGCTCTCCGCCTGCGCGAGATTTATCAACGGATGATCAAGCGCGACAGTGTTCAAAGTCAGGCGTAACCTGCAAAGTCCGACGCTGGCGAGTGTGACCTCTATTGCGTTTCGGTTTCAGGGTTGAGGATTGCCCTGTCATCTTCCGCCTCCGATCCTGACTCGCAGGCCCGCGCTGAAGTTCAACCGGTATGCGGGAAAGCCTCGCACCTCTTCGTAATTCCGGTTCAGCAAATTCTCCACGCGAGCGAACATACTCAAAAAGTGCGTTAGGTGAAAGGCCCCGGCGGTGTTTAGCTTTGCGTATCCCTCGTTGACGATCGGCCGCCCGGCTTGATCAAACCTGGCTCCGGTTACGGGATCGATATCCCGCCGCTCACCGACGAATGATCCGTCGAGAATCAGATCGTATCTGGGCTCAACCCACGCGACTTCGAATGAACCGGAGTGGCGCGGCCTTCTCAGCAACGACAGTCCCACTTCTCTATTAGTCCCGTCGAATGCGCGATCAAGCGTGGATCGGAGCAAGGTGTAAGTTGACGTCACGCGCAGTTGGCGCATTGGGCGCGCGGAACCAGTCAGCTCGACGCCTCTCGCCGATGCGCGATCGAAGTTGATGAAGTTCGTCAGCACCCCGCCGGGCAACTTGATCGGACCAAAGGTCAGCGGGTCAAACTGGAAGACAATCAAATCGCGAAAGCGATTCTCGAAATACGTCAGATCAATGCTGGCCCTTCGATTGAAGAATTCCTGAACGACACCCGCATCAAAACTCCGCGCGCGTTCCGGCTTCAGGTTGGGATTCCCGAGGAAGAAGGTGTTTGGGCTGAACGCCTCGTGCATTTCCGGTTCCTTGATTCCGGTTCCGAAGCTGGCTTTCAATCTCGTCGCTCCGATCGCGAGTCCCTCCTTCTGCCGGCGCGCCAAAAACGAAACGGCAACGCTTGGGTTTGCGCTCACTCCGAATCCGACCTGGCCCGCCGGCGTCGTCGAACCAAGTGTGTTCAATGCTGCTTTCAGATCGGCTGGTACTTTCGCTGTGTTCCGTTCGACACGAACGCCCGCGGTTAAGAACACTCGCTCGCGCCACGCAGCCTGATCCTGAACATACACACCGAGATTGTTTCGCTTCGGCGAGACTCGCCCGCTGAACTCGTCGTCGAACACGGCCGACTCGTGCTCGAAATCAATTCCTGCCGTGAGGATGTTTGAATTCCCAAGCGTCGCGATCGACTGGTAATGAACGCCCGCGCGTTTCTGATGCTCTCGAAAATCAAACGCCGAGTCAGGAAAAAACGAAAACGGCGGCAAAGGGGGGCGATCGGGTTTGGTCAAGTCCTGGGCGACCGGGTCGAAACTGTGCCTGGAAAACTCGGCGTAAATGAAACGCGCGGTCTGCTGCCAGCGAGAAGTGGTCTGATTCTCAAACGCCGCCGCTGATGAAAGCGCGTGACGTTTCTGTCGTTGATCGGGATCAGCAAACAGTGCGCTGGCCGGGCCGGGCACACCAACCGTATCATTGCCCCAATGCGATGTAGCTCGCAGACTCGACCGCGGTGAAAGCTGAAACCCCAGGTTCGCCGAGGCTGTCCGGTTGGTGTAGTCATTATTTTCAAAGCGGCCGCCGCTGGTTTGGTAGCCGAAACTTCCCGAGTAGTCGAACCACCTTGCGAGCCCCGATAACTGCGCAGTCTCGCGATGATGATCAAAGCTCCCGCCTTCGCCTGACAACTCGAATTCAGGAATCGCGGTCGATCCGCGCCGAGTCATAAGCTGAATGACGCTGGTCATCGCATCCGATCCAAACAACGCGCTGCGCGGACCTCGCACTACTTCAACACGATCGAGGTTCTCCGGCGTGAGCGCCGCAAAATCAAACAAGCCCCCCGCTTCGTTCACAGCCACGCCGTCAATCAGGACCTTGTTGTAATCCGATTCGCCGCCGCGAACGAAAATGCTTGTCAGGCCGCCGCGGCCTCCGGTTTGAACGACGCTGAAACCCGGAACACTTCGCAGCGATTCTGAGAGCACGGACTGGTTCGACCTGAGGAAGTCTTCACGTCCGATGATCGATATTGCCCCGCCGGATTCATTCGTCGAAGTTGGTGTTCGCGTAGCCGAAACCACTATCTGATCGGAAACCGCGGCGATGTCCAATCGCACAGCGAGGGTCTCGGTTCTTCCGCCGCTCACATCGACCTTTACTTCCTGAGTCTGTGAGAACCCGATAGCTTCAACCACCAGCAAGTAACTACCCGGCTCGACGCCGGCGAAAACGAAGCGGCCTTCGTCATCGGAGTTTGCCGTGTAAGCAATCACGCCGGCGCCCCGGCGCAGCAGCACTCGGGCGCCGGATATTTTCGCGCCTGCCGGATCCGCCACTGTTCCTTCCACTCGGCCAGGCGGGGCAGCGTGACCTGAGGTTCCGAGCATGAGAGCAAGAAGCACGAGTATCGACAGACGAACACGGAAAGACGAATACAAAGTTTGTGACAATCTTGAAGAATCTTCTTCGAGATTCGACGTGAAACGAGTTGGACGAGAGGCAGCTATGATTCGATCAAACATTGGAACTCTCCTTTTCCACGAAAGAGTTATTTCCGCGGATCGCCTTGCGGGTATCCTGACTCAGCGCCAATTTAGTCCTTAGTCCGTAGTCAGTAGTCCGTGGCTCTCAAACTAGTATTCCAAATCACGAGCTACGGACTACGGACGAAACACCTTCCTACGCCAACGCCTTCCCGCCGCAAGTGGCAGTGGCTTACCTGTCGGCTTCGTTGCGCATGACAGTTGCGGGACAGTGGCGGACTTACACCGCACTTCCCCGCGAGAACGATCCATATTGGCAAAGAGCTTCACACAGAACGTAACGCCTGGCTCGCGCGCGGGGCGATCAAAGTGATTCGCGGCGCGCCGCTCGCTGGATTTACATCAACCATCAAATCGGTATCGAAGACGGCTCGCAATAAACTCTCGGTCATCACCTCGCGAGGCGAGCCGCCAGCTTCAATCTCGCCGGACTTCATCAGCAACACGCTGGTTGCGAATTCCGCGGCGAGGTTGAGCTCGTGGGTTACGACGATTCCAATTGTTCCTTCATCAACGGTCAGCCGTTTGACCACCTCAAACATCTTCACCTGGTGAGCTATGTCGAGATTCGCAACCGGCTCGTCCAAAACAAGGATCGCGGGCCGCACCGCCAGTGCGCGAGCGAGCATGACCCGCTGGCGCTCGCCACCCGACAGCTCGGTCACCGGGCGCGCGGCGAGTTCGATCGTTTCAGTAAGTTCCATCGCTCGCTCGGCTTCACGCACGTCGCGCTCGCTCTCAAAACCGATCAGCCGGTTTTGTGCGAACCGGCCCTGCAGCACGAATTCCATCACGGTGAGAGGAAATCGAATCGCGGATTCCTGAGCGACATAACCAATCACTTGTGCCGATTGCCGGCGAGTCATTGACGACAGGCTTCGGCCCTCGATAAACACCGAACCTCGCTCGGGTGTAAGGATTCCCACGATTATTTTGATAAGCGTGCTTTTCCCCGATCCGTTCGGGCCAAGCACCGCGAGCAGTTGCCCGCTCGTAACCTCAACCGAAGCGCCCTTGAGCACCGGCGTCGCGTAACTGAAATGAACGTCCCTTACTTCAAGCATTCGTGTTCAACTCGTTCGCCGCAGCAGGTAGATAAACACCGGAGCGCCGACAAGCGCCGTGACGACTCCGATATTCAACTCGCGCGGCGCAATCACGGTTCTCGCCAGCGTGTCGGCAAGCATCAGAAACGCAGCCCCGGCAACAGCCGACGCGGGAATCACCAGACGATTGTCGCTTCCGCCCGCGAGCCTAACTGCGTGCGGGATGATCAGCCCGACAAACCCAATCGCTCCGCTCACGGCAACCGCCGCGCCTGTGAGCAATGACGCGGCCAGATAGACAATCAATTTCACCCGCTTTGTTTCGACGCCAAGCACCAGCGCGTCTTCTTCGCCGGTCATCATCAGGTTCAAGCCTCGAGCATTAAGGTAGATTGCAGCGATACCCGTCAGAACAAACAGCGCAACTACCGGAAGCAGCCGCGTCTCGCCGCTCATATCGCCGATCAACCACGACAGCACGCTGCGCTGGCGCGCCCCGGCGGTCGTGACCAGGAAGATCACGATCGAAGACAACAGCGCATTGATGATTACACCGGCGAGTATCAGCCTCTCAGCTCCGCCGCCCTGCCGGTGCTGACCGAGTACATATACGATTGCGATCGTCACAGCCGCGCCTACAAACGCCGCCACCGGCCTGCTCACCGGAAGCGCGCCGGTGAAAATCGTCGCCGTTATCGCTCCAAGCGCCGCGCCGCTCGAGACTCCGAGGATTCCGGGATCAGCAAGCGGGTTTCTCAACAGCGCCTGATAAGCCGCGCCTGCTACGGCAAGCGCGGCGCCCACCGTTATCGCCATCAACACTCGCGGCAACCGGATACTGGCGACGATCATTGCGTGCTCCGGGGACGCATTTGAAATCCGTCCGGTCAATCTGGCGGCGATCACATCGGCGACGGTTCCCAGTTCAATGCGCTCACTGCCGATCGCCAGCGAAAAAGCCGCAACGATCACCAGCAATGTCAGCAAGACTGAGATCGTGATAAGCAGACGCCTCGCGGTCAGACGCTTCGTCACTCGCCCGCGAACGCCGGCTGCTTTCGAGATCGCCGTTCTGGTTGTCATTGCCAACTCACTTCCGGATGGATCTTGATCGCCATCTGTTCGAGCCCGTCGACGATACGCGGCCCCGGCCGGGAAACCAGATCATCGTCGAGGTGATACACGCGGTTGGTGAGGCCCGCCGGCGTTTGCTTCAATCGGGCGGGCAATTGCTTCTCGTCGAATTGAACAAAGATCACCTCGGGTTGTTTCGCGACTGCCGTCTCCATGCTGTATTGGGGATACTCGCCGCCGGCCTCGGTTGAGATTGAACGTCCGCCCGCGCGAGTGATCAGGTCGTCCATGAAGGTTCCACCGCCGACTGTAATCAAAGGCTCAGTTCCGAGAAGGAAGAGAACTCGCGGGCGCTCGGCGGATTCGAGTGACGAAGCTACTCGGTCGATACGCGCTCTCATATCCGAAACCAATTCGCGCGCGCGGTCTTCGGCGCCGGCCAATCTTCCCATCAAGGTGATTGATTGAAGCACCTGCTCCAGATTGCGTGGGTTGCTTATGTAAACGGGAATTCCCAGACCTTCGAGATTCTCGATGTATTGCTCGAGTTGGCTCGATGTGGAGACGATCACCAGATCCGCTTTTATCCCGACTATTTTTTCGATATTCGGTTTGAGCGTGTCTCCAACTTTTTCCTTGAGTGTCGCCTCGGGCGGATAGTCGCAATAGGAAGTCACACCGGCGACGCGATCGCCGACGCCCAGCGCAAACAGCGTCTCGGTTATTGAAGGCGCGAGTGAAACGATGCGCTCGGCATGCCCGGGCACAGTTATCGTGCGGCCGAGTTCATCGACTATGGTTCGCGAGGATTCATGTATTGATCGATTCGGCGAGCAAGCCACAAACGCACACGCCAGCGCGAGCACGATTGACGCGAGTCGGTGACAGCCGGCCGGTCTGCCGCGTGATTTGAAGTGTCGTGCTTCGCTCAAGAGAAAAGCTCCCGCGACCCGTTTCCGCGCAGGGTCTGACAGGAGCTGATTCGGCTTGAGCTCTCGCCGCACCCTCTCTCGCGGAAGGCAAAAGGCTAATGCTGCGGGCAGGTCTCCTGACTTAGCCTCGCAGACACGGCAGTCGCGTCTGTTGTCGTCGCGCCTTCCCGATCAGAGATCAGTGGGATAGCCGGCGACTTCGAGAGCATCACAGTGGCGGGACCGCGCGGGATTCTCACCCGCTTCCCTATTCTCCCCGATTCAACTCGGGGCACCCGAAGCTCATTAGGATAATGTGAAAGATCTGATCGAAGCAGCAAGCTAGCACGCTCGTAGCGGACGCGTCAATTTGCAAGAGAACCGCGTTGGTTGTTTCCATTGGACAGAACCACGCGCAACTTCATTCTTGTTACCGCGGATCGTAACTTCATAGCAGGCAGTTGTGCCCGAGCCAAAATCATCGTAAGCGTTGACATCGAGACAAGCACTATGTTGGAATGCCAGTCCCGAAGCTTCTGAGCCCCTTAAGCTTTGAGTTTTCAGAATCAGGCAGTGAGTTACTGTTGTTAAAGCTTCGGCCTGTTGCGCGCGGCCAGCACCTCGCAGCTTGCCCGGCAACATTGCAGCCCTCTGCGAATGGATAGATAGAATCCTTGAAACAACTAATGACCGTGTGTGACAAGAAGCGATGCTGAAAAGTTGGCTCCCTTCATCCATTGGAGATTCGAGCCGCGCTGAGCGTGTGGGAACGCGTCAAGTTTGTAAACAGGTTCAAGCTTGCACAGGTTTCGAAGGGTGCGCCGTAAGCAACCTCTCCCAACGGAGACAAGTATGAAACGCGTTTTCACACAATACGGGATCAAATCCCTTCTTCTTCTCACTGCAGTTTTCATCCTCACTCAAACGTCCTTCGCGACGACGGCTGTTCGGCCAAGCGATGATGACATCAATATCGGCGCTCGCGCCATCGTAAGAGGCAAGGTCGTTTCAATTGAAAGCGCCGCCGATGAAACCAGCAATCGAATTTATACCTACATAACTGTAAAAGTTCAGGAAGTCATCAAGGGCCAAATCACAGAGCGCAGAATCGTGCTCAAGGAACTGGGGGGACAGGCCGGCGATCGCATCAGCGTGGTTTATGGCAATCCTCAGTTTAAGCGCGGTGAAAACGTCTTCCTTTATCTTGACACATGGGCCGATGGAAGCCTGCGGACTTATCAGATGTTCCTCGGTAAGTTCTCGATCATTGAGCAAGGCGGCAATCAATTTGTCTATCGCGACATGACCAGTGATAACGTCGTCCTTCTCCCGAACCCGGATGGCCAGGCTCAAGGACCGTCCACCGATCGAATGGAGCTTTCGGCGTACACTGACATGGTTCGCAGCCGGCAAGTCGCGAATCTGGAAGCTGCTCGTGCGTTTGAGGAGAGGTACTACCGCGGGATCTCACTGCGTCCGGAGCCGCCGGAATTCAAACACATCTCTCAGGAGTCAGACTTTTCACCGGAGTTTGGGTTTCTTGGAAACGCGCGATGGTTCGAGCCGGATACTGGTCAGGCGGTCACCTATATCGTAAATCCAGTCGCGTCGTCAGGAACAGGATTCCCTCCTCTCGCGGTTCCAGAGAGCGACGTCGCGGCGGCGGCTAATGCGTGGTCTGTCGTTCCCGGCTGTGCGCTCAGAATCTCATACGGCGGACAACTCAGTCAGTGCTACACGGGAACAGGCACATTGGGAATCAATGTCGTTTCGAATAACTGCGACGGACGAAACGCGCCGAGTTCATCATGCTCGGGCATATTGGCGTGGGGGGGATACAGCGGAGGAACCGGCGAGACCAAGATCATCAACGGCATAACTTTTCAACGGATCACGCAAGGGTTCATTTCATACAATCCATACGCGACGTGTTACTTTGGGAATCATTGTAACGTTCAGGAGATCACTACTCACGAACTCGGACACGCATTGGGGCTGGACCATTCGACCGATCCTACGGCAACGATGTATGCGTATGTCCACTTCGACGGGCGTTGCGCATCGATCAAGACTGATGACGCTAACGGAATCAAATTCATCTATCCCGGTGTGGGCGGAGGTCCCGGTCCGCTATCGATCGCGACAACTTCTCTGGTACCCGGTGTGGTAAACGCAAGTTACAACCAGAGTCTGGTTGCCAATGGCGGCACTCCGAGTTACACGTGGAGCCTCGTCGCGGGTCAGGGCTCGCTCCCGGCAGGATTGAGCTTGAGCGCGGGAGGCGTGATCAGCGGGACACCGACCACGGGGGGCACTTCTAACTTTACGGTGAAGGTTACGGACTCAGCGCAGGCAACTGCGCAGACGGCGCTTTCAATTGTAGTGACGGCGGCCGGCGCCGCGCTTGATTCGCAGTTTATTTCGCAGACTGTTCCGGCGAGCCTCCAGCCAGGTCAGGCATTCAACGCAAACGTCAAGTTCCTGAATACGGGCTCGCAGACCTGGGGCGGTTCGCTATATTGGCTTGTCTCGCAAAATCCTGAGAAGAACACAACGTGGGGAGGCAACGGCGTTTCGTTGAGTTCGTACAACATCGCTCCGGGTCAACAGCTTGATCTGACGTTTACGGCATACGCGCCGACGACACCTGGGACATACAACTTCCAATGGCAACTCTATGAGAATGGCGGCGCCGGCTTCTTCGGTCAGCCGTCCGCGAATCTCGCGATTCAGGTCGGCAACTCTGTTACCATCACTACCACATCGCCGTTGCCCACCGGCACGGCCGGCTCACCTTATTCGCAGACGCTGGCAGCATCTGGCGGGACGGCGCCGTATTCATGGACTGTTGTAACCGGAGCGTTGCCGGGTGGCTTGTCGCTAAGTTCCTCGGGAGTGATCGGCGGAAGCGCACAAGTAGCCGGCACTTTCAACTTCACGGTGCAGGCCAATGACTCCGCTTCTGGGGCGGCGCAAAAGGCGTTCTCGATAACCATCTCTGCGGCACCGACGCCAGTCGCGATCTCGACTGGATCACCATTGCCGGCTGGTACAACCGGGTCCGTCTACTCACAGACTCTCAACGCTTCGGGTGGAACGGCGCCATACTCATGGAATGTTGTGGCAGGGTCGCCGCCGGGAGGGCTATCGCTCAATACCGCCGGACTGATCAGCGGAATTCCACAGGCGCCCGGCACCTTCAATTTCACGGTCCAAGCCAATGACTCCGCTTCCGGTTCGGCACAAAAGGCGTTCTCGATAATAATCACCCCGGCGCCGGCGCCGGTTACAATCCTGACTGCGTCGCCTTTGCCGTCAGGCACCGCCGGATCAGCGTATTCACAAACGCTCTCGGCTTCCGGTGGGTCTGCTCCATACTCGTGGACTGTTTCAGCGGGATCGTTGCCGGGGGGAGTATCACTCAGCTCCGGCGGATTGATCAGCGGAAGTCCGCAAGCGGCAGGCGTTTTCAACTTTACGATCCAAGCCAACGACTCCGCTTCGAGTTCGGCGCAAAAGGCGTTCTCGATTACAGTCGAGGTCATTACGCCACCGTCCATTCAAGCACCGGCCTCGCTTGCAGCCGTTCGCGATGAATTGTTCAGCTATGGTTTTGGCGTCAGCGGAGGCCGCGCGCCGTTCGTATGGTCCATCACTTCCGGAGGATTGCCGCCCGGGCTCAGCTTGAATCCTGCTGCCGGCGAGGTTTCGGGTTTCCCCGCGGCGAATGGATCGTGGAACTTCAAGCTTCGAGTGACGGACGGGAATGCCGCCAAGGACGAAAAGGCGTTTACGATCACGGTCGCGGTTCGACCCTTAGTGATCGCGGATGCTGCGATTCCCGAATCCAGGGTTGGACAGCCTTTCAGTCTTCAGCTCAACGCGAGCGGCGGCATACCGCCTTACCGTTGGCGGCTACTTGAAGGTTCGATGCCGCCCGGTATCACATTCAATCCCGACACAGGTCTGATCTCAGGATCCCCGACTCAAGACGGCACATTTACATTCACGATGTTGATAGCGGATACGGCTGCAACAAACGCCACCAAGTCGCTGTCGATAACCGTAAGGGGCGGTCCGCTCAAATTTGTAACCGACATGCTCGAAACCGCGGGACGCTTGTCGCAATACAGTCAGACATTGACGATTGGAGGTGGCGAAGCTCCGTACAGATGGTCGCTGGTTACGGGAGATCTGCCTGATGGGCTCACGCTCGATCCGGCTACCGGAATTATTTCCGGAACGCCCGATAAGAATGGACTATCGGCGTTTTCCGTAAAGGTCACGGACCAGTCGTCGGCGAGCGTCACCAGGGAATTCGACTTGATGGTTGCCGATTCGGATGCGGTGCCTCATATCGATAGCGCAAACTACAAGAGCGCCTCGGGAAAACTGATTGTGTATGGCGTGAATTTTGACAAGCGAGGGTCGCTCCTGATCGACGGAGTGCAGGTAACAGTCAAGATCAAGGCATTCAAGATCGTAGCGAATGAGCTCGTGCTATCCCCAGGCAAACACGAGATTCGAATTGTCACATCGAAGGGATTGGTGTCCAACAAAATCGTTATCAGCGCAGAATAAATCGGCCTGGTTCGTCGCGCTGCCTCCCCTCCGATACGTGTGGTTTTGTCGATCGTAACTCGCCGAGTCGAACCCTCAGGCGGCGCTATCATTTGTATTGACGTCGAGCTAGCCGCTGTGTTTGAATGCACCTGCCGAAGCTTATTGAGCCCCTCAAGAGTTGAGTTTCCAAAGTCAGCCAGGTGAGTTGATCGAAGCAAGCTTCGGAACCGCTATCGGAGAGTTAGCCCCTCGAAGCTTTACCCCCGGCGGAATCGTTAGGGCCCCTACCAAAGAGTTGATAACCAGGATACTGACATCAAGCAATTACTGTCTGTGACAAGAGGCGATGCTGGCAAGTTGGCTCCCTTCGATTGAATAGATGTGAGCCGCGCTGAGCGTGTGGGAACGCGTCAAGTCCGTAAGCAGTGTTCAGCTTGTAGGGTTTCGAAGGGTGAGCCGCAAACGAGCTCTTCCAACGGAGGCAAGTATGAAACGCGTTTTCACATCATTTGGGTTCAAATCCCTTTTTCTTCTCACGATTGTTTTCATCCTCACTCAAACTTGCTTCGCGACGACTGCTGTTCGGCCTAGCGATGATGACCTTAATATCGGCGCTCGTGCGATCGTAAGAGGCAAGGTAGTTTCAATTGAAAGCGCCGCCGATGAAACCAGCAATCGGATTTATACCTACATAACTGTAAAAGTTCAGGAAGTCATCAAAGGGCAAATCACAGAGCGCAGAATCGTGATCAAGGAAATGGGCGGTCAGATCGGCGATCGCATCAGCGTGATTTACGGCAATCCTCAGTTCGAGCGCGGGGAACGCGTCTTCCTTTATCTGGATACATGGGCGGATGGAAGCCTGCGCACTTACCAGATGTTTCTGGGTAAGTTCTCGATCATCGAGGAGAACGGCAATCAATACGTCTATCGGGACATGAGCGGCGACAGTGTAGTCCTCGTGCCGAATCCAAATGGCGAGGCACAGGGACCGTCCACGGATCGCATGGAGCTTTCGGCCTACACCGAAATGGTTCGCAGCCGGCATGTCGCAAAGTTGGAAGCTGCTCGCGCGTTCGAAGAAAAGTACTACAGCGGAGTTCTGCTCCGTGCGCAACCGCCGGAGTATAAGCGAATCTCATCAGTCTCGGGCTTTTCGCCGGAGTTCACATTCCTCGGGAATGCGCGATGGTTCGAGCCGGATTCAAACCAGCCGGTTACCTATACCGTGAATCCGGTGGCGTCGTCAGGAACAGGATTCCCTCCTCTCGCGGTTCCAGAGAGCGACGTCGCGGCTGCGGCAAATGCGTGGTCGATCGTTCCCGGTTGCGCACTCAGAATCTCATACGCAGGACAACTCTCGCAGTGCTATACGGGAACAGGGACACTCGGTATCAATGTCGTTTCGAATAACTGCGACGGACGAAACGCGCCGAGTCAAACGTGCTCGGGCATATTGGCGTGGGGCGGATACAGTGGGGGAACTTCCGAGACAAAGGTCATCAACGGCACATCCTTTCAGCGGATAACGCAAGGGTTCATATCATTCAATCCTTATGCGACCTGTTATTTTGGCGATCACTGCAACGTGCAAGAGATCACCACTCACGAACTTGGCCACGCGCTGGGACTAGGTCACTCAGCCGATTCTACCGCGACGATGTATGGGTACGCCCATTTCGACGGGCGGTGTGCATCAATCAAGACCGACGACGCGAACGGAATAACGTTCATCTATCCTGGCACGGGTGGCGGACCGGGGCCGTTATCAATTGCGACAACTTCTCTGGCGACCGGCTTGTTAAGCACGACTTATAATCAGGCATTGGTTGCCAATGGCGGCACGCCGTCCTACACGTGGAGCCTGGTAGCAGGCCAGGGATCACTTCCGGCAGGACTGGGCTTGAGCGCCGGAGGAGTGATCAGTGGGACGCCGACGACGGCGGGCACTTCTAACTTTACGGTTAAGGTAACGGATTCGGCACAGGCAACAGCGCAGAAGGCACTATCGATTGTAGTGACAACCGGAGGCGCTCCGCTGGATTCACAGTTCGTTTCGCAAACGGTGCCGGCCAGCCTGCAGCCAAGTCAGAGTTTCAGCGTGAACCTGAAATTCTTAAACACGGGCACTCAGACCTGGAGCGGTTCGCCTTACTGGCTTGTATCGCAAAACCCAGCGCAGAATCTAACGTGGGGCGGCAACGGCGTACCATTGAGTTCCTATACCATCGCTCCTGGCCAACAACTTGATCTGACATTCACGGCTTATGCGCCGTCAACACCCGGAACCTACAATTTCCAGTGGCAGCTTTATCAAAACGGTGGTGTTGGCTACTTCGGTCAGCCTTCCGCGAACGTCGCGATTCAGGTTGGTGTAACGGGTACGGACGATGCGACGTTCGATTCACAGAGCGCGCAGGCTAGCATGCTCGCAGGCAGCTCACATTCGGTCTCAGTCACTATGAATAACACCGGCACGACTACCTGGGCAGCCGGCACTTATTACCTTGGTTCACAAAACCCGGCGGGCAACAACACCTGGGGACTGAATCGTGTAAACCTGGCTTCGCCGGTCGCACCCGGAGGAAAAGGGACGTTCACCTTCAACGTGACTGCACCTTCGACGGCGGGGGCATACAACTTTCAATGGAAGATGGCTAAGGATCCCTCAAGCTCGTTCGGCGCTATGTCCGCCAATCTGAGCATCAGCGTCACCAACGCTACCACTAAGAACGCTGTTTTTGATGTTGATAAGGATGGCAAAGCTGATATCGGCTATTATCGAGATGGGGTCTGGGGCATCCTGAAGTCATCTCAAGGCTACAGCTATGGCGCTCCGCAATTCTTCAGTTGGGGCGGGAATGGAATGGCCCCAATGACAGCCGATTTCGATGGTGACGGCAAACCCGATCTGGCCTATATCGTACCTCCAACGGGAGGACAGAGCGCCGCATTTGCGATACTGCGGTCGAGCGCGAACTATGATTCTGGCCAGGCCCAGTTCTTCCCCGCCGGATTTCCCAGCATAGGCGATACTCCGGCTGTTGGAGATTTTGACGGAGACGGCAAAGCCGATCCTGGAATCTGGCGGTCATCAACCGGGGTGTGGATGATTCCACAGTCCGGATCCGGATACACGTCTTTCATCTTCAGTCAGTGGGGACAGCCGGGTGACACACCGGTCGTCGCGGATTTCGATGGCGACGGAAAAGCAGACTTCGGCTATTACCGAAATGGCGTTTGGGGAATATTGAAATCGTCTCAGGGATACAGCTACGGTAGTCCGCAATTCTTCAGTTGGGGAGGCGAGGGGTTAGCACCGATAGTCGCCGATTTCGACGGCGACGGTAAGGCCGACCTCGCTTACATTGTCCCGCCTGCAGGCGGACAAAGCGCGACCTACGCGATTCTGAAATCCAGCGCCAATTACGATTTCAGCCAGGCGCTCTTTGTTCCCGCGGGCTTCCCCTCTCTGGGAGACACCCCGGTCGTGGGTGACTTCGACGGTGATGGCAAGGCTGACCCCGGTATCTGGCGCGGTTCGCAGGCGGTATTCATTGTCCCGCGGTCATCGGCAAACTATACCTCTTTCATCTTCAGTCAATGGGGATTGTCAACCGATACCGCAATGCCAAATTGTCTAACGCAGTATTGAGTAACGCGCTTGTCAAGGCGGGTGTCAAACGGCCGAGCAATTCGTACCGGAGCACAACAGCTTCGAACGGATTGCTCGCCAGCATTATCCAATCACGACTCATGGGTGCGAACATTCTTCGTTATCCATTTGAGGTTGTTTGGGGTCTGCTGTCCAGTTGAGTTGACATTAAGAGACGCGTACAAGCAGTATGTCCAAGGCTCACAAACTGAAAGAACCCAATCGCATCCCCGTAAGATGAAGACCGGAGGGCTTTGGTGACAGAGAAGAATCATTTGCTCTGGATGGCGCTGTCCGTTGTCATTTTGTTTCTTGTTATCGCTTTCTGTGGAGTCGCACCCTCAGCCGCGAGAGGGCAGGCGCCCCGAGTCGAGGACGAAGAGGATGCCGATCTGCCGCCAATCGCGCGAGGTCGAATAAGTAAGGAGGAGTATCTGAGTCTCCGCAGCCAGCACGTCAACACACTCCGTGGTCTTCCCTACAGTAAGCCTGATGCTCGTGTAAAAGCGATTCAGGAGGTCGAAGGTCAGTGGAGCGCCGAGGCTTTGGCGATAAGCAGCGCGAGTTGGACACCAATCGGACCAGCGCCCATCCCAAACGGCCAAACGAACCCCCAGACTCCGGTCAGCGGACGAGTCGCCTCAATCGCCGTTAACCCCATCAACCCCAGCATTGTCTATGTTGGGACCGCGCAAGGCGGAGTTTATCGATCGAAAGATGGCGGAAATACATGGACCGCCATATTCGACGACGCATTGTCCCTGGCGGTCGGAGCTATCGCCGTTTCTCCGTCAGATCCGGCGACAATCTATGTGGGCACTGGGGAGCCGAACTTCTCGTGCGATTCTTTTTTTGGCGTTGGGGTATATCGAATAACGACCGCGGAAACGTCGCCGGTGCTCGCAGGCCCGTTCAACCGGGATGGCAACAACACTGATGTGATGACCGGAAGAGCAGTCGGCAAGATCGTAGTCCATCCCACTGATCCCAGTATCATCTTCGTGTCCACAACATCAGGAATAGGCGGAATTGGATGCGATTTTTCAGCGGTGCAGCCCGCCCGAGGATTGTTTCGCTGCACCAACGCCACAAGCGCGACGCCTTCGTTCAGCAAACTCACCGTCGCAACCGCAGGCGGCGGCAACCGATCGGTTCCTGACATTGTGATGGAGCCCGGAAACCCCAATACACTTTTGTGTACAGTACTCGGCCTTAGTGGCTCGGGCGATGGTGGCGTCTATCGCTCGACTAACGCTTTGGCGGCCAATCCGGTCTTTGGGCGAACGCTGACACTGGGAACATCGACCGATACCGTCAGGGGACAACTGGCGATTACAAAAGTGGGGCCAACCGTAACGGCATTCGTCGCATCCGGCGAAGCCTCCGGAGCTCCAACCTGCGGTTCCAACGGGACCCTCAGGAAATCAACTGACGGAGGTCAGACATGGTCTGCGCCTTTGTCCGCTGCAAATGGGTTTTGTGGGGGCCAGTGTTTTTATAATATTTCGCTTGGTGTCGACCCGGCCAATGCGAGTAACGTCATACTCGGTGGAAACACCCCTGGTTCCTGCAGCAAGCTTGTCTCGAAATCCACGAATGCGGGTCAAACATTCAGCAACGTTAGCGGGGGCGTTCACGCGGACAATCATGTGACGGCCTTCGCTCCATCCGACCCGTCGATCGTTTATATGGGAACCGACGGTGGAATCTACAGGTCGACGGATGGGGGAACCACGTGGGCGAGCATAAACACCGGCGGATTCAATGCTACTCAGTTCCAGAGCCTCGCGCTGCATCCGACAAGCAGGGAATTCATGATTGGGGGAACTCAGGACAACGGCACGGAACTCAGGGGGTCGAATGGTACGTGGACAGGCGCCGACTTCGGCGATGGCGGCTTCGCTTTGATCGACCAGAGCGCAACCGACACCAACAACGTCACGATGTACCATACCTACTTCAATCAGGCTAACAACCTGATCGGATTCGCTCGCGTCAATTCATCTGCCTGCGCATTGCAGGGAGAATGGTCGTTCAGGGGCGCTTACGGAGGCGTTGTTGATCCGGGCGTTCACTGCGACGGAACAGCCGACCTCTTCAACGGCATCGCTCTTTCCGACTCGGTGTTGTTTTATGCACCCATGGCGTTGGGCCCCGGCAATCCCAACACCGTTTACTTTGGCACGGACAAGCTCTATCGCTCGGCCAACAAAGGTGACACGATGATTGTCGCGAGTCAGCTCTTTGCACCGGGGGCGCCGGGCTTTTCAAATATGGCTGTGAGTGCAATCGGCATCTCGGCTCAGGACGATAATGTTCGAATAGTGGGGCTCGAAGACGGCGAAGTATTCGCGACGACAACAGGCGCAGCCATAATGACGAACGTTACGGGACCAATCCCACCCCGATATATTGCGCGCGCGGTGATCGATCCCAACAATCCAAACATCGCTTTCGTAAGTCTCGCGGGATTCGGCCTGACCGGCGGGCAACACGTGTGGAAGACAAGTAATCTCAATAGCGTGACACCGACTTGGACCCCTTCGGGCAACGGGATCCCCGATGTTCCAATGAACGCGTTTGTGGTTGATCCGAATAATTCAAATAATCTTTACGCCGGCACTGATATCGGTGTCTTTCGTTCAACGGACGGAGGTGCAAACTGGGCCACGTTTGGCACCGGCCTTCCGAGAGTCGCCGTGTTCGACATGGCGATCCAGAGCAAATTTCGGATTCTTCGTATCGCGACTCACGGACGAGGCATCTGGGAGATTTCTCTCTCATCGAGCGGGCTGTTTCGCCGCCGTGCTGATCTGGAACCGGACATCAGAACAGACATCGGATTCTATCGAGACGGGCTGTGGGGCTTCTTGAAGTCCTCACAAGGGTACAGCTTCAGCAATCCACAATTCTTTAGCTGGGGCGGCGCCTCGCTCGCACCTATCGTCGCTGATTTCGATGGCGACAGCAGACTGGACATCGCTTATGTGGCTCCACCGACGGGCGGACATAGCGCTGCTTACTCGATTCTGAAATCAACAACCGGTTATGGCTTTGCTCCCGGTCAGCCTTTGTTCGTTCCCGCTGGATTCCCTTCATTGGGAGATACTCCAGTCGTAGGCGACTTCGACGGAGATGGAAAGGCGGATCCGGGAATATGGAGAGCCTCTCTTGGCGTATGGATTATCCCGTTGTCATCTTCCAACTACACGACATTTCTGTTCAGCCAGTGGGGTCAAAACGGTGACGTGCCGATCGTCGCGGATTTCGATGGTGATGAGAAAGCGGATTTTGGTTTCTACCGTGACGGACTTTGGGGAATACTCCGGTCGTCACAGGGATACAGCTCTGGGAGCCCTCTCTTCCTCAGTTGGGGCGGGGCGGGACTTCCACCAATCGTCGGCGACTTCGATGGTGACGGAAGAGCAGATGTCGCTTATGTGGCGCCGCCATCGAACGGTCAAAGCGCGGTGTATTCAATCTTGAAATCAAGCACTGGTTACAGCTTTGCCCCGGGTCAGCCACTGTTTGTTCCGGCGGGGTTCCCAAGCCTCGGCGACACTCCGATAGTGGGTGACTTCGACGGGGATGGTAAGACAGATCCAGGGATATGGCGGGCAACACAGGGAGTGTGGATCATTCCGCTCTCTTCTTCCAATTACTCCGCCTTCTTATTCGCGCAGTGGGGACAAAACGGAGATACAGCAGTGCCTAATACTTTGAGTCAGTACTAGTCTCGCAGAGCGATTCACTAAGCGGCCCCTTTCACCTCGCTGGAATCAGATAGAGAGCAGCAAACGGCTACGAACCGGATACGACTCGGTATCCGTGCTCGGAGCTGTTACCGAGAAGCAAACATGAATTCAAAGATTTTCCTTTCATCGCGAGCTCTGCGGATGCTCCTCGCAATAGTGTGTCTATGTGCGTTTGCGCTTGGCGGCGGTTTGTCTCGAAGCGCGACTGTCACGTCGCGCGGCGACACTGCAAAGTCGACCAAGCCAATTCCTCGGGAGTTCAAGGATCAAGGTGCACAAACGCTGAGTCCATCATTGTCACAGACAGAGAAACCTTCAGCAGACGGCGTGTGGCAACTTGTAAGCGAGGGTTCGCCGCTGAGTCCACAGACGGGAGCGATTGGTCAGCAGTCGGGCAGAAGGGCTCGACTAAATCAAACAGAGCTGGTGCGACTGCTGGGCGAAGCACCGATGGAGACGGCCGGATCCCCGGTTTCAAGTTCGACTGTTTTGAAGCTGCCCAGGCCGGACGGGCAATTTGAAACATTTCATATTGAAGCGTCGCCAATCATGGAAGCGGATCTCGCAAATCAGTTCCCCGGCATCACTACTTACAAGGGACAGAGTATCGACGACCCGGCTTCCACTACGCGCTTTGATTGGACTCCTCTCGGTCTACACGCGATCGTCTTATCGCCGGAAGGCACGTGGTTCGTTGAACCTGTGTCGGAGGGCGACATTACAAACTACATCACTTACTTCAATCACGACGTCTCAACTGAAAATCTATCGCTCTCGTGCCTGCTTTCGGAATCGGAGCTGCAAGAGGCAGAAGCGCGCGGAGTATCGATACAGTCCACCGAGGCCGCCGCATTCACAACTGGATCGACGCTTCGAACCTATCGCCTTGCCGTGGCCGCTACCGCTGAGTTCACTCAGCAATATGGCGGCGGTGACGTCAATACGACCTTGACTAAGATCACGACACTGGTAAATCAAGTGAATGCGATTTATCAGAAAGAGGCGACGATCACATTCCAGCTCGTGGCAGCCGAATCCAGTATCATCTTCACAAACGCCGCGACCGACGGCTACACCAACGATACGCCGTCCTCGATGCTCGCCGAAAACCAATCGAAGCTCGATGCGATCATTGGCTCATCCAACTATGATATCGGACATGTCTTCGGAGGAATCTCGGTTAGCCCCGGGTTCATATCCTTCTCGGGTGTTGCCTCAATCGGGGTCAGTTGCTCGAGCAGCAAAGGACGAGGTGTCTCTACGATGGGCGGAGCAACCGGTTCCTTTCCGCACAGCATATTCGTCTCAGGAGTCACCCACGAAATCGGCCACCAGTTCAGCGCGCTGCACACATTCAACAGCACAACCGGTGGATGCGCCGGACAAAGAAGCGCCGCGGGCGCGTACGAACCCGGTAGCGGTTCGACGCTGATGGGTTATAGCATCTGCGGCTCAGACAACATTCAAAACCTGCCCGATTTGTATTTTCACACCGGGAGTCTCGAGAGGATTCTCAACTATGCGGCCGGTTCCGGCGCATGTGCCTCGACCAGCGCGACTGGAAACGGCGCGCCGGTTATCGACGCCTTGAGCAACTTCACGATACCAGCGAATACTCCGTTTACTCTCAGCGGCAGCGCGACTGATCCCAATTCGGATTCGCTGACTTATAACTGGGAAGAATTCGATTTGGGGAGCGCGTCCCCGCCCAACACCGATGACGGAACACGACCGCTCTTCCGATCACTGCTGCCTTCGTCAAACCCGCTGCGCACCTTTCCAAAATTGCAGTACATCCTGAACAACGCCAACGTCCCGCCGGCAAACTTTGCGTGCGGGGGCTCAACTTGTTTGACGGGTGAGGTGCTTCCCTCGACAACTCGCACCATGAATTTCCGGTTCACCGCGCGCGATAATCGCGCGTCGGGAGGAGGCACGGCAAACGCGGGCATGCAACTGAGTGTAGTTTCCACCGCCGGCCCGTTTGCGGTCACTCAACCCAATTCGGCGGTAAGCTGGCCAGGCGGCACATCTCAGACTGTCTCGTGGAATGTAGCGAACACATCGGCCTCGCCAATAAGCTGCGGCAATGTAAAGATCTCGTTATCCACTGACGGCGGCAACACGTTTCCCACGGTCCTTGCGGCAAGTACCCCGAACGATGGCACTGAGTCCCTGCTGATACCTAACACCCCAACTACAACCGGTCGAATAAAAGTTGAGGCAGCCGGAAATGTATTCTTTGATATCTCGGACTCCAACTTCACAATCACCTCCGGCGGCAGCACAGTACAGGTCACAGTACAGACGAACCCGACCGGGCGATCATTCACGGTAGACGGCACCAGCTACACGACGACGCAGATGTTCACCTGGACTTCAGGCTCGGCGCACTCGATCGGCACTACCTCTCCGCAATCCGGAGCTACCGGCACTCGATATGTTTGGAGTAGCTGGAGTGACAGCGGCGCGATTTCACATTCGGTGAGCCCTGCCGGCAACACGACCTACACAGCGAACTTTACGACTCAGTTCTTTCTTACGATGAATAGTGGAAGCGGCGGCACGGCCGCGCCCGCGAGCAACTGGTTCAACGCAGGACAGAACGTCGCAATCAGCGGGAGTCCAAATGCAGGTTTCGGTTTTACCGGCTGGACTGGAAATGGATCTGGCTCTTTCTCGGGAAGCACAAATCCGGCATCGGTGACAATGAACGGTCCCATCACTGAAACGGCCGCGTTTGCCGCGATCACAAATAAGCCCCGCTCCGATTTCGATCTCGACGGAAAGGCCGATCTGGGCTTCTATCGAGACGGCTTGTGGGGCTTCTTGAAATCCTCGCAAGCGTACAGCTCCTCAAGTCCGCAGTTCTTCAGTTGGGGAAGCGCGGGCCTGGAACCGATCGTCGCCGATTTCGATGGCGACGGAAAAGCTGATCTTGCGTATGTGGCGCCTCCAACAAGCGGACAAAGTGCGGCTTACTCTATTCTCAGATCCAGCAACGGCTATGGATTTGGTCCGGGCCAGCCTCTGTTTCTGCCTGCCGGATTTCCTTCGCTGGGTGACACGCCGGTTGTCGGTGATTTTGACGGCGACGGCAAAGCCGATCCAGGGATTTGGAGAGCGTCGCAGGGTGCATGGATTATTCCATTGTCCTCCTCCGGCTATTCGTCGTTCATCACCACTCAATGGGGTCAGAACGGCGATGTTCCGATCGTGTCCGACTTCGATGGCGACGGAAAAGCCGATATCGGATTCTATCGCGATGGGTTGTGGGGAGTGTTGAAATCATCACAGGGATATAGCTTCGCGGCCGCGCAGTTCTTTAGCTGGGGCGGCGTTGGATTGGCGCCGATATTCGCTGACTTCGACGGCGATGGCAAAGCGGACATCGCCTACGCCGCTCCACCCTCGAGCGGACAAAGCGCTGCGTATTCGATTTTGAAGTCGAGCACGGGGTACAGCTTCGCGCCGGGGCAGCCGCTGTTTGTGCCCGCGGGGTTCCCGGCACTCGGCGATACACCCGTCGTGGGAGACTTCGATGGCGATGGTAAGGCGGACCCCGGAATATGGCGCGCATCGCAGGGAATCTGGATCATCCCCCTCTCGTCCGGTAACTACTCGACATTCCTGTTTACGCAATGGGGACAAAACGGAGACACTGCTATTCCAAATAACCTGAGTCAATCCTAGAACGTGGCGGGGCCCGGTTCTTCTTGCGCCCCGCTGACGATCCCACGCCTGCGGATAGACTCGGGTTTGATAAGATTCCAGAGGAGTTGCAATGAAGATTATCTGGGTTCGTTTGATTGCAGTCCTCTCCCTGGTTTCGTTCACCCTTGTGTCTGTGCGTTCCAACGACCGGCAAATCGATGCTGTTCAAAGAGCCGCTGCAGCCAAGATCGCCCCTCTTGTTCTCGAACAATTGACTGGCGACAGGCAAGCCGAATTCTTGATCGTGCTCGCCGACCAGGCGGATCTAAGCGGCGCCTCGAGCCTCAAGACTAAAAAGAAGAAAGCGCGATTCGTATACAACGCGCTATGGAAGAAAGCTCAGGAAACCCAGCCGTCGATGCTTAGCTGGTTGCGCTCACGGCGAATCGAGCATCGCTCCTACTACATCGTCAACATGATCTGGGCCAGAGGGCCGTTGGACGTGGCGATGAGTCTCGCCGCTCGCCCCGAAGTGCGGCGCATCGAAGGCAATCCGATTATTCAAAATGAGGTCGTTCAGAACTTCCAACCGTCGCAGTCACCGGCGGTGATCGATACGATTGAAGGAAATATTACCAACACTCGCGCGCCGGAAGTATGGATGCTGGGCTTCACCGGTCAGGGAATCGTGGTCGCAGGAGCGGACACTGGCTACCTCTGGGACCACACTGTGCTCAAGCCGCATTATCGAGGTTTCAACGGATCATCCGCTAACCATGATTTTAACTGGCATGACAGTATTCACTCAGGCGGAGGGAATTGCGGAGCCGATTCACCTCAGCCATGCGACGACAGCGGTCACGGCACGCATACCATGGGAACGGTAGTTGGTGATGACGGGGCCGGCAATCAGACCGGAATGGCCCCAGGAGCCAGGTGGATCGGCTGCCGAAACATGGATAGGGGAAACGGCACACCCGCAACCTACCTGGAATGCATGGAGTTCTTTCTGGCGCCGTATCCGGTGAACGGCACACCCGCGCAGGGGAATCCGGATCTGGCGCCGGATATCACCACCAATTCGTGGACATGTCCGCCCTCCGAAGGCTGCCAGCCGGATACCTTATTGCAAGGCATCGAAGCGCAACGCGCGGCCGGCATTGCAATGGTCGTCGCGGCCGGGAACAGCGGTCCGAGTTGCTCGACGGTCACGGACCCGCCGGCAATTTACGACGGCGTCTACACGGTCGGCGCCTTTGATCACCGGACTGATACGATCGCCGGGTTCAGCAGCCGTGGTCCGGTAACGATTGATGGCAGCAACCGCCCCAAGCCTGACATCAGCGCGCCGGGCGTCGCCGTTCGCTCGGCATGGAACAGCAATACAACTGCGTTTAACACCATCAGCGGAACTTCGATGGCGACACCACACGTCGCCGGTGCGATTGCGCTACTGTGGTCGGCACAGCCTGCGTTGCGCGGAGGTGTGGCGTTCGCCGAGCAAATTATCAACAACGCCGCTATTCACGTCTCGTCCACATCGTGTGGCAGCGGGGGAGTTCCGAATAACATTTACGGCAACGGACGGCTCGACATAAAGTTAGCGGTTGATGCGGCGCTTCCCTGTACAACCGCGCCGACCCTTTCGGCAACGAGCGCATCTTTTTCCGGCGTGTCCGGCACTGGAGCGGTGAACGTCAACTCGGTTACGAACTGCGGATGGATTGGCGAAAGCAACGCGACCTGGATCACCATCACGAGTGGCGCTAGCGGGTCAGGCAATGGAACCGTCAACTATTCCGTTGCACCCAATCCGAGTCCGGATCCACGAACCGGAACTATGACCATCGGCGGCCGAACGTTCTCAGTCACCCAGAACGGGATCGCCGCCGTAGGTCCGAGCTTCAAGACCGACCTGGACGCCGACGGAAAGTCAGACATCGGTTACTACCGATCCGGCGTCTGGGGTTGGTTGTCATCATCACAGTTGTATAGCTTTGGAAGTCCACAGTTCTTTAGCTGGGGCGGAAGTGGCTTGCGGCCGATTGTTGCCGACTTCGACGGAGACGCCAAAGCGGATATCGGCTATATCGTTCCGCCTTCGGGGGGACAGAGCGCGGCGTATGCAATCTTGAAATCGAGCGCGAACTACAGCTCCGGTCAGCCTTTGTTCGTTCCCGCTGGATTCCCGAGCCTCGGCGATACACCGATAGTTGGTGACTTTGACGGCGACGGGAAGGCCGATCCCGGAATTTGGAGAGCGTCACAGGGAGCCTGGATCGTTCCGACATCAAGTTCGGGTTACAGCAATTTCCTTTTTAGCCAATGGGGCCAGTTGGGTGACATTCCAATCGTTGGCGATTTCGACGGAGACGGCAAAGCCGATATCGGATTCTATCGCGACGGCCTATGGGGCATCCTGAAATCCTCGCAGTCATACAGTTATGGCAGCCCGCTTTTCCTTAGCTGGGGTGGAGCTGGTCTGCAACCAGTCGTTGGAGACTTTGATGGAGATGGAAAGACGGACGCCGGGTACATCGTCCCGCCAACCGGAGGCCAGAGCGCCGTCTATGCAATCTTGAAGTCAACAACGGGTTACAGCTTTGCGCCTGGTCAGCCGTTGTTCGTGCCGGCGGGATTCCCGAGTCTCGGCGACACGCCGGTGATCGGAGATTTCGACGCGGACGGCAAAGCGGATCCGGGCATCTGGCGCGCTTCGCAGGGCGTCTGGATAATTCCACTTTCATCGGCCAACTACGGTTCGTTCGTGTTCGCTCAATGGGGACAAGCGGGCGATGTCCCTCTGCCGAAGAGTTGAGCTGAGCCCAACAAGTCAGAGACAAGTTTCCAGGACCCTGCTAAGATGATCTCTGAACTTCCTTATCCCTAAAGGAAGAGACGTTACGTGGCCGCTGCGAGCGTAATTATTGGACCACGGCGCCAACTTAAGAGTTGCCGGGTCCGATAGACCAACAACATTCCGCTCTCACCTCACTTGGAAATCGACGCTCTGCCCCCCTTAGCACATTGAGCCGGCATGGACGCATCAAGCCCGCCTGAAAAAGAGGTGTTATGAATAAATCGATTCTGGCAAACATTGGATACTCGGCCGCGTTGGTATTCGCACTTTCTTCGATGAGCTTCTATGGAGTTCGGCGCGTGACAGCGGCAACCACCATCCAGGTGCAGTCCGTCGTTAATTCCGGTCTGACCAATCCAGTCTTTGTGACCAACGCTTACGACGGAAGCAATCGACTATTCATAGTCGAGCAACCCGGACGGATCGATGTGCTTCAGCCAGGTCAGGTCTTGCCCACTGTTTTCCTCGACATCTCATCCAAGCTCGTATCCGGCGGAGAGCAGGGATTGCTGGGCCTGGCGTTTCACCCACAGTTCAACGTCAATCACCGGTTCTTCGTCAACTACACTCGACAGTCCGATGGAGCTACGGTTATTGCCGAATACCACGTATCAGCCAATCCCAACGTGGCTGATACGGCGGAAAAAATAATTTTGACTATCGCGCAACCGTTCGCCAATCACAACGGAGGAATGATCGAATTTGGACCGGACGGATTCCTTTACGTTGCAATGGGCGATGGCGGCTCCGGAGATGACCCTGGGAATCGGGCTCAAGACATCAACAATCTTCTTGGCAAGATACTGCGAATCGACATCGACCACCCAAACGGAAGCATTCCATATTCGTCGCCGGGGTCGAATCCGTTCTTCGGTTCGACGCCAGGCGCCGACGAAGTCTATGCATATGGAATGCGGAATCCCTGGCGGTTCTCGTTTGATCGAGGCACTGGCCAACTCTACGCTGGGGACGTAGGTCAGGGAACCTGGGAAGAAGTAGACATCATTACAAACGGCGGCAATTATGGTTGGCGTGTTATGGAAGGCAATCATTGCAACCCGGATCTGAACGGCGGCGTTTGCACTCCAATTGGAATCGCGCCTATCGCCGAGTACGGACACACAGCCGGCCGCTGCTCGATCACCGGAGGCTACGTCTACCGCGGCGCAATATCAACATTGCCTCCTGGCTCATACATCTATGGCGACTTCTGCACAGGCGAGATTTTCCTGCTTGACGGCGGGGCGCAGAGCGTTCTGCTCGACACCAGCTTATTCATTTCGTCGTTTGGCGAGGACGAAGCCGGCGAGATCTATGTTGTGAGCCACGGCGGTTCGGTCAATCGAGTAGTCAATCCAAATGCGCCCTGTTCACTGTTCCTCTCGCCGTCCAGCCGCTCCATTAATGCCAGCGGAGGTTCAAGCAACGTTGAGGTCGCGGCCCCGGTTAACTGCGCGTGGACCGCTTCAAGCAACGACAGCTTCATCACCATTAGCTCAGGTAGCAGCGGAACCGGGACGGGATTCGTGACCTTCTCTGTAGCGCCCAACATGAGCACTGCTTCAAGAACAGGTACCGTCACCATTAATGGACAAACCTTGACTGTCACTCAAACGGGCGTCGCGGCCATCACCTACTCCGGCGGGGACTTTGATGGGGATACTCTTACCGACTTCGCCTTCTATCGAGACGGCCTTTGGGGTGTCTTGAAATCCTCGCAGGGATACGCCGGCGCACAATTCTTCACCTGGGGAGGCGCCGGACTACAACCTATCGTTGCGGACTTCGATGGCGACGGTATGTCTGACCTATGTTACGTAGTTCCGCCGGCCGCCGGTCAGAGCGCCACGTATGCAATTCTGAAGTCCAGCGCTAACTACGCCTCGGGTCAGGCACTGTTCGCCGCCGCGGGATGGCCTGGTCTCGGCGATACGCCGGCCGTAGGTGATTTCGACGGAGACGGTAAGGATGATCCGGGTATCTGGCGAGCGTCTCAAGGAGTCTGGATAATTCCGACGTCATCATCAAACTACACTTCATATATCTTCCGGGAGTGGGGGCAACTGGGAGACATACCGGTAGTGGCTGATTTCGATGCTGACGGTAAGGCGGATATGGGGTTCTACCGAAACGGACTCTGGGGTGTTTTGAAATCATCCCAGGGATACAGCACCGGCGCTGCGCAGTTCTTCAGTTGGGGCGGGCAGGGTTTGCAGCCGATAGTCGCAGACGTTGACGGCGACGGCAGATCTGATTTGGCCTACATCGTGCCACCTTCATCTGGCCAGGGCGCGGTCTACGCCATTCTCCAATCGAGCATGGCTTACAGTTTCGCTCCGGGAAAAGTGCTCTTTGTTACCGCAGGCTTCCCGATCCTTGGCGACACTCCGATTGCCGGAGACTATGATGGTGACGCAAAAGCGGACCCCGGTATATGGCGAGAGAACCAGGGTGTGTGGATAATCGCGTTGTCGTCCGGGAACCATATCTTCGCGCAGTGGGGCCAAACTGAGGACTTAGCATTGCCCAACAGTTCAGGGAGGAAGTGAAAGCCACCAATCCAAACGCCATGAACCTCCGCATTCTGGTTGGCCTCTCAAGGCTTTTAGCATCGAGGTCAGAGCCGGACCCTCGGTCGTTGACAAACAATTGCTGTATTGCATACGATACGCACGAATTTGGAAGTGAAGTAACCAAAGGTTCTGCTCTACGGATGGGCCAGTTCGGCGTTTGTATTTGAGAATTCCGATTTGGAGGTTATGATCGGTTCAGTTTGTGCTCGCAGTTCTTCTCGCTGTCATAGCCAAAGTGCCCCCGAAAGCTAAACAAAGCAAGGAGTGATGTGATGAAACACCCTATTGACTGTTCTGGACGGGCACTCAGTTTGATGCTGGCACTTTTTGGACTCGCAGGTTTACTGCTTCCAGGAACTTCACAGGTCTCGGCCCTTTCAATAGACTGCACGCCGATGCTGACGACTACAAGCGCTTCGTTTTTCGCGCGTGGTGGACCGGGCGCGGTTGATGTGGTGCAACCGGACGCGTGCTCGCTGGACGCAGTTAGCAACGATAGTTGGATAACGGTCACGAATATTGGCTCCTCCAATGCGGGTCCAGATCACAAAGTGGTTGATTATGTCGTCGCGTCAAACATCAGCCTGGAACCGAGAACCGGCACTATAACTATCGGAGGTCAGACATTCACGGTGAAGCAGTCGGCGTTGCCGGGCATTGGTCTCAGCTTCTCATTGTGCGACTTTGACGAGGACTCGAAGACGGAGATCGGTTTCCATCGAGCCGGCTTATGGGGGTTCTTGCAGTCCACGCAAAACTACAGCTTCGACAACCCGCTCTTCTTGTTCTGGGGTGACACCGGGCTCCAGCCGATCGTCGACGATTTTGACGGAGATGGAATTGCCGATCTCGCGTACATCGTGCCGCCCTCAGGGGGTCAGAGCGCCGCTTATGCGATACTGCAATCGAGTTCCAACTACAGCTATGGTTCGCCACTTTTCGTGCCTGCCGGTTTCCCGAGTCTTTTAGACACTCCGGTTGTCGGAGATTTTGATGGCGACGGAAAGGCCGACCCGGGAGTTTGGAGAGCTTCGCAGGGCGTATGGATCATTCCATTGTCCGCATCCAACTATTCCTCTTTCCGCTTCAGCCAATGGGGAGAAGTTGGGGACTTTCCGGTCGTCGTGGATTTCGACGGAGATGGTCTCGCAGACCTTGGGTTCTACCGGGATGGTCTGTGGGGAATTCTTAGGTCATCTCAGAATTACAGCTTCGCGACACCGCTCTTCTTGAGCTGGGGAGGCTCGGGACTTCAACCGATTGTTGGCGACTTTGACGGCGACGGCAAAGCGGACGTGGCCTACATTGTTCCCTCCGTCGGAGGACAGAGCGCTGCCTATGCAATCTTGAAGTCGAGCGCCAACTACAGCACCAGTCAACCTATATTTGTACCCGCTGGATTCCCGGACCAGGGTGATGTTCCAGTGGCCGGAGACTTTGACGGAGACGGCAAAGCCGACCCCGGTATTTGGAGAGAGTCGGAAGCAGCGTGGGTGATTCCGTTGTCGTCAACGATGTACGTGGATCACATCGTTACTCAATGGGGACAGCCAGGTGACATCCCTTTCCCCAATACTACGGGCCGGCATTGAAGGAGCGAGCGACGGATTCCGTCCGAGTTCCTTCGAGCACATGCCGCGTACCCGCGGAAACCATCACGGGTACGCGTAGACCCAAGAAAGGTAAGACACCTGTCATGAAATGGAGATCGCGCCGCCTTGTTTTCTTTCTCGCAGGCACGATTGTACTGATGCTTGCAGGTTGCAAGGAGCCTCAGTCCAGTAAGCCTCAAAACATTTCGCCCGCTACAAAAGAAAAGCCCGCCACGGGAACGCTGGTTGCCACTCCGAATCCGATTAAAGTCTGCGACAAGTCAGGATCAGGCGTGACAACATTGACCTGGACATCAAGCGGGACAACGAACGTTGAAGTGCATGTGGGCAAACCCGACGGCGACCTCTTCGCTGCGACCGAAGCCAGCGGCACCTGGACGACAGCGAAATGGGTCAGCAACGGCCTGGTCTTTTTTCTTCAAGATGTATCAGGAGGAAAAGCCCTCACGCGCGAGAATACTCTTGCGACCGTTACGGTCAACCTGACATCACAAGGATGTCCGTAGAATCGCACTAATCAGGTTCGAGAGGCCGCGTGCTTGTCCAGGTTTTCGCGCCCCTCAAGCAGTTCTACTATCGTGCGCACCCTTGCAGTCCACGAGTTCGCCGCTGCGAATCGTTGCGCGCTGTTACAGAAGTCTTTGTCGCGGCCCTGCACTAACGCCCGGTCAAGCGCTGAGGAGAACTCGCCGGCCGATCCGATGATTTGAACTTCCGGAAAGCTCTCGCATTCGGGCAACGCAGTGGCTATCACAGGTTTTGCCGCCGCCAGATACTCATAGAGTTTTAGTGGTGAAGTAGATCGTGTGATTTGGTTCAAGACAAACGGTATCGTCGCGGCGTCCATCACTTTCAAATATCCTGGCAGTGAGCGATAGTCGCGCGGCCCGATCCACACAACGTTTGACCGATCACATAACGAGTGTTCATCCAAACTGCCATCGAGCGACTGGCCGATCAGCAAAAAGTTCCAGTCCGGCCGCAACTGTGCAACAGCATCCAGTAACTGATAATCGAACCAGCGCGCCAATGCGCCGTAGTAACCCGCGATCGGTTTTCCCGCGCTAACTAGTGCTTCGATTTCCCGATCTTTTGGAATCGCTGCTTCGGTTGCGAACAAGTCATATTCAACGCCATTCGGCAAATATATTGCGTCGCTCCTGATTTGCGACGCTTCCCGGTGAAGCGTTTGCGCCACGCACGTCACCATGTCCGCTTCCCTTAGTCCGCGGCTATGATTCTTTTCAAGAAAAGCGCTGTTATATGGAAACACTCCCAGGTCATCGATCACGTCGTAGACTGTTCGCGCAGAATTCGGGTATCGATCTTTGACACCAACATTGTAAACAAACGTCCACAGCAAAGAGCCGGGCACTTCGTGCAAAACCTCTTCAGGCCCGTTGAACAGGAAGAGATTTGTTTCGATCTCCTTGAAGCCCCGAACATCGTCTTCTGAATTACTCGAATCGAAGATCGACACAAAGCCCTGCCGCGCAAACTCACGCGCAAGGTGATGCGGGCGTTGAAACAAGTGAATGTCCCATCCAATCGATGGCGGAAAGACGACGGCGCCTTTGCTGTTCGCGACCTTTGCAAGAATCTCTTCTAACTGAACGTGATAAATACTCTTGATAGTGCCGTGGATCGATGCGCTTCCTGTCCATTTGCCCTGATATTTCCGCTTATTTTCGTCATAGATCCTGAGATATTCTTCTTCGCCAATGAGGCGAAACGAGGCGCGTTGCCAGTGATGCACGAACGAATCCAGGGCGCACCTCAGTTCATATTCGAGATTCAGGAGGCGCCGGCAGTAGTCGTCATCCTCGAACATCCCGACACCAAATCTTTCGTCCAGATATCCGGCTTCTTCGAACACGGAACGGCGCATCGCAACGCAGAACATTGCAAGCATCGAAATCGGGAAGGTCTGTCCGTCGTGTTTCTCGACGTATTCCGCGGCCCATTCGGGCATATCCTCGAGGCTGGTATAACCAACCTCGATTTTCGCTTCGTTGGATATCGCATTGGTCACTGGGCCCACCATGCCGATTCGGGGGTCTACATGCAGATGACGTATCAAAGCAGTGAGCCAGCCTTGAGTTACCACGGTGTCGTTGTTTAGAAGGACCAGGTAGTCGCCCGCAGCTTCCCGCAGCCCTTGATTGTTGGCGGCAGCGAAACCCAGATTCTTATCGTTGAGTATCACTCGGAGATTCGGGAAGCTCTCACGCGCTCTGTTCAAATATTCGGGAGTACCGTCGGTTGACGCGTTATCCACGACAATAACTTCAAAGTTTGGCCACTCGGTCGAGGCGTAAATGCTTTCCAGACAGAGTCGATTCAGTTCGATATTGTTGAATGTAACAACGACGATCGAAGCCCGCGGGAACACATTCACAACGTGCGGGGCGAGCGACTGGTATCGTTTCTCCCAGGTATTCTCGCCGGCAAACGCGATGCGCTCCAGCACTAAATCCGGGTCATGTTCAGCGAGTGCCTCTTCGATTTCACGCTCGAATTCGGCGGCCGTAGAAGCGAGCCGCACGAGCGGCGCAATCTCCGCCATCTCCGGTATTCCTACCGACACAAGCGGTTTTCCGGCAGCTAGTATCTCGTACGCCTTTACCGGATTGGTCGCCTCAGTCAACGGATTGCGCTTAAATGGAATGATTGCTACGTCGAATTGGGTTGCCCAACCGGGAATCTCGGCGTAGGGTTTTTCACCAAAGAGGCTGACGTTAGGAAGTTCACCGAGCCGGCTCGTATCCCCGCTAAACGTAGCGCCAATGAGCCAGAAGTCCCAGTCAGGCCGGCGCATTGCAAGGTCCGCAACAAGATCGGAGTCGAACCAATCCGCGATCGCTCCATAATAGCCAATGACGGGGCGCCGATTCGTCTCGGCCTTCTCGGCATTTGCAAAGTGCTCATACTCGCACGCGTTGCGTAGTAACAGAACGTTCGAATTCTGGCGCCGTGCCTGTTCCTCCAGAAATATGGATGACGCTACGACCAAATCAGACGACGACAGTAAACCATCTTCGTGATCCAGCATTGCTTTCTTGTTCGTCGCGAATCCGGAGTGATAATCCATGCAGTCGTAGACCACAGGCCAGGCGAACCGGGATCGCGCCGAATCAGCAAGCCGCCACCAAAACGGCAATTGCACAAATGAAACCGTTGCGCCTAATCGGAGTTCACGGCGGAGTTCATCCAATGAGGCGAATAACAGTTGACAGGCCTCCTCATCCAACGGATCGGCGTAGACAGTTCGATCGAGACCACGCAACGATGCAACATAAATGTTCTCTTCCTTCTGCTCCAGCGTGAAGGCCGGCCCCGACGAATGAAAGCGGTGTGATAAATAAAACACTCTGTGCCCGGCCGCCGCAAATTGAAGCATCAATTGTTGGGGCCGCTGAAAGCGAAAGTCCCACTCTATGATCGGGAAACATACGATGTCGTGTGAATTCGACTGGAGTCTGCGCGGCAACAAACGGCTTCGCTCAGCCGGGCTCTCGGTTGACCCGCCCGAGTATTGGACTCCCTGCCCCGGTTCCCAGGTGGTTTGAGTTTTCGGTCCGCCCTTTGGACCGGTGTTGTACGGAGGCAACTGCAGCGCTTTGTAAAGTGGAAGAAGGTAGCGATACTTTACTCGACCGTACCTGCTCAGTATTCGCCAACCTAGACTCTGTGTGATCGTTTCGAGTTTGGCACTCGTGGCGGCCAGCTCTTTCTCCAGGCTCTTAATGGCCTTCTCTTTGCCGATAATCTCGATAGAAACGGATCGGGCACGTCCTTCTACTTCAATTGTCTTGAGCGAGAGCGCTCTGATCTCCTCATTCCTGTGCGCGAGTTGGTCGATAAGCGAGCCGGCCTGACGCTCTTTGTCAGCCGCTTGCTCAATTGCCACCAATAAAGCCTTATCCCTCTCCGCTATTTCGCAACGTAGCTCACGCTCCTTCTCGCTCATTACAAGTGACAATGTTTCCACTTGATTCTCGAGTTCGGCTATGAGGGCCGACTTCGCCGCCACTTCTGCAGACAGGTTTCTTGCCCTTTCCAGGATATGAACTTCCATCTGTTGCGCGGTGACCCCCAGTGCCAGCGCGTATGCGAGCGCGGCACTCACTTCCGCGACGCTGATGTCTTCTCGCGATTCTGATCGAGTCCACCTTCGTTTGGGCTCGCCTGGCTCGTGGGATACGCTGCCAAGGCGCGCTATCAGATAGCATCTCTGGCTATTCGTGAGAAGCGCGGAGCGGTGAATCTGCACCAGCTTCTCGCGGAGCAATTCGGAGATCCCGGCCAAATCGTCGATGAGATCCGCGGTGCGTGACTCACCCATAAACGCATGGCCCAGGTATTGAAGCCCGGCCTGTTCGTACGCGAAAGTCAGATTAGTCAGCGGAACGTCAGTGGCCCTCAGCACTTTCTTCTCTGCCGGCTCGTGAATTCGCGAAATCCAATAACAGTAACAGGAGGGATTCGCCGATAGAGACAGGACGTAATTTCGGCTTCGACTCGCCATTCCGCGCAAGAAGGCAACCTTGTCTTTAGGCGGCAATCGTTCAAGAGTGCCGCAATTGATGACAAGGTCGAACTCAGATTCGCCGGGGCTACGGACATCTCCGTGTATAAACCGTGCTTCAACTTCCTCTCGCTCAAACAGGCGTCGAGCATACTCGAGCGCCTCGGACGATATGTCCATGAGGCTGAGTTGAAAACGTCCCATCCGCGCAAGTGTCAGGGCGAGCCACCCTCCCCCTGAACCAGCATTGAGTATTCGGCAGCCTTCAGGAAACAGTTCTGATATTTCGGCGGCCAGTTCCTCGCCCAACGCTTGAGTTGATGGGTCAGGTCCCATCAACGGCAACGATGAGTAATAACCGTCAGCGGTCTCCTCGGGAAAGATGCTCTGCTCAAATCTGAATCGGGTTAACAGGTAGGCGGACGAAGCGTAAACGACCAACAACTGCCTTCCAGGCCAGTAGAGCGGGTCCGTATCGAATACTCGAGAATGGATGCGGAAAAACGCTCCGAGATGTTTCGGAAACGATTCTTCTTTGAACTGTGACCGATGTTGTTCGTGAAGCGGATATTCGTTGTATGGTACCAGAGCTATGTAAAGCATCCGGCACGAACGCAAATGAGTCGATGCTATGTCGAGCGGATATTCGAAATGCTCCAGGCAATTGGAGGTAACAATGACATCATGCATGCCTGTAATTGCCCCATCGTCGCTGAGGATGAACTCGCAATTACTGTGTCGGCGCCGCGCTTCTTCAATGGCCTTCGACGCGAAGTCCAGCCCCACCACCCGGCTGCGCGGATAGCTTTGCGCCAACAACTCAACTCCTTCACCAAACGCCGAGCCCCAATCCAGGATATTCAGTTGGTTGTCTTGCAAGAACTGTTTTTCGGAAGCCGGCAATCCTCCCAGCACCAAATCCATGAAGTACCGCGTCTGGTTACCACCTTCGTTGGCATCCCAGCTCTCTACAAAGTATTGCTCCCACCACTCCCTTGAATTTATGCGGTAATGACTGTCAGTCATAAGGATTCCAACGTCGAAAACATAGCCGGTACGCCTGTCTGCAATCTCGGCACATTTATTCCGCGGCCAGCTATGTTAACGTGAGGCGCTTTTCTGTATTCAATGATTCAGTATTCGTGCCGGGCATTTTGCAGAACTACTGTGGCAGATCGTACACTACACGTCCGACCTGATCTGGATTGTTGAATCTAACACATCAACCCGAATATCGGGAGTGCCAAAAACGCGGATCTGATCGAGCCGTCTTGAGCAAACAGCGCGAATGCGGTTGATCTCTTATGACGCGCGGGAAGACGCAGAGACCTTGCGCCCCAACACTCGCCAGAATCCCATACCATAGCGCAGTAAGAAATCTCGCCGCCCCGACTCGGTCGCGAGCGCGCATTCATCGACATCGTGCAGGTAAGCCTCCAGTCGCTCTCGAATGAGCGCCCGGTAGCTCGAAGGTACCCTCTCCATCTCCGCTTGCGCTCCGTCCCTCAACTCCATCATATCCTTGAGCGCGGTTTGCAGATCGACGCTTTGATAGTTCGCTTCCAGAATTTCGAGCTCCATCCCTGCCCGAGAGAACAGATGGGCATATTGGTCCAACGTCAAATAATGACGCACGGAGTAAGCAACGCCCGGCGCGTGCAGCGCATAAAAGTCACGGGCCTCCGTATAGTCGAGTAGGGTTATGCCAAACAGTTGATAGTGTCCGTCGCGCAGTACGTGACGCGGTGCGTACCGGTTGGGGATCTCGAAATACACAATGCCGTCAGACTTCATCATGCTTGCGAGATTCGCAAGCAATAGCTCCGGATCTTCCACGTGCTCGATCACATCGTTGCAAGAAAGAAGATCGAAGCAGCCGCGAAACTCTTCCAACTGTTCCGCTCGTGTAGCGTCCGCCAGAAGGAGGGGAGCGTCGAGCCGGTTGTCTTGCAGATTGGTGCGCGCCAATGTGAGCAACATTTCGTCAATATCAATACCAGATACCTGCGCACCTTGCTCGGCAAAGGCAACGAGAAACCCACCATAGGCGCAACCGACGTCGAGAAATCGCTTGCCGCGCAATGGTATTCGGTCCGACAACAGGGAAGCTATCTGGCGGCCGCGGGCATTACAGGTGACGGCGAATTCAAAATACATCGGCAAGCACTCATCGGATTCAATCGACGAGAAGTGCGCCGACAGAGCGTTAAAGAAAGCCTCGTTGTTCTGAGTTCTGAAATGGCCAAAGCGGCTGGCGACCCGGGCGGCGGCGCCGGTCAATGGTGTCCCATCGGAGAAGCATTTGTCATTGGTCGTATGCTGTCCATTGAAATAAGCGGAATCCATATCACTCTCCCATGGTCGTGCTCGCTCGCAGAGTCAGTGATCCTTCAATAGGAATACTAGTTTGAAAGAACACCAGTCAGTCTGCGGATACCATTCGGAGCCGCCATGATTTAGTTAATATAAAGCAACTAAGCGAGAATGCGTAGCAGCTTTTACGGTTTTGGCGGCGAAGGTTGTGGTTTAAAGCCGGATTTTGCGCCGATGGTAACCCGTTCCAAATCAAAACGCGCGGCAGTGCTCTGTGCACTTTGAGATCGGATAAGGAGAGATCTGCAGCACACCTCAGTACTCCGCCTCTCTCCAGAAATGCACGATCGGGTGGTTGTAGGGCTTCAGCGCCTGCGCCCTTCTCAAGCTAGAGACCACCGAACTCCTCGGCGACCTGTATCGTTATGCTTGGACCCATAGCGGCAACAGTTGCGGCAATTGCCTTTCAGGGTCTAATCCAGCAATGGAAGAAGACCAGATTCATTGCAATGGCTGTCGCGTTTGTTTACTTAGGGTCGGCGCTCTATTGGAACATGGCTGCCGCACGAGGAAGGGAAACCGGCGGAGTCAGAATGTGGTCGAATGGAATCAATGCGGTCAAAGACCATCTGGTAACCAACTACCAGGGCCGTGAAATAATGGTCCTCGATTGGGCGCTGCAAAACAGCCTGTACGTATTATCAAACGCTCAGATCAAATCAACGGAGATTTTCTGAGGAGCCACCAGGGACCGGGACGGATCCGGCACGCTTTCGATTGATCTTGTGGCAAAGGGTGGAGTCTTTCTGAATCACTCGGACGGCGACAGGTATTTCCTGGGGCAAATGAGGGCTTTCTCGTGGCCCTTCGGTCGTCAGGCCAGCCGTTCACCCGCATAGAATTTCATCAGAAGCGGGGAGACGGATTTGCCGAACTCTATGAGATTCAGCCGGTGGGAAAATATCAATCGCTCGTTCCTGAGACAACCGCGACCGGATCGATAAGCGCGAATCCAATCCGGTTGTAGTGTGTGACGGCTCCGCGGCCGGTGTCACTACGATCTCCTGGACGGCGAGCGGCACAGGGAATATTGAAGTGTGGGTTCGCCTAACGGTGATTTTGCTCGCGTCGGGTGGCGGTAGCGTAAGCTGGGCCACCGGCAAATGGGTGCGCGACGGATCAGTCTTCTACCTGCAGGATGTTTCTGAGGGGCGGCCTCTGATCTCGACCAACACACTTGCCACCGTTAGGGTAACCGTAACCATATCAGGATGTCCTTGAATTCCCTTTTGATCGATTCCCCGTTAACATTTTGGATTTCTTTGTCTGGTTACAGACCCTACTCTAATCGTACCGGTTTTGCGGGCATCTTGACATTGAGGTATATTTCATTCCCTTAACATGCAAAACATGAAACCTACGCGGTTTGAAGTCGTCGCGTTGCTGATTACTTCAGTCGTTATTACCTACTATCTCTTTGTGCCACCGATCATCGGCCTTGCGGACAGCGGTGATTTTGAACGAATTCTTCCCTGGAGAGGGCTCGCCCATGTATCAAACAATTTCAATGATAAGTATTTTTCTTATTTCAACTCGAGATACCGCATTATTCCAAGGGTAAAAGAACCAGATTGGTACAAGACTTCAACTTCATTGCTAATCATGCCGGCTCGATGGTTCTCCATCAGAATCGGCCAGGATCAGTTTTTCGATATCAGAATTCTGGCGGCAGTCCACGCATTGATATTTCTGTGCGGATTTTGGTTGATCCTAGTCTCTATGCGCTCCATTAGGCTCTGCTTGCGGATTATTCTGTCCGCATTACTAATCGTCATATTCGCAGACGTAGGCTACATAGCTTACTTCAACAGTTTCTTTTCAGAAGGGACGGCATTATGCTTCCTGGCCGTCGCCATCGGGTGTGCTTTGATACTGATCAATCGGCAGTCCACGCGAGGTATCTTCCTGTTCGGCTACTTCGCCGCGATTGGCCTGATGTTGACGTCAAAGCCCATGTATATCCCTCTTACCCCGGCGCTGGCGCTCCTTGGACTGCATCTTTCCCGGTACGTCAGTTATTCCCGGCGCTACTGGTTGTCGGTTTGCGCTGCTGTCGGATTGTGCCTCACGGCCGCATGGTATTTCTATCAGACACCCAGAATACTAAACATTCACAGTATCTATATTGGTCTTTTTCTGGACCTCTTACCTAATTCCCCTCACCCGCAAGACGATCTGACTGAATTAGGGCTGAATCCTAATTACGCGCTCTTCAGCGGAACAACCCCGTATCAAATTGATAGCCCGTTGAATGATCCCAGATTTGAATTGGATTTTTCTTCTAAAGTCAGTTCCCTAACATTGCCTCTATTCTATTTGAAACATCCATCCCGGCTCTATGACCTGTCCACTCGCTGTGTGAAGTATGCTTTCTCAACCCGTGTCGAACGCCTGGGATATTATGAGTCGCATACAGGAAAGCCCCCACTCAGCAAGCCATTCGGAATCTGGAGCAACATAAGAGAAAACCTCTTTCCCAGATCGCTGTGGTTTTTTGTCTCCTTCTCTGCCACTGGCATCGTTGCAATCGTTTTGCTTTTAAAAACATCTTCGAATATCGCAAAGGGAATGTACTTCTTATATGTTCTGTTCGTGTTTATCGCGAGTTCGCAGTTCCTTGTAGCCATCCTGGTCGGGGGCGGCGAGTCCGACGTGGAAAAGCATCTCTTCATGTTCAACCTTGCCTTTGACGTTTGTCTCATCCTACTGGTGCTCGGAGCTGCGAATCTGCTGCAAACTTCCAACCTCCAGTTCATTTCCAAGCTGACGCGGTTTCGCATTTTGCGACCGCATCGATCAAATCACGTCACATAACCGGCCCCTTAATCCACCGCTATAAGCTTATCGCACCCGCCCACGCAAGACTTCGGGTTCGTCGTACTTCTTATTTTCCTCGAAGCCATATTCCTCCATTACAATGTACTGAGGTCTTTCCCTGACCTCGCTGTTTATGCGCCAAAGATACTCGCCTATGATTCCGAGCATCAGCAATTGAACACCGCCCAAGAACAGGACTGTGACGATTAGAGAGGGCCAACCCCATTCTCCGATGCCTAAAACCAGTTTGTTAAACAAAACGATTACCGCTCCGAAGAGGGCTATGATGGAGACTATGACTCCGAGGTACGAGCTAATGCGAACGGGCATGTACGAAAAGGCTGTTATGACATCCAGCGCAGCCTTTACTCGTTTGCCCACGGGCCATTTCGAATAACCAAACGCTCGAGACTGCCTATGATAAGGAACCCGCGCCTGCCGAAACCCCATCCAATAGATCGTCATGAAAGTGATGCTGTTCTTGTCACGAATTCCCCGAAATGAATCGACGACTCTTCGATCGAACAGCCCGCAATCCATGCCGTGGTCCGGCAAATTTGCTAGAGCAAGATGACGAACAAGCCGATAAAACATATTCGCTGCCACTCTCTTGCTCCAGGAATCCTCCCGATGCTCGCGCTCGCCCCACACAATGTGGTACCCGTCTTTCCAGCGTGCAGTAAAGGCTCGAAACAGATCGGGGGGATCCTGCAGGTCCGCGGAAATGCTGATCACCGCGTCCCCCCGCGCATGATCAAATCCTGCTTTGATTGCTGCGTAGCTTCCGAAGTTTCTAGAGAGTTGAAGAAGGTATACTCGCGAATCAAGCTTCCGCAACTGCAGAACACGGCTCACTGTCTCATCCGTGCTGCCGTCGTCGATGAAAATGAACTCCCAACGGAACTCCTGGAGTTCATCCGTTACCGCCTTCAATGCGTTGTAAAACGGCTCGACGCTCTCTTCCTCGTTAAGAGAAGGCACGACGACCGAGATTAGCCTAGGATCAGACATTCCTTTTCCTGCTCCTTGACTTCAAGGGTGCGTCTGAGACCCTCTTGCAGACTAATCATTGGCCAGTCGCCGAGAATCTCTTTCATCAACCTGTTGTCACCGATCAGATCAAACGTTTCCTCGCCGGTGTCCTTAAAGACAGGTCGACGACCGACGACGTGGCCAATCATTTCTGCCAGATCGCGAATGCTTACGATGCGATCACCTGCTATGTTTAGTATCCCACAGTACGACGACGTCAATACGCATTCAAGAGCACGAGTCATATCGTCGATATGAATCGGAGTAAGATGCGGGCGATCGTTCCGATGAACCTGAACTGGCTGCTGTTGACGAATGCGATCTGCCATTCTCGGTATCAAGCGATTGACTTGACCGGGACCGTAGGGATGAAAAAGCCTCAGGATGCATGGCTCGAAATAAGCTGAGTATGATTCCACAAGCATTTCAGCAGCACGCTTTGTGATCGCATAAAAACTCTCTGGCGACGCAGCGTCCGTTTCTTTGGCCGATCCTAAGCGCCCGTAAACGTCGCCAGTCGAGGCCAAAACAAAACGTCGCGCTCGCGACCTGCGCCCATAATCCAGGAGGTGTTGAGTAGAATTGGTGTTGACGGCGAACATCTCATTGGCAGATTCGGGCAATGGTACCGGCGCCTGCGCGAGATGGATGATTATGTCGACTCGCTCGGGCAAGAGTCTCCAATCGATAGGTCGTGCGAGGTCAACTGTGATCATCGAATGCGGTTGCTGAGTTGTCTGAACCGCACTTCGCGCCAAAACGAATACCTCGTGTCTTGCTGACAGTCGTCGCACAAGCGACCGACCGATGAAGCCAGATGCCCCAGTAATGAGTACCTTCATACGACTCTTCGACGCTGCGTGGCCCGGTTTAGCTCCAAGGATGGAGGGTTTATTTCATAACCTGAATAAAAACACTGTCAGCAGCCGGATAATCCATCTGGCTAACTACTCTGAGATTCAATTCGTTCAACCAATCAAATACGATCGGCACGTTCAGATGCACGAAATGAAAACAATCGCTGGCTCCTTCCGGGACTTCCATACTGGCCACGGAAGCAACGTAGGAAAGCGTGCGTCGGAAGCCCATCTTGCTAAACCATCCATGCCGAGAGAGGCAGCTAAATCCCTTTTGAGCGAGTATCTGATACCGTCCGAAGCGCGTCCGGTTGGTCGATGGTTCCTCGTCGCTCAAGCCATCAATCCAAAGGTTGATGCGACCGTTTGCTTTGACGCATCGGGCCGCATCGGCGAGGCTGCGTTTCGGGTCTATTATATGATCCAATGAACTGGCGTACAGAATATGATCAAAGGTTTCATCTCGGAACGGCAGATACTCGCCAATACCCTTCACGAAGGTGAAAGCCCGTCGCTTTTCACCGGCAAGCGGATCAATACCCACCACGTCCGCGCCTTCGGGGAGATATGACGGGTATGTATGCATACCGCACCCAACATCAAGCATCAGCCCCGACGATTGGCAGAAGTTCATGAAGGCCTCAGCGTCTTCTCGGAAGCCGACGGACAGATTCAACTCAGGGGCCTTGACGTATGAAACCAGACCATTGTCTTGCAGCTTTTCCCAAGTGTGCCATTTGGACTTCAAAATCTCGTCAGGTGGCGGTAGCGGGGTCATGTCAAACACGCCCCTATCGAATGCGTATCGTCTTCCGCAGTTAGGACAGCACCCGGACCCTTGGACTTCAATGTCGTCAAGCGATAAAGCAGCGTGACACACCGGGCAGACAATTAGATCTCTGAGATTAACCATTGCAACGCTTCTTCCTGATTCGGAGAAACCAATATGCTCACTCTCTTCTAACGGACTCGGAAGATCTACGGTGACGTCGTCCTTTGTTTTCGTTGAACATGCCCGTTTGAGTTGAGTCACGCGGCGCGTGATGACTTCGTCTGCTCTCGCCAGGCGATGACGCGAGTCATGCCCTCTTCCAGGGACGTGGTGACCTCAAAGCCGAGCATTTCGCGCGCTTTTGTGGGATCGCCGCAGCGTCGCGTGACCATTCCGCTATCCATCATCTGAAAGTCAGGCTCGAGCTTGCCGTCCTTTCCTCTCAGCCGAATCAACAAGTGCGCCAAGTCCTTAAGAGTCGTTTCCTTGCCGCTGGCGACATTGAAGACTTCGTTGGTGACCGAACTCTTGAGGGCCTTCACGTTCGCTTTTGCCGCATCCGCCACGTACACCAGATCAACAGTTGCTGAGCCGTCGCCACGCACGATTGGAGGCTCATCGGCGTCTATGCGGTTGAGGAAGTGCATAATCACATCCATGTAAGCAGCCTCATAAGGCTGGCGGGGGCCATAGACATTCAGATAACGAAACGCAACGTAATCCAATCCGTATTTCTCGTAGAACGCTCGATAATGTTGCTCGTTAGTGACTTTCGACGCGCCATAAAACAGATCATTGTTAAACGGGTGATTCTCGTCAGCAGGCAAGTAGGAAGCCTCACCATACACCGAGGACGACGACGCGGCAACGATCTTCTTGATTCCGCCTTCAACGCACGCCTCCAGTAAGTTGAAGGTTCCAATGATATTCACCTCAAGCGATAAGCGAGGGTCCGTCTGACAGAGCCGGAGCCAGGCTGCCGCCTCGTGGAATACATAATCGATTCCCTTCAATGCCTGATGAAGGGCCTCGCGATCTCGCAGATCTCCTTGTACGATATCTACTTCTCCATTGGCACGCGCCGATTCGAGATGCTGCGCCTTTCCCCTGACAAAGCTATCGAAAACTCTCACGACCGCTCCGTCCTTGACTAGTTCATCAACAATATGCGACCCAACGAGTCCCGCTCCGCCGGTCACTAAGATCCTTGCACCTGATAGATCCATCCAAAGAGCCTTTCCTGGTCTAGTGTTTCTGCAAGCACCTATGCTCGCCCTGACTCCGGAAGCAACAATAGGCGAATAGCGCGTCTGAACCGCCACTATGCGGAATCAAAAAGAACAGTTCGCCTATTCCTTCGGGATAAGAAGCTCGCACAACCTGCGTGCAGACTGACGATCGAACCGTAGTCCCGCAAACATAGCACGCGCCGTTGAGATCCTCAAGCCACCCGTCGATGCAATGATTTGTTGCTAATTTCTCGCGCTCAATTTTGGCGTTCGTGACCCGACGCCAAGTCGCCAGGTTTGACATTTCAAACGTCGCTTCTTAGAATTCCGCGTCACCTGCAGCCTCGTCTACATCTCGCTTGTGAGGGATGCGATTGGGCAATCAGTCGCCTGTTTAGAATGAAATCGATCGGTTACTAGAGGCTCTATGCTTGGCATTGGAATCATTGGCTATGGGTACTGGGGGCCGAACTTGGTCAGGAATTTCATGGAGGCTCCCGGCTCAACGGTGATTTCCGTTTCCGATCTGCGTCCGGCACGCCTCGCGGAATTGCGAAACCGATACCCCACAATAAAGACCACACAAAACTACCAGGAGCTCCTCGATGATCCGGCGATTGACGCAATAGCCATAGCGACCCCCGTTACATCTCATTTCGACCTCGCTATCCGCGCGCTTCAGAGTCGCAAGCATGTGCTCGTTGAAAAGCCTCTAACCGCCACCTCCGAACAGGGCCGGCAGCTAATACAGGAGGCAGGCTCTCTCGGTCTCGTGTTGATGGTTGATCATACCTTCGTGTACACGGGCGCAATAAGGAAAATAAGTGAGCTGATTTCCACTAATGCTTTCGGTGAGATTTATTATTACGATTCCGTGCGCGTCAATCTCGGTCTGTTCCAGCACGACGTAAATGTAATTTGGGACCTGGCGGTTCACGACCTGTCTCTCCTGGATTTCCTGCTTCCTTTCAAACCCGTCGCCGTGTCGGCTACAGGCATCAGTCACATTCCCGGCCAGCCTGAAAACATCGCATACATCACTCTCTTTTTTGCCGGCAGCCAAATCGCGCACGTGCATGTCAACTGGTTAGCACCGGTAAAAGTGCGCCGGACACTTATCGGGGGAAGCGAGAAAATGATTGTATACGATGACCTTGAGCCCAGCGAAAAAGTAAAGATATATGATAAAGGCGTTACAGTCTCGCACCAATCTGAAGCAGTCTATGAATTACTGGTCGGCTATCGCTCTGGAGATATGTGGGCTCCGAAGCTTGATAACACCGAAGCGCTTCGCACGGAGACCATCCATTTCATTAATTGCATCGAGAACAACAAGGCCCCATTGACGGACGCGGCCTCCGGCCTAAGAATAGTTCGACTTCTGGAGGCTGCCGAGATATCAATGCGCGCGCGAGGCCGGTTAGTAGAAACAGGAGACTAGATGATTCCTTTCGTTGATCTCAAAACACAGTATCTCGCAATCAAGGATGAGGTAGACCGCGCGATCGCCGGCGTACTCGACACGTGTCATTTCATTTTAGGAGAAAAAGTCGAAGAATTTGAAGCCGAGTTCGCGGCTTATTGCCACGCTCACCATGCTATTGGAGTTAACTCGGGCACGAGTGCGCTGCATCTTGCTCTGCTTGCTGCCGGCATCAAGCCCGGAGACGAAGTGATTACTGCTAGTTTTACTTTTGTCGCGACGGCGATGGCGATTCGTTACGCTGGCGCCAAGCCTGTCTTCGTGGATGTGAATCCCCGGTCTCTAACGACCGATCCGGAAAAGATCGAACGCGTGATTACGAGCCGGACCAAGGCGATTATTCCAGTGCATATTTATGGTCAATGCGCGGACATGGATCCGATTCTCGATATCGCGCGAGCGCGAAAGATTGTAGTAATCGAGGATGCGGCGCAAGCCCACGGCGCCCTCTATAAAGATCGACGCGCAGGAAACTTGGGAGACATAGCATGCTTCAGCTTTTATCCCGGCAAGAACCTTGGGGCGTACGGTGAAGGCGGAGCGATAACCACGAACAATGCCGACTATGTGTCGAGGATACGGAGGCTTCGCGATCACGGGCAAAGCCGCAAGTACTATCACGAAATGCTTGGGTACAATTATCGGCTGGAGGCAATTCAGGGCGCGATCCTACAAGTTAAACTACGTCATCTGGATGGCTGGAATGAGGCGCGCCGCAGCCACGCCGCTGCCTACCGGAGTCTTCTTGCTAACGAACAAGTGAGGTTGATCGAAGATATGAGCTATGGCCGAGGGGTGCATCATATCTTCCCTGTATTGACTCCTCATCGAGACGCTCTCGCGGAACATTTGAAGTCGCACGGCGTCACCACCGGGATTCACTATCCGATACCTGTCCACTTGCAGCCAGCCTTCAGCGACTTGGGATACAAAGCTGGAGATTTTCCGGTAACCGAAAACGCCGCAAACCAGACTCTGTCGCTTCCGATGTACCCGGAGCTCTCATCTCAGTCCCTCTTCAGCGTCGCAGAGGCCGTCAACAGATTTGACGCCATGTAGAGTCGAATCTCGGGGCTAAGAAAGTTGCTGCATCGGCAAGCCTACGCCTTTCCTAAGAGCTCGATTACCCAGAAAAGTAGACGGCGCCGGTGTGCGTTGTTAGAATCCTTGGGCTGAGCAGAGGCTTTCCCCATGCGAATGTTATCTACTTTTGTTCTAGTGATACTCGGAATCGCGATGCTCGCTCCAAACATATTATCCAGAGTCGTCCGACAGCGGATAGATACCGGCTTCAATACAAAAGTCTCACGCCCCGCATACGTGAAGACGCATCCCAAGGTACTGTTTGATGAGGCTCATAACAACTCGGACACCTCCAGCGGCCGCTACAATCCTTTTTCAGATCTCATTACCAGTGATGGCTATGCGGTCGTACCGGGTCTGAAACCATTTTCGAATGGTGTTCTTCAAGGCTACAGCGTTTTGGTCATAGTAAACGCATCCGGTCCCGAGGGACGAAGGAACTCTTCGCCGTTCACAGAGCAGGAATGTAATGCTGTTCGAGATTGGGTTCGAGCAGGAGGCGCATTGTTGCTGATTTGCGATCAAGCCCCGTTTAGCACCGCGGCGGCGGGTCTCGGCGAACGATTTGTTATAGCTCTTACCAAAGGGTTCACGATTGATCCGGTTCACCACAACAAGGAGTCTGAGGACGATACGGAACTGGTGTTCAGCAGAGAGAACACGCTTCTGAAAGACCATCCGATCACACGCGGTCGCAGTCCACAGGAGCGAATAAATCGAATCATTACATTTACAGGGACCTCGCTCACGGGCCCGGCTGGAAGCGCGGCGTTTCTTGGTTTGGGAGATACTGCGATCGATGTATTCCCATCCGATATCAAGCCTTCAGCGCCTGGGGAAGCGGCACCCGATCCGAAGAAGGTTTCCGCAGCCGGTCGTGCTCAGGGGATTGCGCTTATATTTGGAAAGGGGCGGGTCGTGGTCTTAGGCGAGGCCGCGATGCTCACCGCCCAGGTAGCATTGCGGGGATTCCCTTTCGGAATGAATGTTCCCGGAATTGACAATCGCCAGTTGGCGCTAAACGTGATGCATTGGCTCTCCGGCTTGCTCAAGTGAGCAAAGTGCCGGCCACCAGGACGGGAAACGGTTGTTTGTTAGAGGCTCTGTTTGCTTCTTTCTTATGAAGGTGAGGGTGATGATGTTAAGAAGACCGGTTCTCAACTTGTTCCTGACATCCATGTTGGGTGTCCTGATCACTACTGTTGGCTCGGGAATGAATAATAGTGGCTGGCCAGAACAATCTGGGGCGCAACAGTTCAATCTGACTCGACTGCCGGAAAACCCCACCCAGTACAGCCTGGTCATCTCTGATGGTGACGAACGTAATATCTCCGGAAACTTCTCGGTCGATCAGCTTCAGATCCTCCGAGCAATAATGGACGGGGCCGAAAAGCTCGCTCTCAGTGACGAAGCGATAGGCACGAAGGAACCTGTCACTACACGGTTTATGGACAAGCAGGAGAAAGCATTCATAGTAGACGTAGAGAAGCTCGGAATCCAGAGCAAGCTCTATCTCACAATTAAGACGGAAATCGGACACATGACCGTGGAAGCAGGAAGGATCTCTCGAAGTACCAGACGGGAGGAGGGATTCTTCTTCGATCTTCTGTCGCGGTTGGAAGCGGTCTTACCAAAACTACCTGCCCAGCCCCCCAAGTGATTTCCAAAGTACAACTCAAAAACCCGCGGGCGTATTACGGGAAGGGCACTCCGCAGCAAACATGGCACCCTTCCGCCCGCGGGTTGACGGGCGGAAGGGTACTAATTGGAAATGATGCCGCAGCTATTGCTTGGTTATGACAGCGTTAGGAGCGCCGGGAACTGCGCTGCCAATGTTGATGTTATCCTGAGTCGAAGCAACAGTGGCGCCCGCCGCAATGCTGATGCCTGTGCCTGCGCCGGCGTTAACGATGATGGAGTTTCTAAGGTTCACCTTGGATGTGGTGGCAGTAAATGCTGAGACCCCCGTGGTGCAATACTCCACCGAGCTACCGTCGACAGTCACCGTTCCTGAATTCTCCGCGACAATCCCGATGCTACTCTGGTGACTGACGACTGAATGAGTGACCGTAGTGTTACCACCAAAACCATCAATGCCGAAAGTAGACCTATCTACCCGGCAATTGTGGATATTTGTCGTGGTGCTGGCGTTGTTGGCGGTCCTTATCCCAACACCAGTATTGGTTAGGCTGGTGTTCAAAACGGCCATTGTGCCTGTACCTGAGGTATTCGCGCCCTCAATGCCGAAATTCAGGAAATCGTAGATAGTGCAATTCTCGACATGCAGATGCTTCCCGGCAAGATATCTGATGCCGCTAAGACCACTGCATGCTCCGTTAATTGACAGGCTCCGTAGTATCACAACATCGTTCACTCCTGCATTGACAATGATGCCGTTGACGTTGGCGGCCAGGATTCCGGCGAGCGTTCCATCACCGTTAATCGTGATTGCTTTGGTGATGGTCACCGCACCAAAACCGCCCGGGTCTAACACCGAAATCTCACCACACGGCGCCGTCTTTGAGATCGCACCCGCGAACGTCTTACAGGGCGCGGTGCGACTGCAAGGATTGGCGTCATCACCTACACCCGATACCCATGTTCGAGTCGCCTGAGCCTGCGCAACCGAAGAAATTGCCAGACTGAAAACTGCGATTGCCAGAATGTTGAACGCGAAGCGTAACTTACTCATGATGCTTTCTCCTTTTTCAGGTTGGATGTAATTCCTGTTTATTGCCTAAGACTTCATAGTCCTCGTGTATGTCTTGATGAAGGCAGAAAAGCTTCGGGCTATGGCCCAGCTCTTACCGCTTGACTCATCGCAGCTATCAGGTCAGAGCGCGGGAGTTCCTTCCGTAGAACCGCGCCCGACCAAATGTCTCCTGCAAACGACCCGTGCATCATTTGAATCTCAAGGTTCCTCACCCAGCCCATAAGGCTGCCCGTGGAAGGACTCCTACTCACTCACGAACAGGCGAGGTTCGTACAGCCAAGCGTATTTCTTAGGTTCGCAGCCGAATTGATTAACGGCTGCCCCTGAGCTGATGTAAGCGTCCCGTTCCCAATATAAGCCTGCACTTGACTGATGAAGTCAGCCAGCTTGTTGCAGGCAACGTTGGTCTTACCTTGGTTCACGGCATCCAGTGCCGCTTGAAGTTTGGAAACCAATCCCTGACTCTGTTGTCCGGCTAAGGGCGGCTGCAGCGCCTGGACCCGAGTGATCAGATCCTGGATTACCTCCGCCGCAGTCTTCACGTGTACCGTGAAGATGCAGTTGGAACTGTTGTGGACCGGAGTAGCTGTATCTGTCGCCGTGCAGGTGACAGTGGTGGTGCCGATTGAGAAGGTCGAACCAGAAGCCGGACTACAGACAACCGAAAGCACGCCGCAGTTATCGCTGGCCACAGGATTAGAATAAGTTACCACCGCGCCGGCCGGACAGGTGGGCTCGAACGTCAGATTGCCCGGTGGGCTGCAACTGATCACCGGCGGCGTGATGTCTTTGACCGTAACCGTCGCCGTGCACGTAGCCGTGTTATTGCTGGCATCCTTCACTGTCAGCGTCACCATATTCGCTCCCTGGTTGGAACAGGTGAAGGTCTTACTTGCCGCGCCGTCTATCAACAACTGTGTGACGCCGCAATTGTCAGTGGAACCGTCGTTAATATCAGCGGCATTGACCGTGACTGTGCCTGGTGAAGTCGCGCTCAGATTCACCGTGATATCCTTGCACCGCGCAGTCGGCGGCTGCGTATCGTTGACCATTACTGTGAACGAGCAACTAGCGGGATTGCTTGACGCATCACTTACCGTGCAATTGACAATTGTTGTCCCCTTCGGGAATGGTGAGCCTGAAGCGGGACTGCAAGCCGGCGTTCCAACACCCGGACAATTGTCGGCAGCGGTTGCATTCGAGTATGTCACCACCGCAGTGCACTGATTCGCATCCGTGCTCTGCACCACGTTGGCCGGGCAGGTGATCGTTGGCGGTATATTGTCTACGACTGTCACTATAGCCTGACAGCTAGCAATGTTGCCGCTAGGATCCGACACCGTCAGCGTCACCGTATTCGGCCCTTTATTGGCACAAGTGAAAGTGCTGGGACTCACAGTTCGCGAGGCAATCCCGCAATTATCGGTGCTGACGTTATCTACATCAGTCCCGGTGATCGAAGCATTGCCGCTGGCATTCAGCACTACAGTTATGTCCTTGCATCGTGCCGTCGGGGGAATTGATTCGAAAGCACACACCGTGAAGGTGGTCGTGCAAGTGCTACTGTTACCTTTGGCATCTGTGACCGTCACGGTGATCGTACCAGAGCCGGCGAGCGTTCCAGGCGCTGGATTCTGCGTGATGGTCAATAAGTTTGTTGGCGTGCAGTTATCCGTAGCTTCTACGTCACCCGTCACATTTGGCACGACACCCTGAGAGTTAGCGTCTGCTAAGGCGAAGGTAGCTGGACCACAGGAGGTGATCACCGGCGGGTCATCATCAGTACCAGCGATCGTTACGGGAAATGAGCACTGCGTTCCAACATCCGTGGTGCAGATAACGTTCACGGTGCCCGCAGGGAAGAACGAGCCGGATGGAGGATTGCAAGTCGGGATAGGTGGAAAAGGCGGTTCGCTAGGATCACCACCGCAACTGCCCGTCGTGGTGGGATTTGAATAAGTCACAAAATTCCCGCATCCACTGCTTGCGCCGATCGTGAAGCTCGAAGGACAAGTGATCACGCAGGGAGTGCCGCCTGTAACCGTCACAGTGAAGCTGCAAGAGTTGGTGTTGCCTGCCGGGTCCGTCCCGGTACAATGCACCGTGGTCGTGCCTATCGGGAAGCTATAGCCTGAAGGCGGATTACAGGAGAAAGTGGCACAGTTTGTTGTCGGCGCGTAGCTCACCGTAGCATGACCTGAGCCAGACGGGTTCTCAGGTGTACTAACAGGATCCGGGCACGTGATTGAGCAATCGGGAAGACTATTGACCGTCACCGTGAAGCCGCAAGTGGCAACGACATTATTCGGCGAGTCTTCCGCGGTACAACTCACCGGATTGACCCCCACTTGGAAAGTATGGCCTGAAGCCGGAGTACAGGTGATTGTCAGGCTTGGTGGGCAAGGGCCGACTGGAACCGGTGTTGAGTACGTGACCATAGCCGAGTTCGAAGTTGGCGAACTCTCATTAACAGTTATGTCATCCGGACAATCGAGCCTGCAGGTACCAGTGGTGACTGTCACTGTGAATTGGCAAGAGGCGGGGGGGTTCGATGAGCCTGTCGCAGTGCAAGTGACCGTCGTCGAGCCTGCGTTGAATCTAGAGCCCGAAGGAGGACTACAGGCGACCGTTACACAGTTGCCGGTTGCGTTTGGCGTTGAGTAGCTGACGGTAGCCTGACCTGAGCCAGTCGGGCTTTCATTAACAGTAATACCAGCCGGGCACGTGATCATCGGCGGGCTTGGCGGTCGCGTGTCGTTTACCGTCACTGTGAAGCTGCAGGTGGCTGCTTGAATCGAGCAAGTAACAGTAGTAGCACCTACAGGGAAAAATGAACCTGAAGCCGGACTACAGCTCACGGGGGGAGTAGTATTACTTTCCGGATCTACGCAGTTGCCTGTTGCGCCAGGTGTGGTATAGGTAGCCATAGCAACACAGGGGTTCGCGTCATTGGGATTGTTATCTACGGTAATATCCGAAGGACAAGATATCGTGCAAGTGGTTGGTGGCGGACTGGCCACAGTGGTCACGGAACTACCTGAGTTGTTGACTTGGGTCAATGCACTCGGTTCGGCTGTGGTGCTAGAGGCTACCGCGGTGTTGGTGATGAGCGTGCCGGCTGGTGTCCCGGAGTTTACGCTATAAACAATTGTAAAGACTGCCGTGACCCCGGGTGCCAGACTGCCTATATTGCAGCCCGCCGATGGGTCCGTACAAGACGGCACATCCGTAGACACGAAGGTCGTGTTCGCTGGAGTTATATCGGTAAGAGTCACGCTGTCCGCCGTGTCCGGGCCGTTGTTGGTTACCTGAACGCTGTACGTCAGGTTGGTGCCGGCCGTGACTTGGGCGGGGCCGAACTTGCTGACTGAAACATCAGCCCTTAAGCTGTTGGGATCACGAACCACAAACCTTGTGGAGGCAACTCCATTAAAATTACTATCGACGGTCCTTACGATCCACGTTCCGACCTGGGCGAATGCTCCGGTTGATGGGATCGAATAGCGATCGCAGGCTGTGGCTGTTGTAATATCTGCTTGCTGCGCGATCGTGAAATCAGGGGCAATCCATTGAAAATGCCGTTGAGGAGTATTAAAGGTAGGGTCAGGCAGAGGTGCATTCATTACTGTCGCCCACGCGTTATCGCCCAAATCATACGTTGTCTTTGCAGTTGCACTGCCTGCACAGGTACTTAAATCGAAAGTGGCTATGGTTTCATCAAACGCGGTCACCGAACCACCTGGCGTGAACAACCGGCGCATCGGAGAGAGAGTCAAGGCTGCGAGCAACACACCCAAAATCATGAATGCCGTGAACGCACTTGATGGGAATAATTTCTTAAAAATCGGATTGCTCGCCGCCCGGCGTCTTGTGGATGATAAGATTGATCTCTTAACGCTCCTCTTAATATAGACACGTGGACCGTCACCCAGGCATTTCATGATAGTTTCTCCTTTTGATTACCTTATGGCGTCTTCCCATCCATGCTATGAAACTCTTTAGAAACCGTGAGATTCGCCCGCTGGTTGAGAATGCCTGAAAGCATCTCGTAAGCGTGTCAGCTGCCGAAGGCCCCTATCCTAGGTGGAACCAGAGCCACAGTCAAGAGGGGAACGCCATTTCGACATCCCGAAGCAGCTTGGTCTTGTCACCGCCAAGCGCCCCCAAAGCCGCTCCCCTGTCCAGCCTTGTTCCTCTCGAACAGACCGGTCAAATATTCGTTCAGTCAGCTATTCGTTCAATCAGCGATGCACAGCGAGGCCTGCCCAGCCTTGGCCTGCGAAACTATTCTTATTCTCATCGAATGTCAACAAAAATCGTAACGCTGGCTCTAGAATTTTGAGGTTTCACGGTTTTACCATTCGGGAATCCAAAGCTCTTGGGGCTGCTCAGCCTCTGCTAATTGGCGATCGTTGCTGACATCAAGGTCGTGAACAGTGGAACTGTGCTGGAGAAGAACCCTTCAACAACGTTGGCTTTGATTTCCCTGAAGTGCTAACCTGCGAAGCGATCAATCTCAGCGGTGGGGACGAACATCCGCTCGCGCGACAGGAAGCGCCTGATCTGGTACTTTGATCGATTCGAGAACCGTGAGGACGATGGCCCGGTGTCGGCATAGAATCAGAGGCGCCCTTTTCGACGTGTGATGAACGCTTCTCGGCCGGGGAACTGTAATGCTAACAACCCTCAATATCTCAGTGCTGATTCGGGCCGGTCTTCTGGCGGTCCTTTTTTGTATGGCCGCGCAGACGTCCCCAGAGCCGGGTCAAGGCATCTTTGTGGCGAAACCGGGTCTGGAAACAGCTCCGGTCCAACAGCCCGTCAACCCTGCCTCGTGGGGAAGTAACCACGTGGGTAAGCCAATCGCGGAGTTTCTCCATGGCGATGAATGTCTCTTCTGCCATCGGAACGAGATCGGCCCGACCTGGCAAAAGAACACACACGGTATCTCCATTCGCCAGCGCGAAGACGCCACTGAATGGAAAGACATATTCAAAGACCAGGCGCCGCTCGCTGCAATCTCCTCTCAAGTCGAATACTTCATGGGGAGCCGCCATCGGCTTCGATTGCTGAAGAAAGATGGCTACGGCAAATTCGCGATACTCAACACTCAGGGTGAACTCGGCAACAATCGGCAGGTTGTGAAGTGGATTGACTCGGACAAACCTGGGTGGGACAAGTACCGTTTTGGAAATCGCTGCGCTGGATGTCACACAACGGCGGTTGATCCCGCTACAAAAGCATTCGCCGCGTTTGGGCTCGATTGCTATACCTGCCACGGCAATGTCGAACTCAATCACACCGGAGACATCTCCCTCATTTTTCTCTCAAAGAAACGCAGAGACGATGCCAAGGCCATCACTTCGACTTGCGCGCAATGCCATCTGCGCCTTGGCAAATCACGCTCGACGGGACTTCCTTATCCGAACAACTTCGTAGCCGGCGACAATCTGTTCCAGGACTACGATGTGGATTTCTCGAAGGCGGACGACGAGAGCTTGAATCCCGGCGACCGGCACATCTTGCGTAATGTAAGGGACGTCGCCGTCTACGGTTCCGAATTCCCTACCTGCATAAGCTGCCACGATCTGCATAAGCAATCGAGTCTCAAGCATCATCGCGCACCGAGAACAGCTCTGTGCAATGATTGCCACAACGCGGAGGGGCCAATCAAGGGCAGCAAGTCATACCAGGTTCACAGCGCGCTATGCGAGTATTGAACGCATAGGGTATAATTCCCTCGCCTCATTTTCATTCCAAACTGACCGCAGCGATTCTACCGGCCTCGGCTGCAACGCGTGGGAGTTTGAGACTTCGAAAATGGGCGCGTCAATATTTTCAGTTACAAGAGGCAGCAGCATGAAACGAAATTCACTTCTGGGCGTCCTGTTTGTATCGCTCGCTATCGCAACGCAAGCTCTTCCGGGACTTCCCGGGCGCGCCATTGCGCAGTCGAATCGAATCAAGTCCGCGCCCGCACAAAACCTGGCAACTACGCCGGGGTCAGTAGCGGCAATCGTCGAACTTGAAAGCGAACCCGTTGTCCGGCACCAGCGGTTGACCGAGCTGTCGCATCGCAGAGTCATTGATCTCGAATCATCGTCCGCGCGCGCATACGAATCCGCGCTTGATGATGAACACGCAAGCTTCAAATCGCGAGCGCGCCTGGTCTCTCCGAACCTGCGCGTGCAAACCGAGATTCGCAAGGTGGTGAACGCGGTTTCCATCGAAGCTCCTCAAGCTGAGCTTGCCGCAATCGCCGCGCTGCCGGGAGTGAAACGAGTCGAGCTGGTCCGCGAGATGCACGCAATGCTCGACACAAGCGTTCCTCTGATCAATTCACCCGCGCTTTGGGAGAAGCTCGGCGGAATAGGAGCAGCGGGACAGGGAATAAAGATCGCTATTCTCGATACGGGTATTGATATTACGAACCCGCTGTTTTCTGATGCCGGTTTCACAGTGCCTGCAGGTTTTCCAAAGACGACCACCGGAAGTGAAAACCTCGTCAATAGCAAAGTCATTGCGGCGAAGTCTTTTGTCGCGGGTGCGGCGACGGCCGCCGACCAAAACGGACACGGCTCAAACGTCGCGGGCATAGCCGCTGGCAGCGTGACAATCTCCCCGCTCGGGTCGATATGTGGTGTCGCGCCGATGGCTTATCTCGGAAATTATCGAGTGCTGGGCGCCAGTGGTTCCGGCAGAACGGACCTGATCGCGCGCGCAATCGATGAAGCGGTAGCCGACGGCTTTGACGTTCTGAACATGAGCTTTGGGGGCGATGCCGGCACCGATCTGGATATAGTCTCGCGAGCGTGCGAGAACGCAGTGACGTCGGGCGGTTGCGTGGCTGTTATCGCCGCCGGCAACGCTGGCAGCGACGAGATGACTATCGCTTCACCGGGAATCTCGCCCTCAGCGATAACGGTAGCGGCAACCACCAATGGACATATCGTTGGACCAGTGATCTCCGTCGACCAGGCGTCGCCCATCGATGCATCGCTGGTAAAGATCGGGTCGGCAAGCGGCAACTCAGTCACTCTCGACGACAGCTTGAAATCGCTGCAGTACACATACGTGGACCCGGCGGGAAGAGGCTGCGGAAATTTGCCGGCCGGTTCGCTCACCGGGAAAGTCGCGTTGATCGAGCGGGGAGTCTGCGCATTCGCAGACAAAGTTAATAATGCCGCCGCCGCGGGCGCGCGAGCGGTGGTTGTATTCAATAAGGATATATCCGAAGGCTCAGACGGCGGCGAAACCGTGATCAACATGGACGTCGGGGGGACACCGATCCCTTCGGTGTTTGTGCCACGTAGCGCGGGAGTCGCAATGAGGGACTTCGTTGCGGCAAATCCGGGCGCGACGCTCAGCATCTCGCCCATCGGATCACGAGCTGCTACTTCGGACGTGTTGGCTGGTTTCAGTTCTCGCGGTCCCTCATCCCTCGAATTGCTCAAGCCGGATGTCGCCGCGCCGGGCGTTGTGATCTATTCGGCGGCTATCAAGAACGGTGATGCGTCCGCCGGTGTCGTTGACAAGAGCGGATTCCTCGCGATCAGCGGCACGAGCCAGGCAACCCCGCACGTGGCGGGAGCCGCCGCGCTTCTGAAGCAGCTTCATCCGACGTGGTCACCCGAACAGATCAAAGCGGCATTGATGAACTCGGCGACAAACGACGTCTTTAGCGCGTCTGACAAGACCGTTCGATCAGGAGTACTGGCGGCCGGCGCGGGCCGCATCGATCTGGCGAGAGCAAGTTCAGTCAACGCCACGATCTCGCCGGCTAGTATGGGCTTGGGGATCTACAAGCTCAAGAAGAAAAACGTCACGATCAACGTCGATCTGAATGTAACCAATCAAACAGGCGCCCAGGGCAGCTACTCCATAGGCGTGGAACAGCTCGATCCGGGAGACGGAGTAACTGTCACAACGTCAACCGACAATTTGACTGTCGCCGGCGGGCAAACTCTACCCGTGACGATTACGATTTTTGCGTTGAAGACCTCGGAGAGACGTGATTACACGGGGTACATCCGCGTAACGAGAGACGGCCAAACGCTTCGAGTACCGTACTGGGTGCGGTACGTTAAGAAGAGGGCGTAAACCTGAAAGGGACGACGGATCGACGCGGACAAGAGTCTACGTAGACTCTTCGCGTCGCCCCGTCGCCCCTTCTCCCATTCGCCTTTTTCAAGGCTTCTTGCGCCTCTTGTTCTCCTTTTCCCTTTCCAACTCGCGCTGTTTTCGTTGCTCCTGTTCCAAGTCGAGTAACGAAGGCGGAGGCGCCGCAAAGGTCAACTCTTCGCGATACGTCGCGAACACCGGCTTTCCATTTAACAGCGCAGGCGAAAATTTGTATTGGCGGAATGCGTCGACAGCACGTTCGTCGATTACCGGATCAAGCGACCTCAGCACGCGTATGTTGATCATCGCGCCTTGTGGCGTAACCACGCCGCCCAGCAGCACAGAACCCTTCACGATGCGCCCCGATTCAAACTTTGGCGCGACTCGTTCGAGCGCAACCGGAGGAGTGAATCGATCGCTTTCATTCATCGCGACCACTCCGCCGTATTGATCGACGGGCCGCGAAAGTTCCTGAGGCCGATTCCGAAGATTAGCCACGGGCACGATCTCAGAGGTCACCGACACCAGCAACGTTCGTTCAACGGGCACGGCTTCCTGTCGCCCGCCGGCGCCCACGAAGTACTTCAGTCCGAACATTCCTTTTCCGCCGCGCAACATAACCGTTTCGAAGTTCTCAAACTCGACGCCCTTCGCGTCAAGCAGCGGCTCGTTGGCGTAGCGAACGCGCAAATCCAGTTTCATGTAGCCCTTCACCATTTCGCGAGGACTCACGGTGAAGACCATGTATTCAGGCCCAAGCAGGACCGCGTCGTTGAAGGTTTCGCCGTTTCGCAGGCCGACGGATCGGATATGGCGCACCGCAATCTCTTCGAGTTTGTTTTTGTCTTTGAGGTAAGCGATCTCTTCCTCGGCGGTAGAGTAAGTGCCCGAAAGCCGCGTGACGTCCAGCATCGAGGGCGAGCGCTGCGCGTCGTATTGATAGACGGCGTAGGTAAGATTGACCGCATATTCGCGTCCGCTCGGGCGCGCGCCGCCAGTCCCGCTCTGCCGGGCCTGCGCCGCCCCGGCGCCAAGCAGCACGATGACTATCAATGAAACATGTTTCAACATCATTTGCTCCTGTTTCGCTCGGCGATCATACGCCGATAAGCCTCGCTCTTGCTGATTCCGCGTTCTCGCGCGGCTTGCTTGAGCGCGGTTTTCTGATCGAGTCCTCCCGTGCGCGCGATCTGCTCGGTGCGCTCTAGTATTGAAGTTAGTTGCGGCGCTTCGGGCTGCTCGGAATCCATCGAAGGACCGATCATCAACACCATCTCGCCTCGAGTCGCGCCCTCGGCTAGCTCAATCTCTGAGAGCCGCCCTCGCATAAACTCCTCATGAAGCTTTGTGACTTCGCGCGCAAGCACGCAGTCGCGATTCCCCAGCAGCTCGCGCGCGTCATCGATTGTGTCTTTGATGCGATGCGGCGCCTCGTAAAAGATAAGCGTCGAACTAACGCCGGCGAGTTCCGCGAGTCGAGCCCTCCGCGCGGTGCGCCGCGCGGGAAGAAAACCCACGAACGTGAATTCCCTTTCTGGCAGCCCCGCCGCTGAAAGAGCGGCGATGAGAGCAGACGGACCTGGTATCGGAACGACTGAAATCGATCGGGCGATCGCCTCTCGCACGATTCGGAAGCCCGGATCGGAAATGAGCGGTGTCCCGGCGTCCGATACGACGGCGATGTTTTGTCCGGCTTCGAGTTTCTTTACGAGTTCCACCGAGCGCTCGCGTTCGTTGTGTTCGTGATAGCTAATGGTTGGCGTCGAGATTTGATAATGCGCGAGGAGCTTGCGAGTGTGGCGAGTGTCTTCGCAAGCGATGAGGTCGGCTTCTTTAAGGACGCGCAGCGCACGCAAGGTTATGTCTTCGAGATTGCCGATCGGCGTCGCGACAATGTAAAGTGTGCCTGCCATCACGAAGTCTCAGACTGGATGGGATTGATCGGACAGTATAGGGCACAGATCCCCGTTGAGCGAAGACACGCGCGGCCCGCTCTGTCTGAGAAATCGAGGGCTGACCGAGCCGCTTGTCTCTTGGAGCATTACCGGAATGCCGCAGGTCGTCATAGAAAATCCGATTATCAACTCTCCGTTCACGGTACCCGAGCGCCACTTCCGCTTCACTGAAGAAGGCATTACCGATGAGATCGTACCCGACCGCCGGTCAAGCTCCTATTTCATTCCCATCGCTAGACCCAAGAAGAAAGGTAGACAGCTTCAGTTTGAGACCGAGTGGACTCGCGACCGAATTGAGGAGAATCACTTTGTTAACCAGGTGCGAGAACGCGTCAAGCTATGGCGCAATGGTGGATACGTTAGCATCACCTCCACGACGCGGCGGCTACTCGAATACTGGACCGCCGGCGATCGAGAGCGAAAGCTCTTCTTCTGCCAGGTCGAAGCTCTTGAAACTCTTATTTACATAACGGAAGTCGCGAGCAAGTACGGCGACGCCTGGATAGCCAACGATCTTCGCGCTGCTAACGACACGTCCAACCCCGGCCTTCCCCGTGTTGCGTCCAAGATGGCTACGGGCTCTGGCAAGACAGTGGTCATGGCTATGCTCATCGCGTGGCAGGCGCTGAATAAGTTGGCGAATACGCAGGACGCTCGCTTCAGTGACACGTTCTTGATTGTGACGCCTGGCATCACCATTCGAGACCGCCTTCGAGTGCTCTGGCCGAATGATCCGGAGAACTATTATCGCAAGCTAGACATCGTCACACCCGAGCAGTTAGACAAACTGCAGCAGGCAAAGATCATCATTACGAACTTCCACTCGTTTCAATTGCGAGAGACGGTCAAGATCGGCAAACTGACGAAATCAATCTTGGGCGAGCGAGGACTCTTTACCGAAACTCCCGATCAAATGGTTCGGCGCGTCTGCAAGGGATTCGGCAACAAGAAGAACATCGTCGTTATCAACGACGAAGCGCATCACTGCTATCGACGAAGGCCTGAAGCCAACGGAGAAAAGCTCATCGGTGATGAGCTCCGCGAGGCGGAGAAGCGCGCCGAAGAGGCACGCGTTTGGATTTCAGGCATTGAAGCGGTGAAAGCGAAGATCGGTGTCAAGGCAATCTACGACCTATCCGCTACGCCCTTCTTTCTGCGCGGCTCAGGCTGGCCCGAAGCAACTCTATTCCCGTGGGTCGTGTCTGACTTTTCGCTAATCGATGCCATCGAGTCGGGCATAGTCAAAGTGCCACGCGTGCCCGTGGCCGACGATTCGATGTTGGGCGCTCAGCCAACCTATCGCGATTTGTGGCTTCGCATTCGGGAGGACCTTCCGAGAAAAGGACGCGGGACTCAATCGGTCGCGGGCGAGCCCAAGCTTCCTGCGGAACTTCAGGGCGCTTTGCACAGTCTCTACAGCAACTATGAAAAGTACTATCGCGTTTGGGAGCAAAACGCGGACGCCCGCGCGAAGGGTGTTACGCCGCCCGTTTTCATAGTCGTTTGCAACAACACAAATGTTTCGAAGCTTGTTTGTGACTACGTCGCCGGATGGGAGAAGCCAATAGGTGACCGCACTGTGGTTCAGGCCGGAGCGCTTCCCATTTTTAGAAATGATGACGGTAACGGCGGATGGTTGCATCGACCCAACACCATTCTGGTGGATAGCGAGCAGCTCGAATCCGGCGAAGCAATGAGCGACGACTTCAAAAAGATTGCGTCGCGTGAGATCGAAGAATTCAAAGCTGAATATCGCGCTCGCTTCCCGGGCCGCGATGCTGAAGCGCTAACCGATGAAGACCTTCTACGGGAAGTGATGAACACAGTCGGAAAGGTCGGCAGGTTAGGTGAACACGTCAAGTGCGTGGTGAGCGTATCGATGCTGACCGAAGGCTGGGACGCTAACACCGTCACTCACATTCTCGGCGTGCGAGCGTTCGGGACGCAGCTCCTTTGCGAGCAGGTTGTCGGCCGAGGTCTTCGCCGGATGAGCTATGCCACCGAGAGGTCCGAGATTAAGGTCAACGGCCAGACGATCGAGCTCGAAGCTTTCCCGGCTGAGTATGCAGAGGTGTATGGCGTTCCGTTCTCGTTTATCCCGACAAGTGGCAGCACCAGCGATCCGAAGCCGGGTCCGATTCCTACTCATGTGCGTGCGCTCGAGGAACGCATCGCTAACGAAATTAGCTTTCCGCGATTGGTCGGCTACCGGTACGACATTCCGGGAGAGCGCTTGGATGCTCAATTCTCAGAGGATTCAACCCTGGTGCTCTCGACAGCCGATCTTCCGACAAGAGTTCAACTGGATCCGATCGTTGGCGAAACCAGCATTCATACACTGGACGATTTGAAACGACGCCGGCCCAGTGAAGTCGCGTTCGTATTGGCAAAGCGAACACTCGAAAAATACTTTCGCGATGATGACGGGAACGATCGCCCGTGGCTGTTCCCGCAAGCCCTGGGCATCACTAGGAAGTGGCTGGCAGAGCACGTAAGGCTCAAGGACAACATGTTTCCGCAGGTGCTGCTGATGATCGAGTTCTCGCACGATGCGGCCGACCGAATTTACAAAGCCATTGTGCGCGCACAGCCCGGAGCGCCAACGCTCAAGCCCATTCTGCGTCCATACGATACGCTCGGCTCAACCAGGTACGTCAGCTTCGATACGATCCGGCCCACATATCCGACACGCGAAGACAAGTGCCACATCTCGCACGTCGTTGCGCACACCGAGTCGTGGGAGCAGAAGATGGCGGAAACGCTCGAAGAGATGAACGAGGTCGTTCGCTACGTCAAGAATCAGAATCTGGGTTTCACCATTCCGTATACGATCAACGGCGAAGAACATCAGTACACTCCTGACTTCATCGCGGTGATTGAGGATGGACATGGACCAGATGATTTGCTTCACTTGATCGTCGAAGTGTCGGGGGAACCTAAGAAAGACAAAGCGGCAAAGGTCAGTACGGCTTGCACGCTGTGGGTTCCTGCCGTGAACAATCATGGTGGGTTCGGCCGCTGGGGATTCATAGAGATTAGAGACCCATGGAACGCACAAGAAGCAATCAGGGTGGCGCTGCGACTTGAAGCTGAGACGGGGGCGAGACGATGAGTGAATTCTTGTTTCCTGGCCTCAGTCTGCCAACAGAGTTGGTCCAGGACATCGAACGCCAGAATCCCTGGTGGAATAACAAACAGTTGCCTGTCATTCCAGAGTTTCGGCGGTGGCCTTACAACAAACTGCGACTGCGGCTGGACCACCCGATCGCGCCAGTCATCGTCATCCGCGGGCCGCGTCAGATCGGCAAAACTACTCTGCAGCTTCAGTTGATTCAGTCCCTCCTTGCCGAAGGCGTTTCGCCCCGGCGGATATTGCGCGTGCAATTTGATGACCTCCCCGCGTTGGTTCGCGCGAAGTTCGAGGAGCGCATTCTGCGGATCGTAGATTGGTTTGAGCAGGCCGTGCTCCGCGCCACACTCAATGAAAGCGCGCATCGCGGCGAGCCAGTCTTCTTGTTCTTCGATGAGGTGCAGAACTTATCGGCCTGGGACGTGCAACTGAAATCCCTGGTCGATCACTCGACAGTTCGGGTGATGGTAACCGGCAGTTCCGCTTTGCGAATCGGGATGGGACGCGACAGCCTGGCAGGGCGCATCCAGGCGCTTGAAGTCGGTCCCCTTCGTCTGGCCGAGATCGCGGCGTTGCGCGACTTCGGCGAGCTCTCTCCCATGCAAGTAGAAAATGGCTGGGAGGATTGGTTAAGGCCGGAATTCTGGAGCGATCTGGCCGCGCTTGGGCGTTCTCAGTCTGAACCATTAGGGCGCGCATTTTCCGCGTTCTCAGCGCGCGGAGCCTATCCGCTGGCGCAAACACACACTGATGTTTCCTGGGAAGATATTGCCGCACAGTTGAACGAGACTGTAGTCAAGCGGGTGATCGAGCACGATCTGCGCGTCGGAGAGCGCGGGCGCAAGCGCGATCCTCAACTCCTTGAAGAAGTATTCCGCATGGGCTGCCGTTACATTGGCCAGAGTCCAAACCCCGCGACTCTCGCGGCTGAAGCCCAGCGCTCGCTGAACGCCAACATCGGCCCGCAACGAATTCGCCACTATCTTGATTTCCTGGATAGCAGTCTGTTGCTGCGAACCATAGAACCGCTCGAGATTCGGCTCAAGAAGCGCCGCGGCTACAGCAAGCTGTGTTTGTGCGATCACGCGCTTCGCGCCGCCTGGCTGCAGGAAACTATTCCGCTCGATACTGCTGCATTGGACCGGGTGCCCCACTTGCAAGACCTCGCCGGGCGCATCGCTGAAAGCACGGTGGGATATTTTTTTGCCTCTCTCACGGGGCTCTCAGTGGCGCATCTGCCGGAGCGCGGGGGCGAGCCGGAAGTAGATTTCATTCTGACCATCGGCGAGCGGCGGATTCCCGTCGAGGTGAAGTACAGGCGCTCAATCGATGCGTTGCGTGATACGGTGGGCCTTCGTACGTTCCTCGAGAAGGCGGTGAATAACGCGCCCTTCGGGCTTCTGATCACGCGCGCCGACACGCAGCCGGTGAATGACCCGCGCATCATTTCAATTCCGTTGCCTTCACTGTTGATCGTTCGCTAAATGGGGTTCGAATGGCACGCAACCAGAAGACGGCCGCAACTCAAGTAGACTCAATCAAGCACAAAGACAAGCGCGCGAATATTCCGACTGAAGAGTTGCGCGACTTTGTGGCTGAGGATGAGCGCGCGCCGAAGACTATGCTCTATCCTCGCGATCCGTCGCTCGATCCGCAACTAGTCTGGAAAGGCAAAGACGAGCAGGACGCGAGCGATCTCGCCGTGCCGGTCGTGCCGATCTACATTCAGGAGAAGATTCACCCGCAGGTTTTGATCGAAGATCTTCGAGCGCATGCTGCACCGACGGGCGAAGGCGTCGCGGAAAAGTGGACCGCGTATCAAGCCAGTTTGTTTGCGGACTTCAACGGCATCGATGAGGACTTTGAAAAGAAAGTCGACTTCTACAGCCACGAGTCTGACAGCCAGCCGCATTGGTCGAATCGAATGATCCTCGGCGACTCGTTGATGGTGATGACTTCGTTGGCAGAGAAGGAAGGTCTCAAGGGCAAGGTGCAGATGATCTACATCGACCCGCCCTACGGGATCAAGTTCGGCTCGAACTGGCAGGTGTCAACTCGCAAGCGAGACGTGAAAGACGGGAAGGCGGAAGATGCGACTCGGCAGCCCGAACAGGTTCGCGCCTTCCGCGACACTTGGAAGCTTGGCGTACATTCTTATCTAGCATACCTGCGCGACCGGTTGCGTGGGGCGCATGAACTTCTGACGGAGAACGGAAGTCTCTTTGTTCAAATCGGCGACGAGAATATCCACTTGGTGCGCTGCCTGATGGACGAAGTCTTCGGCAGCGAGAATTTTGTCTCCACTGTCTCTTTTCAAAAAACCAGTTACGCAACAAGCGAAACGATACCGTCAATCACCGACTATTTGCTTTGGTATGTCAAGAGAAAGGACTCATTGAAACTTCGTAAGCTGTTCTTCACTTGGGCCGACTCTGAGAAGGAGCCTGGCGAGATATCCTCTGACGATCCGAAGAGCAACGACATTTACGGATTCCAGTCACGCGATTTGGCATCCGCCGGGGCCGGTGCGTCAACTTTTGATTTTCAGTTCGCGTCGAAGTCGTACCACCCTGGTCTTAACCGTCATTGGAAGACGGACGTCGTCGGTCTACAGCGTGTGCTCAATGCAGGTAGATTGTTCGCATCCAGAAATTCGCTTCGCTACAGGCGTTTGTTAACAGATTTCCCATGGACGGAATACACGAATGTATGGACTGATACGATCGTTGGGAGTTTTCACGAGGACAAAGTTTACGTCGTACAAACCAGTCCGAAAGTGGTTGCGCGTTGCATGCTGATGACGACCGATCCGGGCGATCTAGTTCTTGATCCGACTTGTGGCAGTGGAACCACCGCAGTCGTTGCAGAGCAATGGGGCAGACGCTGGATCACAGTCGATACAAGCCGAGTGGCTCTAGCGCTTGCTCGCACACGGCTAATGGCTGCGAAGTACCCTTACTACCACCTTTCTGATTCCGCCGAGGGCGTTAAGAAAGAAGCCGAGGCAACAGGACGCATTCCGCCGGACTACAAGACCGAAGGCGACATCAAGAAGGGCTTCGTCTACAAGCGAGTTCCGCACATCACGCTCAAGTCGATCGCGAACAACGAAGGGATCGATGCTATTCACGAACGCTGGCAGCCGAAACAGGACACTGCCCGCGGAACGCTCAACAAGGCTCTCAAGAAAAATTGGGAAGAGTGGGAAGTGCCTCGCGAGGCTGACGACAAGTGGTCTCAACAAGCGAAGACCGCGCACTCGGACTTCTGGCGCTTGCGACGCGAACGACAACGCGAGATCGACGCCAGCATCGCAAAACGCGCAGACACCGAACTGCTCTACGACCAGCCATACGAAGACAACAAACGCATCCGCGTATCAGGCCCGTTCACCGTTGAGAGCCTCTCACCTCACCGCGTGCTCGCAGCCGACGAGAATTTGGACGGGACGGTCTCCGAAGAAGAGGCTCACCGCACTCAGGACTTCGCGTCGATGATTCTTGAGAACCTCAAGAAGGCCGGCGTTCAGAACACTCGGAAGAACGAGCGCCTTGTCTTTGAAACGCTCGATCCTTACGCCGGTGTTTGGATCAACGCTACCGGCACGTTCATAGATAGCGACGCGAAGCTCAAGCGTATCGCCGTATCGATCGGCCCCGAGCACGGCACGGTCGGCCCGCAACAAGTCAAAGAAGCCGCGAAAGAAACTGTTCAAGGAATCGGCTTCGATCTGCTCGTAGTGTGCGGCTTCGCCTTTGATCCACACGTCGCGGAAGAAGTGAAGCGCTATGGCAACCTCACGGTTTTGCCCGCGCGCATGAACCCCGACCTTGCGATGGGAGATGAGTTACTCAAGAAGACTGGCGCGGGAAATCTCTTCATGGTCTTCGGCGAACCCGACCTAGACCTGCACGACCAGAAGGACGGCACGATCACGGTGGAGATCAAAGGGCTGGACATCTATGATCCGACTACCGGCGAGATACGCTCGTCATCGACTGACGATCTGGCGTGTTGGTTCATCGACACGGACTACAACGGTGAGAGCTTCTTTGTGCGGCACGCCTATTTCACCGGAGCCGACGAGCCTTATGAGAAATTGAAGCGTGCGCTTCGCGCCGAGATCGATGAAACGGCCTGGTCGAGTCTTTATCAAACAGTCAGTCGCCCGTTCCCTCGCCCGAAGAGTGGCAAGATCGCCGTCAAGGTAATCAATCACTACGGCGATGAAGTTCTAAAGGTCTTCGAGGTAACGCCCAGTCGGACCGCCCAAAGCGAACGCTAGGTCGCTAGCAATGAATCTGACCGAGCAGCCAAAAAACGATTACAAAAATAATGATGGTCGAAATGAGTCCGCCGCCTAGTTTCCACGAAATGAGTCCCGCAAGGCAGCCGCGAGCTGGGCCTTCCATATGTATTCTCCAATCTTTCGCTTAAGTTCTATTATTCGAATGCAGCGCTCGGCGGCGAGAACCTCGCAGCCGAGCGCTGCCAAAATCCTTAAGGCTTCACGACGATATTATTCGTGACGCTCGTAACTCCCTTTACTCGGCTAGCAAGCTTTTCGGCGCGTGCCTTCAGTTGATCGGTCGGCACGTCTCCGCTCAACGTCGCGACGCCGCCCGAAACCTTCACATCGATCGGGTGAGTGCGCAGTTCCGGATCGTCCAGCATTCTCGACGTAACATCTATCTCAATCTGCGTGCTCGACGGCGCGCTTGAAGGCGCACTCGTTGTTGGCGCCGAGGGCGTCGGCACCGGAACGGGCACCGGGACCGTTGTCGGCTGCGACTGCGGCATTACCACCACCGGCGCTTGTTGAGGTTGCTGAACGGGTGCTTGCTGAGCAGCCGCTGCCCGCTCCTGCGCCAACTGCGCGTCTCGATCGCTCTGCTGATTGTTGATGATCAACATTGTGATTAATATCGCGACCGCGACCGCTGCCAGAATCAACGCCGCCACCGCTCCGCCGGACATCCCTCGTTGCTCGTGTACAACGGCATTGTGACGCTCAGTCTCGACAACGCGAGGAGATCCGACCGGTACGGCCTGAACTATTTTTCTCTTTTCAACATATTCGTCCATATCATTCCTCTCTTTTCCGCGACCGTTAAATTTAGCCCCGTCGATTGTGCTGGAATGGATCACAGCCTGCAGCCTCGACGTACTGAATCAATTCGTTATTCACGTTCAAAGAGTCGCGTAGAGGATGAGTGCAACGTCTGTGCCCTGATAGGACCGGCAGTTATTATTTCATCCCTGAACATCTGGTTTGATCGGCGCCGAAAGCGGCCAATAAATTTGACTTGGCAAAACCTTCTACACTATAGTGTGCTACGTCTTAGTCATAACCCTATTATCTTGTGGTCACTGATCGGCCACGGAGCTCTAGATGTTCAGACTGGAAAAACTTGAGATCAGCGGATTCAAGTCTTTTGCTGATCGAACCTCGCTGGTATTTGGCGAGGGCATAACGGGAGTCGTGGGTCCAAACGGCTGCGGCAAGAGCAACATTGCCGAAGCCATCTCGTGGGTGCTGGGCGAGCAATCTGCAAAGAACCTGCGCGGCGGGAAGATGGAAGACGTCATCTTCAACGGCACCCGCGATCGCAAGCCCACCGGCATGGCCGAGGTCCTTCTAACCCTGGTCGCAATCGAAGACATTGCGCGCGACACTGAAGATTCCGGCAAGGACGACGAACAGGAGTACGAACAAGCGCTCACCAGCGCCGAGCACGCCGCCGATGCAGCGCGCGCGCTCATTGAAGAGCCCGCACTTGAAGAAACCGCAAACGGTGATCAGCAAACTCAGCCGGCCGAATCCGCCGAATCCAGTGAACCGCAGAAGGCCACGGCAGATGAGATTGTCGATCAGTCAGCAAGTGTCACGAGCAGCGACTCTCTCGCACAGCTTGAGGTGACTCAAACCGATCAAGCCGAAACTCAGGAAACACCAAAGCGCGCCGAGCACAAACGCGCGCGGCATCCGCGCAAGCGTCGAGTCATAGCCATCTCGGCCGGCGAACGCGTCACCGTCGGCCGCCGGCTTTATCGAACGGGCGACAGTGACTATCTGATGAACGGCCGCGCGTGTTTGCTGCGCGACATCCAGGATCTGTTCGCCGGAACGGGCCTGGGCGGAGCGCACTACGCGATCATCGAGCAGGGACGAATCGGGCAGATACTTTCCTCAAAGCCGCTCGATCGCCGCGCGCTGATTGAAGAAGCCGCGGGCATCACCAAGTTCAAATCACGAAAACGCGCGACCGAACTCAAACTCGAGTCGGCGAAACAAAACCTCACCCGGCTCAACGACATCATCAGCGAAATCGAGCGGCAGGTGAACAGCCTCAAGCGGCAGGCACAGAAGGCTCGCCGCTATCGCCGGCTCCGCGAGGAGATGCGCTCGCTGCTAAAGATCATTTTTACAGCGGATTACTACCGCCTGAACGAATCGATCGAGCGAATCGGCCGGGAGATGGATGAGGCCCAGCGAAATCAAGCAACGTTGGACGTCCGGCTCGCTGAACTGGAAGCCGAGCACCGCGCCGCTTCCGCCGAAGCTCGCGCGGCTGAAGACGAGCTTGCGGAATTGCGCCAACGCGCGGCTGCCGTCGAACTCGAGGCCGATCGCGCTCGCACGCGCCGCGCATTCGATGAGCAGCAGATCGGCGAACTGACCACACGCATAGAAGAGATCAACCGCGATCAGCAGAAGCTCGACGAGCGGCTCGAACTGCTAGCGGCCGAATCCGAACGCCGCGGCGCAAGCCTGACAACGCTTGAAGCCGAAGTCGCCGCCGAGCAAGCCGAGTTGCTCGCGCGCGAGGGCGACTATCAGGAAGAACTCGGCGCGCTGCGAACCGCCGAGAGTGAGATCGAGCAGTTGCGGCAACGAATGCTCAGCGAGATCGGCGTCACCGAGCGGCTTCGCAATCTCAGCTCGAGTCTTGAAGATTCACTCCGCCGTCTAGACTTGAAGCAGACCAGCCTCGGCGCCGAACTCGACCGCGCATCGATTCGGCGAAGCGAAGCGTCAATCGAGTTCGAGCGTGTGGGGGGCGAGGTCGAAGGTGATGCTCGGCGCATTGCGGAGCTTGGCGAGCGCATCGCCGAGCATTCCAGGACTCTCGAGCAAATGCGCGATGTAGCATCGTCCCTGCGAGGTGAGCTTGAAGACATCCACCAGCGGCGCGACTCAGCCGCGCACAGACTTACATCGCTCGAAGACCTGGATGCCCATCATGCTTATTACTCCGACGCGGTCCAGCACGTTTTGTCGCGCGAACAAGCCGCTCGCATAAACGCGCTGGGCACGCTCGCGGATTTCGTCGAAGTCGAGCCTCAATATGAACGCCTGATCGAGAGTCTGTTCGCGCGCGAGTTGCAAAGCGTGCTGGTTCCGACAATCGATGATGCGCTTGCGGGCGTTGAATTCATCAAGCAGGAAGGCTTGGGTCGAGGCGCGTTTCTGGTCGTCGGGCTGCACGGCGGCGAAGATGATTCGGAAGACCGGAGCAGCGAGGGCGAAGCTCAAGTAGACGAACCACACAACGAAATCGAGCGGTGGCTCGTCGCGAGTGAAAACGAACGCCAGCAGTTGCTGGTCCCTGAAGAATACGTTCCCGAGAATCGGCAGCTCCCGGCCGCGGATCTCACAATGCTGGACGCCATCGTGATTCAGCTTCACCCAGAGTCCGGGCCCCAAATGAATCCGGAACTCGATGAGCGAGCGGCGCGCATGTTCGACGCCGACGAGGCGTCGCACGCATCGCGTTTTCAACTGGACGTGCTGCGAGCCATCGATCTTCTAGGGATCAGGCCCGAGATCAAATCCGTAGTCGAGCGCGCTTTTCCTGAGAAGTGCAGCGCCGCGGTCGTGCCCGACATCGAAGCCGCGCTTCACCTGTCGATTGAGAACGCTTCGATGATTTACGTCACTTATGACGGCGAGCAGGTTGCGGGAGGCCGCTTGATCCAAACGGGCGCGCAAGCCGGACAGAAGGGCACGTCGCTTTTGGGGATCAAGCGCGAGATCAAACAGCTTCGCGAACAGACGACGACGGTCACCGGTGAAGAACAACTCGCATCGGAGAAACTGGCCGATGCTGAGCAGCGGCTCCGCGTGATCGAAGGTGAAACGTTGTCGCTCGATCAAGCTCTTCGCGAGCACGAAAAATCCGCCGCCGCGCGAAACTCGAATCTCGCGGGACTCGAACGTGATCTCGAACGCGCCGAGCAACACGTTCGCGTGGTGCATTCGGAACTTGAACAATCGGCAACCGAGCGAACGGAACTCGAAACGCGAATCGCCGGGCTCACATCCGAACTCGCCGCAGCCGAAGCGTCCCGCGTTGAGGTTCAACAGTCACTCGACGAAGCCGGAACGCGATTCATCGCAATGCGAGCGCGCGTGGAAGAACTGTCGCAGCAACTGTCGGCCGTGCGCGCTTCGGTTGCCGCTCGCGCCGAGCGATTGCAGGCGGCTAGAGCAGATCTTCGGCGCATAGAGGCCGAAGCCGAAGAACTCAGATCGCGGATCAATCGCAACAAACTCGAACTCTACGAGAGCCACAATCGCGTCGACGCGCTGACCGCTTCGCTCGAAGAGGGCGCGAGCGCGGCCATGCGATTTGAAGTCGAGCGCGCCTCGCTTGCCGAGTTGATTGACGCCGGCAGCACGCGGCTCACCCTGAGCCGAACTCGAACCGACGAGCTCGAGAAGACCCTCGGCGAAGTGAGACAAGCGACCGCCGCTGCCCACGATCATCGAGGCCACATCGAAGTCGAGCGCGCGCGAATCGAGTCGGAAGCCGAGCACTTGACGCGCTCGTGCTTCTCAGAACTGGCGATGTCCATCGAAGACGTGGTGACAAGCGTCGAGTTGGCCGGGACTCAAGAGTCAGAAGTCAGAACTCAGTCGCCGGAAGACGAAATCGCAGAGGAGCAGAGGAGCAGTGGCGCAGAGGAGATTGCTCCTCAACCCCTCGACACCTCTGCTCCTCTTCCAGTTCCTGCCGACTATGCTTCTGGCGTTGATGCCGCTCGGGCGCGTCACGATGAGTTGCGCGGGAAGCTCGACGATATGGGCCCGGTAAACATGATGGCGCTCGAAGAACTCGAGGAAGCCGATCAAAGATTCCAATTTTTGACCGAACAGCGCCGCGACATTCTCGATTCAATCAAGACAACCGAGGAAGCGCTCACCGAAATCAAGCGGCGTTCGCGCGAGCGATTCCGTCACGCGTTCTTTCACATCAACGAGAACTTCCAGCGCATGTTCGTCGAGCTGTTCGGGGGCGGGCGCGGCGAGATGATGCTGATCGACGAAGAAGACGTGCTGGAGTCAGGCATCGATCTGATCGCGCAACCGCCCGGCAAACGGCTACAGAACGTGCTGCTGTTATCCGGCGGCGAAAAGGCGATGGCGGCCATCGCGCTTGTGCTTGCCATCTTCCAATATCGGCCGTCGCCTTTCTGCATCCTCGATGAAGTTGACGCGCCGCTGGATGAGGTGAACGTGGGCCGCTTCTCTGAAAAAATCATCGAGATGAGCCGCGACACCCAATTCCTGATGATCACCCACAACAAGCGTTCGATGGAAGCGGCGCGCGCATTGTACGGCATTACGATGGAAGAGCCGGGCGTGTCAAAGCTCGTCTCGGTCAAGTTCGAGTAGCACACTTCCAATACAGGGATGGACAGGACAGACCGGATGGATTCTAATAATCCTTGTTTGTTCTGATCATCCCTGTACGAGTTTTGAAGCTGTTATGCGCAAACGATTTTTTTCATTACAACTGATTATCCTGTTGCTCGGGACGGCGTCCTTCGCCGATCAACGAGCGCAAAAGCTTGTTGATGGAGAAGCGGCGGCCGGCGAGATGAGCTTCACCTACAAGTTCGAGAACCCGCGCTTCTACATTCGAGTGATCGAGATCGACCTGGACGCCAGCGGCGCGGGACAGTTGCGATTCATTCGAGGCGAATCCGATGAGGTGCTCGACAGCAAGGTGAAGCTGCTGCCGCCAACGGTGGCCCGAATTCGTCAACTCTTTGCTACCAGCTCGTTTCTCGTCTCGGACACCGACTATCAGGATAAGAAGGATTTCTCACATCTCGGATGGGTGACGCTTGGGGCGCAGCAGGGCGCCCGCCGGCGCACGGCGCGTTTCAACTTTACGACCAACCTCCAGATCAAGGAATTAGGCGACATCTTTCGCGGCATCGCCTCGCAAGAGATGGCCCTGTTCGACATTGAGAATGCCGAGCGATATCAACCGCTGGATTTGCCAAAGCAGCTCGAGACCCTCGAGAACGATTTACGCCTCGAGCGAATCGCCGAACCCGAGAGGCTCCTCGCCGCACTAAACGAAATCGCCGGAGACGATTCACAACCGTTGATCGCTCGCAATCAGGCGAAGAAAATGGTGGAGGCGATCAAGAAGGGCAAGTTCAAATCTCCGGTTAAAAAAAGTCAGTAGTCCGTAGTCAGTAGTCCGTAGCTGAACCGGCCATTGACTACTGAGCACGGGCTACGGACCACGGACTACGGACTCTTCATGTTCATACCTCGCGGAAAACTCATTCACGACAACCTGGCGACAAGCTATGTATTGATCGAGCCGCTCGTCGAGGATTTGCAGGAGGGCGGGTTCTCCGGACTTGTCGAAGTGGTCCTCAGTGACTCGGACAATTTCATAGTGCTGACAGGCGGTAAAGTCGGCATTGTGATTCAAAAGACCGGCGAGAACTTCGGACACATCACATTGGACGAACTCGCCCGGCAAGCTCGACGTGAGCGAGGACGCGTTGCCGTATCAGCATATCCTCGAACCACCGCGGCGATCGTCGCCGGCCGAATAAACGCGCAACCGCTTTACTTGGGACTGAGCACCGAGTTTACCGATACGGAGAAGATGATCGGAAAACTTGTTCGCGAAGTAGATCGAGAATGGTTCATCGAGGTCAATACTGAAAGCAATCTGCACGCGCTGATACATTTGTTCGAGGGTCGATGTGAAATAATCAGCTCGGTGAACGAAGGTGAAGCAGCGGCGTTCGACGGAACACCGGCGCTTGAAGCGTTGCTGCGTGATTGTCGCCGCGCGCGTGGAACCTTTGATGTTTTCCTGGCGGGCACAGACGAGAGTGCCGCGCCGGTTCGTGGATTCGCGGCCTTCGAGGCATCGGCAGGAGTATCGAGTCCGATCACATTGACGCCTTTGAGTGAAGCGGCTGACCAAACTTTTGATAGCAGGCAAAGCGAGGCGCTTCGAAAACTTTCCGTCATCGAATCTAACATCAGCTCTTCGCGCGAGTATGAACACTTCGAGGCCGTTGACTTTCCAGTGTTCGAGCGCTCGGACCCTTCAGATATCGGACAAACTCCAATTTTTCCGGCGCCGCTTACTTTCGACATTGAAACATCGAGCGATGATGGTACTCCGCTCGAGATTCTGACCGCCGATTTGAAATCCTTAGTGACCGGCGACTTGATGTTCCCACAAGACGCCTCAACTAATGACGGAGGCATGGTTACGGACGATCTCAAGCGGCTGATGGGCGAGATCGCGCGCACAATCGAGGAAGCCGCGCAAAGCGTCGGCCGGCACGATGGGTTCTCGATGTCCCTTCGCGCGAGCCAGCTCAAGGTAGCGGACCGCTACCGGTTCCTCGATCCTTTCGGCGGCGAGTTCGAATATCTGAGCGGCGAAATCGTCTTTGTTGGAAATACTACTGCCCAGGAATTTGTGGAGGGATTCTCCGAAGCCCTCAAGCTCGCGATTCAATCGGTCACTGAATCGACCGCTTATCCGGAACGCTTTCGCTCCTACGTGGCTGAGGACCTGAAGAAGTTGCTAGCGCGGAACCCTGCGGAGTATGAAAGCGCCGGCCTCGACCAGGTTATTCAGAATTTGATCAGCAGTTCGTAGTCCGGCCTTCAGGCGGAAGTTTGTAGCGTGGTCCCGCCTTTTACTAAGTACAAACTTTCGCCTGAAGGCCGGACTACGAACTTGCACAAGCGAAGTAATCCGTCGCTTCTTCAAACGCCTCAGGCTCATCTCCGAACCGATCAAGCCACATGACATCGGGCCACGCTCGCCACCAAGTAAGCTGACGCTTGGCGTAGTGCCGAGTGTCGAGCTTCATCTGATTGAGCGCGTCTTCGCGAGTTCGCTTGCCTTCGAGATACTCGACCACTCGCCGATAGCCGTGAGCTTGAAAAGCTTTTGCCGATGCTGGGACACCCGATGCGATCAGCGACTCAACTTCTTCAACAAGCCCGCGCGCAAACATTTCGTCCGCGCGGCTGTTGATCCGAGCGTACAATTTCTCTCGCCGCGGATTGAGAGCGATCACTCTGATTCGAGAAGCGAACTCGGGCGCGGGCGGAGTCTGTGGCTGTGACTCGGAAATGCGCTTGCCGGTTTGAAAGTAGACTTCAAGCGCGCGCATCGCGCGCGGCCAGTCGCGAGGGCTGATCCGGATTCCCGCCGGTGGATCAACGCGCGCGAGCATGCGATGCAAGTGTTCGGGGCCACGTGTGTCGCGCAATGCAATCAAGCGGTCGCGAAGCTCGCTGTTCGTCTTTGGTCCTTCAAACAACGGCCTTGTCAGCGCTCGCAGATAGAACCCAGTGCCGCCCGCCAGGATCGCTGTGCGACCTCGCGATTCCACTTCTTGAATCTTGCCGGCAGCGACCCGAGCGTACTCACCCGCGGTGAAATTCTCGGTCGGCTCGGCAATGTCGATCAGATGATGTGGCACGCCTCGTTGCTCGGAGGCGGGAACCTTGGCGGTTGCTATGTAGATTCCGCGATAGACCTGAACGGAATCGAGATTGATGATCTCGCCGTCAAAGGCGAGCGCGAGCTTGATGGCGAGTTCGCTTTTGCCAGACGCGGTAGGCCCGACGATAACCGGAATGAGTTTCGATTCGCCGATGGTCACCTGAGGATGTTAGCAACTTCATCGGCTCTTCGCTGCTGATTCTGAGACAGGCACCGCATGGCCCTTCTTGACCACTAAATTCAGGTTCTCATCCACGGACTCCCAGAAGATGCGCCCTTGCATCATCTCATCGGTCGTCTTCTCGCCCCAGTGCACAACCTTCGTGGGATCGGGATTGAACTTATTTGCGGCGCTGTTGTCATAGGTGCCGATGAATTCGACAGCCGTTCCCTTCGGCACGCGCATCGGTTCGACAAGCGTGTACACTCGCTGCCAGTTGAAATCGTAGCGCGGCACTTCGAGCACCATTTCGACGCGGCCGTCGGGATAAGTGAATCGCATCGCGTAAGATTTGCCACGCAGATGCATGTGGACGTGGAAGAAACGTATCAGGCCGTCAGAGTCGAACGTCTTCTTCGCAACAAGCGAGTAATTCGATTCGCCAGCCGGAATCTCGACGTCCTTGCGGTCGCCGAACAACACGCGAAGATTCTTTCTAACGACTCCATCCGCGAAGTAAATTCCGACCGATGTCTGATCGACCCGCTCTTGATCCGAGGGTGCGTAGTGAACCTGGATGCCAAGCCGCATACCCTTTGGGATCCGCACTGATGTGCCTTCAGGCAGGATGACCGTGTCCACACCCGGCGCCCAACCGGACAGCATGATTGTTCCGCGCGCGGTCGGATCGAAATCTCCGGCGACATAACCTTCGGGCGGCGCCTTCACACCGGGAGGCACGACATGAGTATTGGCGTGATGCACGGCTCTCGCATTGCCCGGACGGGTCGCGACACCCTTGATCCACGTGTCTTCAGGAAACACGTAGTCGAAAAAGAAGAAGACGTATTGATCCTTCGCGCTCGGCTTGAGCGTGTATGGATGCTGCACTTTGACAATCAGATCCGGTTCGCCATTAACCCAATCGTCCTTCCAAACACGCGGCGCCGGCATGTCTTTCGGATTTCCGCGGCTTGCGCCCGCGTCGACCCATTTCGCAATGGTCGCGATTTCTGCATCGGTGAGCCTTGGGTCATTCACGTAGCGCCCGGCCTGTCCGGCCGCGTGAAACGGTGGCATCTCGCGTTTGACTGTTTTTTCTTTGATGGATCGAGCCCAGGGCCGAGCCTCTTCATAGGTCACGAGCGGCATCGGCGCCATTCCACCGTGACGGTGACATTCTTCACAGCGCTTCTGAAGTATCGGCGCGACGTCTCTGGAAAAAGTTATTGAGCTCTTTTCGCTTCCTGTTTCAGCATCGCTCGGCCGAGCGCCCCCGATTGAGACGGCAAGACACATCGCGAACAACGATGTTACAAGAATAACCTTTTTCATCTAATAGTCCCCTCCAACAGAAAGCAAACGCCGCGACTGATCCAGGCGCGCACGACCAGCGTGCATCAATTAATCGTCCGCGTCAAACTCAAGCAGCAAGTTTTTGCGCGCCTCGCCGGAATCAGGCTCTAGCCTCGCGGCGCTGATCTAGCGACGATGGCAATTTGAAATTCCCGATGATAGAGTGCGCGTCATTCTGAAGGTCACGATATTTCCAGACCGGCCGCTTAACCCAAGGAGTTTGTCATGCGCCAATTCATCCACAGCACGATTGCAGCTTCATTGATATTGATTGCGATCTCGTACACGACTCTGTCTGCGCCGGTTCAGTACATATCATCCGACACGTATACGCGCTACGAACTGCTTGCGCCTGAGAGTCATCAATTCAAAATCTATTACGAGGTCACCGAGACGCGACCGGGGGCAAAGTATCATTTCAACGCGATTCGCGAGGGCGCCGAGGCTTCGGATGAATCGGTAATTGATCTCGCAACCGGCAAGCCGCTGAAGTTTGAAGTCGTCAGTGGCAAGCAGGCAGCCGAAGCCTCCGGCGATAAATCAAATTCGCAAGTCGAGCGCTTCAACCCAACGAGTTCGTACATCCAGGTTCACCTCGCGCATCCCGTTCCCGCGCGCGGCGAGTACCGTTTGGCGATCATCAAGACCTACAAAGACGACAAGAGCTACTACACCGAAGGCGACGCGATCGTGTTCAAGCGCCCGCTTGGAATTCCACGCGACAGCGTCGTGCTTCCTGCGGGCTACGAGATCGTTTCGTCGTCGGTTGCGACTCAAGTGCTGACTGAAAAAGACGGCCGGCTGAAGCTCGCGTTCGTCAACCCAGGCAGCGGAGGCCAACTCGAGGTCAACATCAAAGCTCGGCGGCTGCCAGCTCCAGCAAAGAAAGCGGAGGCGACGCGATGAACTTCACACGGAGCAACATTGCGCGCGTCACTGCCTGTTTGATCGGCGGCACTTTCCTGTTTGACGCGCCGGACCGCGGCGCATTCGGTCAGAACCCGGCATTCACCGAACGCGCATATCAAGATCGCGAGATCCTCTATGAACTACAAGCGCCCGAGACTCACGCCTTCCGCATCACCCACGACTACACGGTTCGCAACGCCGGCGAGAAATATTACTTCAACGTCGTTCGCGCCGGGAGTCACGTCACCGATCCAGAGAGCATCGACCTCGACAGCGGAGAACCTCTCAAGTGGGAAACCATCGATGGCAAGACTGCTCGCGAAAGAAAGCTTGCGGTCGGCGAGGTCAAGGACGACTCGGAAATCGTAGTCACGTATCTCGCGCGTCCGCTTGCGGCGGGCACTACGAATCGGATTCGCCTCAAGGAAACCTATGCCGATGTGAAGAGTCTGTATCTCGAGGGCGACGAATTGGTGTGGGACCGAACGTTTGGGCGACTGCGAAACACGGTAGTCTTGCCGGCGGGCTGGTATTTGACAGCGTTGTCGGCGCCTTCCACGATACAGACGCTACCAGACGGACGCGTGTCGATCTACATTGTTAATCCTCGCAACGATGACATTCGCGTTTACTTGCGCGCCCGCAGGCGTTCCGAGTCGAAGCCAAGGTGACCCAGCGCGCGGCCGCAAATTGGGAAGAAGTAGAACGGCCGTTACGAGCATCGCGATCTCTTTGCACGCTCTGTTTGGATCTCCGTTTGTGATAGCAGGAGCCACTCTGAGGCGCGGGTAGTACTTGTGGTAAAGTACCCAACCCAAAGGAGCCGCATATGAACGAACCGTTAGCCAAACAAGTCGCAGAAATGATTATCGAGAAATGGGATCCGGAAACTCATGACCACGATAGCGGGGACCTTTACGCAGCGCTTATTGCTAAGAGTGTAGAGGTTCCCGAAAACGACATGAATGAGATCTTGGCAAGCTGATCCACTAAAGCTTTGACCCGAGCCAACGCTGCATCAGGAGAGAATTGTTTCTGGATGACATACAGAAGGCCAGCTAAAGGTACAAACTTCCCAAACACTTCTAACATTGATTTGAAGTAAGGGTTAGACTCATCGATGTGTTGTCTTTCAATCTCCTCATATGGGTCTTCAATACCTGGCATGCCAAACCTCGAAGCTACTACGTAATGGCTGAATGTAGAAATGTCAAAACAAACTCCGAACCCCTATTGACTCATTTCCCGCGGCCTATACTGAATCAAATAAGGCTTCCGGGTGCTTCTCAGCAATGGCCAGCAACTTCAATGCGGCGTCACTAGGAGTTCGGCGCCCAGCCTCCCAGGCTTGAACAGTCGAGGGACTGACATTCAGGGCTCTAGCTAGCATTCCCTGAGAGAAGTTAAGCCGCTCTCGAAGTGCAACAATATCTTTCTTGTTTCGTGGCCGCGGTTCGGCAGGCGCCTGGCGCACGCTTATCCGTCCGCCAATGAGCTTTGATCCCTGGACCATCGAGAGCGCCTGGCTGGCTGATTCTAGTAGTTCGGAAGACTCTTTATCGGTCATCAGCCGTTCGCGTTTGGTCACACGCATGCGCGTAGAGGCGGTCCGCTTTGTTTTTGCTTTGCCGTTCATTTGATCGCTCGCTTCATCTCGCTCACAATTTGGGCCAGTTGCTTTTTCACTTGGGCCGATAAGTCGGCCGTGTCATTCTTTGCAAACAAGTACAACAGTATTATGTGATGATAGCCGGGAAAGTACGCGTATATGTACCTGTAACTGCCTCGCTTCCCTCTTCTGGAAACCGGATCGCCTATCCTCGCTTTGCGGGCGCCGTGCGTGCCCTGAATGACATCTCCGCGTTCAGGGTTCTTCAATAAGTCGTCTTCGATGGCAAAGAGCACTTTCATCGATGCACGCTGTTCGATCTGTCTCATGAATATCGGCGTCTCGAAAAAGCTGTAGAGCCTTTCGGGCGATTTGCTCAATGCGGCTCCCTTAGCAATTACTTTCTCTGTGACGAAGTTACTATACTACCCTGTCATAGGGTATGGTACTGACGTACCAAGCGCAAGCGGAGGGAAGATAAACAATCGAGACAAGAAACGCGACACCTCACCCCGAAACGATTCAGCGCTGGAGGCTGCCTAGTTCATTCCCGATTAATTCCTGATCACGAGACTTTTCGTTTGTCAGGCGCGGGGCTTACCTGGCGGTCGATCATTCGATAAAGCGTCTTGCGATCGACTCCCATCACCTGCGCCGCGCGGGATTTGTTTCCGCCTACCGCACCCAACACTCGCAGCAAGTAACTGGACTCGAGCTGCTCGAGCGTAGGAAGATCGCCTTCGGGAACCATTTCGCTCATCACCGAGGCCACCCGCGGAGTCGAGACGATCTCCGATGGAAGATCCTCGAGTCTGATTATTCCGCTGCTCAACGCCGCGAGCCTTTGCATCAGGTGCTTCAATTCGCGGATGTTCCCCGGCCAGTTGTATCGTTCGAGCGCAAGCAACGCATCTTTGGTGATCGATAACCGGCGTCCCGAGTTGCTGTACTGCGAAAGGAACGCGAGCGCCATCGAACGAACATCTTCGCGCCGTTCTCTCAAGGGAGGAAGCATGATCGATACACCCTGAAGCCTGTATAACAAATCCTGACGAAACAGTCCCTGCTCAACCAACGTCTGCGGGTCGCGATTGGTTGCCGACAGCACTCGGACGTTTACTCGCTTTTTCGTATTTGTACCGAGCGGACGGAATTCGCCTTCCTGCAGTACGCGCAGAAGCTTTACCTGAAACGCGGGACTGGTCTCGGTCATTTCATCGAGCAACAGAGTGCCGCCGTCAGCTTCTTCGAACAATCCGCGCCGCGCGTTCTCAGCGCCGGTGAACGCGCCGCGAGTATGACCAAAGAGTTCCGATTCCAGCAACGTGTCGGGCAGCGCGCCGCAGTTGACGGCGACAAATGGCCGCTCGGCTCGCGGGCTCTTGCGATGAATCAGCCGTGCGATCAGTTCCTTGCCTGTTCCCGATTCGCCGCGAATCATCACCGGCAGATCGGTGACGGCAACTTTCGCAGCGGTCTTGACGACTTCAATCATCACCGGACTGTTCCCGAGAATCTCCTGCTGCGGGCCTCGCGCTCCTTCGATTGCGACGAGCTTGCTTGGATAGCGTCGTTGTTCGACGGCGGAGGCGATCGCCTGGAGAACGCCGATCGAGAAGGGCTTGCAGATGTAGTCATTCGCGCCCCGCTGAACCGCCTCGATTGCGGCATCAACGGATGCTTGCCCGGTCATCAGTACTATCTCGGCTTGCGAACGCAGGGTGCCGCGAAAACTCCTGAGCACTTCGAAGCCGCTCATTCCATTCATCACCACATCGCAAAAAACCAAATCAAACTCGATTCCTGTGGCGAGGTCCAGCGCTTCCTGACCATTTTTCGCGCACGAGACCTGATAGCCCTGTTCGACCATCGCATCTTTTACAAGTTCACGTACCGGATCTTCGTCGTCCACGACTAGTATTTTCATCGCGCCCTCATTTCCTTTGTAGGAACACGAAGGCTCGGGCAAGGTTTGTGCCGTTTCCTCTGACATGACAAATCCCCACTTGGTTGTAGTTAATGACTAATTAGCGTTGAACCTCTGCTGACAATTGCCACAGACGCGAACGGTGGCTGGGGCCTTGCTCCGCAATGGCGGGGCGATCATTCTGTGATCAACCTTCCTCGCAGGAGCATTCGAACGCTAAAGCAACGGTGGGGAACCGGAATAGAGAGCCAATGCCTTGGCCGCATCATTCTATGCCATCGCACGCCGCGTATCAATAGACTCTTACAGGATTTTAAGTAACCCGAATCGGTAACCTAACTTTGTATTGAAACCGCCGATGTGGCTATGCTAGGTTGGCCCTGGGTTAAGACAAAAGGAAAAATCGCGAGGGTGAACAAGTGTGACGGGCCTATCCCCGGTAAACCCCACGCGAGTGGATTGAGTTCGAGGCCTGCTTGCTGGTTATTCTCACAGCACCCGGTCGAAATGCCCACGCCGGGTGTGGAGGTGAGGGATCTGGAGATCCCTGTCGAGTTTGAGCAACGAAACCGTCAAAAGAGCGAAGGTGCCGCCGGTTGAGCCGGATTCAAATAACTCGCTGGCTGTATGGCTGCGACTGCAGAAATCTCTGGCTGAACGAAATGGTATCGCGCTCACTACACTTAGCCGTGACGGCGCTGTGATCGGAAGGATAGAGAATGACAACAGCCTCTGCCGCGCGATGCGTGTGTCCGCCGAGCACGCCTCGCTTTGCACCGAAGATTGTGGAGCGGCCTACAGCAACGCTGTCGGAACCGGCAAGCAATTCGATTTCACGTGTCACGCGGGTCTTCATTGCTTTGCTATTCCCGTATCGATCGACAGCAAACAGTTGGTTATCCTCGGAGGAAGATCGTTCGCTTCCACACACGACTATGGCCAGTTCCTCGAGCGTTATGAAAAGCTTGCCGGGGTCGAGACCGGCGAGTGCCTGAAGAGCGTCAAGTTCCTCGATCCGCGCGAACTGAGCGAGGCTGCGGAGATGGTGGGATCGACGGCCGCTTACCATTTCAGCAATGCGAGCAAGGGTGCAAGGCCAAAGGGTTCCGGGCAACAATCATCTCCTGGCTTGTTGGACGCTCAACTTGAAATCGCGCGGTTGACTGACCAGTTGGAAAACCGGAGGCGCTCGATCGGGCAGTTCTACGCGTTTCTTCGCGGCATTGCATCGACGCTCGAATCTCAAAAAGTTTATGAGTCTTTGCTCGCGAAATTCAGTGAAGTCATGAAGGCGGGACGCAGCTCGCTGATGATACTGAACGAAGAGTCCAACGAGCTTGCCCTGGAAGCGGCTCTGGGAGCCGGTCCCGAGTCGAGTACCCTGGCGCACCTCAAGCTCGGCGAATCCGTGGCCGGATCAGTGCTCGCAAGCGGAATTCCCCTGGTTGTGCGCGATGCCGATAACGACTCGCGGTTGCCCCGCTCACGACCCGGCAGCTACAAGACCAAATCATTCATCAGCTATCCCATCACGTTGGGCGCTCGCAAGGTAGGAGTCATCAACCTCACAGATCGCACTGACGGAGTTCCCTACGAGAATGACGATCTGATGATGCTCGAGATGATGGCGCCCCACCTCGCTCTGATAATCGATCGAACCGAGTGGGCGAGGAAGGCACAAACGTTTCAGCAGATGTCGCTGACCGATCCGCTCACCGGGTTGCCCAATCGCCGCTATCTCCAGGACAGGCTTTTCGAAGAAGTCGAGCGATCCAAGCGCTACAATACTCCCTTCTCGTTTATGATTATCGATGTGGATCGTTTCAAGAACTGCAACGACGTCTACGGACACACCAACGCCGATCGCGTGCTGGTGCAAACAGCGCAGATGCTTCGAGGCTCGCTTCGCGCCATCGACATGTCGGCGCGATTTGCCGGGGACGAATTCTGCATCGTTCTTCCCGAAACCGAACTCGGCGACGCCGCGCGCATTGCCGAGCGCCTGCGAAAAGCCATCAGCGAAGCCGAATACACAACCGAGCAAGGCGCGCCGATGGGACAAATCACGCTCAGCATCGGCATTTCGTCATTCAGCGCTTCACGGCAAAGCCCCCTTTCGATAATCGAAACCGCGGATCAGGCGCTTTATCGCGCCAAGACCCGCGGCCGAAACTGCGTCGCCGTCTACGAAGACGCGCACGCCGCCGACTAACCACCGATGTCGGATTCCAACCCAATTCCGATACTGAGCCGGCTCTCAGCGCGGGACTCGACCACCCGAACCGCCGAGCTTTCGAAGATCTCCGGCAGCGAAGAAGTTGACTCGCGTTCGGCTCGCGGTGTCGTGATGCTTCTCGGCTCGCGTGGAGCCGGTAAGACCGAACTACTTCGTCAATGTTTTGACAAAGCTTTTAGCACGAGCGGCGGCACCGTACCTTTCTTTTACTCGTTCGGGCACCGGCTTGCGGAACCCTCCAGGCTGGCGCGGGATTATTTCTCGCAGGCCCTGGCGCAGTTCATCGCGTTCCGAAGAAGTGATCCAACACTGATCGCAATTGCTGATGAGCCGCTTGCCGTGATTGCTCGCGCCGCCGCATCCGAAGACTATTTGCACGTCCGGTCTTTTGTTGACTCATTCACACGGGCCTTGGAATCAGGCGACGCAGCGCTCGCTGGCCGCAGCGCATTATCAGCTCCGCCGAAGCTCGCCGCGCAGGTGGGACTTCGAGCGTTGGTGATGATTGACAACGCACATCTCATCTCAGACAGCGGCCTTCGATCCGAGTTTCTTCGCGCGTTCGGCGGAAACGCAGGGGCCCTCAGTGTCTCGGCTCGATATGTACTCACCGGCCGTAAGCGCGAGTTGACCCGATTGATAGGCAATGAACAGCGACTGCTCGACTCGCTCGAACTAATTCACATCGAACAAATCAATGAGGATCAGTTGAAGCCGCTGCTCCTTCGGCAAGCCGAGTCTCTCGAAATAGAAACCAACGACTCGACAATCGAGCTAATGATCGAGCAGTTGGGCGGCGATCCGTTTTACTCGCGAGCAATCATCGACGCGGCAGCGGCGCGCGGCTCACTCAAAACTTTTATCGAGTTCGAGCGTCTGTACGCCAATGAGCTTCGAGGCGGCCGGATCGGTCATTACTTCGACGCGATGCTCGGCGAAGCGGCGCCCGACCCGAGCAACGCACGCGCATCGCTCGAAGCGTTGCAACTGGTCATTGAAGCCGGATCGCCCGTTCCAATTGACGCCGTCACAGAGCGAATCGCCGAGCACATAAGCGATCCGGAAACGCTGCTTGCGCGAATGCACTCGCACGAGTTGCTTGATCTCACGCTCGGGTTCGCAAGCGCTTCGCCCGACAACGTGCTTTCGGACTATGTGCGCGTGAAGTACGCCAAAGAGTTTGCCGGCGCCGCGACGCCACTGGCCGGCGATGAGTTATTAAGTGAAAAGTTGAAACAGTCCTATGCGCTGATGATGTCGCGATACAACCGCGCGATCCAGTCACAGCTCACCCAGTTGTTGATTCGGTTCGATTCGCAAAGCGTACCGGCGAGCTTGTTTGATCAGGAGTCTCACGAGAAGCGCTATCGCGGGATGAGTCGCGTGGCAATTCGGCGGGCGCTTGATGAGGAACCGGAGCGCGTCCGGCTTCCGCAAATCGTCGTCGTCAACGACGCGGGATCGGGCACGCAACCGGGTGTCACCTGGCGTTTGCTTGCCGCCAGCGGATTCGAGGGCGGCGTGTACACCGACGCGAACGAAGTGGTTTGGCTTGTTGCGCTGATCAATTCGAAAGAGCCGGTCGATCTGGAAAGTCTCGGGCGCATCGATCAGCGAATAGAGCAATCGCTGCGAGCTTATGCGGCAAGACAGTCCGCGCCTCAATCGATCCGCTGGTACATCAGCAAAGAAGGCTTCTCGGCGATCGCGCACGAACGGCTCTCGAGTCTCCGCGCCTACCGCTCGACTTTTGCGCATCTCGATTTGATTCAGGATCACCTGACCAAACTCGCGCTCGAGGTTGAAAGGCCGACCGCAACAGAATTCGAGTTGGTGATTCCGATAGAAGGCGAAGCCGAATTGATTGCCGCTCGAACCGCCGAACAAATCGCGCGAGCGGCCGACTTCGATACCGAGGCGATCAATCAGATCAAGACCGCGCTGATCGAAGCGTGCATTAACGCGGCGGAGCACGGAGAAAGTCCCGACGGAAAAATATATCAGCGCTTCGCAATCGACGAGGATAAGCTTATAATCACCGTGTTCAACAAGGGCAAAACGTTTGGCTGGGCCAGCGGGCAATCGACCCCCTCGGTTGCGGCTCAACCGGCGAAGGGCGCGCGCGGCCGCGGACTTCAAATAATCCGCGCACTGATGGATGAGGTAAAGTTCGATCGAACTGACGATGGCTCGCGCCTGGTGATGGTGAAATACCTCAAACGCCCCGGCAATCAATAGCAGGAAAAATCACGAATGGCAGGCATCGGCGCCGGCAGTGAATGCCGGCTGTTCGGTTGTCCGTCTGCCGGCTTGTGGGGAGTTGCTATGAATGCTGCTGAGATCAAATCAAGGCTTGTTGAAAACGCGGCGGTGATTTACCCGGGAATCTACCTCAATCAACTCAGAGGCGAAAGCATCGAGACCGAGTGCCAGCAACTGTTGTCGAACGGAGTCCGAAACATCGTGATCAACTTCGAGGAAACCGAGCTGATCAACAGCATAGGCATCTCGATACTGCTCGGAGTGATCGAGTCGGTGAATCACTCGTGTGGAACCCTGGTGCTCTCGAATCTGAACGCGTCGAATCGCGAGCTGTTTGAGATGCTGGGCTTGATGTCGCACGTCGAGATGCTGGACACGGAAGAAGTCGCGCTCGCGAAACTCAGCGGCCGGGTCGAAACAGTGATGTGATAGGTGCAGCGTGAAACGTAATGAGTGATACGTGGCTGGACGTTAGGCCACGAATCTCAAATCTCAAATCTGAGATCTCAAATCTGAAATCACTCATCACGTTTCACGTTTTCACTCACCACTCATCACGAACCAGGGAGACAGAATGGACCTAACGTTCAGAAAACTGCTTCACAATCTCAGCGCGCTGAGCGACCTTGCGGCCGAGACCAGCTCTTCGCACAACTTCAACGAGGTAACTCGCGCATCGCTGCACACCTTGCTGGGCGCGCTTGCGATTCCGCGCGGCGCGATCGCTCGATACACCACAAAGCCGCGCCAGTTGAAGATTGTGGCCGCGAAGGGCAGCACCGGCGCAGTCGGCCAGCGAATCGCGATCGGTCGCGATGAAGCCGAGCGGCTCGCGGATGCGCCCACTCCGATTTCTGTTCACGCAGAGAGTAACGGATTTGCCGGGCTCGTCGAGCGCAACGGCGATTTGGTTAAGCGGCTTCGCGCTGATCTTCTTGTTCCGATGATCGCGCGAGGCGAGTTGATGGGATTGATCTACCTGTCAGGCAAATTCACCGGCGAGGCTTATAGCAAAGAGGACCTGGAGATCGTGAGCGCGATCTCGCGCAACATCGCGATCGCATTCTACAACCACCGCCTCCTTGTTTCGCTGAAGCGCAAAGCCGAAGAGAATCGAAGGCTCTACGCGGAGATGCGCCAGATTTATCGCGACACCGTTCGCGCGTTCGGAGCGGCGATCGACTTAAAAGATACCTACACGAGCGGACACTCCGATCGAGTCGCGCGCTACGCCGAAGCCATTGCGCGCGAGATGGGATTAACGGGTCAGGAGTTGGAACACGTAGGAGTGGCCGGCTACCTTCACGACATCGGCAAGATCACCGTCGATCGCGCAATCATCAACAATCCTCGTCCGCTGACGGAGAAAGAATTCGGCGAGTTGAACAAGCACGTCACGACCGGGTTCGAGATACTGTCGAACATCCGTCATCCGTGGGACGAGATCGCTTATATGACCAAGTGCCATCACGAAAAAGTTGACGGCACCGGTTATCCGCAGGGCTTGCGAGGCGATGAGATACCTTTGGGTTCGAAGATCGTCACGCTGGCCGATTCATTCGACGCAATGATGACGGATCGTCCATATCGAGCGCGATTGACTCTCGATCGCACGCTATCGGACTTACGTAATCAGACCGGAAAGCAATTTGACGGAGAAGTGATCGCGGCGTTTTGCCGATTGCTGTTGAAAGAGATCAAGGGGACTACACGCGACCGGGTGTTCATACCTATGATCGGATTGAGATTCGACAAGGTGGCGATAACGGCGACGCTCGACTCGATGCTCGCCGAGTTGGATGGATCAAGCCCGCGGTATCGATCAGTCGCGTCGTGATTGATGCTTTAGTGAAGAAACAAATTGGTCGTTGGGGTAGCGGCGGTCAAGCAACAGGCTTAAAGATCACCTGCCTAAGGTCTTGCACTTCCCGGCGTACGTCTTGGACTTCCCGGCGAACGTCGCTCACTTGCTGACGAAGTTCCTGGATCTGATGGCGAACGTCCGCCATGTCTCCTTCCAGCTTCACGAACCTTACTTCAACGACATCAAATCGCGAATCAACTACTTTGAACTTTGCATCGAGCAACTCTTTGAGATCGCTCTTCAGATCGTCGATTCGGCGATTAGTATCTTGCTGGGTGGTTTTCACCAAATTGTGCATCGTCACGATCAGCGTGATGACAACGCCCAAGCCTGTGAGGATCGTGGGGTAGATCGTCGAATTCATTCCGATAATCCTTTTGTCCCCCAGGTTGGACGAACTGCGGTGCGGGCTGTGTTCTACTTAGTTCAAGTAAAAGTAGCGTGAAAAAGATAGCACGGTGATGAGGAGTCACCAAGAGAGCATCTGACCGCTTCGTCTGCCGAATTTTCTCTACGCCGATTTATTTCTATCCGCCCCGTTTGCGCGAGGACTCAGAAAGCAGTTGTCTCAGTTGATCGAGCTTCTCTCCGGCTTCGCGATGCTTTCCCTCCGCCGTCAATCGCTCGTAGTCGGTCATCAGTTGTTGAGCTTGCTTCAACAGCCGGTCCACCTCAGCAGAAGCCGCTGGCGCGGCTGGCTGGCCCGGCGACGGTTGCTTCGATACTGTCTGAGTCTCACCCTCTGCCGGCTTCTCGGCGGCCGTGGGTTGAGTCGGTGACAATCCCGGGAACAAGAGCGCAAGCGCTTCGTCAAAAGTCTTCGCCGTCTTTAACTGGTCCTGAGTCGCTACGGCAACTTGCCTCAATTCGGGCAGCTTCGAAGAAGTATCCGAAGACTGCAAATAAAACGGCTCGACATACAACAACGAATCGCCGATCGGTATCACCACCAGATTCCCGCGCAGCAATTCCGAACCGCGCTGACTCCACAGCGTCATCAACTGCGAGAGCTGCGAATCCTGGTTGATTCGAGCCCTGATCTGCGCCGGCCCGTTGATGGTCAGGTTTTTTGGAAAACTATAAACAACAGTTCGTCCGTAGTTCGCGCCGTCGCTACGAGCCGCAAGCCATCCAATCATGTTGCTGCGACCCGGGCCCGACGGCGTGAATGGAAGAATGTTCGCGAACTCGAGCGCCGTTGTTTGTTCACCCGGCAACTGCATCAGCACGTGATAGGGTTCCATCACCGAAGCATCCGCGCCCTGTTGCGCTGCTTGCTCCGCGGCAATTGCCCACAGGTCTTCGTGATTGTAAAAAGTCTGCGTGTTCTGCATGTGATAGAGCGTGAACACTCGCGCTTGCGCGTTTACGAGCAGGCTCGGATAGCGAATGTGTGCGACCAGATCCTCGG
>Ga0207653_10000011_pt1 | contig 160949 bp, 128 predicted proteins | sample KBSK5251metaG_FD_184341 | JGI IMG/M metagenome (GOLD analysis project Ga0207653, IMG submission 184341) | Corn, switchgrass and miscanthus rhizosphere microbial communities from Kellogg Biological Station, Michigan, USA - KBS K5-25-1 metaG... | ecosystem: Host-associated > Plants > Roots >... | reverse complement strand
GGGCTTTGCCCTGGGCTATTACATTTCGCGCCTTCGGCGCTGAGATCCCGGGGTTTTGACACACACTCTAAACGCCTGGGCTACAGAAAACTCGACGATGAAATCAGGTTGCCACTCACCTAATGCTTCGTCTGGTGGTGTGGGGCTTGAGATTCTTGACTGGTTCTCTGCGGTTAATGTTTTTAGAGATAGCTTTAACCGCAGAGGAGCGCAGAGGTTTTCGCGGAGGAACACAGAGGAAAAATGAAATCAGGATTAGTAACCAGTCTTCAGCTGTGCGCGCCAGGTGTCGCGATCGATTCCGTAAATCAGGACTTCCGTTCCCAACAATTTGGTTCGCCCTTCGACTGTCTCGCCGATCCGTTCGGCGACGCGAATTGACGCGCGGTTTTCCGGATTGATCAAACTGATCACGTGATCGCGATCGAGATCAACAAAGGCATATTCAAGCGCGCGACGCGCAGCTTCCGTGGCGTATCCCTTGCCCTGCGCCGCTCGCGTGAGCGTCCATCCCAGTTCGAATCCGGGCCATGTTTCCGGATAGTGAAGCCCGATGCGTCCGATGAATTGGCCCGTCGCTTTTTCTTCCACGGCCCAAATTCCGTAACCACGGAAATACCAGTGCCCGACCATCGCGCACATGTATCGCCAAGACTCCAGACGGTCCCAGGTTTTTCCGCCCAGGTAGCGCATCACTTCAGGATCGGCGCCCAGTGCGGCGTACGCCTCGAAATCTTCCAGGCGAATCATCCGCAGGAGCAGCCGTTCTGTTTCAACTTGAACATCTTTGACCATGATTCACCTCGAATACTTTTCGCGTCCACGGCGATCGAGGCCGTCAAGCGCAGCCTGGAGCTCGTCACGTTTAGCGTTCAGCATTGCTTCATCGGCATCTGCTGGAACATCGATTGGCGGAGCGATAAAAACGCTAGCCCGAGTAAAAAACTTTGGGATTTGTGAACGGTCCCAGCTATTAACTTCGCGAAATTTTTCTGCGGCCACGGTGAAAGGCAGAATCGGATTGCCCGTCTTCTTGGCCAATAACACGGCGCCCATCTTGGCAACGTAACGCGGGCCTCTCGGTCCGTCGATGGTGAAAGCTGTGGGACAGCCGGCTCGCATCAGCCGAACCATCTCAACCACTGCACCGGTCGCGCCGCGGGAAGACGAGCCGCGCGCCGCGCCATATCCGAAACGCTGAATGAATCGGGCGATGTATTCGCCGTCAAAGCTGCGCGAAGTCATGACCACGATGGCCCGTCTCTGCCAGAAGTAGGTTGCCAGAAACACCCGGTCGTGCCAGAAAGTGTAGATGGGAATTCGCCCTTCGCGCGAGGCCGCTTCCCAATTCTCCCAGCCTTCAATTTCGAACTTCACTGTGCGACCGATAAATTTGATTGCCAAAAAGAAAGCCAGATCAGCCCCGCGAATCAGCAGACGCTCTTTGAAAGAATATGAAGAAAGACTGGCGAACGAGTAAGCGCGCTCAATGTTGTTTGAAGATCCGTTTCGAGTCATTAGGCCAGCGCCATTCCACGCCATTGCGTGAAAACTTCCGAGTGATAATCCACAGATTACCCAGATTACACAGATTGAATAATGGATGAGCCTGCATGCGCGCTCGGGCAGGTCACTTAACTACGATCGCAAAGTGTCAACTACTCTTCAATTTTTCAATTGATTTCCAATCTGTGAAATCTGTGTAATCTGTGGATTATCTCACCCAGCCTAATAGATCTCCGGATCGCCCGGAGGTCGAGTCTTCCAGCGTCGATGAATCCACAGCCATTGATCAGGATAGCTTCGCACATAATCTTCCACCACATTTGTGAACGCCTGGGTCAGGCGCCTTACATCTTCCTGCTCTTCGCCGGTGCTTTCAAACGATAGCGCCGGGCCAACCTTCAAAAGGAACTTCTGCTTCGACTTGTCCCACGGTGCGAACACCGGCAGGACGTCGGCGCCGGTGCGGAGCGCCAGCTTGGCGACCATGAAAGTCGTGGCGGCTGGAATGCCAAAGAAATCAACGAAGATCGCTTCGCGGTCCAGCGTGTTCAGATCGACAAGGATTCCCAGAGTGCCACGGGCGTGCAAAATCTGGAGCATCTCACGCGCGGCAAAGCGCTTATCGATCGAACGATTGCCCCGGTGCGCGCGGGCGCGATCTATCAGCTCTTCGATTTTCGGATTATCGATCCGGCGCACCAGAAAGCTCAAAGGGTGGCCCAACATTGAGAGGCCAAAACTGGTCAGCTCCCAGGCTCCAACATGGCCGGTGAAAAGAATGACACCGCGGCCACGTTCCTTTGCCGCAACCAGATGTTCGAGCCCAACGGGCTGGACCAAACTCGCGAGCTTCTCGCCGTTCGATCTGGTGAAGTGACTAAAGACTGCCAGCAAACGTCCCAGATTTTTAAAACAACCGAGCAGCAATCGTCGCCGCTCTGCTTCTGATATTTCGGGAAAGGCCAACTGCAAATTGCGCTCGGCAGTCCGGCGCAGCTTCGGAAATAAACGACCGAAACCTGCCAAAGCCATGCCCAGGCGCATCGCGGTCGAAAGCGGCAAGGCAGCGAAAAAAAACAGGAGCAGGCGCGCCAGCCAGTACTCGACATGAATCTGGATCGTTCCCTTAGTGGCCACGGTGAATACGAAAAAGAACGCGTAGTTTAGCGCATCGAACTCAACGGGCGCGAACGTGTGAACCTGAACTTACTCTGCGTTCCTCTGCGAAGACCTCGGTTCCTCCTCTGCGGTTTCAAACGCAAAAAATCAGAAATAACCGCAGTGGGAATTCCGAGGATTTCCGCAGAGGCCCGCAGAGAAATCGAAATTAAGGCACTAACTCGCCGAATGCGCCTGGTAGAGTTTCCCGAACCCTGTCCAAGCAAACCCCACGGTGATATATTCCGAACGCCTTTTGGAAAAGGATCGTATTAGGTAGGCAGGAAGGCCTTCGGCTCAATCTCTCCGCCGCCGAATTTCGAAAAAGATGATCCGAGCGGATCGAGAAACGTGCAACATCCTGATCGTCGAAAACAGCGACGACCTTCGTGCAGGTTTGGCGAAGGAGCTGAACGCACTCGGTCATTCAGTAACCGTCGCAGGCGAACGCAGCGAAGCGCTCGCGATCGAGGATCAGGCACAGTTCGATCTGCTCGTCAGCGATCTCGTGAACAGCGAACCCGGATGCGAGTCGGTCAGGTCCTTCAAGATGAGCGTGACCAGCTCGCAGCCGCGCCGGGCGGTCGCTGAGTTGCACGAGATCATAGAAAAGACTCTGACGTTCAAACTCCAGCGGGTAGATAGCGCGCCGGCGATCGCCGTACGCGAAAAAATTGATTTGGAACTGCCCAGTGACCTGGCGCTGATGAACTCGGTTCTGGAGTACTTACTCGATCGAGTTGATAAGTTGGGACTGGTGCAAGTTGAGCAGTCGAATTTATTCGTCGCTCTCGACGAAGCGTTCGTGAACGCCGTCAAGCACGGCAATCGAAACGAGCCGGGAAAGCTCTTGCGGGTGACGGCTGAGTTGTCCGCGCGCGAAGCGATTTTCACAGTTGAAGACGAAGGCCAAGGCTTTGACGTTCATGAAATTCCCGATCCTACCGATCCGGCCAATCTCTTCAAATCCTCAGGCCGCGGGGTGCTGCTTATTTACAACATCATGGACGAAGTCGAATACAGTCGCGGCGGTGCGAAGCTGAGGATGGTGAAGCGGCCGCAGAGCGGCGCTGTGAGTTAGCCGTGTCAGAACCGCGAGCGGTAGCGACCGGATCGGGAGGATCAGAATTTCGATTTTCTCTTGCGGGCCTCTGCGGGAATCCTCGGTTTTCCCTCTGCGGTTACTTCCTGATTTTTTGCGTTTGAAACCGAGAGGAGGAACCGAGGTCTTCGCAGAGGAATGGAGGGTAAGTTGAAGAATAATCCACCCACTGCCGCTGCTGGGATTTAGACTATTGAATCAAAGAAGCCTGTTAGAATCGAGCCGTGAATGATTTCATCGGTTCCCAACGGCGTTCGCTGATCCGGTCGCTATCGCCCCCGGTTCTGACACCGGGCTCGATCGCATACTGGCTGGCGCCGGCGTTACTGGCCCTGGTTCTCGCGCTTGTTTATCTAAATCCATTTATTGGCGATTGGGACGGGCTCGACTACACGATTTTTTCGCTGCATGCGCGGCCGTCTTCAATGGCCCTGGGCCGATCGCTCTTCACGCTTTTCAATTTTCTGCTCTACAAAACAGCGCATTCGATTTTTGGATTCCGGCCTGAACAGGCATACCTGCTTTTCAAATTTACAGTGGTGGCCACGACGCCGTTGGCGGTGATCGCGTGTTGGATTTTGGCGCGCGACCTCTCGGGTTCGATCCGTGCGGCCACGATTGCCGCTTTGCTGGTGGCCTGCTCTCCGATCTTGGTGATTTACGGCGGACAGGTGATGACCGACGTGCCGTCAGTTTTGTTTACTGCGGCAGCGCTTGCGATCCACCTTCGAGGCGTGAAGCAGCAGCGCGTGTGGCTGATTCTGGCAGGCGCCGCGGTGCTCGGACTTGGAGTGAATATGAGAGAGACCGTTGGGTTCTATCTTCCGTGGCTGGTGGTTGCGCCATTCGTCGCCGGACTTGGTTTCAATCGCCGCACAATCGGAATTGTGGTTTGCTCGCTGGTGGTCTTCTTAATATTCGCTTTCGGACCGTTCTTGATTTGGTTTGGAGTCTCGCAGAGTTATCGCGCTGACTGGTATGTCTGGCTCTACTCGACGCAGCGCGAAGCCGCGCGACATCCGATCACGCTCGCCAATCTGCGACCCTTCCTGATTTACTTTTTTCTGGCGTCGCCCCTGATCTTCATCTCGCTGCCCTTCGGCTTTTGGAAAGAGTGGCGCACGCGGGGCTTAACGCTCTTGCTCACGGCCGCTCTGGTTGGACTGTTTGCGACCGGGATGCTTTTCCTGAATTACAGCACGACGATCAACTGGAGATATTTTTTGACGGGCTTACCCGTGCTGGCGCCGCTTGCGGGCGATTACTTTCTGCGGACACAAACAAAACGGTTCGGGACGGAGCAGCGAGGATTTGTGAGCGCGGTTATTGGGATCGCATTGGTGGCCTTTTTCATGGGTGTGCTGATTCAGCCAAAGAGCAATGAGTACTTCAATCGCCTGGCCCAGGCGAAAACTTATGATGCGCAGTTGCGTCTGATGCCGCGCGACGCCGTCGTCATCGCGGGCGCGCAAACCGTCGCCGTACAGTATTGGCGCGGCATAGGGCTGGGTGACTGGGAATGGATCGGCGTCGGGGCGGGCTGGCCCCAGGGACAACTCGAATCAAAGATCGCCGAACACCTAAAAGCCGGCCGCCGAGTTTTTCTGGACACCGATCCGCGCTGGTGGCTGCCGTGCTCGTGGCATGTCAGCGAGATCGAGGAGCTCGCTCGGATCGAACCGCACTTTCATTTCAAGAAAGTGTCGTCGACGATTTTCGAGATTCGACCTTTGTCGGATCAGTCGGCGACCGATCAACCTCATTTGGAAAATCTGTTGCCTCAGAAGAGACCAGAAGAGGTGAAGAGTTGTTTTGATTCGGGGTGAAATCCTCTCTGCGCTTACCTCAGCTTGTTCTCTGCGGTAAATGCTTTCAGGCGTTGCTTAACCGCAGAGGAGGGCAGAGATTTTCGCAGAGAGACGCAGAGGAGAATTAAAATTCGGAGACCAGCAACGCAGTTTTTATCAAACCTCACATTTTGAGTTGAGAGAAAGTTGGCCAGGGAGGCTTGGACATGGAAACCACGGATCAGCAGAGTGTCAAAGCAACCGCGTTCGTTTCATATGCCAGGGAAGATCGCGACTTCGTGCAGGTTTTGCGCTCCAGTTTGTCGCAGCGCGGCATAGAGCCAGTGGGTGACTGGCTACTGACTACCGGCGAGGACTATGCAACCCGACTTCGCGAATTGAATTTGGGTGCGCACGCGCTGCTCTTCGTCATAAGTCCTGACTCGATGAAATCCGATGCGTGCAAAACCGAACTCGCTCTCGCGGTCGAGCATAAGAAACAAATCTTGCCAATCTCGCGCCGCGACCATGGCGACGATAATCTGCTGGATTCGGCGCTGCGCGCGCCGCAGTGGACTTTTCTCCGCGAAGGGGACGATTACGAACAAGGAATGGAAGGACTGACTAAGGCGGTCAATACCGATTTCGGATTAATGGACATGCACGGGCGTTTGCTGGTGGCCGCAGATGAGTGGGTCAACAACGGACGAAACCGAAGTTACCTGCTTCGTAAGGATGGACTAACAACTGCGGAATCGTGGCTGGCTACGACCAGCGGTCAACCGAATAAACTGCCGCAGCCTACTCCGCTTGAAATCGAATTTATCTTTGCCAGCCAACGCGCCCGCAGTCGCGGAACCCGAATCGCTTTTGGGATCGCGATTGGAATTGTGGTGGCGCTGGCGGCTCTCTCGATTGTGGCCTTAGGCCAGCGCTCGAACGCGGTCAAAAATGCCGCGGAGGCAACCAGGCAAGCCACCATCGCGCAGAACAATGCCACGGAAGCGCAACGGCAGCAGACGATCGCCGAGGCAAACGAGCAGCAGGCAAAGCAGAATGCGGAAGAAGCAAAACGACAGCAGGGGGAAGCCGAACGCCAGAAGAAAACCGCGGAAGACAATGCGCGCGAGGCTCAGCGGCAAAAGCAGCACGCCGAGGACAATGCTGCCGAAGCCAAGCGCCAGCAGGCTGAAGCGGAACGACAAACCGAGGTGGCGGAGACCCGTCTCGCTTCGATCTATTGGAACAGCGGCGTCAAGGCGCGTGAACAGAGCCAGCCGATGTTGGCGGCCCAGCAGTTCATGCGCGCTGCCGAGGGATTTGCGCAAGTGAAAGATCCGACGTCTTCACGCAATGCGCAGTTGGCGGGCGAGTATCTTGCCGGAGATTTTGAGCTGCAAGACATCCTGGAAATGAAGGGAGCGATTCAGGGCGTATCATTTAATAAAGATGAAAGCTCGCTGCTCGTCTGGAGCTACGACGAAGTCGACAATGTCAAAGGCACGAGTTATGTAGGCGTCTGGGATCGTCAGTCAAGGAAGTTTCGGTTCGGACCAAATGAAGTGCCCGAGGAAATCGAAGGTTGCCGGCTGAGTTCTGATGCGGATCGGATTCTGTGTTGGAGTCGGGAAAGGACCGCCTATCTCTGGAATGGGACCACGGGTCAACCATTGTTTGCGCCGCTCCATCATGGTTCTGATGAATGGACCGAAGCAATACTAGGGGCCCGTTTCAATCACGATGAATCGAGGTTCGTTACCTGGACCGGCGACTGGACCACCGCAGACGATGCGGTTGGTTCGGCGCGCATCTGGAATGCGAAGACTGGAACTCCGGTTACCGCGCCGCTAATGCACGAGAAAACCGTGAGGGGAGTCGCATTCACGCGCGATGATTCTCGGCTTCTTACCTGGAGTGACGATGGTTCTCTTAAGATTTGGAACGCTGCCTCCGGCTCACTCCTGACGACGATCAAGATGGGTGCAAGAATCAAGGGCGCGACCTTCAGCCCGGATGAGTCCCGCATCGTCACCTGGGGCGGAAGTCAAACCGCCGGCGTGGCGCGCTTGTGGAACGGCACGACCGGCGAACCGCTGAGTCCGGTGCTCACTCACAGTGAAGCGATTAATGGCGCCGGCTTTGAGTCGAACGGCAGTCGCTTCCTTACCTGGAGCGGCGAAGAGATTTCGAACGTTCCGGGTCAAGGCTCAACCAGAGTTTGGGACGCAGCGACCGGAAAGCCACTGACGCCATACTTGAAACATGCCGGCGACGTGCGGGGAGCCTGGTTCAGCGTCGACGGAAAGTACCTCCTTAGCTGGGGCCGGGATCGCGAAATACGCCTTTGGTACATTTCTGAAAGAACAGATTCACCGACATTTGCTCACCCGATCACGCATTCAGCCGACATCCTGGACGCGCACTACACTCCGGATGGCAACTCGATCGTCAGCATCACCCGCGACGGCGCAATTCATTTCTGGGACGTGCAAAGCGGCAACCTTATTTCAGAGGACATCCTCAATCACCAGGAGATCTACCGCAGTCAGTTCAACGCCGATCAGCGCACGCTCGTCACCTGGAAAGATGATGGCGCCGCACGGATTTGGCGGCAGCGTCCCGAGCGGGACTTCGTCGTTACGATGCGCCATCCCCAGCTAATGGGCGTGAAGCTGAATCAGGACGGGAGCATGCTGGCCACGTGGAGTGACGAAGGCATGGTTCGCTTTTGGGATAGCCGCACCGGGAAGGAACTCGCAATTGCGACGCAAACGAACCAATCCGCGCGGTGGCGGAATCGTGACGTGGTTTTCAGTCCCGACAAGCATCACGCCTTGGTCCTGGGCCGATCCAACGTTGAGGGTTCCGGGTACGTGCTGGATCTGGAAACCGGCGCTCGCATCGGCGCCAACTTGGAGCATGCGGGTGCAATTGATGGCGCTGTTTTCAGTGCCGACGGCCGATTCATATTAACCTGGAGCGACGACAAGACCGCCCGCGTCTGGAACAGTTCGACCGGTCTGCCCGTAACTCCGTTGTTGCCACACGAACGTACCCTCTCTCGAGGCACGTTCGCAGACAATGGGAAGCTAGTTCTTACCTACGACGGGTCGATTCGAGCATGGGATGCGGCGACCGGGCTGCAACGGCCGGTCCCGGCCACCATCGCCTGGAAAGCCGTCGGTGGCGATAACGAAGATTGGGCCATCCACGGAACTCACACGGCCCAGTGGAGCGGAGAAGAAATAATTCTCGCCGACAATGCGGGCACTCATCGCGTTATCCGCCGAGAACCAATCGGACCATGGGGAAAAGCGATCTTCAGCCCCGACGGCTCGCGGGTACTCGTATTATCTTCAAAGCGAACTGGGGAAGCCGGAGCTGAGATTTGGGACAGTACCACGGGCAAAGTTCTCGCAACGTTTACGGCTCACAAACTCAGAATTGAAGGCGGGACCTTCACCGCCGATGGACGAAAGGTGTTGACCTGGGGTGACGACCGCACCGCGCGTCTGTGGGATGCGGCCAGCGGCCGGGAGGTTATTCCTGCGTTAACACACAAGGAGACCGTTTGGGCCGCGGGATTCAACCAGGACGAGAGTCGGATCCTAACCAGCACCGGTCCGTCGCTGCGTATCTGGAATGCGCTCACCGGCGAGCCGCTTACCAGCGCACTCAAGTCGGGAGGTCAAGGCAAGCTGACCCCGGACAATGCTCGCATCCTGGCCCTCGGTTTTCGCGCCGCTGAGCTACGCGATGGAAGAACCGGCCAACTAATACTTCCAACGCTGCGCCTGCGATGGCCGAATGACGACCCCTACAAAGAAAGCGGCAACCAAACTGCCAGCGAAGACGGCAGTCGCATCGTCGATTGGAATTTCGCCGGAAGGGTTCGGATCTGGAATCTCTGGACGAATTACGATTGGCCTCGCGACCAATTGCGGCTGCGCCTCGAGGTGCTTACCGGGACTCGTCTGAATTCTTTGGACGAGATCGAAGTCTTACCACGAAAAGAATGGGATGAGATCAGAATGCGGTATCTGAATTTGCTGCCAGAGGTCCGTTAAGGCGATTGAAAAAAATGCGGCGACCTGGCTTTGGCCCAAAAGTCAGGACGGGTTTAGTTGTGGTTTTTTTATGCCCCAAAGGGGCTATGTCCTCCAGCCCAAGGGTTGCCGCTTCGGCTACCCTGGGAAACGTCGTAGAGGATTCTCCAACCGCAACGCGGTTGCGCAATTCTTATTTAGATTCTCGCGCAAGGCGCAACCGCTTTGCGGTTGAAACACAAATCGGTTGCGTACCCCAGGGTAGCCGAAGCGGCAACCCTGGGCTGGAGGACAGAGCCCCTTCGGGGCAGCCTTGATGACACACGATTAATTGCCGGTGGTTCCGACTCTTGAGGCAAGCCTCGGCGACCTGGCGCGCTCTGAATCACGCCGACGCTTCCAACAACTGTATCACCGGAGCCGCGACTGGTTGCGCCGGCAGGTAATGTTCATTCATCAAGGTTGGGAACAAGTCTGTTTGCCAATGCGGCTTCTTCGAAATCAAGGTGGTGACCGTTTCCGCATCCACCGGACGCGAGAACAGATAGCCCTGCCCATACTTGCAGCTCAATGTCCGCAGCTGTGACAGTTGGCTGAGTGTCTCGACCCCTTCCGCGACCACGTCCATGCCCATATTCTCCGCCAGGGAAACGATTGTGCGCACGATCTCGATATTCTCTGCTGCCTCGCCGATGCGACCGACAAACGATTGATCAATCTTCAGGGTGTTCACCGGGAAGCGATGCAGGTAACCAAGCGAAGAATAGCCGGTGCCAAAGTCGTCAATGCTCAGTTGCACGCCCAGCGCTTTCAGCCGCTTGAGCAGACGCGCCGCCATATCCGCATTATCCATTACTGCGCTCTCAGTAATTTCGAGCTTCAAATATTTCGCTTCAACGTGGGTTTCTTCCAGAATGTCGCGAATCTGACTGACCAGGTCGGTTTGCGCAACCTGCTTGCCGGATAAGTTGACGCTCATGAACAAGTGCCGGTTCGCCGCAGACTGCCACTGCCAGTGACAGAGTTGCTGGCAGGCCTTCTTCAGAATCCACAAACCGATCGGCGCGATCAAACCTGTCTCTTCGGCGAGGGGAATGAAATCAGATGGGTTGACGAAGCCACGCTCAGGATGCTGCCAGCGAATCAGTGCCTCGAAACCGGCAAGCTGGCCGCTGTCGAGCGATACGATCGGCTGATAATAGACGCGGAACTCTTCGCGATCGAGCGCTCGGCGCAGGTCATTCTCCATTTTCAGCAGGTACACGGCGTGAGTGTGCATTCCCTTGTCGAACACTTCGTAGCAGGCTTTGCCTTGCGCCTTCGCGCGATACATAGCCGTGTCCGCATCGCGCAACATGTTTTCCGGATGATCGTAACCGGTTGAGCTGAGGGCGATACCGATGCTGGTCGTGGTGAACACTTCGTGACCGCTCAGGTTGAAGGGAGACGACAGCTTCTCCTGAATTCGACGAGCCATGTTCGTCGCTTCAGTCGCATTGGGAATTCCATCCAGAAGAACTGCGAATTCGTCGCCGCCCAGCCGGGCCACCATGTCGACGTCGCGGATGCAGCTTTCCAGCCGCCGGGCCATCGCAATTAACAATTGGTCGCCAATCGAATGGCCCAAACTATCGTTCACGTTTTTGAAACGATCGAGATCCAGGAACAGCACTGCGAACTGATAGTCCTCATGATTCTTGGCGCGCTCGATCACGAACTTCAAGTTCTCAGCCAACAGGGCGCGGTTCGGCAGGTGCGTCAACGCGTCATGGAACGCCGCATGACGAAAGTGGTCCTTGCTCTCCTGCAACTGAACGCTAATGCGCTCCTGCTCGGCAATGTGACGATTCAACTCTTCCACGTGACGTTCGGCCTGCTCGGCGCGTGCGCGTTCAGCTTCAGCGCGCGCCCGCTCTGCTTCCGCGCGTTCGCGTTCCGCCTGTTCCGCCATGGCGGCGGTCGCCTTAATCTCGTTCAGATATTTGTGATAGGTGAAATAGACGATCACGATGATTGGCGCTCCCACTAAAACGATCGAGAGGCCAATCCTATCGATCGAATTGGAAACGATCGCCGCCATCGCCGCTCCCGACAAGTACGTGATCGACGTCCACAGATAATGAGTTTGCCAGGTGCGCCAGACCGACTTGGCTTCTTTGATTGCTAACCCGATGGCGCAAATACCGCTGTTGGAGAAATACTGAACCAACGCCATAGTGCCGACGGCCCCGACAAAGTGCGAAAAATCCTGGAACCGCAGCTCGCCAATCGGTCCAAATGTCACCCGCACAATGATCACGGTCAGCGACGTTGAGAAAAGCATCATCGCTGAGTTGAAGGCCACGACCAACGGCCGCTTACTGATGCGCCAACCTGAGAATACCCCCTCGAGAGCCGCCAGCAGTATTCCCGCCAATCCGCCGTAAAGCAGCAGCACGAGGAAAATGAAGGCATCTGAAATTGTAATGTTGGTGTTGACTCGAGGAATCGGAACGGCGAAGCGAGAGCTCACCACCATCATTACTCCCGCGAGCAGCAAAAATCGCCAGTCAACCTTCGGCGCCGGAAGCGTGATAGATGACCAGACTAATGCCGCTGACCCGGCGACGACGATCAGCCACCTGAAGGCATCGAGCACTCGAACGCGGTCTGTAAGTTTAGCTGCGGTTTCCAAGGGGGATTTGACCTCTTATCTAACGTAAGTAGATCGTTTCGTATTCGCTATGAAACTGAAAGCCCGCCTGCGAATAAAACTTGGCGGCTCTCTTGTTTTGGTTGTTTACGGTCAGCGAGATCGATCGCGTGTTCGCGAGCAGGGCCGAACAAAGCATCGTCAGGCACCGCGTGCCGTGTCCTTTGCCTCGTTCCTCGGGATGCACATAGATGCCTTCGAGGTAAGTAACCTCGGGTGTTTCGCTGACCACATCGGCTTTAAAGACGAGACGATTGTCTTCGAACCAAACCCAGACGCGCTGTCTCTCGATGCGCCGCGCGGTGCGGTTCCGAAAACCACTGGGGTCCCGTTGCAGCGGGCTGGTGCCGCCTTCTTCAAAAGCCATTGAAGAATTTACTGCCAGCACTTTTTCCAGCTCGCTGGCTGTGGCGGGTCGCAGTCCGGCAACTTTGGGAGGCGAGGCTGGTGCTTCCTTCAGTTCAAACAACAGTTCGCCGCAAACCTGGCGTGGTTCACGTCCGGCATCGGCGTAATACTTCCAAAAGGTTTTGATTGATCCTTGTTCGCCGCGAATGAGGTGCGCGTTGTGACAATTTCGCGCCACGCGCGCCAGAGCGATTAGAGAATTTTCAGTATGCGCTTCGACCATGGTCGCGTGGCCAATCAGCGCGACACCTTCCAAAAAGCCGAGGCGATTTCGTGAGCCGTAAAATGAACCGCGATTCTGCGGGCTGAGCAATCCGTTATCACTGATGAGGCCAGCCATAAAAGCAGTGTGAAGCGGACGCGCCGAAAGAAACTCCACTACTTCAGGTTCGTCGACTTTGGAGAGTTCAGTAATCGCACACTGCTCGGCCGGCGCAGCGAAATTACTGAAACTGACTTCCAAATCCTGGCTCATCATTGTGACGGCCATTTCGTGCTCCTTCGGTGTGTCGAGAAAAAAAGAATGCGCCGGCTTCGTCTCGCCGGCGCACCAGGAAAACAAACGTTATTTTCGCGCCTTCATGCAGGCCGTGTTGTCGCCATCGATCATGGCGGACATCGCCTGCACGACGGCATCACCAAGAACGACGCCATCGCCCAGCACGACGCCGTCACCCAGAATGATGCCATCACCCAGCACGACGCCGTCGCCCAACACCACGCCATCACCGAGAACTACACCACCACAAAAGACTGAGCCGTCGCCAAGCACCACGCCGTCGCTGATAAGGATGCTGTCACCTAACACAACTCCGTCGCCGAGTACGACTCCGTCTCCAAGTACCACGCCATCGCCCAGGACCACGCCATCGCTGATGATGATCCCATCGCCAAGGACGACGCCCAAAGCATAATAAGTTTGATAGTTTGTAATTAACGCGCTTCCGGTCGCATACCAATGCTTCATGATGATGCCCTGAGACCATTTGAACGTGTTGCCGCCGATAGTTGTCTGGGGATTTGGAGCTGAGCCAGTCAGCATTGGACTGCCTGATGCGGTAAGTGAAGTAAGGTCAGCGCGAATTGCTTTAGCTAAACGCGCCGCGCCTTCGATGTTCACTTCGCCTGTACCTTGTTCCAGCATGTTGAATCCAGCGAGCGGATCGGCTGTGTACATCAGGGCCATCTTGATCATGTTCGGCGTCATTTTTGGATTTACTTGCAGCATCAGCGCGGCAGCGCCCGAAACAACTGGGGTCGCCATTGAAGTACCGCTCAGATACATCAGACGCTTGTTATTGCGATCGACAATTCCGGAATCCAGTTGCGGGTTCTGCTGAACCAGGAGATTTGGCGTTCCGCCACCGCCACCGCTGTTGCCCGTATCCGACTCTGCAAAGATGAGCTTGTTGCCTGGGGCGACCAGATCCGGCTTGATCAGATTGTCATAATGCTTGACGCCATTCGCGTCGGTGTAGGAACTGCGGGTCGGTCCGCGAGAGCTGTAGGTGGCAACAGTGTCGTCAGCATGCGAGTCCGTGCCGAAAGTATTTGCAGCACCCACGGTGATCACCGAAGGCTCGTTGCCGGGCGCATGTACTTGACCGTAAATCTTGTTGCCGTTCGCGTTTTTGCCATTGTTACCCGCAGCGACGACGACCACGATGCCCGCGTCAACCAAGGCGCGCGACGCGCGACAAACAGGATCATTTTGATAAGAGTCGATCGCCGGCGCGCCCAAACTCATGTTGACTACACGGATGTTGTACTTGTCTTTGTTTAAGGGGTTAGAAGAGCTGACCGGTTTAGTCGGATCCGCCGGCGCCAAAATCCAATTGATCGCGTTCAGCAAGGCTGAGATTGAACCCACGCCGTTTTTGTCCAGCACACGCAAGCTTATGATGTTTGCGTTCGGGGCGATTCCTTGATACGCATCCCCAGTTGAAGTGCTCAGGCCGGCGGCTGTTCCGGCGACGTGGCTGCCATGTCCGTACGGATCGTTAGAAGAATTATTTTCGGTGGTGAAGTCCTTACTGACTTTGATTCTGCTGCTGGGAATCAACGCAGTGTTGAGAAATGCCATGTGGCCACTGTCAACTCCTGAATCGAGGAAGGCAATGCCGATACCGGAACCGTCGATTGCTGAGCCGCCCAGTAAACTGGAAATCAAACCGGGAGCATTTCGCACCTGATCCGCGCCGGTCGTTGAAGTCACGTGTCCAAACGATTGCATCTGGCGGTCGGGCGAGATGTAGTTCATTGAACCGCTCTTCATCAGTGCGTCGACCGCCTGAACCGGGAGCTCGACTTTCATTGCGCCCAGATTCGCCATGCTGTCGCCGACCAGGACTCCATGACGCGCGAGCAGCGAGCGGACCTCACGGGCGTTAACATCATTGACCTGAAGAATCGCGCTGACGCGTCCGTTCGGTCCGGCGCTCTTCATCAGTTCGCGCATGTCTGAGGAGATGTTTTCACCGACAAAGTCCTCATTGATGGGAGTGCGCCCTTTGTCCGTGCCTTTGGCTTCATTTTCAGCGAGAGTGTCCACCCTCTCGTCGATCGAGATTGATTCAAACAGCTTCGCGACGCTTTCATCGGAGGCGATGTAGGCGGCATAAGCTTGTGGGGAAACTCCCCCGATAATTTGCAGATGGTTTGCCTGGATCGCTTCTTTGACACTGGCCGACGCACTGGTGACGGCGTGCGTGCCGGCATACTCATGAAGCTGATCGACGAAAAGAATTATTCGACCGGCAGCCTGACTGGCTTCAGCAAAGACAGCTTGAACGCGAGTGACAAACTCTTCGCTCGATTTCGCGCCCTTGGCCAATGAATCCAGGCTCAAACGGAAAACGCGCTTGCCCCGCAGGTTATCGGGTGCGTTGCCGAACGCCAGCTTGAGTGCGACGCCACGAGCAATCGTCTCGCGATCAAGATCAGACTCACCGACTACGACCGGCGTTTTATCCGCTGCTGCAAGGCTGGCGATCACGCGAGCAACATCCGCTTCACGTTCACGATTCGCCTCCAACTTGCCTTCCAACGCCCGCAGCGTGAGGTCGGTCGCGTATTTCGCCAGTGCCGGGTAATTAACCTCGGTTTTTTCAGATTGATTGGTGACTTCCGTTTGCCGGTTCGATTGGGCGGCGGCGTGTTGGCTAAGGGTGAGACTCGCAGTTATTGAGACCAAAAGGGACAGTATGACTATCAAACTAGTAGTAGGGGCGTGTTTTCTCTTCATCTGCTTTGTCCTGTGAATCGCCGGACATCAACCGGCGGGCGTTTCTTTTGAGCAACCAGTGCTCGCTCGCTCTGTCGGGTGAACGGGGCGAGTTATTGCCACCTGAGTTCGCAATCTCGTCAAATCGGCGACAGCCTTCGTGAAAAGATCGACCCGGTCGAGATATCGCGGGCACGGGCATCAATTGCGACCCTCGTGCCATAGCAGGTGCGTGACTTAAGTGTGGAAATACGGAGAGTTAGCTGAGGTAGAAGGGTTATCCGCCGCGATTACTGTGATTCAACCTGACAGAATCTCAGTCAGGGTAAGACTGGGTGGGCGGTCGTAGTGACAGAGCGAGTTCGTCATGATTTCGGGGACGTTTGAATTCCAGGATTCGAGGAGTTGTCTGATATCAAGACCTCCGGGCGAGATTGCCTTTCGTCAATCTAATCATTTCGGATTGGCTCTGGCTGAGCGTTCATAATTCGACCTCCGCGATCTCTATGACAATCTTTTTGAGGCCGTCCTATCCTTTTAAGATCTGTTTGGGACTCTACAATCGGCCCGCAGAATTTCGGCCGGTGAATGTTCAGGAACGTACATGAGGTCACGATCGCGTCTTTTGTTGGGCTTTATAGCTTTGCGTTGAGCCGATTTCGCAAATTATCCCGGGGTGAGTTTTCCGGATTACCGTAGTTCCAGCTCGTCTGAAATCTAAAGCATGGGACCTGAATGTGAAGTCCTGAGCGGCCCAGCCGAAAGAATTCGCTCGTCTAAAATTAATATTGCTGAGCTTAAGCTTCTAGCCTCTTGCGCGTTACGCTATAATGCCGCTGGCGTTGAAATTCGCGGCGCCGGATCTTTTTAGTGCGGCTATCATAAGAATCAGAGTCACTCATGTTCGAACGCTATACGGAAAAAGCGCGACGCGTAATTTTCTTTGCCCGGTACGAAGCATCGCAGTTCGGCGCCCCGGCAATTGAGCCTGAGCATTTACTGCTTGGCTTGATGAGAGAAGATAAGACCCTCACCGGCCGATTTTTTCCGCGCGCCCAAATTACGATCGAGTCAATTCGCCGAGAGATAGAAGGCCGCACGCTTTTGCGCGAGCGAATTCCAACCTCGGTTGAACTGCCGCTTGCGCCGGAAACAAAACGTGTTCTTCACTTCTCGCACGAAGAATCTGATCGGCTGCAGCACCGTCACATCGGGACCGAGCATTTGTTGCTCGGCCTGTTGCGCGAAGAACGTTCGATGGCGGCGCAAATTCTTTTCGAGCGCGGCCTGCGGCTGGCGGCCGTGCGTGACGAAATCGCTCGACAGAGCGGCGTTGACGCGCGTCATCGCAAAGACATACCGCATCTGCTCGAGTTTTCTCGCGACCTGACTGAAGACGCTTCCAATGATCGACTTGATCCGCTGATTGGGCGGGACAGCGAGATCGAACGTTTGATTCAAATTCTTTGCCGTCGCACCAAGAACAATCCGGTGCTCATTGGCGAGCCCGGTGTTGGCAAAACTGCCATCGTCGAAGGACTTGCCCAAAGAATCGTCGCCGGTGAGGTCCCGTCGTTTCTTGAAAACAAAAGAATTCTTTCGCTCGACATCAGCCTGATCGTTGCCGGTACCAAGTATCGCGGCCAGTTCGAAGAGCGCTTGAAACAAATCATGCGCGAGTTGATCGACAATCCGCAGTACATTGTTTTCATAGATGAATTGCACACGCTGGTTGGCGCGGGCTCCGCCGAAGGGTCGCTCGATGCCGCTAATATTCTGAAGCCGGCGCTTTCTCGCGGTGAAATCCAGTGCATTGGCGCGACAACTCCGGGTGAGTTTCGGAAATCAATCGAAAAGGACCGCTCGCTGGAACGGCGCTTCCAGGCGGTGAAGGTGCCGCCGCCGACCGAAGATCAAACTGTCGAAATCCTCGAAGGCGTGCGCGAACGTTACGAGAGTTTTCACCAGGTTCGTTACACAGACGGCGCGCTGGAAGCTGCCGTGCGCCAATCGTCGCGGTACATTCCCGATCGTTTTCTGCCAGACAAAGCAATCGACGTGATCGATGAAGCGGGTGCGCGCGTGAAACTGCGAGTCAGGGCGGAGCAGGGAAATCTCGATGCGCTGTCGGCTCCGCTCAGCGAATGGGAGCGGGCAACTTACGGCCGCGCCCAGGCCCCAATCATCGATGATGACGATCAAATCGTAATGGGCGAGGTTAATCGCACCGACATTGAAGAAGTGATTGCGCGCTGGACCGGTATCCCGATTGTCTCTCTGAAAGAAGAGGAATCAAAGAAGCTTCTTCGTATTGAGTTGGAATTGCACAAGCGAGTGATTTCGCAACGTCCGGCGATCTCGGCTTTAGCGCGCGCCATTCGTCGATCGCGAGCGGGATTGAAAAACCCGCACCGGCCGGTTGGTTCTTTCCTGTTTCTCGGGCCCACGGGTGTCGGCAAGACTGAAGTCGCGCGCTGTCTGGCGGAGTTTCTTTTCGGCAGCCAGCGCTCGATGATTCGCTTCGACATGTCCGAGTTCATGGAAAAGCATTCAGTCTCGAAATTGATCGGTTCGCCGCCGGGTTACGTCGGGCATGAAGAAGGCGGACAGTTAACTGAGCGTATAAAGCGATCTCCGTATTCAGTTCTGTTGTTCGATGAAATCGAGAAGGCCCATCCGGATATTTTCAACATCCTGCTTCAGGTCTTCGAAGACGGCATCCTAACCGATGCGCTGGGGAACACGATCGATTTCAAGAACACGATCATCATCATGACGTCGAACATCGGCGCTCGTTTCATCCAGAAGAAAGGGGCGATGGGATTCCAGGGCTCGAGTGACGTCTCGCGCACGAAGATGGAAGAGATGGTCATGAACTCGGTCAGACAGACGTTCAACCCGGAATTCATCAATCGTCTGGATGAGATTATTGTCTTCGATGAACTGGGTGACGAAGAATTGCTCGACGTCCTGCAACTTCAGGTTGATCAAATCAACAGCACCATGTCCAACCACGGCTTCATCGTCCGCCTGGCGGATGATGCCAAGCGCTGGATCGTCAACAAAACCTGCGCCGATCGCTCTTACGGCGCCCGTCCGCTCCGCCGCGCCCTGCAAAAATATGTTGAAGATCCGCTGTCCGAGGCGTTAATCCAGGGACAGCTTGGCGATGCTTCGCTGGTCGAAATGTTTGTGGAGGGCGTCGATCTGAACTTCCGTTCCATCACGATTGATGAAGCCGGGGTCGAACAGGCCGGCGACTTACTCGTCACTCCGTGAAGCGGCGACTGCCGGAAAAATCATCACAACTTCGCAAAAAGTCCCGTTTTCCCAGACCTACGCGTTGAGAAACGGCAGGATGCTATTAATGAAGGGCTGAAACCGTTGAGTTCCAGCAGCGCGTGATTCGTGCGATTTGGCCTGCGATTTTTTTGTTCTGCACGCCAACCTTCTAAAAGATTTCGGCAGTTTGGACTTTCGCTCGATTTTCCCGCTATAATGCGCCACTTTGATACTTTGGAAATTGGCAACGGGCGAAGGCCCCGGCGAATCAAAGTGCTCCCCAGGCTGCGCGAATGCAAAGAGGCCGAAAGCAGCACTCTTGCTAACGCGCTGGCTTCTGACACATAGTAAGCGCTGAATTAAGTTTATATCGTTTATATCTTGGTGGCTCGACCGCAAGAGTTGAGTTGAAGTTTTGCTCGGGACGAGCACTCTCGCGTAACCGCGGGCTTCTAATACAGGTAGGTCCCCAGAGAAAACTCTAAGGGAACCGTCACTTATGCACTTTTCTTATCGCGTCGCCGTACTGGCCGCATTCAGCCTGATTATCGCCACCGCTTTCTTCTTCCCGGCGAGGGTGCGCGCACAACAGCCACAGCCACAACAACGTGTAGTCGAGGACGTCGACATTCAAGGCAATCGTCGTCTCCGCAAAGACGACATCCTCTATTACGTCCAGACGCGGGCCGGCGACACCTACAGCGAAGCGCAGGTCGCCCGAGATCTTCAGACCATTCTTTCGCTCGGCTTTTTCGACAAAGTCGGAACGCGTGTCTACACAGAAGAAGCTCCCCGCGGCGGACTGCGTGTCATTTTTGAAGTACACGAGTTACCCATCATTCGCGACATTCAGTTTGAAGGATTGAAGAGCGTGGCAGAGTCTGACGTGCTCAAGACCTTCCGTGAGCGCCGCGTCGGCATCTCGAAAGAGGCGATCCTCGATCCCGTGAAACTAAAGAACGCAGAACGCGTTTTGAAGGAATTGCTGGCTGCCAAAGGCCATCCAAACGCGGTCGTCACCGGCAGCGTCGAAGAAGTTTCCCGAACTTCCAGCGCGATCACTTTTGTCATCAACGAGGGCGAACGCGTCCGTGTCGCTGAGATTCGCTTTGAAGGCAGCAAGGTTTTCAAGAGCGGCGACCTGCGCGGGCAGATGAAGTATGTAAAGGAAGCGGGACTAATCACGCGCTTTAAGGAACTCGACATTCTCGATCGCCAGAAGCTCGACTACGACCTGCACCTCGTCGACAACTACATGAAGTCGAAGGGCTATCTTCAGGCGCGTCACGGCGAGCCGCGTATCGAAGGCCTGGGCAAGAAGCGCACCGGCTTTCCGATCCTGCCACTGCCATTCATCTCTTCGGTGGATGACACGCTGAGAATTACCGTTCCGATCATCGACGGCAAGCTGTATCGTGTCGGCGAAGTGAAAATAGAAGGCAATTCGATATTCTCTGAACAGGTGATTCGCGCCTTTATTGGTTTGCAGAAAGGTGTAGTCGCCAACGGCGAACAGCTCAGCAAAGGACTGTACGAGAACCTGAAGAAGGCCTACGGTACGCAGGGTTTTATTCAATACACCGCGGAAGTTACGCCAACGTTCAAGGACAGTCCGACAAATCCGAACGAAGGCGTTGCTGATTTCGATATTGCCATTGATGAGGGAAAACAGTTTACTCTCCGCCGTCTCGAGTTCACCGGCAACACGTTTACTCGCGACTATGTGTTGCGTCGCGAAGTGCTGATGAATGAAGGCGATATCTACAATCAGAACTACTTCGAATTTTCGGTTACGCGCCTGAACCAACTCGGCTATTTCAATCCTATCGATAAAGACAAGGATGCGGACTTTCGGACCAACGAAGAAGAAGGTCAGGTCGACGTGACCGTGAAGGTCCAGGAAAAAGGGCGCCAGCAGATTTCGTTCAATGGCGGCGTGTCGGGCATCGGTGGATCCTTCTTCGGTCTCGAATATTCGACCAACAACTTGTTCGGCCGCGGCGAGGTGCTATCCATCAATCTGGCGGCAGGAAATCGGCAGCGTTCGTTCCAGTTCTCGTTCACTGAGCCGTACATCAGGAATCGGCCCATTACGGCCGGCTTCACCATCTTTGCTTATTCGCAGCAGTTCTTTGGCGAGGGCACTTTTCTTTCCACGAATGTCAACGCGATCCAGGGAGCGTCTGGGAATACGTTCGATTTCTTCAACACCAGCGAAGAGAACCTGTTTACGCGCAAATCATTCGGCGCTTCGCTGTTTGCCAGTGCGCCCTTGTCCGAGTTTTATCGGAAGCGCCCGTTTACACAGTTTTCGCGCGTCGGCCTTTCTTATCAGTTATCCGAATCTAGTGTCGAAGACCCGGCGGTTAACACGACTGGTAACACGACGCAATTCATCCCGGTCATCTATGCGCAGCCCAACATCATAACCAGTCGCGCGACGGGAACTTTTGTCTATGACACTCGCAACGCGAACATCGATCCGACCAAGGGCCGGTCATTGTCGGTGTCAGTAGGGCTCGCTGGCCTGGGCGGCGACGTGCGCACTTATCAACCTTCGCTGGAGTTCACGCAATTCTTCCCGATTCGCAACAAGAAATCGGAAAATCCTCATGTATTCGGCTTCCGTATCATTGCCGGAACGGTCGGCAGTTTTGCTACGACTGAAAAAGTAAAGAACGCCAACTCGCTGGCGTTTGTCGAAGGCGTGCCGATTTACGAACGATATTTTCTTGGTGATGAATTTACGATTCGCGGTTACAACGTGCGTTCGATCAGTCCCGTTACCCCGTTGGATAATTTCGTGACCTCACGCAATGTCGTGTTCGCCACGAACACCGCCGGAACACCGAATGTGGTTCCGTTGCCGGCCGCTCTGACGGCTATCGGTACGTTCACCGGCGCCACGGGAGCGAACACAGTTAATTTGCAACGGGTTTATACGGCGACTGGCGGGGACACACAGTTTCTTGGCAATTTCGAATATCGGATTCCGATCGTAGGACGCACGGTCCAGGCGGCGCTCTTCGTTGACGTGGGTTCTTCTTTCAATCTCCGTTCCAAAACTCCGCAGACTTATTCCACCGAATTCATAGCGGACGATCCGTTTATTCAAACCTTCGGATTCATGCCGTGCCCGCGCCAGCCAGCCGGCTTTGCGCCCATAAGTCTGACCACGCTGGCCGCTTGTCAAAACTTCAGTAACCTCGCACTGTCGGCGAGCCTGGGTCTGATTGCTCGCGACAACCGGCTGATAACCAGAGCTGAATTTGAGCAAGCTCAGCGAATCGGGCCGGTCGACCCGCTCACCGGGCTTCCTGTGGGATTACAGCAGGTCTTTTTGCGTGGCGAAGTGCAACGAAATACGGTCGTCCGGCTGGACCAAAGCCTCTTCGACAAGTTCACGGATATTCGCAGCAGCATCGGTGCTGAGATCCGCGTTCAGGTGCCAATTCTCAACGTGCCTTTTCGCCTGATTTATGCTTATAATCCCAACGCTCGTCAGAATCAGGTGATCGACGGATTTCCTTTCTTCTTTGACGAGAAAAAGACGGTCTTCCGCTTTAGCGTAGGGCGCACTTTTTAGGAGTTAAACGGAAGCCGCGCCTGTTTACGGCCGGCCCACCCAGGCAAACCAAACCGGCGGCCTGAACAACTAACCAGTTGCATCGCATCGCCGTCTAAAAGATTTTTAAGGAGTATTACAACACGCTTATGAAAATATCTCGTGCGATGGCCGCAATCGCTTTCTTCGCGGCAGTCAGCGCTTCTTCGGTTTTTGCGCAGCCAAAGCCAACCACAACCCCCGCTCCGACTGCGCCGGCACAAACGGCAAATTTGCCGGAAACCAAAATCGCGCTGGTTGATACCGACGAGTTCCTGAACGAAAAGAGTGGCATCGTACGTCTGGTCGCGGCCGCCAAAAAGGTTGAGGCGGAGTTTCAACCTCGCCGGACCGAACTGCAAGGCATACAGCAACAGATCGATAAGATGACGGCTGACTTGCAGAAAGCGGCGCCGGTCCAGGATCCGAAAGTATCGGCCCAGCAGCAGGATGCTATCGATCAAAAGAAGAAAGAACTCCAGCGCAAAGGCGAGGACGCGCAAACCGCTTACCAACAGCGCTTGCAGGCAATGCTTGGCCCGGTGTACGACGAAATCGGCAAGGCTCTGGATGTTTACGCCAAGGCTCATGGCATCACGCTGATTCTTGATGTGACCAAAATTCAGGGCATAGTCAGCGCTTCGGAACAGTTGGACATCACGAAGCCGTTTATCAGCGAATTCAACAGTAAGAATCCGGCAACGGCCTCGCTGAATCCGTAAGACAAGGTTTTTTCCAGCCTCGGACGGTGCGGGGGCGCAGCAAAATTTGTTGCGCCTCCGCATTCGACTTAGTGGCTGATGGAGCAAGGAAATGAAGAGTAGATATTATTTGATGCCGGCGCTTGCAGCGGTCCTGCTTACCGTCACCGGTATGACATTCGCCCAAGCACCGGCGACCCAAACCAAACCACAGACCCCCGCAACGTCAACCGGACCGGCGAATGTACCTACCGGTAAAGTGGCGGTAATTTTCTCGGCTGCTTTTCAGGATCAAAAACAGGGCATCGCCAAGTTCGGCGTCCTGGTGAATCAACTAAATAGTGAGTTTCAAAAAACTCAGGACGAACTGAACCAGACCGCCAAGACTATCCAGGCCCTCCAGGATGAAATTACGAAGCTGCAGGGAACACCGGGCAGTGATGCGAAGATCGTCCAGACGAAAGTCCAGCAACTGGATCAGATGAAAAAGGATTACCAGCGACGCGGTGAAGACGGCCAGGCTGCCTATCAAACCCGACGTCGGCTGATCTTCGGACCGTTGCAGGACGATGTTGGCAAGGCTTTGGACGCTTATGCCAAAGCGCGCGGCATTACCCTGATCCTGGACGCAAGTCAGGTGGAGGGAATTCTTTTCGCTTTAGAGACGATCGACATTACACGGGCTTTCATCGCTGAATACAATTCGAAGAATCCGGCGACGGCCGCGTCAGCAACGCCAAAATGATTAATGTCCGATGAGCTTCAGCTTGTCGGGACTTTCGCCCCAAGTTTGCTTGCAGTAACGACAAGCTGAATAGGTCTTCACTAAGGCGCAATCGTTTCCACGGACCACCGAACACAAACGCTCTCCCTAGAGTTCCTACCTTCCCTTCCCCAAAATGCACCGGTGAGCGCCGCAAAGCCGCCATGCAAAGAACTGTACTTCGATACGAACTTTTCGTTGACCTTTTACTTTGGAGCGAGTAAAGTTCGCCTGCCCAAATTGTTGAAATCTTAACAGCCTCGCTAACTCCGGGCAGCTTTTCACAACTTTCACGGGTGCCTTCGGGCCCGCGATGCCGCCGTTTCACGCCGACGCTGATTCGTTCGCCGCCGTTCTGATTCGAAGTCACTAAGGAGTCATCGAGTATGAACCCCCGTCGCTTAAGCTGCCTGATCACAGCAGGCTTTATGTGCTTCATGTGTGCCACCGCGGTGTACGCGCAAGTATGCATGGAACAACCCGACTTGGGAACTGCGACTGCCTGGCGGTACCACCCATCCCCATCGCGTCCGGTATGGGTTTGGGGGTTGAGATTGGCGACGGTCAACTATAACATCGGTGACGATCCTAATTATGCGCCTACGCCAGAGATATTGGCCATTTTAAAGGCCGCGGTCGCGGAGTGGAACCTTAAAGCATGTGAAACCGGAATAGTGTTCATTCCCTTCAATGGTACCCCCCCGCTTACCGCCGATCTCGGGTTTTTTAGATCCGCGTTCGAGCAGAGCACCCTCGGTTGCGCAGCGTATAACCACTTTCCTTCGCAGACTATTTTCTACGGTCCGAATTTTGAGAACCGTATAATTAACCTCGGCCCCGACGAGGCGAAAGCTGTCATGGTCCATGAAATAGGGCACTTTTTGGGTTTGGCCCACACAGGTCACGCCATTCCGACGATAATGACGCCACCAGTGGGGAGTTGTTTTCAGGCTATGCCATTCCCTACTTTGACTAACGCCGACGCTAACAAGGCGGCTGAGTGTTTGAATGACCAACCAGCTTGCAACTGGTCATTCTTTTTCCCAATAACTATCATTTTGTGTCAAGACGCGGGCGGGTATTGGGACTTTACTAACGGCGCATGCTCGCCGGAATATCAGCCGATCCCTTGTGTGGATTGTTTGTATAATGACGATTGCTGTGATGGTGACGTCTGTCACGAGGGTCAGTGTGGTCCCCCTGAGGAGGCGTGCATATGTCCACCCGATACGGTTTGCTATGAAGGATATTGTTCGTATGCTACTCCTGTCCTTATCGACGTGAATGGCGATGGTTTTAAGCTTACCGATGCTGCGCACGGTGTTGATTTCGATTTCGAGGGAGATGGTTCACCGCGGCGTATGGCTTGGACGGCTGCCGATACGGATGACGCCTGGCTGGTTCTGGATCGCAACCATAACGGAAGGGTCGATAAAGCGCGCGAGATGTTTGGCAATCTGACTGCGCAGCCTAGAATAGCTCAAGCAGATCGTAATGGATTTTTGGCGCTCGCTGAATTTGACAAGTCTAAACTGGGGGGAGATGGCGACGGCGTGATCAGCCGTCAGGACTATGTATTCCGTTTACTCCGGCTGTGGACTGATTCTAATCACAACGGTATTTCGGAACCGTCCGAGCTTGTTAGTCTGGACCAGGTGGGAATCGAAGCGTTGGAACTCAATTACAAAGAGTCGAGGCGCAGAGATCAATACGGCAACTTGTTCCGCTATCGAGCCAAGGTTAAGGATGCACATGGTGCTCAGATTGGCAGGTGGGCCTCGGACGTAACGCTCAAATTAAACTGAGCCTGCGTATGAACCTGGTGGGGATCCTACAGCGTGACAGCAAACTTATCTCAGCGATCAAAGGAAATGGATATGACAAACCACAAAACGATGAAACGCGTTCTCATTGCGGGCGCGATCTGTCTGGTAGCCGTGGCCTGCCTCGCTATCTCCGGCAGAGGTTCTCGACGCTTGCAAGAGCCAGCCAGGCAACAGCCAAGTATCGACGACTCGGTCTTGCTGAGAGATGCGATCACGCGAGGAGGCCTGCGCGCGGCGGCGAAGTTAAAAGGCAATTACGTCGCCGAGTTCAATCCTCATTGGGATTTGGGAAGATTCGATGTTGAGAGTTTGACCAAGGGCAGCGCAGGCGTGATCGTCGGCCGGTTCACGAAAAAGCTGGATCCGCGCTTGATTGAGGGTAGAGTGATCTTTACTGACTATGAGGTCTCTGTAGAAGAAGTCGTAAAGGGAGATCAAAAACAAGGCGAAACGATCGTCGTCAGCCTTCCTGGCGGCCGCATTTTTTTCGAAGACGGCACCAGTGCTGAACAAACCACGCCAACGTTCGAGCACCCTCTTATTGGCCGTCAGTATGCTCTGTTCCTTATGCAGGAGGCTGCGATACCTTCCGTGTTCTTCTTATCTGGCGGACCGCAAGGCATGTTGGATATAGAAGACAGCACCGGAGTCAAATCGCATGGCAGGCCAGACGATTTGATTGCCGTAGAGACTAAAGGCAAAAGTCGAGACGCGTTCATGAAGGACCTGCGAGAGAAGGCGCGAAAGTGGCCCAAGCCCGGCAAATGCTGCGGCTGACACTAGCCACGAGTTGATCTCGTCGCGCTTTTGCGAGAAGCTATGATGCTTATCGAACATCTATGGAAACGGTTCTCGACTCAGAAGGCATCAAGAGATTACTGCCGCATCGTTATCCTTTTCTCCTCGTCGATCGCATCATCGAATTAAAACCCCTCGAGCGCATCGTTGGCATCAAGCAGGTGAGTGCCAACGAGCATTTTTTTGAAGGGCACTTTCCCGGCGCGCCCGTTATGCCCGGCGTGCTGGTGATCGAAGCGCTGGCCCAATGCGGGGCAATTTTGGCGCTCCGCGAAATTGAGGATCGCGATCAGAAGTTGGTCCTATTCACCGGTATCAGGGAAGCGCGGTTCCGCAAGCCCGTCGTTCCCGGCGACACACTGACGCTGGAAGTTACCGCCTTACGATTTGGCCCGCGAATTCAGCGCATGCGCGGGGAAGCTAGAGTCGACGGGCAGCTTTGTGCCGACGCAGAACTCACGAGTGTCATCGCCGACCGGCCAAAGTCGTAAACATGAGCGCTCCGTCGATACAAAACCCATCCGCTCGGATTCATCCTACTGCCGTCATCAGTTCAGGCGCCCAGATTGGCCGTGATTGTGCGATCGGGCCGTACGCCGTAATCGGCGAAGAGGTAACTCTCGGAAACCGTGTACGAATCGATGGCCATTGCGTCATCGACGGACGGACGCGCATCGGCGACGAATCGCACCTCTTTCCGTTTGTTTCGATCGGGCTGCCGCCGCAGGATCTGAAATTCGCGGGTGAACAAACTGAAACAGAAATCGGGCGCCGAACTCGCATTCGCGAATTCGTCACTGTCCATCGCGGCACTGCCGGCGGCGGCGGCATTACCAGAATCGGCGACGATTGTTTTCTCATGGCCCAGGCGCATGTGGCCCACGATTGCCTGATCGGCAATAACGTAATCATGGCCAATGCGGCGACTCTCGCCGGTCACGTGCTGGTCGCCGACGGCGCCAACATTGGGGCCTATTCCGGAGTACATCAATTCTGTCGGGTCGGACGCGAGGCTTACATCGGCGGGTACTCGGTGGTGGTTAAAGATGCTCTGCCGTTCGCGCTGACTGTCGGCAATCACGCAAAATGTTACGGTCTGAATAAAGTTGGTATGCGCCGGCGCGGCTATTCACGTGAAACTCTCGAGGCGCTCCATCACGCCTTTCATCTGCTGCTTTCGGCCAAGCTCAACACGATCCAGGCGATTGAACGGATTCGTGCGGATATTAAGAACGCTCCCGAAGTTGACGAGCTGGTTCAGTTCGTTGAGTCTTCACAACGCGGCGTCGTAAAGTAATCCAATGAAGCTCGGCCTAATCGCAGGCAACGGGAAATTCCCTTTCCTCGTCCTCGAAGGCGCTAAGCGTGCCGGCACTTCTGTTGCCGTCGCGGCCATTCGCGAAGAGACAGATCCATCAATCGAACAATTAGCGGATCGCTTGACCTGGGTTGGCATCGGCCAACTGGGCAAGATGCTTCGCTTCTTTAAGCAAGAGGGTGTCGAAAAAGCAATCATGGCCGGCCAGGTCAAGCACGTGCAGATATTCAGCGGCGCTCTTCCCGATGTTCGCATGTTGAAGATGCTCTTGCGCTTGCCGCGCCGCAATACTGATGCGTTGATTGGCGCGGTCGCCAATGAATTAGCCAGCGAAGGAATTGAATTGATCGACTCAACATTTTTCCTGAAGGATCAACTGCCGCAGCCTGGGACGTTGACTAAGCGCGCGCCCGATGAACGCGAACGGAGCGATGTTGAGTACGGTCTGGAAATCGCCCGCGGCATTGCCGGAATGGATCTGGGCCAAACGATAGTAGTTCGCGATCGCGCCTGCGTTGCGATTGAAGCGATGGAAGGAACCGACGCCGTCATTCGTCGCGCCGGAGATTTGGTGCGCGGACGATTGACCGTCGTCAAAATCGCCAAGCCCGATCAGGATATGCGTTTCGATGTGCCGGTCGTCGGCGTTCCCACGATTGAATCGATGAAGGAAGCGGGGGCGACATGCCTTTGTCTCACGGCCGGGAAGACTTTGATGTTCGATCGAGACGCGATGGTGAAGCTGGCTGACAAGCACAAAATTGCGATTCTTGCCGTCTAGTCGATCTGTTTTCGGTGGTGACCTGATTTCATCATAAGTTTTTCCGTAGCCCAGGCGTTTACGCCTGGGTGAGAAACAGCGGAAGCTATTAAAAGCCCATTAATGGGCTTTTGAAACTGCCGCCGTTCATTCCCCAGGCGTAAACGCCTGGGCTGCGGAAAAGTCATTCAAATTGGCGAGTACCCAAACTGGCCTTTCCTTGACTTGGCCACCGTTTAGGCTGAGAATCCCCAACACTAAGAACCAGACAGAAACCGTTGACCGAACATCGCTCCGAGCGATGATCGCAGAACTTTTCTTGAGCAAAGGAGTTTTCCATCATGGCATTACGTTTAGGAGATATTGCACCGAACTTTACGGCAGAGACGACTGAGGGCCCGATCGATTTTCACGAATGGCTCGGCGACAGTTGGGGCGTTTTGTTCTCGCATCCCAAGGATTTCACGCCGGTCTGTACGACTGAGCTGGGTGAGTGCGCCCGGCTGAAACCGGAATTCGATCGACGCAACGTGAAAGTGATCGGCCTGAGCGTCGATCAGACCGACTCGCATAAGCGTTGGGCCGCCGACATCGAGGAGACGCAAGGCTCGGCTCTTAACTTTCCGGTCATCGCCGATCCCGATCACAAAGTCGCCGAACTTTACGACATGATCCACCCGGAAATCAGCGACGTGTTCACAGTCCGCTCCGTCTTCATTATCGGACCGGACAAAAAAGTGAAATTGATGATTACCTATCCGGCCAGCACCGGGCGGAATTTCGACGAGATCCTGCGAGTGATCGATTCGCTGCAATTGACCGCGAGCTACAGTGTCGCGACTCCGGTTAATTGGAAGGACGGCGATGACGTAATCATTGTGCCTTCGCTTAACGACGAGGCAGCCAAAGAAAAATTTCCGGGCGGCTGGAAGACGTTGAAGCCTTACCTTCGCGTTGTGCCGCAACCGAACAAGCCGCAAACGAAAGCTGCTGACGGCTGATTGTTTTTGAACTAGCCCCAGATCACGCTCGTTTCTTCTCACTCAAGGGTAGCGCTCGTCGCTGCCCTTGAGCCTTCGCCCACCACCGGCGAGCCAAAGCGAAAAAGGTTACTGAATCAACAAACGATCCGATTGAGATTTTATGCGCGCAATTGTAACTACCGGTAATGGCGATGTTCGAGTGATGAAGGTGGAAACGCGTCCCGATCCAGTACCGGCGCAGGGCGAAGTGCTAATTCGCGTGAAAGCGTCAGGGCTGAATTTCGCGGACATACTGGCGCGCCAGGGTTTGTATCCGGATGGGCCCGCTAAACCTTGCGTCATGGGCTATGAAGTGTCGGGCATGATTGAAGCGGTTGGCGACGGCGTTGATTCAGCGATCATTGGCGAGCAGGTAATCGCCATGACGCGATTTGGCGGGCAGGCGGAACTGGTTACCGTTCCTGACGCACAGGTTTTTGAGAAGCCGCCGGAACTGAGCTTTGAACAAGGCGCGGCCCTGCCGGTGAATTACCTGACCGCCTGGGCGCTGATTGTAACCATGGGCGGGCTGAGAGCGGACGAATCGATTTTGATTCACAATGCGGGCGGCGGTGTCGGCCTTGCAGCTTTGGAAATTGCCAGGCACATCGGCGCCAGGACGTTTGGCACTGCCAGCGCCGGAAAACACGAATTCCTCAGACAGCGTGGTCTGGATCATCCGATCGATTACCGGAATCAGGACTGGGTGCCGGTTCTGATGGAGCTGACCGGCGGTCGCGGAGTCGAGTTGATAATCGATCCGCTCGGTGGAAAGAGTTGGAAGCAAAGCTATAGCGCTTTGCGCCGCACAGGTCGCATGGGTGTATTTGGGATGTCGGTCGCTTCGGCATCAGGCATCAAAGGAAAACTCAAGGCTCTGAAAGCGATTGTATCGATGCCCAGATATAATCCTCTGGGACTGATGAATCGCAACAAGGGCGTCTTTGGTCTCAACCTGGGCCACATGTGGGGCGAAGGAGAGAAGGTCGCGAGCTGGACGCGAGAACTCATGCGCGGCGTGCAACAAGGGTGGATCAGGCCTCACGTCGATCGTACTTTTAAGTTTGACGAAATCGCCGAGGCGCATAGTTACCTGGAAGAGCGAAAGAATATTGGTAAGGTAGTGCTGGTTCCGTGAGGGGTATCATACGATGCTTGTCCTCTGCGGACGAGCTTGTTAAGCTCTCCCGGTCTTATGGGAATCGTACTCTCAAGCGTTTGCCGGCAATTCCGTTAAAGTGAGCCACAGAATAGATGCCTGACTTTATTAAAGTCGCAACAGTTGAAGAGCTTAGCCCTGGCCAGGCTAAATTGGTCGAGGTGAATGGAAACGAAATCGCGCTGTTCAATGTTGCCGGCCAGTTTCACGCTATCGACAACAACTGCACTCATGTCGGAGGCCCTTTGTGCGAAGGCGAGCTTAGCGGCGCTGAAGTGACCTGTCCCTGGCACGGCGCGACCTTCGATGTTACTACCGGACGCGTGCTGGGACCGCCCGCCATGGAAGCCGTCAACCGATACAATCTGCGGATTGAAGACGGCGACATCGAAATCGAAGTCTAACTCTAACTCCGAGCACACTCTCACCCCGTCGATTTTCGAACCTGAATACATCCTGTCTTTGCATTGCAAAGTACTTGACAGAACAGAACGCCGAAGGGTAGTTTATCCACAGCATGACTCCGCTTTCGCAAAAAGCCGATCCGCCCGCCCTGCACGATCGCGCAATCGATAACCTGCGCTACATCCGCGAAACAATGGAAAGGGCCTCGGCATTTACCGCCGTGCCCGGCTGGGGACAGGTGGTGATCGGTGTCACTGCGATCGCGGCAACTTTTGTAGCCGCGCGACAGGCGACGCCGCGGGCGTGGCTGGGAGTTTGGGTTGCCGAAGCGATCATATCTTTGCTGATCGCCGGCTGGCTGATGGATCGAAAAGCGCGAAAGCTTGGCGTCCCTCTATTTTCCGGACCGGGGCGAAAGGTGGCTTTCAGTCTTTCACCGCCAATGTTGGTCGGCGCTTTGCTGACAGTCGCGTTGTTTCGGGCCGGATTGCTCGGCGTAATTCCGGCGATGTGGCTGCTGCTTTACGGGACGGGAGTCGTGACTGGAGGGATGTTCTCTGTGGGTGTAGTGCCGGTGATGGGCCTCTGCTTTATGTTGTTGGGAGCAGCGGGCTTGTTCGTGCCGGCGTCGATGGAGAACTGGCTGATGGCTGCCGGCTTTGGCGGCTTGCACATAGTTTTTGGTTTTATTATTGCGAGGAAATACGGTGGCTAAACAAGCAGCGCTGCGGCGCGAAATATCTAAAAATCAAACTGAGAAGGAAAAGCTGCGGGGCGTTCATGGCGGCGCGCCGCATAGCGCGCACGAAATCGATCGGATGATTCACGAGCGCCTGCGACTGGGGATAATCAGCGCGCTGGCTGCCAACGAATCTTTGACTTTCAATGAACTGAAGCACACGGTCAAAACAACCGATGGAAATCTAAGTGTACATGCGCGCAAATTGGAAGAAGCCGGTTATGTAAACTGCTCGAAATCATTCGAAGGTCGCACGCCCAAGACCGAGTACAGCCTGACGACTGCCGGGCGCCGCGCCCTGGAACGCTATCTCGATCACATGGAAGCATTGATTGGACGCATGCGTAAGACGTAGTCTAAAAATTTTTTGGACCGCTGCTTTGTATGGTAAAGCGCTTTGCTGTCCTCCAAAAAAGGAAGCCTCTGGAACAATGTATACGAACGTAAACCTGGCCGCGCCGGTAGGAGCGCTCGCGCTAATTGGAACTGCTTTCCTCCTATTTCTCACAACCATCGTGCTGATTCAATCATTGATTGTTAGAAGGTTCGGTCGCGCGAAAATCGTCTTGCTCGCTCTCTTGTTGATTGGCGGGGTTTATCTGGCGGCGATGCTGATCTTTTCATTCGCGAGTCGCGAAAACGTTTTGGCCCGCGGCCAGGAAAAGCATTTTTGCGAACTGGATTGTCACCTCGCGTATTCGATCGTCAACACAACGCAAGCAAAGACGTTCGGCGACGCTGCGAATCAGCTTAAGGCTCAGGGCCAGTTTGCTATCGTTACGATCAAGACTCGATTTGATGAAAACACGATTGGGCCGCGTCGCGGTGACGGGTTGCTTTATCCGAATGGCCGCGCCGTGATCCTGGTCGACGGTCAAGGCAACCACTACACGCCTGTGGCGAAGACCGGCACGCCGCTCACTAGCCCATTGCGCCCCGCCGAATCCTACACGACCGACATCGCTTTTGATCTGCCCGTAAATGCGAAACCATCTACGGTTTTGATTAATGAAGACGCGGTTGAGACGCGTTTCGTGATCGGCCACGAAAACAGTCTGTTGCATAAGAAAACGAGGTTTCAAGTCTGAGAAATGGAAAGCTATGACGTCGTAATAATCGGCGCCGGCCTGGCTGGTTTGCAGGTTTCCCGGCTGTTGGCAGAACGCAATGTCAGGGTGTTACTGGTCGATCGCAAAGCCTCTCTGGACCAATCGATTCACACCACCGGAATTTTTGTGCGGCGCACACTGGAAGATTTTTCGCTGCCTGAAGATTGTCTCGGGCCAGCGGTCTGTCACATCAGGCTGTATTCACCGGCACGACGCTGGCTGGATCTCGCCAGTCCGCACGACGAATTCCGAGTCGGGCGGATGGGCCTGCTGTATCAAAGATACTTGAACGGCGCCATCTGCGCAGGCGTGGACTGGTTGCCGGCGAGCAAGTTTATTGAATGCACGAAACTAAAGATCGGCATGGCTATTCGACTTGAAGATCGCATTGGCTCGCGTTTGATTCGAAGTCGTTATTTGGTCGGAGCGGACGGCGCCAGCTCGCGGGTCGCACAGGCGCTCGAGCTTGATAGAAATCGTGAATGGATTGTCGGCGTTGAAGAGGTGTTTGAAAACGTTCCTCTTGATGGGCCGCCAAAGTTTCATTGTTTTCTCGATCCTGAAATCGCGCCCGGTTATCTGGCCTGGGTCGTTCATGACGGCGAACAGGTTCACATCGGCGTGGGCGGTTATGCTGCGCGCTTCGATCCGATGAAAGCTCTGCAACTGTTTCGCACAAGTCTCGGTGACATCATCGATTTGCGAAACGCGCGTCTCGTTGAGCGTCGCGGCGGCCGCATTCCCGTGGGTGGCGTGTTGCGACGGATTGCTAACACCAACGGTCTTTTGGTAGGCGACGCTGCAGGTGCGGTTTCGCCGCTGACCGCCGGCGGATTGGATCCGTGTCTCCGCTTATCGACATTCGCGGCGAGAGTCATTGGTGATTATCTCGATACCGGAAACCCTCAAGGCCTTGCCGCTTATTCCGGACAACTATTTCGATCTCGTTTTGTTTCGCGTTTGTGGATGCGGCGGCTTATTGCCGCCATTCAATCGCCGCTGCTCGTGGAAATGGGTTGTGCTTTGATGCGACTGCCGCTGCTTGATTCATTTGCCCGGCACGTATTCTTCGGTCGCGGATCTTTCCCGGATGTAGAGCCGTTGCCGGCTCCCGAACCAGTAGCCTCCACCTAAACCGAGATTAGACTCGCAAAATAAAGTGAGACGATCAATCCAGCGTATCAAATTTATTCTTCCGGCTTTGACCGAAGCGACGAGTCCCTTCTGGCGTCCGATCAAGTATTCACTTTTTCCTCCGTTGGGATTGGCAACGCTGGCTGCGTATCTTGATCCGGATCGCGAAATCTCTTTACAGGACGAGCACGTTGAAAAACTTGATCTCGACGATCAGCCCGACCTGGTGGTTATTCAGGTCTACATCACGAACGCGTATCGCGCCTATCGGATTGCCGATCACTATCGCAAGCGTGGAGCCTATGTCGTGCTCGGGGGCCTGCACGTCACTTCGCTTCCCGACGAAGCGGCGCCTCACGCGGACACGATTTTTCTCGGGCCAGGCGAACACACGTTCCCGCAGTTTCTCCGGGACCTGGCCTCAGGAGCGCCGCAACGCCGCTATGAATCTTCGGTCCGAACCTTGGAAGGACTTCCGCCAATCCGGCGAGATTTGATTAAGCGTCACCGGTATCTGGTGCCAAACTCAATTGTCGTTTCACGTGGCTGTCCGCATCATTGCACGTTCTGTTATAAGGACGCTTTCTTTGCCGGCGGACGCGGATTTTACACTCAGATGGTGGATGACGCGCTGGCTGAGATTGCCCGTCTGCCGGGCCGGCACCTCTATTTTCTCGACGATCATCTTTTTGGAAATGTGCGCTTTGCGCGCGAGCTTTTTCGCGGCATGAAAGGGATGGGACGTGTCTTCCAGGGCGCAGCAACGGTCGATTCGATTCTGCGCGATGATCTTATTAAAGATGCGGCAGCCGCAGGTCTGCGCAGCTTGTTCGTCGGCTTTGAAACGCTTTCCAGCAACAGTCTCGCAGGGGCTGGTAAGCGTCAGAATCTCGGTCGTGACTATCGTGAGGTGACGCGCCGTTTGGACAGTCTTGGGATCATGATCAATGGCAGCTTCGTCTTTGGTCTCGACGGTGACGACGGCGACGTGTTTGCACGCACCGTGGATTGGGCCATCGAGGCCGGAATTACCACGGCCACCTTTCACATCCTTACGCCTTACCCGGGCACGACGCTTTTCACCGACCTGGCCGCACAGAACCGAATCGAAACACAGAATTGGGATCTCTACGACACGCGGCATGTTGTCTATCGTCCGGAAGGTTTGTCGGCAGAAGCACTGAAGCGCGGTTATGACTGGGCGTATGAATCATTTTACCGTTGGCCCTCAATCTTGAAAGCGTCGAAAGCACACGAGTCAGTAAAGCATCAGCTGAAACATTTCTTCTACAGCGCGGGATGGAAGAAATTCGAACCCGCATGGGACCTTGTGATCAGAATCAGGCAGTTATCTCAGATGCGTCCAATGCTCGAGGCGGTACTCGCGCCCGTGGCCGGGTCGGTACGCAAATCAAGCGACGGGGGAGACACCCGTTCCGATCACGCTCTCAAACTGTGGCAAGCCACATGGTCGAAAGCTCGGACCGATCCGACAATCGCTTCACTCAAGCGCAACTAATGTTCGAGCCATTCACATTCATGCCCAGTAAGGAACCCGCACAGGGGAGTACATCCATGATCAAACGCATCTCCGCAATTATCTTCATTTTTCTTTGCACGGCCGTCGCCTGGGCGATCCTGGGCGCGACAATCTTTCAACGAACCTACGATTCGGGCAGTCTCTCAGTCGATAGCGTCGCGTCAACGTGGGGCGCTCCGCAGAAGCAGTCGCCGCCAAGCGCATCGTTTGAAGAAATCGTAGCTAAGAAAGAAGTAACGACCCAAAATGGCGCCAAGGTCGAAACCGTCACGCAGGAAAAAGTGTCTACGCGATTGCCCCTCGAAAGCAGTCATCTGAACGTTGATTTGAATCTCGAGCATCGGCAGAAAGGGCTGCTCTGGTACAGCACTTACAAGGTTGGTTTTGACGGCGCCTACGCTTTTACAAACACGACGGATAAAGATCGAGACGTAACTTTCACGCTGAGTTTTCCTACCTCGCAAGCCATTTACGATGATCTGGTGTTTACAGTCGATGGTGTGCCGGTAGCGCTGAAAAACGAAAAGAACGCCGCCAGTGGAATCGCGAAAATCGCGGCGGGGAAAACGGCTTACCTGAAAGTTGGATACAAATCGCAAGGCTTGAACGATTGGCGTTACAGCTTCGGAAGCGACGCTGTCAATCCGGCAGCGGAACGTGAATTCGCTAATCCGGGTTCAGACGTTGCACAGGTGCGCGACTTTTCGCTGAAGATGAGCACGAATTTTAAAGATATCGATTTCCCCGACAACACTCTGTCGCCGACACTGAAAACTGAAACAGCCAATGGCTGGAGTCTCGATTGGAACTACAAGAATCTGGTTTCGGGTTATCAAATCGCGATGAAGATGCCGGAGAAGTTACAGCCCGGGCCTTTGGCTGGCCGCATCAGTTTCTTCGCGCCCGTGTCACTATTCTTCTTTTTCTTTTTGATGCTGATCATCACGACGCTGCGGGGGATTGAATTGCACCCGATGAACTACTTCTTTTTGGCGGCGGCCTTCTTTTCGTTTCACCTGCTGCTCGCGTATCTGGTCGATCACATTTCAATTCACATGGCATTCGCGATTTGCTCGGCGGTGTCGATTTTTCTGGTCATTTCGTATCTGCGGCTGGTGGTCGGGACGCGTTTCGCTATGCGCGAAGCGGCGCTGGCCCAGTTCATTTATCTGGTCGCATTCTCGTACGCATTTTTCCTGAAAGGCTTTACCGGACTTGCGATAACCATTGGATCGATCACGACGCTGTTTGTAGTCATGCAGGCAACCGGCAAGATTCGCTGGAAAGAGAAATTCTCACCCCACACTGCGCCGAAAGAGTTTGCTCCCCCGACTCCGGCTCCTTCGGCGACGGCAATCTAAGCGAGGCACCCGGTGTGACGTAGACGTCAGCGCAGACCGTTGAGGAGTGTAGGTTGGAAATCCAGCACATAACGGACATTCACCTGATGGTGAGTCGCGCAGTTACTGAGATATTAGAAGGAGATTCGCAACCTGCGATCTTCGCAGCCCACCGGCTGGCGCCTTTGAGTTTCTTTGCCAATGCAGAGTTGGATCAAATCGTTTACGCCTACTCTGTTGCTCCAGACGAGAAGCGTAAGCAACTGCTCAAATCCTGCTACCAGGAAATAACCGTTGAGAGCATCGAGCATCAAGCCAACATTCTCGCCGACTGATTGTTTAATTCCGGCCGGCTCTAATGCCCTAAACCGAAAAATCAGAAGCTTGTCATCAGGCTTACGCGCACGCCGCGGGGCGCTCCCGGTGAGATATTGTTATTACCATCCGCGTTGACGTAATACTTCTTATTGAACAGATTTGTCAGATTGGACTGCAGTCTAAACTTCTCGTTGAATTTGAAATAGACGGCCGCGTCTGCGCGCATGTAGCCGGGGAGAACGACCGTGTTATCGATCGCCGCGAACATGTCATCGCGGTTAACCAGGCCTAACCCAAACCCAAGCCGCTCAATAACCTGGTAGTTGTTCCACACCGAGAAAGTGTGCCGCGGAACCATAGCTACCAGCGCACCCCTCGCGGCGGCGGTAGTGGCGCTGGTGATGAATGCGTTCTGGTAGGCATATCCGCCAACGATTTGCCACTTGCGTGTGAAGTTGCCGTTTACGCCCAACTCAACTCCATTCGTGCGTTGACTGCCGGTTTGCACAATGCGGGTCGGATCGTTCGGATCAGTTGCGCGCGTGTTGGTGCGTTCCTGTCGGTAGAGGGCGCCGGTCAAAGTCAGATTGCGGCGAATGTCCCATTTCGCTCCGACTTCGTAATTCGTGAACTTTTCAGGTTTTACCTGCTGCGTGATGTTGGTTAGAGAAGAGAACTGGTCGCCGGAACTCGGCAAATAGGAAACGCCATAGCTCGCATAGAGCGACAGCGGCGTCAGAGGCTTAATGACAATGCCGGCGCGCGGTGACGCCAAACGATCGATCCGCCGCAGATTGTCTCCGTTTCGATTGTTATGGAATCGAAGATCAAAGTAGTCGAAGCGAACACCTGCGAGTAACTCGACGTAGCGCGAAACTGAAACTTGATCCTGGACATAAGTCGCCGCGACATTCGTCAGCAAGTGATTGTTGGCGTCCGTGGCGCTTTGACGGAAAGTCGCCGGCGTGCTGATGGTCGGATTCTCGTACGGCGCCTGAATCGATGTTGTGATGTTATTGAAAAAGCCGGTGTTGCGGAAATTATCGGTCGATTGACGACCCAACTCCATCCCACCCAACAGGGTGTGCCGAATCTTACCGGTGGACAACGTGTAAGTCAGATCCGTCTGGTTGAAGGTATTGCGACGTTTGGTGGCGTTGTTATAAGCAGAAAGAGCTACCAGAGTCCGGGCCGCATTTACCGCTCCCGGAACAAAGTTTTGATAGAACCGATCATAGTCGCCGAATTGAGTACGATTGCGGATGTTGAGCTTGCCGATTTGTTTCTCAAACAGTCCCGAAAGAAGATCGACCCGAGCCCGCACATCGCTTTGATTCGGATCCCCATAATAAGTTGAGATCGGAACATCGGCCGGACGACCTGCGTATGAAGGGATCCCGCGATCCGCCACCCTTCCATCGTGAAAGTGTTCGAAACTGATAGCGAACTGCGTCTGTGGATCCGGCGCGAACGTGAAGGTCGGATTGATGCCGTATCTTTCAAGGTCAACGCCCTGGCGAAAGGTTCCTGAATTCTCGTAGAGTCCGTTTAGCCGGAAAGCAAGTTTCTGACTCAATGGTTGGTCGAAATCAGCCGTGACCCGCTTGTTTTGGAAAGAGCCGCCTTGAAAAGTGAATTCGCGCATGCTGGTGAAACCAGCCTGTTTGGTTACTCGGTTGATTACACCGCCGCCACCCCCGCGACCAAAGGTCATGGCGTTTGGCCCTTTCAGTGCTTCAACCTGCTCGACATTGTAGAGATCGCGATAGTACTGAAAATCGTCGCGGACGCCGTTAACAAAAAAATCAGCGCTGGTACTGTTGCCACGAATGACCAACTGATCGCGATTGTTCTCGCCCTGGTGTGAAGTGATGCCGGGAACATAGTTCACGACGTCTGCAATGCTGGCCATCGACTGATCTCTGATTTGTTCGCGGCTGACGACGGTGATTGATTGGGGCACATCACGAAGCCGAGTGAAAGTTTTGGTCGCACTGCTAACGCCGTCAGAGCGGTAACCAAAAGCATCGGTCGCAACCACCGTAACCGTGGCGGTCGAGATCTGTGGGTGCAGGGTAATTTCCAACGATTCCGATTTGCCTGCACTGATCGAGATTTTTTGCGACGTGCCGGCAAAACCCTCAGCGGCAAGCTCCAGCGTGTACTCGCCGGGCTTCAATCTAACCGCAAATTGTCCATTGCCGTTGGTGACCAGTGTATTGACGGTCCCGGCCGATAAGACTGTGATCCTGGCGCCGACAATTACGGCGTGATTCGGATCCACAACCGTCCCTCGAACCTCGGTAACGGCCGGCACCTGGCCATCCTCGACCGGCGATGACGAGACCGAAGCCAACGGCAGAAGAATTGCCAGAAGAAGGCCGATTTTGGCTGCCGGGTTGTTGGTTGTGATTTTGACAATCATTTTCATAATCATTGAATTCTAGACGGGGCAACTGCCGGGCGTCAAGCCATTTTTCTTGTATTAGTGTGATTTAGGTCGCCAGCGAAGTTGATGGTCAGAGGTCTGAGCGGTGCCTGCTGAGGGCTCTGATCGCCTCTAAATGTTAGAATCTGCCTGAAAACCGCAGACTGACCGGGAGTTCGATTGCGATGAAAGTCACGCGAACAAAAGAAGGGCCGGCAATTTCTGTCGAAGAGTTTCTGGCTTTGAAAAAACCAAAGGGCGACCTAATCGTCGAGGTCGAAGGCCAGCGCGTTTCGGTCACCAGTCTCGATCGCGTCTATTGGCCGGACGAGAAGCTGACCAAATTCGATCTACTCACCTACTACCTGGAAATTAGTTCTCAAATCATGCCTTTTCTGAAAGACCGGCCGGCGATTCTTCAGCGCTATCCGCGCGGGATCAAAGCGCCGATGTTCTTTCAACAGGACACGGAAAGCGCGCCTGCTTACATCAAAACCGTAACGCTGGTAAACCAGGAAGGCCGCGAGGTGAATTATTCGGTTTATACGACGGTCGGGTCGCTGCTGCACTTTGTAAATCTGGGCACCATCGAACAGCATCCCTGGCATTCGACTTTGAAGCATCTCGACAAACCGGACTACATAATGCTTGACCTAGATCCAAAACAAGCGCCCTGGAAAAACGTTCTGGACGTGGCGTTGGTTTGCAAAGAGATCTTTGACGAGGTTGGGTTAACAGCATTTCCCAAAACCTCCGGCTCCTCAGGAATTCACATCTACGTGCCGCTGAAACCAAAGCATGACTTCCGGAAAGTTGCGGCGATTGCCGAAGCTCTGGCTGAGGAGGTCGCTCGACGCGCGCCGAAAATCGCCACCGTCCAGCGGTCGTTAGCCAAACGCCAGAAGCAACAGGTTTACGTTGACGCAATGCAGAACGCGCGCGGCAAGACGATCGCGGCGCTTCTCAGCGCGCGCGCGAAACCGGGCGCGACCGTTTCCATGCCAGTGACGTGGAAACAGATTGAGAAGGGCATGAAAATTTCGGACTTTACGATCGAAAACGTTCCGTCGTTGATTAAGAAGAGCGGCAATTCGTGGAAGGATTTCTTTCAGAGTGCCCAGCAGTTGAAGCTCTAGGAATCGCAAAGAGATAAAAACGAAACTTCCGCCTCTGTGGTGCGTGAGTAACAGCGTCACCCTTCGGCCAACAAAGGAGTCCCACATGAAGATCCCTGCAAGGTTTGTGCTGCTGATTTGTCTCCTGGTTTTTCTTAGCATTTCTTCGATGGCCCAGCGCGCGGCGACTCAGCCTGCGGAGCAATCGCCGGGCTCGGCTGATCCCATTGCCAATGAACTAAGCCTGTTGCGCAAGTCGCTGCAAACTTTGAACACGCGATTGCAGACGATTAGCGACGGACTGCTGGCGCCTGATACCAAAGGCGAAGCCGAATCGAAGGAACGTCTGAAACGAATTTCGACGAATTTCGATCTGTTGACGCGCTCGGAAGAACGCGCTGAGATCCTGAGAAAGCAGTTGATCGAACTAATCGAAAAAGAAACTCAGTTCAAAATGCGTTTGACGCAGCTCGAAGAAGAAATGCGACCTGAGAACATCGAGCGGACGCTGAGCACTTATGGCACGACCCGTACGGTAGAAATTCGCGAAACTCGCCGCCGAGTTCTTGAGAACGAGAAGCGCGGAGTCGAGAGTTTGCTGCAGATCACCAGTCAAAGCCGCCTCCGCCTGGAAGAGGACGTGCGACAAGCGGATCAGTTAGTGGCGAAGCTCAGACAGCGTTTGTTTCCGCTGATTGATAAAGAGATTGAGAAGATCAGTCCGGACAGGTGACCACAACCTGAGGAAACTTGATTGGACTGGAGCGCAAGCGTCCCGCTTGCTTACGCATGGCAACCGAGACGGTTGCGCTCCAGTCAAAATCTCAGGGCTGGCTCAGTTTCTTCTTTCCGGCAATCGCATCGTCGTAAGCGCCGCCCGGGATTGGTCCAATCTTGATCGCCTCGTCGAATTCCTTTACCGCCTCATCCTTCTGATCGAGAAAAGCGAGAATGCGGCCCATTCTTTCGTGAGCGTGCGAAAGCAGAACCTTATCGGATTCCGGGTGGGCAGCGGCCACCGCCAAACGATAACTGCCCAGCGCGCGATTCAAACGTTGAGTTTGCAAATCATCATCGGTCGTATCTCGCGCCCACAGACCTGCCGTTTGGCCCAGGGTGAAAAGTAATCGCGGGTCGCCGGGATATTCCTGCAAGAGAGATTTAAGTTGAGTTTCAGCTTGCTCGTAATTTCGCGTCTGCAGGAGCTTTTCAACTTCTGAGAGACTCTTGATTAACGCCGGGTTGCGCCCAGCGTCGATTGGCTCGGGTGCTTCAGCGTTCGGATCGATTAGCCAGGCGGAGTAACGCGGGTGCGCCTTGCGCGCCGCCAGCGCCCGTTCCCGCGCAATGCTGACAGTGGAAAGCCGTTTACTTTCTTTCGCGACGTCGAAACCGGAAACCATCTCAGCGAAGAAGTTCGCAATATCAAAACCCGAGCTTTGAAAATCGCGCAACTGATCGGCGAAAAAGAAATCCAGCAATGCGCCTCGTTCGTATTCTTCGGCCAACCTGGCGATTGTTTCGTCAGCAATCGCGGCGCGCGCCGCTTCGGATTCCTTGCCGATTGCTACGCGAGCGGTGTCATCTTTGGCCTGTTCGAGCCGGCGCCGCTGAAGCGCCGTGACCGCGGCCAGACGCGTGGCTTCTTCAAATCGAGCATCAGTCGCGGCTACCAACGAGCGGCCGACGACGACAAAAACGTCGGGCGAGACGGTCGCGCCTTCGGCAGTTCTCGAGTCGATGAGTTTCTTTATCTGCTCGCGTTGCGCAGCAATCTCTTTGTTGAATTTTAAGACGAGCGGATCGATGACAAACTGCATGTATCCCCGCCGCATTTCCGAAGAAGTCGGATCGGTCGTCTCGGGCACAATTGCGTAGTAGTCATCGGTGATTACCCGGAAGTTGATCGTGCCCGGAGCAGCCATCAAATCCGGAACGATGTAAAAGCGTCGTTCATGTTCGCGCGTCGAATAGACAATCGCGGAACTGTGTTTCTTGTCGGGACTCTTGACGCGGACACGTTCGGTGCTGACCAGAATAGGTCGCGTGTGCAAGTACGACAGCACGGCCCGCACCATTTCCCCGGCTGGTGGTTTGAGCCGATCGCCTTCGGACTGGTAAGCGCGCATGTATGACACCAAACGCTCGGCGATTCCTGACTTGCGATAGAACTCTCTCATCAGCGGCGCGAAGTCGAGCACTTCAAGCACGCCGCTCGGTAAATCGTCCGAACGTTCAGGCGCATCGAGCAAGGGTGGCTCGCCCATCGCATAGGCCAGGGAAACATAACGCGCGGCCTGATCGGCGATGGTTGCCGGAGCGGGTAACTTGTTGCGTTGATAATAGGCGTTCAAACGCTGGCGTAGATCAGGATCCAGTCCGGATTGATCTTTTCGCAACAGTTGCCGAAACGCAGAGGGCTCTTTCCCGGCCGGCGTAGGATCAAAACCCGCAGCGTCCAATGCAGCCATCATGATGATCAGCCGCGCGTCTGGCTGAAGCGCTACGCCATATTCCCGCAAATCAAAAGTGCCGGTCGCGCGAGGTATTACCGGCGGCGGAGTCGGTGATGCAGCCGGCGCCTGGGCATAAGCAGTGCCCGCAGAAACGGTAACAATTATGAGTAAGAATAACTTTCCAAACATTAGGTGCTGATCAAGAAAATCGCCGAAGAGATCTGAATCGCTATGTTAACTGATGCCCAGCGGGCGGCAAAACTCGCAACGGTTCAGATGTTGACCGGCAGGGACCGGATGCCAGCGCATTCTACTCGACATCCGGAATCCAGAACTTTTGGTCGTTGACCTCGACAGGTTTCAGTCCGTGTTCAGGCAATTCCTTTTCAAGTAAGCCGAGATATGTAAAGTGCGGCAGGTCGCTCAGAACCGTCTGAAACCATCCATGATCGGCCAGAATTTGGCGAATTCGCGGATCGAGAAACTCGTTGGCGTCGAAGGCCAGCATGGCGATGTGCTGAGAGGTGCCGGGCGCAGCAATTGAATAGAGCACAGACTTGGACAGGTCCTTGCTGAAAAAGATCCCGTCCTTTTCCAGTTCGAGAACTTCCGAAACTTGTTCGTCGACAGGCAACGCGCGTAGCCGATTCGCGGTCTCTTCGCTCAGCCGGCCCAGTTTGCTCCAGTGAACGAGTGCCGGCAAAAATCGTGAATTCCAGAGCCGGACTGTGTCGGCGTAACTGCGCCGCGCAGCTTCTGCTCCATCACGCGGGGAGATGTCCAGTCCTTCGGCCTGTGCAGCCTCCCGTGCTTTCAAAAGCGCCGCCATCGCCGCAGGCTGCAATTCGATCACTGCGTCGCCAAACTTTGCCGAAGTCCAACCGGCAGCATTTTGAAATTGCGAAACATCCGCTTCACTCGTGAAGACACAAAGCGGCGGCGGCAGAATGTCTTTTGTGCCGACGAACATCGCGCCGTAATCATGCAGAACGCGGCACGCCACATCGTCATCGGGCGGACAGAGAGCTGAAAGCTGTGCGCCGCGTCGCATCAGCGCGCGGGCTAATGATTGATAGAACGGCGAAGACGGATTGGCGTTGGGCATGTGCTACGCATGATAATCGGCACGCAGTTCACGATCAAAGTGATGGCAGGGGCAGTTTGGCTACGTGGCACGGGCGTCCCGCTCGTGAATCACGCGCAAGATGCGCGTGCCATATTTGCAAGTACATTCACTAAAGTGCCAATTCAGTTTGCGAAGTTCGCTATACTCTTTGACCAGTCATGAGCCAGATCGAGATCGCCCAAGAGATCATCGCCGCGTATGAGCGTCACGGGTGGAGACTGCGACGAGTTTTGTTGCGTCCCTCTTCACGTGAAGAGTTCAAATCAAGCGCAGATACCTTCTCAGGGGCGGCGTTGATTGACGGGGAAATTGATGCGTTGTGGTTTGCGCGTCCGTCGCACGAGGAGCGCGAGGCGTGGGAGCTGCGATTGATCTCTGAAAACGCTTATGCCTTATTCGAAGCGTTCGAAGCGGATGAAACCGACGAAGAACGGGAAGATGTACGCCGTGAAATGGAAAACCGAATGCGCGAGCACACCGTCGGCAATTGAGCTTAGGCGCGGCCCAGGGTTACGGGAATCTTCAGCGTCTCGCCGGCGCGGATAATCACAACTTCAACGACGCTGCGCGGCGCGGCGCGATGAACTCGGGAGGTGAGCTCCTGCGCGGTGCGAATCGGGACCTTATCAAATTCAACTATGATGTCGCCTTCTTTGATCCCAAACAGATCGGCCGGTCCATTTGGCCGTACCCAGTTCAATCTGACGCCGTAGGTTTTGGTCGCCGGATCTTTGACGCGTTCAGTTCGATTAGTCTCAAATCCAAACATGCCTTCAGGTCGATCACCGACATCGCGCAATCGATCGAATTCGTCTTCGGACATCGTGGTCAGCCTGGTAGTTTTCGAAATGCCGTCGCGCAGGTAAATCACCTCCACGGTCTTGCCGATCGGAGTCCTGCGCAGCAGGTCCATCATTTCGCTATCGGTCTTCACGGCCTGCCCGTCGAAGCTGGTGATGATGTCACCACCGACCAGTCCCGCCTTGTCGGCGGGGCCCCCTGCAGGTTCGGCGACGTCGAACGTTACGCCCTGATCCGCGGTGTCAAAATCATCGACGCCAAAGTATGAGCGAGTTGCGGTAACGGGAATTCCCGGTTTGTTTGGGAAATTCTTTCGCAGAGCGCTCATAACACCGCCGGTGAGAAAAAACAGTCCGAGAACAATCCACAGCCAGGTCATGCCGCTGAATCCCAGGCGTCGCTTTTTACGAAAATTGCCGGGTTTCTGAACTAATGGCGCATTGACGTTCGGATAGAAAGGGGTGGTGCCGGCGCCCGCAGCACCAGTCGTACCGGGGAATCGAACGGTCGGCGTATATTCCGCAGGCCCTTCACCCAGACGATTGCCGCAGGAACGGCAAAACCGCATTTCTTTCGGCATCGGCAAGCCACATTGGGCGCAAAACTGCTCGCCGGGGCTGTTTGAGTTGAGATTTTGCTGAGGCTGCATATCGAAAACCGCCGGTGCTGAACTGCCGTTGGAATGAACTGGCAAAAATTATACGCCCAAACGGGCCCGTTGGTTGCGGGTTTTTGCTTTCTGCGTGACAAGTATCAATCGTCACGTCCTCCCCGACGCGGGTAGTCTCTTACTTTGCGGCTTCTGCGCCTTTGCGTGAAAACTACCATACGGAAGAGTCATTTCACGCCGAGACGCGAACTCGCAAAGACACGCAAAGTGAAACTAAGATATTACCGACGCTCGAGTCCGGTTTACGAATGCAATCCCGACCAAGTATAGTCATGCAAATCCCGGTTCAAGATAGAGGCGGTAATGGAAATCACGAAAGCTCTCGCAGCCCTTCGACCCCTGTACGGTAAGCCGAATATCGAAATCGTAACCAGCAACGGCCATCGTGTGCGAGGGATTGTCCGAAGTATGAAGACAACTCAGGCCCTCTCAACGCCGACACTCAAAGTTGAACGGGCGGATGGCGAGGTCATCAAGATTCCCTTTACGGCCATCGTGGAGATAATCAATCACAATCGAGCGGCCTAATCCCGGCGGAGATCCCCCAGTTAGTTACGGCAGACTGCTTGCTGAATTACGATGTCACTTGAATTCGCCGTTGATTATCCCTGCAGCCTTCGCGCTCGATACGATGAAAAGCATCTGCGCGAGTGGGGCCGGCTGAGTAAGCTTCATTCAATCGTCACTACCGGAGATCAGCATGCCCCCGGTCTCGATAAGTTGCAGTGGATTGAGCAAGCGGCCGCTGAAATCGATCGGCTGCAGACTGAAACTTCAATTTGCTCTGCATGCCCGGCCTGTCTACCCCTGGACGTTGCGGGAGAAGGCGAGGCCGTCGGTTGCCTGGGTCGCGTCAACTATCCCGTCGATGCGCACTTTGAAAAATTCATCGCGGACCGAGTGCAACTCTTTCTCGACACCACTGAGCCGGAAGATCGGCCACGTCTTTTTCACATTTTGATCGATCCTGAATCACCGTTTGACGGCGAAGCAACCAAAGAGCTTCGTCGGGTGACGACGGCCGACGGTCTGCGCTTTTTTGAATTGCGTCTGCCCATTCGTTTGTCACGGGCAGGTGGACACCTGACGACCGACAATGTTTTCGATCTGCTCGCCGGGTTTCGATCAGAGGATTCTGAGCGGACGGGATACACCCGGGAATTTCCGCCTGCGGCGACGGCCGATTACTACGATTTCCTCGACCTGATATTAAGGAATGACCTGAGCGAGTTAGAACGTGAACGGCTGAACGCTCGCAGCCACAGTTATATCCAGTTCAAGAGGCTGCTCGCCGCTTTAGAGTGCGCGGAAGCGTTAGAGACTCGCGTGCTGGTGGATTAATGCCGGGCGTTTGGCCGCCCGCTGGTTTCTCATTCACACCGGGCTTTAGCCGGTGACCTGTCCCGAAATTCCAGGCAACAATTCCAAAGGCTCAGCTTCGTAGCAGCGGCAGAGTTAAGCCCAAGGTGAGGCTTTGCGAGCCTTGGGTAATGGTTCGGTGGATTCGGCGAGTCGCGAAGCGGCGACAGGGAGTTCGCAGACAGGGTCCCGCTTATTACCAGTGATCTCTGTCGCCCCTTCGGGGCTCGATTACCTTGGGTAGGGTGACCCAGGGCTCGCAAAGCCTCGACTCTGACCGTCCCGATGAAATCGGGACTTGTTGAAGGTTCACGTCTAGTATCGAATATCTACGATTAGATCGGTACGACTGTACAAGACTAGATCTGAAACAAACATCATCAAGCATTCTGTTCATCTACCTGCCTGAGGCTATCCAAAATCAGATTGGTGTTGCTGGCAGCTTCTATGGTCACCGGAAAAGTTTCGGCTGACTTTTGAAAATCAAAAGTGCCGGCGGTGATTTCGACGATCTGGCGAAACGCCTCGTTAGCGATTTGCTTCCCGCTTTCGGCGGCGACGATTTGCCCGTCGTTAAAGAAAACGCGGCCTGATTGCGCATCGTTTGTCAGCGTGAGAATGCCCGTCAGCCGCGAATTCTCGATTGCCTGAATCGCGTCAAAAACGCTAATCGTCATAAGATCACCGGCGAAAGTAACCGAGGGGCGGGCGGCGGAAGCGGTCTGAGCTTTGGCATGTTGCGCCGTTTGCAATTCAGGATGGCGCGCGCGGCGAATAGCTTCGAGGCCGGTCGCAATCGAAATACGGTTATCGAGTTGCTTGGCTTCGAGCAAGCGATCATGCGCCGCATCAAAGTCGTCGCGCTCGATATACAAACTGGCCAGCGCCAGGCAATGGCGGGCAGCTTCCTCCGGATGTTTGTGTGAGGCGGCAATTTCGCGCATCCGTTCGCGCAGGGGAATAGATCGGGGGCTGCGTTCCAGCGCAGTCTTCAGTCGCTTCATCGCCCGATCGGGCGAACCGTACTTGATGAATAGTTCGGCGTCGAGCAAAGCAGTTTCGACTTCGCCGATTGGTTCTTTGTCCGGTTGCTTCATGCGATCAAATTCAATCCAGTGCGGGGCAAATCTTACCACAGTCAATTTCAGGCGCTGCAGCAATCGCGTTTCGTTAGGCCTGCAAAAGAAGTTGAACCTTAAGCCGGTCGTGTCCTGATGTCAGCCTCTGCATCCTCTGCGAAATCCTCGGTTCCTCCTCTGCGGTTTCATACGCAATTATTAGAGAATAACCGCAGAGGAATAGCGAGGATTTCGCAGAGGGTCGCAGAGAAAATCAAATGGGTCTTACATCTGAGGCTTGAACTCTAAACTGACCATCTGGACGCTGGTATACTCGTCTTCCTCGATACATCATGTCCGCGATTGAAAAAGACTTCGACCGATTGGCGTTGCTGGACGATGACGGCTGGACGCAGAACAATCACTACCATCGGCTTCTATTGCGGCATGTGCCTGCGAATTGTTCAAATGCGCTGGAGATTGGTTGCGGCACTGGCGCCTTCTCGCGGCGATTGGCCGAACGTGCGCAGCATGTAGTCGCGCTCGACCTCTCATCCGAAATGATCCGCGTCGCTCGATCGCGATCTGAAAACCTCGAAAACCTTGAATATCGTTGCGCCGATGTGATGGCCGGCGATCTGCCACGCGAAAGCTTCGATTGCGTGGCGACGATAGCAACGTTACATCACCTGCCTTTTCGGGCAGCAATCGTGAGACTCAAGGACAGCGTAAAACCGGGGGGCGTGCTGCTGGTCATCGATCTGTTCGAACCTGCGGGCTTGCAGGACGCGTTGCTGAATGTCGCCGCAATGGGCATCAGCGGAAGTTTGAGACTCATTCACAACGGACGACTAAAACCGCCAAAGGCAGTTCGCGCCGCCTGGGAGGAACACGGCAAAACCGATTCGTATCCGACTATGCATGAAGTGCGAGCGCTGTGCGCAGAGATTTTGCCGGGCGCGCAAATTCGTCAGCATCTGCTTTGGCGTTATTCGATCGTCTGGCGAAACAATTAGATTGTTATGGTGCTGAGTTGCTTTGGCCTCAAAACTTCAGAGCCAGTGCGCCCAGCCGCGTAGCAGCGACATATTTGTAGAAAACGCCGCGCATTGATTCCCAGTCCCGTAGGAGCGGCACACTCTGTCGCCCATAAAGGGGCTCAGAACATCAAAGAACCAACCGTTTCTACAAATATGCTGTGCCTAACGGCACTTATGACAGGTTTATCGCTTCAAGTTTCTTCAAACGCTCTCAACCTCGCTTTACCCTGACTTTTGAGGCAAAGCCGTGCTCAGAATTTCCCTGGCCGCACGTTGGCCGCTTTGAATTGCTCCATGAACTGTGCCGACGTGTCCGGTACAGGTTGCTTCACCCGCAAAAAACAATTTGTCGCTGAGCGGCTGGGCCAGCGTCTGCTGAGCCGGCAGACCATCTACCGGAACATAGCTGTAAGCGCCGCGGCTGAAAGGATCGTCGTGCCAATCGTGAACATCCGAAGCTTCGAGTTGATTGCGAGTCTCCTCGGTCGAAGTATTGAAGATGAGTGACAACGAGTGGATTGCCTGATCGAGGAGCGCGCCCTCTCTCCTGAGACGATCGGCCCGTGGCCCTCCGGCCCAACCAACTAATAGCGGCGCGCGAATCGGCAATTGAGTCCACCACGTGGGAATTGGTGCTTCCGGATAATGAAAGAACGATGCGTCTTTGAAGCTAACCGCTTCGCCGTCTTCGTCCCAGCGCTTCAGGCGCTCCCAGAACCGTTCGCGAAAACTCATATTAATCTTGATCACATTCCCGACAGCTAACTGTTGAATGGCTGCCTGTTTTGCTGCCGGCAGTTCGGGGACAAACTGAATTCCTTCATCTTCCGGGTCGGCCTGAAGTACGCCCAGCGGTAACGTAATGATGACCGCGGCCGCCGTGAAAGCGCGTCCTTCCGACGTGATCACCTCCAACTGCTGTCCCTGCCAATGGATTGACGTGACGATTGTATTCAGATGAAAGGTCGCGCCATAACTTTCAGCTTCGGCGCGTAAGGCCTGGACCAGAGAGTCGTACCCGTTTTGAAACCGAAACGATTCATCGCCGTCGATTGAGTCAGCCGCCTCGTTCGCCTTCACCAGGCCCTCAATTCCCACGCGGTTTATGTTTGCAGCGTGAAAGCCTTCGACATATTGGATAGCTATGTCCCTGGCGCGCCTTGTCCCCTCATCATCCGGCATGGAATCGAGAAACTGTCGAAGCGAAACATCCGCATTGCTCGACTTCATTTTATCCATCAGCCTTTGAACAGTCCGCCAAAAGTCGCGTGACTTGATCAGTTTCCCATTTTTGAAATACCAATGACGGTCGCTGACTTTGTTGATTTTCAGATTTGCGGCTTCAGCCAATTCCCAAAGCGCCGGCGATTTCCCGTGAATAAATTCAGCGCCGAATTCGATCGGAGCAGGACGGTTAGGTTCAGTCAGCGTGAAGACACGTCCACCGATCCGATCTCGCGCTTCCAACACAGTCACTTGTTTGCCGGCGCGGCTGAGATCCCGCGCCGCCGCTAAGCCGGCCGCGCCGGCGCCTAAGATGAGAATTGATCCTGGAGACATCGCGCCCTCTGTCATGTGGCTACTTCTTCCCGCATCGTAAACTGCGACACGCGAAGTTCAAAACCATAAGCATCAAAAAGTAAGAAAGACAGATTTCCGTAGATGCCGATGGGCCGTTGCCAAAATCCTCGGTTACCCCTATTATCTGTCGGTCGAACGCTCTACCTCGACGCCCTGGCGCTCCCCCAAAAGTGTCCGGGGATCAAAAACAGCACTTGGAGAAGATGAATGCGCATTAATAGTAGTTTTGGGAAAGTTTCCTTGTTAGCGCTTGCCCTCGTTTTGATGAGCGCCACGCTTAGCTTTGCGAAATCGAACGAGTACAAATTCAAGGTCCACAACAACACCAAACAAGCCATCAAGAAGCTTTTGGTGTCCGTAGATAGTAAGAAGTGGGGCGAATTCGATATCGGCGACGGCATCAAGGCCGGCGTCACTGAAGAGCTGGTTTGGGACAAGTCCACGGACAATGAACCCTGCGAGCAATACTTCAAAGTCCAGTTTGCCGACGGCGAATGGTCGGAGGCAGTGAAATTCGATTTCTGCGAAAAAGGATTAGTACTCGAGTTTAACTAACGATTTAGTATCTTCAGTCTCGGTCTCAGGCAAAAGCCTCTGCCAATCGGCAGAGGCTTTTTGTCTTTGGAGTGCGGCGGCAGAGCGAAGCGGCGACGGAGTCAGTACGATCCGCGTGAGCGGATGGGTTAAGCACGCAACTCGAAAGCGACCACATGGCTTCCTTATCCCACCCGCTTACGCAGGTGGTACTGACTCGCGTGCTAGAAATCCAAACGTAGTCCCAGCCGAATTTGTCGCGGACGCATCGTGCGGGTGGGAACCAGAAATGAATCGACAAACGCCTGGCGAGCAGCCGCAGTTGAGGTCGGACCGAAAGCACTGAAATCAATAAATTCGCTGCCAAAGCTGAACACCGTCGCGTTCAGCACATTATCAATCTCTACCGTGGGACGCAGGCGGACACGTTCACTAACCTTAAACTCGCGGGCCACATTCAAATCAAAAACGAATTGACCTGGACCGAGACCGGCATTGCGCGGAAGGTTCCCGGTCTGTCCAATGGTTGGCAACGCGAATTGATTCAAGATACTTGCGTCAAAAGATTTGCCGGGTCCTCGCCATTTGAGCAAACCGATATCGCCGTTGAAGATGGGCCGATCGTTCCCGACATCGTCGAGGTTGCGATCCGCTCCGCCGAGCCCGAGATTGAAAGGCGCGCCCGATGCCAGGCGCAGAACAGTCGCCAGACGTAGCTTGCCCAACACTCTCGGCAGGTCAAACGTCCCTGAGAAAGCGAAGCGATGACGGCGATCGAGAAGACTGCGCGTGAATTCTCTGCGGAAATCGGCCGCCACCAAAGCGTCAGACGTATTCACGATGCCGTCGTCTTTCAAAAAAGAAAGTGTGTAGACGGCGCGAAATGAAAACCCGGCGCCGTTCTTTGCAGAAACGAAACGATGTCTCAGCTCGAGCGTTAATCCGTGATACTGGCTGATGCCAACCGGGATCAATTGCTCGATTTCACCTTGCGAAGGTTCCGGCCGGAGCGAATTCAACGCCGCCAACGCCGCATCCACTGAAGTCGTGGAGGTAAACGCATTCAGGTTTATCAGCGAGACCGGTACGCCGAATTCAATCACGCGCGCGACCGAATTTGGATTGGCCGGATCCGCAGGCGCGAGGACAAATCGGACCAGGTCGCCGGCGGTCGAGGTGTTCAGCAGCGGCCGCACGCCGCCTGGTCCGCTAAGAAAATTGGTGAAGTCCCGCGACGCAAGATAGTCCGTGAAATTGTTAAAGCCGTTCGGCAGACGCGGCGCGTTCACGTTGAATTCGCGCCAAAGATGTAAGCCACGATTCCACGTATAGTTCGCTTCAAAGACCAGCCGCTTGCCAATCTGACGCTCGACTCCGACGTTGGTTTGATAGCTTTCCGGAATATTCAAAGTCGGATCCAGACGTCGTGAGAATCCGGAATTCAACACTCCAAATTGGCTGACCAGAGCCGAATCGGCAGAGAGCGTTTGCGGGAAACGAAGATTCGCAGCGATGAAAGCCCGTCGTTGAGTGGCTGTCATCAACTTCCCGGTGGCCGGATCAACCAACGCGTCGGTATCAAAGAAGCGCTGGTGCGCGCCAAGCGTAAAATCGTCAATCGTCCGCAACAACGCGCGGTTGTAAAAGACTCCGGCTCCCGCGCGAATCACGGTCTTCCCGGTCTTGAAAGGATCGTACGCGATGGCGACGCGCGGTCCGAAGTTATTCACGTCATGAACGATGCTTTCGTTTTCGTAGCGCAGGCCGTAGCTCATCGTGAAGTTCGGTTTCATCCGCCACTCGTCCTGCGCAAAGATGCCGAAGTAGGTATTGCGTTGTGTCGAGGTCGTAAGAAAGTTTTGTCGGAAACGGCTGGGCGTGTTGGCGAGAAAATCTCCGGCGCTATCAAAGTCCCAGGTGCCCGACGCGTCTTCGAGATCGATAAAGGTCGATTTGATTCGTTGAATGTCGCCGCCGAACTTGCGCGAATGGCTTCCGCCGGCGTAGCTGAACACTTCCTGAAATTGAAAACGGTCCTCACTGCGATCGGTTGCTCCGCTGGTCGAAGTGCCGGCCACCAGGGTCCCAGTCACGACTCTTAGCGGATCGTTGATTCCGATCAGGACGACGGGTGGATTCTCGCCGCCGGTGGCAACTATCGCCGGCGATAAACGCGAAAACTGAAAGCGCGTTTCGGCCACTGCCCTCGCCGAAATGACATAGTTGTCGAGATAGGCAATCGCGTCTGAGTTGCGCGTTTTCCCAACCAGCGCCTCGGCCAGGCGGTTGCCGCCGCCGAACTGTCGCAGATTCGTAAACCGCCCAAGCTGATAAAGAATCTGGCCGTTGTGCATGCTCGTAAATGTTTGATCGACTCGCGTCGTGAAGATGTGATTGCGCGAAGGCGTATTGAGGGAACTCATGAACGGTGCGACAGCCACGCTCAACGCTGGAGCTGAAGCATTCTCAAGGCGTTGGTTGGTCAAATCAGTCGGCGCCGGCAACGCGAACAGCGCGTTTTGCTGCACCGGCAACAAAGTGTTGACCAGCGTCGAATCGAGCAACGTATCGTATTCGTAAGCTGTGAAGAAAAACGTCCGGCCCTGCCCATTGTAAAGTTTGGGAATAATGATCGGACCGCTTAAGGTAAAGCCCGGATCGTGTTCCTGCAACGGCAAACGTTTCAGACCCAAAGAATTGTTCTTCCAGGTGTTTGCGTCCAGCGATTCATCGCGAAAGAAATAAAAAGCCCGGCCGTGAAATTTGCTCGCGCCGCTCCGCGTTCGCAGATTGAGCCGGCCTCCTGATGCCCTGCCGTACTCGGCCGCAAACTGATTGCGGATTAATTGAACTTCTTCGACGGCTTCCAAAGACGGAGTGAATCGCTCGCGCGCCGCGCGATCGTCATTGTTATCCAGGCCATCAATCGTAATGTTGTTTGAATAGGCCGGTGCGCCGGAGATTGAAAACGTGCCTGCTTCCTCTGGCGTCGTGCGCGAACTCGTGCGGTCGCTCGCCAGGTCGCGAGTCGACAACGCTTCTTCGCTGACGCCGCCAAGTGTGAAGATCAAATCGATAGGCGAACGTGAATTGTTGGGCAGCGAGTCAACTTCGCGCGTCGTTACCGTGCCGCCAACGATGGTGCGCGTCGTGTCGATTTGTGCGGTGTCGGCGACGCTAACGACTACGGCCTCAGCGCTGACGCCGGCCGGCTTCAGAATGAAATTGAGCTGAATGTTCTGGGCGGCAATTGTGGAAAGGTTCGTTTTCGCTTCCGCCGTAAAATTTGTAAATGATGCCTTGACGTTGTAGACGCCGGGTGGAAGCTGAATCAACTTGTAATTCCCATCACCGTCCGCAACGACTGTGCGCTCAGCCCTGATGGCGACCAGTGTTGCAGTGATTGTCGCTCCGGGAATTACTGCGCCATTTTGATCGGTGATCTTGCCGCTGATCGTGACGTTGTCCAGGTCCTGAGCTGAGATTGCTCCCGAACCAAAGAACAGCAGTGCGGCGAGCCATAAGCGCAGAATCAATCTCGGTGATAGCGGCATTGCAGCGAGCTAGAGCGGCCTTGTCGAGTGACTGAAAAGGCGCACACTTTAGCACCGCAATTTGGATTGTGGGACAAGAAGATTCTCAGGCGCTGCTACTCTAAGGAACAGTTGCGACCTACGGTAACTTGCTATAAATCGTTATTAACGTCCGGATTTGCCGCCGGCAACGCGGCGCCTGACTGGGACACGATTAATTCGGCTGATGGGCACCAGCGCGCCGGCTTCGGGCGGAGGCGCTTCGGTGAAGTGGGAAAACTCTTCGGCGTGACTTTGCAGGTAGTCGAAGAAGCGTTCGAACTCGCGCTGCATCGCGTCCATCTTTTCCCGCATGTTGAGAATGATTTCCACACCAGCGAGGTTCACGCCGAGGTCGCGTGTCAGAGACAAGATCAGCTCGAGCCGCTCGAGGTCGGCGTCAGTGTACAGACGCGTGTTGCCCTCAGAGCGCGAAGGTTTCAGCAGACCTTCGCGTTCATAAAGGCGCAGCGTCTGCGGATGAACTTCAAACTCTTCCGCGACAGCGCTGATGGTGAATGTCTTGGCTCGCTTTTTCATCGCAGTTTGGACACAGATGCACAGAGACACGGAGAAAACTTTAGTAGAAAGAAGACTTCATTCCTCTCATTTTACATTTCTCCATGTCTCTGTGCCTCCGTGGCGAATCATTCCAATCCCATCGCCACCCTGGGATTCTCATCATTCATCTGCGCGTACTTGCGCAGCAGTTCTTTCGTCTCTTCCGAAATCACCTTCGGCAAAACAACCTGCACCTCGACAAATTGATCGCCGTGCGCGGTCGCATCGCGCAGCGACGGCGCACCGCGGCCGCGCAAACGAAACTTCTGTCCTGATTGCGTTCCCGGCGCGATGCGCAACTGCGCCTTGCCGGCGACCGTTGGCACTTCAATCTTTGCGCCGAGCGCTGCTTCCGGCACCGTCAGCGGAACGGTGACGTAGATGTTATCGCCCTTGCGCGTGAAGTATTGATGACGGCCTACGTTCGTGATGATGTAGAGATCGCCCGGCGGCGCGCCCAGACGCCCGCCTTCACCTTTCCCGGGAATGCGCACGCGCGAACCGGTATCGACTCCGGCCGGAATACGCACCTTCACATTTTCAGTTTTCGAAAGAGTGCCTTTGCCCTTGCACAGCGAACACGGCGGACGACGTTTGCCGCTGCCACCGCAGTCGGGGCATTCCTGACTAAAACGCAGACGGCCGCCGGTGCGTTGCACCTGGCCGGTGCCCTTGCAGGTCGAACAAGTAACAACCGAACCGCCGGTGTCGCCCGCGCCATGACAACGCGAACATTGTTCTGATCGATTGACGGTGATGCTGGTCGTGAGTCCCGTGATCGCTTCTTCAAAGCTCAGCGACAGAGGCATTTCGATATCAGCGCCACGTTGCGGTTGAGGCCGCGGCGGTTCGCGCTCGGCTTTGCCGCCGCCAAACAGATCAGCAAAGATGTCGCGAAAACTGCCGCTGCCTGCGGCGCCGCCTGATGTCGTGGTCGATCCCCAGTCGAACCCTGAAAAATCAAACGGCGCGCCGCGCGTGTAAGGCGAACCAGTGCCGGCATCTGCCGCAGCGTTGGCGAGATTTTCCGAATATTGGCCAAAGCGATCGTAAACCTTGCGCTTCTTGGGATCGGAAAGCACGTCGAACGCTTCGCTCATCTGCTTGAAGCGATCCTCGGCCGACTTGTCACCCGGATTTACGTCAGGGTGATACTTGCGCGCGAGCCGCCGGTAGGCTTTCTTAATCTCTTCCGGCTTGGCATCGCGCTTGACGCCGAGAATTTTGTAGAAATCTTCTTTGGCCATCGATCACATTGCAGATTTCCAATTGCCAATTGCCGATTGATCTCCGACCCGAGGCCCGCCACGATTACCAGGCGAGTGAGTTTAGCGACCAATCGGCAATCAAAAACCGGCAATCGGAAATGCCCTTACTTCTTGTCTTCGTCTACGTCGACGTACTCAGCGTCGATGACGTTGTCGTCGCCGCCACCCTGACCGGACGACGCGCCCGCAGCGGACGCCTGATCGGTCGATTCGCCGCTCGGCGCCGAAGCCGTCTGTTGATAGAGAGCCTCGGCCATCTTGTGCGAAACGCTCTGGAGTTCATTGAACGCGTTGTTCATGCGCTCGACGCCGCCTTCCTCGACCGCCTTCTTAGCATCGGCAATCGCGGTGTCGACTTCACCAGCCACAGCGCTGACCTTCTCGCGGTTCTCGCTCAGGGTCTTCTCCATTTGATAGATCAAACCGTCGAGCTTATTGCGAGATTCGATCTCGTCGCGCTTGGTTTGGTCCTCGGCCGAGTGTGACTCAGCGTCCCGCATCATCTTGTCGATTTCTTCCTTGCTCAGACCAGATGACGAAGTAATCGTGATCTTCTGTTCACGGCCCGTGCCCATGTCTTTAGCGGAAACGTTCACGATGCCGTTCGCGTCGATATCAAACGTCACTTCGATTTGCGGCATCCCACGCGGCGCCGGCGGAATGCCAACCAGATGGAACTTGCCTAGCGTTCGGTTATCCGTGGCCATTGGGCGTTCGCCCTGCAGCACGTGAACCTCGACTGAAGTTTGATTGTCCGACGCGGTCGAGAAGATTTCGGACTTACGTGTCGGAATCGTCGTGTTGCGTTCAATCAGTTTCGTCGAAACACCACCGAGAGTCTCGATGCCAAGACTCAAAGGCGTCACGTCAAGCAGCAGGATGTCAGTCTTTTCTCCTGACAGCACGCCCGCCTGGACCGCAGCGCCGACGGCTACGACTTCATCAGGATTGACGCTCTTGTTCGGCTCTTTGCCGAAGAAGCCCTTAACGATTTCCTGGACCTTCGGGATGCGGGTCGAGCCACCCACCAGCACTACTTCGTCAATTTTCTTCGCGTCGATCGCCGCGTCCTTGAGTGCTTGCTCCAGCGGAGCTACCAACCTCTTCAAAATCGGATCCACGAGCTGCTCGAATCGCGCGCGCGTCAGCTTCATCACCAGGTGCTTGGGGCCGGACGCGTCCGCCGTAATAAACGGCAGATTGATTTCTGTTTCCATGGTCGACGACAATTCAATCTTGGCTTTTTCGCCCGCTTCCTTCAGACGTTGCAAAGCCATCTTGTCGTTCGAAAGATCGATGCCCTGATCTTTTTTGAATTCTTCGATAATCCATTCGATCAGCCGCTCGTCAATGTCGTCGCCGCCCAGGTGCGTGTCGCCATTCGTTGACTTCACTTCGACAACGCCTTCGCCAACCTCGAGAATCGAGATATCGTAGGTGCCGCCGCCAAAGTCGAAGACCGCGATCGTTTCGTCCTTCTTTTTGTCGAGCCCGTACGCCAGAGCAGCCGCGGTCGGCTCGTTCACGATGCGCATGACCTCCAGCCCGGCTATCTTGCCGGCGTCCTTGGTGGCCTGACGCTGCGAGTCGTTGAAGTAGGCCGGGACCGTGATGACCGCCTTTTCGACCTTCTGACCGAGATAATCCTCGGCCGACTGCTTCATCTTCTGCAGGATCATTGCGGAGATTTCCGGCGGGCTCCATTCTTTGCCGCCTGCGACAATACGCACGTCGCCGGCGCTTCCCGAGCCCTGCACTTTGTAAGGGGCCTGTTTGATTTCTTCGCTCACTTCATTGAAGCGGCGACCCATAAAACGCTTGATTGAATAGACTGTGTTTTCAGGGTTGGTGACGGCCTGACGCTTGGCGACCTGGCCAACCAGACGGTTACCGTCCTTCGCAAACGCGACCACGGAAGGGGTTGTGCGACCACCTTCAGAATTGGTGATTACGACGGGTTCGCCGCCTTCCATCACCGCCACAACCGAGTTGGTCGTGCCCAAGTCAATACCGATAATTTTGCTCATTTTCGAAATACTCCGCTGTTTTTTGATTTCTCAACCGGACATCTGATGGTTGATTGCGACCTTAGAATAATATCTGAGTGTGTTGTTGTCAACCGCGAATTAGACGTGTTTTGGGGTGTTGCGGTTGTCTGAAATTACCGGCGGGGTTCGTTGAGAAGTCGAGAAACGAAGAAGATGTAGTGGATGCCAGAAAACAGTGTGAGGCAAAAGACCGAGGCATAAACGGTTGGCAGATAATACCCGGTACCCAGCGGAATCTGCGCCGCCAACATAACCACGGCCACGGCCACGATTTGAACGACGGTGCTGATTTTTCCCGGGAGGGAGGGCTGGAAAGCGCGAAAGCCCGTGACCATATTGATTGCCGCGGCACCAACCAGGATAAAAACATCGCGGCTAATCACTGTGATGGTCACCCAAAAGGGGATTGGCAGATGACTCGGGACCGGAACCGGATATACGCCACGCATCGACAGGACGACGAAGGACGTAACCAGCATCAGCTTGTCGGCAATCGGATCCAGTATGCGACCGAGTTCCGATTGCTGATGAAAGCGGCGGGCTAGAACCCCGTCGAGTCCGTCGGTGATTCCAGCAACGACGAAAACTGCTAAAGCGAAAAGAAATTTCTGATAAAAGAGCAGCGAAACAAAAACGGGGATGAGGGCCATCCGAAAAACCGTCAGCAGATTTGGCAGGGTGATGATCCGTGAGGACATTGATGAATTAAGGGTCTCGGATTTCGACTGCGCAGTGCGATTTTGAACTGAGCATTAGGGTGTCGATCTAAATTCAAGCAGCGAAACTTCTGGTGGACATCCATAGCGTATCGGCAACACAACTGTTCCCAGTCCTCGCGTAACATAGATTTGGGTATTGCCGCGACGGCCGAGACCGCGGAGTAAACGTCGCCGCGGACGCCCGGACCGGTTCTTCTCAGGCCGTAGAGTCACCTGGCCACCATGTGTGTGTCCGCTCAAAACCAGGTCCACGTCGGCGCGCCACGCCCGGCGCAGGATCACGGGGTTGTGCGCCAACAATAGTTTGAATTCACCGTCACGTGATCCGGCCAGAGCCAGCGAAAGGTCTTCCAAGCCCACCATGGTGTCGTCGACTCCAGCCAGCCAGAAAGCCTCTCTGTTAAGATCGAGGCGCAGTCCCTCGTTTAGCAGGACTCGGATGCCTTCGGCGCGAAACAGGTCCGTAATCAACTTCGCGTCGGTCCAATGATCATGATTGCCCATCACGGCGAACACTCCGTGACGCGCGCGCAACTGTCCCACCAGCGCCGCGCAGGGCGCGGCATAACCACGCTCCTGAGAAATGTAGTCACCAGTAAGCGCGATCAGATCCGGTTTGAGATCGTTGGCGATTTCGATGGCTCGCTCTAAATGCCGCGGATCAACGAGTGGGCCGTAATGAAGGTCGGAAAGATGAACCACGCGCAGGCCGTCGAGCGACTTGGGCAATCGTCGCAGATAGATTGCCTGCCGTTCAATGGCGGTCATAAAAGGCTCTGTCAGAGCCACGCGCGCCATTTCACCAAGCACGGTTTTGATGACGCCCAGAGGCCGCGGCGATTGCGAGAGCCTTTGCGGCCGGCTGTGTCTTCTTGCAACTCTTACCGGCATAAATAATACGGAGGGATTAGAACGCGCGCATTATAGTGAGGCAGGGTGAAAACGTGCAAACGCGCGCGTGTTTTCTTTAATTCTCCGGGTTAGGCGACCGTAATTTCCTTCGAGAGATACACGTCCTGAATCGCGTTAAGCAGTTCCACGCCCTCGTTCATCGGCCTTTGAAAAGCTTTGCGTCCGGAAATCAGCCCCATACCGCCGCCGCGTTTGTTGATTACCGCAGTGCGTACGGCTGCCGCTAAATCGCCGGCGCCCTTCGACTCGCCGCCGGAATTGATCAGGCCGATGCGTCCCATGTAACCATTGGCCACCTGATAGCGAACCATGTCGATGGGATTGTCGGAAGTAAGCTTCTCGTAAACCAGCTTGCTCGTCTTGCCGTAAGATTTTCCGAGTTCTTTCTCGACGGCAAGGTAGCCGCCATTTCGCTCTGGTAATTTCTGTTTGACGATGTCGGCCTGGATCGTGACGCCGAGGTGATTGGCCTGGCCGGTTAAGTCAGCAGCCGCGTGCATGTCGCCTTCCGGAGTCTTGAATTTTGAATTGCGAAGATAGCACCAGAGAATGCAGGCCATGCCGAGTTCGTGCGCCTGGGCAAAAGCCTCGGCGACTTCCGTTATCTGGCGAGTTGATTCGTCTGAGCCAAAATAGATAGTCGCCCCTACGGCGATCGCGCCGAGGCGGTGCGCTTCCTTCACCGTGCCGAACATGACCTGATCGAACTTATTCGGCAGGGTCAGCAATTCGTTGTGATTGATTTTGACGATGAACGGAATTTTGTGCGCGTACTTTCGCGCCACGCTTCCCAGCACACCATAGGTCGAGGCGACGCCGTTACATCCGCCTTCGATCGCGAGTTTAACGATGTTCTCCGGATCGAAATACTGTGGATTCGGAGCAAACGAAGCCCCGGCTGAGTGCTCGATTCCCTGATCGACCGGCAGAATTGAAACGTAACCGGTGCCGGCCAGCCTTCCGTTATTGATCAAGGCCTGCAACGAACGAAGCACTGACGGCGAACGATCAGACTGCGACACAACTCGATCGATGTAATCAGGTCCGGGTAAATAGATTTGTTCTTTCGGAATGGTCGTCGCTTTATGATCCAAAAGAGCGCGGGCTTCGTCGCCCAGCAATTCTTCAATTCGATCGGCAGCGCTGCCAGTGCGCTTCATCTCAGTCGCCATGATTGTCCTCCAAATGATGGCCGCGTCGGGGTGTTTTGACGCTGGAATTCATAGGTAAAAGTTAGTTGAAAGCGAGGTCTGGATTATAGCACAGCGAGGCGGACAGGAGCCTTGCGGGCCAAAACATCCCGCTGGTTCATTCCGCGCCGGCAGCCATGGCTTCGGCCTGAAGTTTTTCTTTCAGCGAGGACCGCCAGGCATTTTCCAGTTGGGCGACCTCAATCTCGAGGACTGCTTCGCCTTCGCTCTTAATTCGCAAAAGACTCGATCCTACATTCCCAAGCAGCGTCAATGGGCAGCCAGCCGCTGAGGCAATCTCTTCAATATTTCCCTGCGCCGACGGATCGAAACTGATAATAATGCGTGAAGGTGTTTCGCTGAACAGGCGCGCGGCAAGGTCCAAGTCACCGGTGATGTCGATGTCCGCGCCCACCGTGGGCCGATTGAGAGACGAGAAGCAGCATTCGGCGAGCGCAACAGCCAGTCCTCCATCAGAACAATCATGGGCCGAGCGTAAAAGCCCCGCTGCGGCTGCGCGCAGGCAAGCCGTCTGCACCGCCAACTCCGCCTTCAAATCCAACACCGGCACGCGTACATCCGCGCCGCTCGCTTCAATGACCGCAGTGTATTCACTTATGGAAAGATCGTCGCCCGTCGCGCCCAGGAGAGCAATACGATCGCCGTCATTCTTGAAACCGGGCTGTATCACTTTGCGCACGTCTTCGATCAAACCGACCATGCCGATGACTGGCGTCGGCAGAATGCCGCGTCCTTCCGTTTCGTTATAAAACGAGACGTTGCCGGAAATGACTGGCGTGTCGAACGCGTTGCAGGCTTCGGCCATTCCGTCGATCACTTCTGAAAACGACCACATTACTTCCGGCCGTTCAGGCGAAGCAAAGTTCAGGCAATTGGTAATCGCAATTGGCTGCGCGCCGACACAGACCACGTTGCGCGCGGCCTCAGCAACCATCAACTTCGCGCCTTCACGGGGATTGGCAGCGCAGTAACGGCCATTGCCATCCAGTGAGATCGCCAAAGCACGCCGCGTTTCTTTGATGCGCACCACGGCGGCGTCCGCGCCCGGCAGCACGGCCGTGTTGGTCCGCACCATGTGGTCGTATTGGCGATAGACCCATTCCTTCGACGCGAGGTTTGGCGACGATAACAACTTCAGTAAAGCTTCGTTTAGTTTCGAATTCCGAGTTTCGAGTTTCGAGTTTGTTTCCGCTCCGGATTGATGGGTTATAGACGTTTCGGCCGCCGTCGCGCTGGTCTCGCCCGACGAACTGGAAACCGGAAACTCGAAACCCGAAACTTCTTTCATCGGCCTTTGATAAATCGGCGCCTCATCGGTCAGCGCCTTCACCGGCACATCGCAAACCATCTCGCCGTTGTGCGTCACGCGCATGCGATTGTCGTCCCGCACCTGGCCAATCACGACCGCATCGAGGTCCCATTTGCGAAAGATGTCAGCCGCTTCGCGCTCGCGTCCTTTGTGCGCCACCAGCAGCATTCGTTCCTGCGATTCCGAAAGCAGCATCTCGTAGGCGGTCATTCCGGTTTCTCGCTGCGGAACTAGTGAAAGATCGATCTCGATTCCGGATTCTCCGCGGGCGGCCATTTCGCAAGTCGAGCAGGTCAGACCGGCGGCGCCCATATCCTGAATGCCGGCGACGGCGCCGCTGCGCATGGCTTCAAGGCAGGCTTCCAGCAGAAGCTTTTCCAGGAAAGGATCGCCGACTTGGACGGTCGGCCGCTTTTCCAGGGCCGCTTCATCGAATTCTGCGGACGCCATGGTCGCGCCATGAATGCCATCGCGCCCGGTCTTTGCTCCCACATATAAAACCGGATTGCCGACGCCCGTGGCTTTCCCAAAAAAGATTTGGTCGCGGCGAACCAGGCCCAGCGCAAACGCGTTGACCAACGGATTCAGCGCATATGCGTCGTCGAATGAAACTTCGCCGCCGATGGTTGGCACGCCAAAGGCATTCCCGTAATGCGCGATGCCCGCAACGACTCCGGCGAGCAACGATCGATTTCGTCTTCCGTTCTTAGCATTGTCGAGTGATCCAAATCTCAGGCTGTTCAGCGCGGCAATCGGGCGCGCGCCCATCGTAAAGATGTCGCGCAGGATGCCGCCGACGCCGGTCGCTGCGCCCTGAAACGGCTCAATAAAGCTCGGGTGGTTGTGCGACTCGATTTTGAAAGCGGCGCACCAGCCGTCGCCCACGTCAACTACGCCGGCATTCTCTCCAGGCGGCACAATCACGCGTTCGCCCGTGGTCGGCAGACGCTTGAGATGAATGCGAGATGACTTGTACGAACAGTGCTCAGACCACATCACTGAGAAGACGCCCAACTCGACCATGTTTGGTTCGCGGCCGAGCAATTCCTTGATGCGGTTGAATTCTTCGGGAGTGAGATTGTGTGCGGCGATGACTTCAGGAGTGATTGATTCCATAAACAGAAAGGCAGTAGCCAAAAAACAGAGGGTAGACGAAATGCGACGCCGCTTACTACCTACTGCTTATTGCCTACTTTATCGATTGCGGCGCGCAGTGCCGCCGGGTCGATACGACCGAAATGTTTAAATACGACCTTTCCATCTCTGTCGTAGAGGAAGGTCGCGGGCAACTGACCATCCCAGGTCATGTCGACTGCTTTGATGGCCGGTTCCGGATCATTGACGTTTAGCAAAACGACCGGCATCTCTGCCTTCATTTCTTTGAGAAACTTCGGCACGGCCGTCTTGATGTCCGAAATGTCATCGAGGCTGACCGCCACAAAATTCAGACCCTTCGAGCGATAATCGACGTCAATCTTGACGAGATCGGGAAACTCTTCGCGGCACGGATCGCACCAGGTCGCCCAAAAATTGATCAGCAGTGGCCGCGTATCTTTTGGGTCACGTTGAATGATCTGTTTCAAGCCGTCGAGATTGATCTCGCGGACGTCGTTTGTTGTTCGCCCCAGGTCAAAGCAAGGCTGAGCGATTGGCAAAGTCTCTGTGGCCTGGGCATCGCAGAAAATTGCCGGCGGAAGAGTGCCGTTACGCGTAGTCGTACAGACCGGCGTGGGGCGGCACTTAAGCGACTTCCAATCCAGATAAAGCGGAGGTGCTTGCCCAGCGGAGTTCGCAGCGCCTGCCTGTGTTTGCTGGGCAAGCGCTGCGACGCCAAACGGAATTTGGATGGCCAGGCTGATCAGAAGGATGGGTAAACGTAAACGCATTCTGATATGCGGCAAGCTCACCAGCTTGCGCGCGTGTCTCTTCAATCGAAACCGCAAGCTCTACACCTAACTACGAGACTCGTTTGATCGTGCAACCAAAGGCGGCGCCACCCGTTTTGGTGACCGGCTTGCCGGCGAGCATCTCATCCAGCGCGTCGCGCACATCATTGGAAGTGATTGCTTCGACCTTTTGCGAATTGTCGATGCGGCCGTGATATACGAGCTTCATGCTTGCATCCAGCACGTAGACTTCAGGAGTTCGAGTCGCGCCCCATTTATCCGCAATCTTGTTCCCATCATCCTTCAGAATCGAGAAGGTCAGATGTTTTTCCGCGGCGTGCGACTTCACTTCAGCGCTCGGCTCAGTGTTGTTTGAGTTGATCCCGATTACGTTGATGCCTTTGGCTTTGTAATCCTGGGCCAGTTTCTCCATGCGATCGTTGTAAGCGTTCGAGACCGGGCACTTGGTCGCAATGAAAATCACGACCGCGCCGTTCTTACCCAGCAGAGACTTCAGCGAATGATCGGCGCCGTCAGCGTCGGGCAGTTTGAAATCATCGATCACGGTCCCGATTGACGGAGGTGCGGGCAGATCGACCGTGGTTCGACCACTGCCGGCGATTGCCGCAAAAGCCACGACCAAAATCGCAGCCAGGAACAACGGTAGCGCAAAATGCTTCTTCATTCTTCAGTAACTCCTTTCAGAAATGGTGGCGTTGGCCCTCAAGGTTATCAGTGTGCAGTTAGACGTGGCAAGCTCAGCTTTCGAGTAGATTTTTATGTGAGGCAACGGGGCTGGAGAAGGTTTGGTGGCGCCCTGGCGTCGGAGTTTTGCACAACTCTGCGACCCTGTCTGGTACGAAGGTCAGAGATTCGCAGAAACAAATTTTTGAAGAACTCGTTTCGCACGCGCCGGATCAGTGCCAATCCCGCCGGTTATGCGCGCCCTTTTCTCGACGCGATAGCGATTAAGACAGTCAAGGTAATCGTAACCGCCGCCGACAGCAGACAATACTGACAGAAGTGTTGAATCACGAACGCCTGCAAGTAAAGAAGCCAAAGCGTCGCTAGAAACATAAAAACGACGAGGATCAGAAGCAGCGGGCGCAAAAATCCGTAACCGAAGGCCGCGAGGATAGCGAGACTGAAAAAGACAAAGTAGGCAAACGCTCCGACTGACGCGAGAGGAATGGGTCCGACATGAGCATATTTGCTGCTGAGGACTTCCGAACAGCCTGAGATTATCGTGCAGCGCAAACTCTCGCCGGTGATGTCCTGGATCGTTAAATAGATCGCATCGCCCAGACCGATTAAGGAAACGATCGCCGCAATCAGATAAAGCCAAACTATTTTCTTCGAAGAATCGCCGGCAACTGGCATAGATGAATTTGGGTTTTAATAGTGTTCGGTTTAAAGAAGTGAACTGTCTACAATAGGACGATGGAGTCGTCCTTCGGTCGACGGATCGGTTCGATGCGCTCAACCAGTTCAGGCTCAGTAGTAAATTCTACCGACGGCACGCGAGCGGGGCAAAAATCGCAGTAATACCCGGCGCTCTCTCGACGATCTTCACATTCGTTACACTCGAGCGCCTGGCCGACATCCATCAGAGCTTCCAGCAGAGGAATCAGCTTGCGCCCGCGTTCTGTCAGTTCGTATTCGACCCGCCGCGGCAGTCCTCCGTAATTGTTGCGCAGTATAAACTCGTCCTGCTCCATCTCGCGCAGGCGACCCATCAGCGTGCGGCTGCTTATGGGATGAAGATCTTCAAGCAGTTCCGTAGTTCGCTTGGGACCGGCAAAAAGATCGCGGACCACGAGCATAGTCCATTTGTCTCCAATCAGTTGGAGCGCGCCGGCTATTGGGCAACCATCGATCTTACGTCGTCGCACAACTTCACCCTGGCCCAGGAAGTTCGAAAACTGCAGCACAAAAATACGCGTACTTCCGGATTTCTTCCAGCGTTCTTTTTTGATTGGATAGTGAGACGCGTTGGTGAGCCAAAAAAATAGCAACCCGAAGGGTGGGACTTCGGGTTGCTGCCTGGTTTCAGCTAGCAGGAACTTCTGCTGGTATAGGCGCTGCTGGCTGCGACCTTGTCGGCGTGGGGATTTTGATTTTCTGAGGGGCCTTAGTAGGTCTGCGCAAGTAATTTAAGGCGCCCCCTTTATTTCTACCCGCTTGTTGCCCGCCTTGTTCGAAAGCCCCTACGCAGGTTTTCTAGTGCGAGTATCGTGCCGCAAGCGCATATAAATGTCCTTGGTCTCACAAGAGATTGCTGGTCAACCACTTAGAAGCATTCAGGTCCGATTAGTCACCACTATCTCGAAGGGTCGAGCTGGCTTTTTAATATCATAAGTGATAGTAGAGGTATCACTTGCGATATGTTTTCGGTGATTTCGGTGCGAGAGTAATTAGCCAATATAAATAATCTAGCGGATGCAGATGTTTGGTCTATGAATCCACGGCTTGTTGCGATAAACGGTTCGAAAAAGGGCACTACCTTCCCATTGACCGACGCTGAGTCGACGATTGGAAGAGAGTCTGTCAGCAATATTTCGTTGCGGCATCCCTCCATATCCCGGCGTCACTGTGTAATTCGGAAAATCGGGTCAGAGTTCAAAATTGCGGACCTTGACAGCTACAACGGGACCTTTGTAAATGGAATTCCCATCAAGGAGCAAACTCTCGCGCACGCCGATCAGATTCGGGTGGGAAACATAGCGCTCTTGTTTTTGCTGGAAGAAAGCGAAGAGACTCCGCCCACTCAATTAGTTCGCCTGTACGACTCAGATCCGGTTGCGCGAACCTCGAAGGAAATAGACTCGGAAGCGCTACTCCATCAAACTGAGCGCGCTCTTGTCCAATTCCCAGCCGGCGAACGTGCTGCCCGAGATCTCGCCGCGTTGCTGAAAATCGCCACGCGTATTAATCGACTTCGCCGGACGCATGAATTGGTGCGAGAGATTCTCGACTCGATTTTTGAGATTGTGCCGGTAGATCGTGGGGCCATCCTTCTTACCCAGGGTGACAAAGAATTCACATCCGTTTACGGCAAACACCGTCTGGGCGAAGGCATTGCCGTTCAGGTGAGTCGCACCGTGGTTGAGAGAGTGATCCAGGGAGGACGGGCGATCCTTGCGAACGATATTAAGACCAGCGACACCCTAAGCAGTTCCGAAAGTCTGGTGGCCGCCCAGATTAGCTCTCTGATGTGTGTTCCATTGATCGTCTTCGAGAAGGTCCTCGGGGCGATCTATCTCGACACGACTGATCCAATCGTGCGATTCGATGAAGATCATCTGCAAACGCTGGCAGGCATTGCCGGAATGGCCGCTGTTTCTTTAGAGAACGCTCGGCAGATGGAATGGCTGGAGGGCGAGAACAGCCGCCTCCGATCGAGCCTGGCGATTGAGCACAGCATGATTGGCGAAAGCGCTCCGATGCAGGAGGTCTATAGCTTTATCCAACGGGTCGCTCCGGCCAGGTCGGCGGTTTTGATCTGTGGCGAGAGTGGCACCGGCAAGGAATTGGCGGCGCACGCGATTCACGTAAACAGTCCACGCGCGGCACAGCCGTTTGTCCCGATCAATTGTGCAGCGCTGACTGAAACTTTGCTGGAGAGTGAGCTGTTTGGCCATGAGAAAGGCGCCTTTACCGGCGCCATCAGCAAGAAAGACGGGAAGCTTGCGGTGGCGAACGGCGGGACAGTTTTTCTTGATGAAATTGGAGAGATGCCTGTATCGATGCAGTCTCGATTGTTGAGGTTTCTCCAGGATCACAAGATTGAACGGCTCGGCAGCACCCGTTCAATAAAATTGGATGTGCGGGTTGTGGCCGCCACGAATCGAAACCTGGAAGAAGCGATCAAGATCGGCACGTTTCGCCCCGACCTTTATCATCGTTTGGACGTCGTGAAGTTCACGATGCCCACGCTGCGCGATCGTCGCGAGGATATTCCTTTGCTTGCCAGTTACTTCGCCGAAAAATATGCCAGGGAGTGCAAGCGGCCAATCATTGGAATCTCGCCTGAGGCGCGGGCCGCGCTGCAAAACTATGATTGGCCCGGCAACGTACGCGAGCTGGAGAACGCGATCGAGCGCGGCGCAGTCCTGGGCTCGTCCGAAACTATTGGGTTGGATGATTTGCCGCGACGCCTGCTCGACGCAGCGGACGCCGCGGACGACCTGGGCCAGACGAGCGCACGGTATTATGACGCCATCAAGGACGCGAAGCGCCAGTTGATCATGAACGCGTTGGAGAAATCGGACGGTAATTACACTGAAGCTGCGAAAGCGCTGGGAATTCATCCCAACAATCTTCACCGAATAGTACGCACGCTGGATCTGAAAGCAGCTGTAGCTAAATAGAGACTATCTATTCTAGCTTTCATTCACACCGGGCTTAGCCCTGTGACCTGGCGCACGAGAAACGGCAGAACCCTTCAATGGTAATGACATACTTGAGTCAACGCTCGGGCTCCGTCGACTTTGATGCGACGGCCGCAATGGCTCTGCCACTCTGATGCGCGGCAAGTCTGCGACTTGCCGGCTGCGAATCCTTCTTCTTTCAACGGGTCTTCGACCAGGCACGGTCACAAACCGGTTAGATTAGATGGGCCCCGGCATCGGCAAGTCCGAGACTTGCCCGCGCATCAGTGTGGCAGAGCCGTTGCGCGGTGAGTCTCACGCGCGAAGGTTGATGTTATAGGTTTTGATCTTCGAGTTGAGAGTGGTTGGATTCATGCCCAACAGACGCGCGGCGCGCGATTGATGACCGCCGGTTTGATCGAGCGCCCGCCGGATCAGATCGATTTCAAAACGTCGCACCTCGTCGTAGAAATTTATTCCCCGCCCGACGTCGATCCCAGATGATGCCCCCTGGCCCTCGCGCACAACAGCGCGGGTGGTCTGCGGATCAGCGATTTCCGGCCGCAGGCATTCGCGGGTTATTTCATCACGGGGCGCAATCACGACCGCCCGCTCGATGGCGTTCTCCAACTCGCGCACGTTGCCCGGCCAGGAATAATTTTCCAGCAAAGACAGGACATCGGGAGCGATATGCTCGGAAACCTGCCGTCCGTTCTCTTCGTTGTATTTGCGGATGAAGTGTTGGGCCAGAGGCAGCACATCCTGACGCCGATCTCTGAGCGGCGGCAATTCGATGGGCACGACCGAAAGACGGTAATACAGATCTTCGCGGAACATACCCTGCCGCACGGCCTCTTTCAGATCGATGTTGGTTGCCGCGATGATGCGCACGTCTACCCGGCGCGGACTCGTGTCACCGAGTGGAGTGAATTCGCGTTCCTGAATTACGCGCAACAGACGTACCTGAGTCTCAGGAGGAATGTCTCCGATCTCATCGAGGAAGATCGAACCCCCGTCGGCAACTTCGAACAAACCCTTTTTCGCCGCGACCGCGCCGGTAAAAGCCCCGCGCGTGTGACCAAACAACTCAGACTCAAGCAACTCAGTTGGAATGTTCGAACTGTTGACGGTTACGAACGGCTTGGTAGCGCGCGGGCTGGCTTCGTGAATCGCTTTGGCTATGAGTTCTTTGCCGGTGCCACTCTCGCCGGTGACCAGGATGGTCGAGCGCGCCGCCGCCACTTGTTCGACGACGCGAAAGATCTCCTGCATTACGTCGGACTTGCCGATGATCGCACCGCGATCGACGTCACGGCTCATCGCTTGTCTGAGCGATCGTCGTTCTTCTTCTTTCCGCCGGCGCTTGACCCCGGCGGCGACCTGCGCGGTGATGTGCTCGTTCTGAAAAGGTTTGCGAATACAGCCAAACGCGCCTTTTTCCCAGGCCGCGATAGCTGTGTCAAAGGTGGCATACGCCGTGATCATTATCACCACAGCTTCGGGATCGAGTTTGAGAAACTCCTCGAGCGCGCGCAATCCGCCGATACCGGGCATGGACACATCGAGAAGCACCGAGTCATAGGGCCGTTTGGTGTAAGCATCCAGACCCTCTTCACCGGTTTTTGCGAGATCGACCCGATAACCCTCTGACGAGAGCAAGGTCTCGAGCACGTCCCGCATTATCTCTTCATCGTCAACGACGAGGACTGATCCTTTTTTAGCCATGAGCGAACGTAGACATCCCCAACCACATAAACTTAACGAAAACTAGCGCACGCGAAACTCGGATTATCTCTGAAAAGAATCACAAAAAGCCAATGATGAACGGGCCATGTTGCAGGTTTAGAGGGCGGCCGCCAGGCGTGCGCGCGGATCGCGGGTGGGCAGCGTGATGCGAAATGTGGTGCCTGTTCCAGGCGTGCTGGAGACGGTGATATGGCCTGAATGTTCCTGCACGATGCCGTAGGTTACGGCCAATCCCAAACCGGTGCCGCGGCCCACGCCTTTGGTAGTGAAGAAGGGGTCATAAATCTTAGCGACATCCTCGGGGGCAATCCCCACGCCATTGTCGGCTACTTCAACAGTAAGCAAACCATCTTCGCCATTGCGGGTTGCCAGCGTAATGCGGCCATCGCCATTGGCAATCGAATCACGAGCATTGAGAATCAGGTTTGTGAAAACCTGCTGCAACTTAACCGCATTGGCATGGACCTGCGGCAATTCATCGCCATAATCACGGACGATGTTGATCTGACTACGGCGTAACTGAGGCTCAAGCAATTGCAGCGTATCGTCCAGCACGCGATGGACATCAACGGGGCTGAATTCAGCAGCGCCGCCAGTGCGTGAAAAATTCAAGAGATTGTTGACGATGTCTGTCGCGCGATCGGCCTGGCGTCTGACCTTCTCCAAAAGTGCGTGTTTTGGATCGTTCTCCGGAAGCATGTTCAGGAGCATCTGCGTGTACGATGAAACGCCGGTCAGCGGCGTGTTGACTTCGTGCGCTACGCCGGCAGCCAATAAACCGATCGAAGAGAGTTTCTCGCGCTGTTGCAATTGCTCTTCAAGATGAAGGCGTTCAGTCACGTCTTCGAAAACGACAAGCGCACCGGTCTGTTCCGCCGAGTCGGCCCAGAGTGGGGCCAGCGCCACGTTTAATGTCAGCGAGCGGCCGGCGCGAGTGGCCGTGTGCAGCTTATAAATCTGGCGCGTCTGACGCATCTTCCAGCCGTCCGGGCCCAGGACCTGACGCAGAACGTCAGCGAAGTCTTCTGCGAATAGCTGCTCGACTCGCTTGTCGATTGCATCTTCGCGGGCGATCTCGAAGATTTCTTCCAGGGCTGAATTGAGCCGCGTGATCCGGCCGTCCAAATCAACGGCCATCAAACCGACGTTGATCGATTCGACAATCGACTCATTGAATTCTTTCAAGATTTCGAGTTCGGTCGCACGCTCTGTCTGTTCCTGATAGAGCAGACTATTTTCGATGGCCACGGCGATGTAACCGGAGACTGTGCGCAGGATCTCGACGTCTTCAGATGACAGCAAGGCGCCATCGGCGGAGCGGCCCAGTCCAATCACTGCGACCATCCGGCCCCGCACGACACAGGGCACGTAGTAATGCAGTACGCGCCGCACAAATCCCTCGCCCTCAGGCGGGGTCTCGAGATCGTCGGCTCGCACTACACCCGTCTCGGCGGAGCGGGTGCGAATCATTTCCCGAAAATCGGTAGGCACGCTCATCGGGGCTGACAGACCTGCGGTGCGCGCGACGCGATATCCACTGCCGGCGTACTGATCTTCGATAAAGATGGCCAGACGCTCGACGTTCATGACCTCGCGAAGTCGCTTAATCAGAGAATCCAGCAGCGGATCGAGCGCGGTGGTGGCTGAGATGGTGCGACCAAAATCGAGCAGGCTGTGCCGCAGGTCATAACGCCGGCCGTAAAAGATCCGATCGACGCGTTCCTGCATAAAGTTCTTGACCGGCGCGGCAATCATCACGATGACCGCCATAAGAGTTATCGAGAGAATTAGTCGCAGGGTGATTTCACCGCTCGAAGCCACGCCGCCCGAGGCATAGCCGCCAACAAAGTAGACGATTGAGCCGATGGCCACCGTGATGGCGAGTGTGGTGAAGGCATAAACCGCAGCCCGGCGCACAACCAACTCGACATCCATCAAACGATATCGAACGACTGAGTAACCGAGCGAGAGCGGGATGAGAATCAAGGGCAGTAGCGCGACATCGCTCAATGGGCCGGCCGTCTCTCCCAGGATGAAACCGGCTGCGTATAAAAGACTGAACGGCGCAATGGCCAGCACCGATCCCCAGACCACCCACTTCAGTTGCTGACGGACGACGGTGTTCTTGCTGATGATGAAACGCCGGGCCAACAGCACCGCGCTCGCTATCAACGCAACCGTAAAGTGAATGAACGCGGCCTTATAGAACCGGGCCAGAAAGTTCGGCGAATAATCAAGCAACTGATGCGGAAGTATTTTGACTAATTCATCGTGCAGGAAAACGACCGCAGTGAATCCCAGCAGCACAAATGCCGGCACATACAGGAACACAGTACGCCAGCGCCGTTCTTCGAAGAGGTGATAGCGCACGGGATAAATCGTGCTGAAGTGCAGGAACAATGGTGCGAACACAATGAACCCGGCATTGCGGAGAAAACCAATTGCCAGGTCGAGATCACGGTAGGTGCCGATCGGCGTGTAAAAGTGAAATACAAAAGCGGCCAGGCACAAGCCGGCAAAATGCAGCACAAAGGGAGCGCGCCCGCCTTGCCGAAAAATCACAAACAAGCCGATAAACAGATAAACGATGCCGATGAAATTGATGTACAGATCGCGGGCGGTCAGGCTGTTAACAGCGCCCAGGTTATCGAGGTCGGCGTAATAGTAACGAGTTTCAGGAGGGTACGATGGCCGCTCGATCAGGTAATGAATCTCGTGCCCGACGCCCGCCTGGTCCAGATATATTTGCACGTGCTGGGAAGCGACCACCGGGTCGCATCTAACGCCGCGGTTCACTTCTTCGCACTTCTGGCCCGTCATGCTGATCGCCAGCAAGCGGTCACCGGGGTTCATGCGCGCCCTGGCGGCTGCAGAGCCCGGCTCGATCGACTTGGCAACAATGCCCTGAGCACTGTCGACCCAGGTGACCCCGTCCCAGGCAGGCCCCTTGTAACGATGACTAAGTCTCTGAGAAAAATTCAAAGCCCCAGCGGCAATCAGCAGCACCGCCGTTACCAGCAGCAGCCACGTTTTTCCGGTTAGGACTGAACCCTTCGTCATACAAACACACCAGATCGTTTTAGGTTTAGGCAACCAATGTTCCAACGACCTGACGAAAGCTTTTTAAGGTCGAAGAACAATGTTGCTGGACTTGCCGGCATTTTCCTGACTTATAAGGCGACGGGTTCGGGTTTCGAGCTGTCCATCTTTTCGTTCTCCTCCGAGAATTTGGAGAAGTATGGACTCGGCCGAAAGCAGCGACGACGAGAGGCTGGTAGGACCGCGCCGCCTTCTTATCAAAAACGAACCAGGATTCCACCGCGAACCGAACGGGCGTAAGTCCCGGTTTCCAGCAGCGTCTCACCGTTACTGGTTCGCGTCTGAAAGTCGAAAAGATTACGCGCATCGATGATGGCCTGGGCGCGAACCGGCAGGCCAAACGTCGGCAGATCCTGGGTTATCTCAACACTAAGCGAAGGGTCGTAAACGGCGAGTCGCCCCGCAAACGGATCGATCGCGAACACCGTCGCCTGTGGTGAAAAGCGAAATACAGTCTGGACATGAGTGCCGGTGGACCAGTCACCCGCGATCTGCAGCGCTGCCGTTTGGAAAAATCCATTGCTGAACAAATCCCCGGGGTTGGTAATGCCCTGCGGTGAAAGTTTTTGTCCGCGACCGAACGAGTAACCTGCTGACGCGCTCCAAACTTGATTCAGCCGGCGCGAATAGACGACGCGCATACCGCGCGCCGATCCGTTTTGGTTCGCAACTTCGGCCATTGCCATTGATGGAGCGCCCGAAAAAGCCGATAGCGGCATCGCCATCAGACCTACGCCCCGGCCACTGGTCATATCCATGAAAGCGGCGGCTTCGACGTTCGAACGATTATCGAGGACACGCTGCACCCCAAATTCCAGTCGCCGGCTTTGGCCCATCACGGCTCGTCCTCCGACGAAAGCCACGGGTTGCGTCGCTGCTTGTCTGAAAAGTACCGGACCTTCTTCGAAGTTCACCGTGCTTTGAACTGTTGATTCGTCGCCACCCGGTGCGTACGAGGCCCTTACTCGAGTTTTGGCATTAGCGTCGAACTGAACTCCGAACCGCGGTGTAAAGGCCGAATCGCCTCCGGCGCCGGTAAAGCGCGAGTAATCGACTCCCATCACCACCACCACGCCATCGCGCACGATCCATTCGTCAACGGCGCGGACTGAGACCTGGCCCAGACGATTTCGCTCAGCCGACTTTCCGCCGGTCACGCTGAACAGGCGAGCTCCGCCGCCTGACAGGCTGATCCGATGTCGATCGTCCAGGCGCAAACGCGCAGTCGTTTCGAAACGCTGCGGCGCATCAACTCCAATTCCACCCTGACCGGCGAAAATAAGATCGATCGACTCAGATGCGGGCAGCGCGAACGCAAAGTTCACGCCTTCATACGCGGAAGAAAACGGACTCGACGAAGTTGCGAAATAGGTTTCGGCGACTCCCTGCACGCGAACGCGACCACGGGCATCCGTAGCCGTTTGGGTAACTTCAGTATTCGGATCGTTAGCCTGCTCAACCGCAGCGATGGTCGAGTCTTCGCCTTCGTTTGCCTGGAAGATTGAGCGTTGACTCTGCGCCGAGCGCAGCGTCCACTTAACATTGTCTCGGTCGCTGCGTTGATTGACGAGGGTCTTCGGCGAGTTTACCGGCTCCAGATTGAAGCGGTATGCGATTTCCGCGGAAGGGTTGACTTGAACTGATTCAAAAAGGACTTCACTGAAGCCCTGGGCGATTGCTCGAAGAGAATAGCGGCCCGCAGGAATTTTTGCGCTGAAGGAACCATCTGCCGCCGAATAGGTTTGCTTAATCGCCTGTTTTGCGCCTTCGCGAATTAATTGAATGAGCGCACCGCCCAATGGGGCCCCTTTGTTATCGCGGACCGTGCCCGTTATGGTGGCCAGACCGCGGGCGCCTCTAGCCATCGTCGGTGTGACATTCAATGCCCAGGCGAAGGCAAAAACCATCACGAAAGTGCAAAGTTTAAAGAGTCTTCTCATCGTGGCCGGACCTCCGTCTCGAACCCTTGCCGAGTCTTGCAGGCCTGTAGTGAGGCAAACCCGATTTTCTAACGTCCGTTCGATTCCCAATTTGCTTCGTTAAGATGCCCGGACGGTGCATTTGGAGTTCGTTATCCACCAAATAGACCGCTGGGGCGAAGGGAGACAGTCACCCGTCTGGATGCGGCAATTTTCAGCTACCGGCCTGAGGTATGTCAAGCTTAAGTGGCTGTTTAGGGCAAATTTTGCTGGGACTTTTTCACGTGTTACGATGGAGCATTGAGAGCCGAGCCAGCCCCGTTTTGTAAGCAAATGATAGATCAGGTGCAAACGACCCGTCTTCCAAGCGGTCTGACAATCTTGACGGAACATATGCCGGGCCTGCGCTCGGTCAGCCTGGGAATCTGGGTGCGGCGTGGTTCGCGCCACGAATCGCCCGACTTAAACGGCATCTGTCATTTTATCGAACACGCTTTGTTCAAAGGCACGCGCCGGCGTTCTGCACATGAAATCGCGACCGAATCAGACCGTTTGGGCGGCCACCTCGACGCTTACACCACGCACGAGATGACTGGCTTTGGTCTGAAAGTGGTGGACACCGAAATGGCGCGCGCGTTCGATCTGCTGGCCGATCTTCTAACCAATCCGCGCTTTGACGAAGACGATTTGGCCAAAGAACAGAAGGTGATCATCGAAGAAATGAAGATGATCGAAGATACGCCGGACGAGTTGCTCACCGAGTTATTTCACGCAAAGTACTTCCCGGATCATTCATTGGGCCGGCCCATCGAAGGAACTGAACAGACCGTGTCTTCGTTCGATCGCGCCACTACCCTGAAATATCACGCCGAAAACTTTGCGCCGCGTAACCTGGTAATCGGGGCCGCCGGCAACGTACAGCACAGTCAAATCGTCGATCTGGTTGCCGAGGCGTTTACCGGCTCGGACCACAGCCAGCCGTCTGAATTCGACTCGGCTTCGCCCGAGGTCGCCGCTCCGATCCTGATTGAGCGGAAGAATGAGCTGGAGCAAGCGCACCTCATCGTCGCCGCGCCGTGGCCGTCTGCCAAAAGCAGCGATCGCTACGCTGCGAGCATGCTTGGAACAATCATAGGTGGCGGCACTTCCAGCCGTCTCTGGCAATCAATTCGCGAAGAGCGTGGCCTGGCTTATTCGATCGGCGCAGGCGGAAACACTTACACCGACGTGGGAATGTTTACCATCTACGCCGGCACGTCACCGGCCCAATTGGATCAGGTGCTCGATTTATCGCTCAACGAGATTCGCCGGATCGTCCGCGAGCCGGTTTCGGAAGATGAGTTACAGTTTGCAAAAGAGCAGGCGACTTCATCCGTGCTCTTAAGTTTGGAGTCTTCCAGCTCGCGCGTGGGCGCGTTGGCCCGACAGGAAATTATTCACGGCCGGCGTATTTCGCCTGAAGAAATTATTCGATTCGTCGAAGCCGTGACCCGCGAAGACGTCCAGCGCTTGGCGCAATCCTGTTTTACTACGCCGACGTTGGCGCTGGGCGCTCTGGGAAATTTTAACGGCTTCAAAGTTGATCGCGCACGTTTGGAAATCTGATGTAGTATCAGAAGTCCGCGCGTAAGCAAGGGCAAGTTTCGAAGGGGCCCTCCCTGACGGTCGGGCTTCTGACACATTCTCCGTAATGAAAATTTCAGTACTCGGGAGCGGCTCAACGGGCAATGCCGTCTTGTTAGTCGCAAACGGCACTCGTGTTTTGGTGGACGCCGGATTGAGTGCGCGCGAACTGGCGCGCCGCATGGCCTTGCTCGGTGAAGATCCAAATTCGCTCGATGGGATTCTAATTACCCACGAACATGGCGATCACTGTAACGGATTGCGCGTCTTCATGAAAGATCTCGACTGCCCGGTTTTCATTTCCGCGCGAACGCGAGATGCCTATGTTTGTGAACGCCGCAATGTCGCGAATGACGAGCCGCGTCGTCGTGCCGGCGCGTTGAAGGATCGCGTGATCGAGATCGATTCAGGCTGCGATTTTCAAATTGGAAAAATTGAATTCCACCCTTTCACCGTGCCGCACGATGCGGTCGACAACTTTGGTTTTACTGCGACACACAACGGCGTGAAGGTGGCTACGTTGTTGGATTTCGGACATATTACTACCTTAATTACGGAACGACTTCGCGGTTGTGCAGCGATCGTGATCGAATCGAATCACAGCCGCGACATGCTCAAGACCGTCGAGAATTATCCGTGGGAATTGAAGCAAAGGATTCTTTCACGGCTGGGCCATCTGTCGAACGAGGATGTGGCTGAGTGGCTGGTTGACGGATTTGACGGTCAGGCGCGCCATCTGATTCTGGCCCATCTGTCCCAACGCGCGAACAATCCGTATCTCGCGAAGATCACGGCCGAAACAGCGCTACACGAGCGCGCGCCGTTGTTCCCTGCTGAGACAGAGGTAACGCTTTCTTTCCCGAAGGAACCCACGGCGTGGATTGAAGTTTGAGCGGCTATGCCGCAGCGCCAGTGCGGAAAGGCTCTGCCTTTCCGGTGAATGACTATGAAGAATGCGGAGAGGCTACGCCTCAAACACGGGAGGCTTAGCCTCCAGAATTTCAACGCGAGACTTGTCGGTAAGGCTGAGCCTTACCGCCCTGTGCGGCGGCAGAGCCGCATCAGACGTCTCATAATTCTAACTATCCTGGTTTCAACTCTTGGGCTCGCCTGTGGTGGCGGCGCCAAACGCAATGGTATTCCGCCGGCAGCGCAAACCGTGCTTGATTCTGCTATTCAGGATATCGACGCGGGGAACTACGACAAGCTCTACATGGAAGCAGCCGAAGAGTGGCGCAACCAGGTGTCAATGGAAGATTCCAGAGCGAAGATGCAGCAACAACGCGACGCGATCGGAAAAGTCCGGACGCGCACCTTGCAAACTGCTCGTGAAGAACAGACGTCCACGGCGCCGGTTGCCGGTCATTCGCTGACTGCTTTTTATGAAGCTACCTTCGAGCGTGGATCGGGCATGGAGGCTTTCGTGCTGGTCGAACACGGCGGCCGCTGGTACCTGGCAAAGTATTACGTGACTTCTAGCGGAGTGAAATGAAAATGGAGTTTCGAGTTTCTTGTTTCGAGCTTCTAGTTAGATTCGCGTCACGACCTCGAAACCAGAAACTCGAAACCAGAAACTAAAACGGATGATTGATCGCTACACCTTGCCCGAAATGGGCGCGCTCTGGTCTGAAGAGACCAAATTCCAAAAGTGGTTAGACGTTGAAATTGCGGTCTGCGAAGTCCATGCAGAAATGGGCACGATTCCGCGTGACGCTCTGGAGCAAATCAAGACTCGGGCGAAATTCTCCGTCGCCCGCATCAACGAGATCGAGAAGACTACCGATCACGACGTCATTGCCTTCACGACCAACCTGGCCGAATCGATCGGCGAACCGGCACGCTTTGTTCATTACGGTCTGACTTCATCGGATGTTGTCGACACGGCAAATGCGTTATTGCTGCGCGACGCGTGCGACCTAATCCTGAAGAAAATCGATGCGCTGCTCGAAGTGCTCAAACGCCGCGCGTTTGAATTCAAGAGCACTCCGCAGGTCGGACGCACGCATGGAATCCATGCTGAACCGACATCGTTCGGACTTACCTTTGCTCTCTGGTATGACGAAATGCGGCGCAATCTCGAACGTCTTCGCAAAGCGCGCGAGACAGTCGCGGTCGGCAAGATCAGTGGCGCGGTCGGGGCTTTCGCCCATCTTGATCCGCAAGTTGAAGAAAAGGTTTGCGCGCGCCTCGGTTTAAAGGCCGCTCCGATCTCAACTCAAATCATTCAACGGGATAACTACGCCGAATATCTTTGCACGCTGGCAATCATCGCATCTTCGCTCGACAAGTTTGCGCTGCAGATTCGACATTGGCAGCGCACAGAGGTGCGCGAAGCGCAGGAGAAATTCAAACAAGGCCAGAAGGGTTCGAGCGCGATGCCCCACAAGCGAAATCCAATTCTGTCGGAACGCATCTGCGGCATGGCCCGCGTCGTGCGCGCCAACAGCATCGTTGGATTAGAGAATGTCGCGCTCTGGCATGAACGTGACATCTCGCATTCTTCGGCCGAGCGCGTCGTGCTTCCTGATTCCAGCATCGCGACTGATTACATGCTGCAGAAGATGGCGTCGTTGGTTGACGGGCTGGTGGTCTATCCGGAACGCATGCTCGAGAATCTGAACGCAACGCGCGGGGCAATTTTTAGCGGGCAGTTGCTGCTGGCATTGACGCAGGCCGGGGTTTCGCGCGAGCAGGCCTATGAATGGACGCAACGCAATGCGTTGAAGGCCTGGGATGAAGGTCAGGAGCTTAAGCCCCTGGTTCTGGCCGACAAAGAAATACGCGCGCATCTGTCTGAAGATCAGATAGCGCGCGCGTTTTCTCTGGATACTTACTTGCGCAACGTCGAGAAAGTGTTTGCGCGGGTATTTGTCTGAGCAAAGCTCAAACGAACTACTGGTTCGCCCACTTTCTGGCCATGGCGCCGATTACCGGCAACTCAAATTCGACGCCGTTGTACGCTTTAACGGCCGAGTAGACCAGCGCGCCGATATAGCACAAAACCACCACCATATAGAGCAGCCACAGGAGCCCGGCCAAAGCGCCCAGTCCCGCCATTGCCAACACGATGCCCAGAATGGCGAGAATAATCACGAGGCATATGAAGACAACGAGGGCGGCCGCGTGCAAGAGCAGCGACTGAATTGCGTGGAACTTAACGAAGCGGTTTTCTTTCTCCATGAGCAGACTGATTAACGCGATGATCCAGATGATGTAGCCCAGTAAGGCTGCGAGGTTTCCGTCGAGCCCACCTAAAGCCGCTTTGCCAGCAGTATTGTCCATGATGCGTTTATCCTACCTTTCAAATAAAGAACGACTATGTCACGTTTCAGACGAAGAACGAGCGTTTTTTTGCATCAGCCGCCAAGAGCGCGAAAAAACTGCAAACTTATTTATTGACGATGCTCCAGGCGATGTTGCCGATAATTGGCAGCTTGTAGTACTGACCCTGATAAGACTTCACAGCAGCCAGGATCAAAAATATCAGCAAAACCAGAGCTACAAAGACTCTCACCAAAAGCAGCCCCCAAAAGGCCATGAACCCGATCGTATCTCCCACCGCGAGATCAACGAACACTGACAAGAATTTGAAGGCGATGCCGACGACGATCCAGACCCCACCGAAAAGCAGTCCCTGCACTGCGTGAAAGCGAACCAGACGGCTGGTCTTTTCGATGATGACGAAGACCAGGCTGAGAATGATTCCCAACCCGCAACAAATCATTGTCAGGTAACAAAGCATCGATGCCAGATTTGCATCAATGCCCATGCTTGTCTTTCCAATCGGAGCATCTGTTGAAGTCGCTGGCGGTGGTTCAAATGGAGTTGACACTCGGTTACTTCCTTCCAAAATCTGTTAAGCAAGTCAATGTAAGGCGGAAATACTATGATATTGGCTACTGCTTACGCAACGTTTTATCGTAATATCTTCCGTTCTTCAGTGTCAGAGCCGTGTACGGCAGCGGCCGGATTGGCGAAGCAGTCCTGGATGATCCCGTCGCTAACGCTCCGGGTACTGACCCGGGACCAACAAGTTCATGAAAGCAAAAGTCTACGTTACCTTAAAACCGAGCGTGCTCGATCCGCAGGGCAAAGCCATCAAACATTCAGTGGAGCTTTTGGGATTCCACGGTGTCAGCGATATTCGTCAGGGAAAATACTTTGAAATTTCTTTGGACAATTCGGTCAGCGAGGCAAACGCGCGCGAGGAAGCGACCCGTCTGGCGCATGATGTTTTGTCAAATCCCATAATTGAAGATTTTCGCGTGGAGATTGAAAAGTGAAATTTGGAGTTGTCGTTTTTCCCGGTTCGAATTGCGATCACGATGCCTATCACGTGATCTCGAAACACGTGGGCCAGCCGGTCGATTTTATCTGGCACCGCGACACTGATCTTTCCACCTACGACGCGGTAATAATTCCCGGCGGATTTTCTTATGGCGATTACTTGCGCGCGGGAGCTCTGGCGCGGTTCTCGCCCGTAATGAATTCGATCAAGGAATTCGCCGCCAAAGGAAATCTGGTGCTGGGCATTTGCAATGGCTTTCAGATTCTTTGCGAGGCCGGTCTGTTGCCGGGCGCCTTGATTCGGAATCGCGATCTTCATTTCATCTGCGACTATGTGAACGTGCGGGTTGAGAACACGGATACGCCGTTTACGCAGGAACTAAAAACCGGCAGCGTGATGCGCATGCCGATAGCGCATGCTGAAGGCAACTATGTCTGTGATGACGCGACCTTCGAAGACTTGCAGCGCCATCAGCAAATCATTTTTCGTTACTGCGACGCGAGTGGAAATATAAACGACGCCGCGAATCCGAATGGCGCTCGCGACAATATCGCAGGCATTTGTAATCGCGCCCGCAATGTGTTGGGATTGATGCCGCATCCTGAGCGGGCCTGTGAAGATTTGCTGGGCTCGAGCGACGGTCGCGAAGTCTTCCGATCCCTGGCGGGTGCTCTCGCCGCGGCAGCTTAAACTTAACCATGACGTTTTGGAGCCCTGCACAAAAAAAGCGTACAACAGGCTGCCAGCCTGTTGTCGAGTCCGCGAAAGAGCTTCAGAATCAAGCGATAACATCAGCAGGCTGGCAGCCTGCTGTACACTTTTGTGCATAGCTCTGTTTGGTCTTCCCAATTAGAAAGGACACACAAATGAAAATTCATCCAGGCTGGATGGCGACTGCGTTGCTTATCTTCGTGGTATTGGGGTGCAACCTCTCTAAGAATTCAAACAACTCGAATAACTCAAACAAGAATTCGAATGCCAACAAAGCCACGCCCCAGCCGACCCGTCGCGCAAATGCGGACGTCTATGTGGACCGGATCTACATGGCCAAAGATGACGACGGGAAGCCGGGCGAGGAAACCTCGTCGTTTCTCGCCGGCGATCGCACGGTTCACTGCGTGATTGAGCTGAACAAGGCGAAGAAGGGCACCCAGGTGCGCTTCATCTGGAAAGCGGTGGACGTGCAAGGCTCGAGGAATGAAGAGATCAAAACCATCGATTACACGACCAATTCGTTCGAGAACAAGGTCCGCGGCCATTTGACGCTGCCGAAGGATTGGCCGACCGGAAAATATCGAGTCGAAGTCTATATTAACGACGACCTCGATAAGACGATCGATTACACGATCGAGTAGCTGCGCTGTTTGCCTGGACTCGGGAGCCTGCGGCGCGCGGCGCCGGAGGACTCCCGAGCTAACTTTTCTTTATCAACTCTTATGAAACGATTTCTGCCATTTGCGCTTATTGTGGTGGTTCTGGTTGTGGCCGTGGCCGTTGGATATGTGCTGTTGCGTTCATCGCAGCAATCACGAAACTCGAATACGCCTACGCCCGATCCCGCGCTCGAAGTTCAGGGAGCGGACCCTCCGCACGTGCGTGGGAACGCGAGTGCTCCGGTGACGCTGGAAGAGTTCGGCGATTTTGAATGCGGGGCTTGCGGTTCTTACCATCCTGAAATGAAAAAAATCGAAGCTGAGTACGGCGACAAGCTGAAGGTCATCTTTCGCGAGCTGCCACTGGTGACGATGCATCAACACGCGCTGATAGCTGCGCAGGCTGCCGAAGCCGCCGGCCTGCAAGGCAAATTTTGGGAGATGCACGACAAGCTATACGACAACCAGCTTACCTGGACCAAGAAAACCGATCTGGTGCCGGTGTTTGTCGACTATGCAAAGGAGATTGGCTTGAACCCGGATCAGTTCATGAAGGACCTGAACGGCGAGAAGGTCGCCGCGCGGATTTTTCAGGACGGTAAACGTGCGCACTCGTTTGGTCTCAAAGGAACTCCCAGCTTCTTCGTCAACGGGAAGGAAGCAACAGGCGATCAATGGAAGCCGGAAGGCTTGCGGCAAATGATTAATGATGCTCTGCGGGCGGCTGGGAAGTAGGGGAGCGGCTTTTTTTAGAACCCCCCATCCGGTGCGCTCTGCGCTTGTTCGGTAGGAGCTTTAGGATCGAAGGGCGTGCCGATGTATTTCTTGGCGACTGCCTGCGCATTGTCGTAATCGCTGCCGGCCTGCACGGCTTTCTGGTATTCATTGACGGCTTTGCCTCGGTCGCCCTTGGCGTCATACGCATTGCCTCGTTTGATACGCGCCCACGTGTCGATCCATGCCGGCTTACTGCTGATCGAGTCCAGGGCTGCCTGAAAATTATCCAGCGCCAGCTGCCAGTTCTTTTGTTCGAAATAAATCAAACCGAGGTTGTAATAAACCCAACCGTTGTTACGATCGAGCTTGAGCGCCGACTCAAGTTGCTGCTGTGCTTCGGCGTACTGGCCGTCCTTGAAAAGTTCGATGCCTCGGCGCGCGACGATCGAGACTTTCAAATCGTCAGACATGCGCAGAATCTTGTCATTAGGGTCGACTTCGGCGCTGACGGGCTGACCGTTTGATTCGAAGTCAAAGTCTTCGCTGGTGCCGGCGAGATAAAGGATTTTTGTTTGCGAATCGCCTTCGGAGTGCAGCGTCAGCTCGACGGGCAGATGAAGGTTCTCGAAATTTTGTCTGACGGTGCCGCGCGTGCGGAACTTGCCGGCGCGCGTGCGAATGATTTGATAGTCAACGCTGAATTCCGGCACGCCCGTGCCTTCGACCCACTGCGCGAAAAAGTAGCGCATATTCTTGCCGGCCACTTGCGTCGTTAACCGCTCGAAATCATCGATCGAGGCGTTCTTGTTACGGAACTGCTCGAGGAACTTTTTCAGCAGTTGATTGAATTTCTGCGTGCCCATCGACTCGCGCAGCATCCGGAAAACCATCGCGCCTTTGTAGAAAACGATCGACTTGTAAGCGGCCGATTGATCGTCCAAAGCGGAAGGCGCGCGTACTATTGACGAGGTCTGCTCGAAGGTCAGCGCGCGTTCCTGCTCCTCGCGCTGCGCGGCATCCAATTGCGCGTCCTTGAGGTACATTTCGCGGAAGGCAAACGCGCTCCACTCGGCCAGTCCCTGCGAAATCCAGGCATCGTCGAAAGACTTTAAGCCGACGGTCTGGCCCCACCATTGATAGGCGACTTCGCGTTCCATTCGCTCTTCGGAAGCGCCGCGCACTGAATCAAAAAGCTTCGACGCCAGAAACAGTATTCCCGGACCGGAGTATGTCTCCATGGTTTCGTCGTCGGTCTGCGCGATGATCAGGCGGGCGCCGAACGCGGGGTTGCCGTATTCATTCGTGTAAAACTCAAGCGCATGTCCCATCAGTTCACCGTAATTGGTGATTCGATTTTCGCTGCCCGGTTTGACGAAGAACTGCAACTCGTAACGGCCCATCCGCAGAGTCTTGGCGACGTATTGTCCGGCCACGAAGTTGCCAACCAGCACCGGCTGCTTACTGACAAATCGAAATCGCGTGACGCCGTTCTTGTCCGGCTGAGGATTGACCGGATCGTCGCTCATGCCTCCGACCAGCATTCCGGTCGGAACAATAATCGTGATGTCGGAAGTTGCGCGATCGGCCGCGTAATCATGAAAAGGAAACCAGCGCGAGGCGTACATCAGGTACGACCCTTCCGATCCGACATAAGCCAGACGCTTGTTGGCGAGCGGTCCTCCTTCAGGTGAAGTGAGCGCGCCGCCCCAACGAATACGCAGGGTCGCCGGCTGATTGGCCGGAATCACCGCGCCCAGATCGATTCTGACATTCGGTCCCAAAGCGCCGGCTCCAACTTGATCCTGCACGACGCCGGTCAAAACCTTGCCGTCCTTCTCAACGCCGTCAACCTTCAGCGAACCATTCAACTCGAAAACGATCGAGCGCGTGGCCTCCAGTGGGACAAAGGTTATGTCCGCGCCGGCGCGCAACGTGTGCTCGTCCGGATTCAGCTGGGCTTCAATTCGATAGTTGGTTACGTCGTAACGCGCTCCGCCTGCAGGTTGGGCCAGCGCGGACGACGCGCAGAGGCAAAACACGAACGTTAGAACAGTGGTGGTAAAGGAGAGTTTTGATCTAAGCATAGCGGCGATTGACTTCACTGGAAACATTATAGTTCGATGCATTCATTGTCAGCCAGCGGAGGCAAATCGCGGGCGTCCTCAAAAGTGGCACGGGCGTCTCGCCCGTGAAGCGACGCGCAAGATGCGCGTGCCACAAAAAACTTGGTTTATCGAACCTCTAAGCAACCTTGCGCGTCGTCTTGGATGGCCGAACTTGGGATGCGGTTGGCTCAGGCCATTACAAAGAACCGTTTGAAACAGTTTGGCAGGGACCAATGAATAACTTTTTCGTAGCCCAGGCGTTTACGCCTGGGGGAATGAAATCCGATAGTTTAAAAAGCCCCATTAATGGAGCTTTAGTAGCGCCTCGCTGTTTCTCGCCCAGGCGTAAACGCCAGGGCTGGAGAAAACCTTACGATGAAATTACGTCACCAGAATCTTTTACCCCAAAAGTCCGTGCTTGACAGGATACCTGAGGACGCATAAATTCGCTTTCGCTTCCGGCCTTCCAGCTAACCGTTTAGGGACAGTCCCTGGGCTGTAAGACAATAAATCGCAAAGGCTATCTCAAGACTATAGTTTCAGGAGTTTAAATCGTATGAAACTGCACACAAAATTGCTCAGCACCGCTTTTGTTTTCGCCCTGGCGGGCGCCGCGCTGGCCCAAACCAATCCGCGGGTTGATTTCAAGGAAACCAGGCTGGCCAACGGCCTGCGCGTGATTACGGTGGAAGATCACAGTACGCCGGTGATCGCGGTAGATGTGACTTACAACGTCGGCTCGCGGAACGAGCGCCAGGGCCGCACCGGCTTCGCTCACCTGTTTGAGCACATGATGTTCAAGGGATCTGAAAATGTAGGCAACGGCGAAATGTATTATCTGATTTTCAACAATGGTGGAAACATGAATGGCACCACCAACGAAGATCGCACCACCTACTTCGAAGCGCTCCCGGCAAACCAGCTTGACCTGGCGCTTTATATCGAAGCCGATCGCATGCGCAGCCTGGTGATCAATAAAGCGAACCTCGACAACCAGCGCAATGCAGTCCAGGAAGAGCGACGTTTGGGCGTTGATAATCAGGCTTACGGCAAGAGCAACGAGATTCAGCAGGCCCTCCTTTACGACAACTTTGCCTACAAGCATTCGGTGATCGGCTCGATGGACGATCTGAATGCCGCGAGCGTCGAAGATGTCGCTGCCTTTTTCAAAACTTATTACGCGCCTAACAACGCCGTGATCGCGGTCGTCGGTGATTTCAAAACGGCCGACGCCCTGAAAAAAATCAAAGAGTATTTCGAGAAGATTCCGCGCCAACCGGATCCTCCGGCAGTGGATATGGCTGAGCCGGAACAGAAAGCCGAACGACGGGCCGACGTTGAGGACGGATTAGCGCGTTTGGCCCAGGTCGATTTGGCCTTCAAGGCCGTGCCCGGAAACACTCCGGACTTCTACGCCATGCAAGTCCTTTCGGCGGCGTTGCAGAGTGGTCAAAGCTCGCGCCTCTATCAGGCCCTGGTCAGAGACAAACAACTGGTGCAAAACGTCGGCGGATTCATGGATGAGAAGCGGGGCGTCGGCGCCCTCTACACAACCGCGACCGTCCGGTCCGGGATCAAAACTGCGGATGTTGAGGCAGGCATCTATGCCGAGATCGAGCGGCTAAAAAAGGACGGCATCGCCGACTGGGAGTTACAGAAAGCGAAGAACACTACGCGGCGCAACTTCATCAACAACATGCAGAGCTCACTTTCGCGCGCGCTCAACCTGAGTGTTTGGGCCGTCTATTACAACGATCCGAATCTCATCAATTTGCGCCTCACCAAGGTTGCTGCCGTCACCAAGGAAGATGTCCAGCGGGTGGCGAACAAGTATCTCACGGCTGAGAATCGCACCGTGGTAGTGACCACGCCGAAAGCGAAAGCCCCGGCGACAGGAATGCAGCAGTAAAGGAGAAAGTTCATGAAAATCTTAATCAACAAATCACTTGCCGCCGTAACGGTTGTCGTCTGCGCGCTTTCGGTCACCATGGCCCAGCGTCCCGGGGTTACCGGGCAGCAACCCCCATCGACAAAGGGCGCCGACATAAAAGGTCGCGCCCCTGTGAACAAAGAGATCTTGCGGGTCAAACTTCCCAAAGGGCAGGAAGCCACGCTTTCGAACGGCCTGCGCGTGATTCTGCTCGAGAGCCATCGGGTTCCAACCTTCTCGATGCAGATGGTTGTGTTAAGCGGTGGCCTGTCTGATCCGGCTGACTATCACGGCCTGGCATCCTTCACGGCTGCCATGCTGCGCGAAGGCACGTCGACGCGAAAGAGTCGAGAAATCGCCGAGCAGGTTGATACGCTGGGCGCGACGCTGACGGCCGGTTCAGGATTGGCAAACTTCACGACCACAATTACCACTGCGGGCCTGGTGGAGAATTTTGATCCAGCCCTGGCGCTTTTTTCAGACATCATCCTGAACGCGAAATTTCCGCAGGATGAGATTGATAAGTACAAAGCGCGCCAACTTCAAACTCTCAATTTTCAACGTTCGATTCCGCAGTTCCTGGCGCAAGAGCGTTTTGTCCGGGCTATTTATGGAACTCACCCGGCGGGAATGATCTCTGCGCCGCGAGAGTCCATCAACAAGATCACCACCGCGGACCTGGCCGGTTTTCACGACAAGTACTACCGGCCAAACAACGCAATGCTGGCCGTGGTGGGCGACGTGACGATGAAAGATCTGATACCGAAACTCGAGAAGGCTTTCGGCGGCTGGTCAAAGGGAGACGTTCCCGCGACCGCGATTCCGACTGTAGCTTCGCCCGGTACTGCGCTGATTCAGTTGATTAACCGGCCCGGCTCGGTGCAGACCGTTTTGCAGCTTGGCAATCTCGGGATTGAACGCACCAATCCGGATTACTACGCGGTGGCGGTCATGAACGAGATTCTGGGCGGTGGCCCGCAGGCGCGTTTGTTCATGAACCTGCGCGAGGACAAGGGCTACACCTACGGCGCGTACAGCAATTTTGGTGGATCGAAGTATCGCGGCACGGTGGTTTCCAGTTCGGAAGTCCGTACCGATGTTACCGAGGGTGCGATGAAAGAGTTCATGTACGAGTTGAATCGCATTCGCGACGATAAGGTTTCGGCCACTGAGCTGGACAACGCGAAACGTTCTTTAGTCGGCAGCTTTGCGCTATCGCTCGAGCAGCCGGCGGCGCTGCTCCAGAATCTGGTCATCCAAAAGCTGTATGACATGCCGGCGGATTATTGGGATGTCTATCCGCAGAAAATCATGGCCATCACCGCGGATGATGTGCAGCGTGTGGCCCAGAAATACATCGATATGGGCCACCTGCAAGTCATCGCGGTCGGAGACGCCAGTAAGACCCGGGACATTCTGGCGAAGTATGGAACAGTTCAGGAATTAGACGCCGACGGTAAGCCGGTCAAGAACTGATCCGGACCGTGAGCCATTTCTTTGAACACCCGCAGGCTCAAGAAGCCGGCGGGTGTTTTTATTTTGAAGGACGATGGATTCGAATTATTGTGGCGGTCCCGTGCTTACCAGGAAAACGTCCCAGGCCCAACGGCCAAGTTGTGCATCCTGCGTGTCCCTGATTATGGCCCGGTACTTAAACTCGGGCGAGGAGCAGATTGTTGCCGAGAATTCGTCAGTGGTGGTAACAACAAGAGTGACGTACAGACAGCGGCCGCAATCGAAAGCGTCAGCAGGAAAAATCTGCGAGAGATCAGAGTCTTCAGAATTCTATCGCGCATGAGGCACCCCCCTTCAAAGTCTGGCGTTGATGGATGGGCTGACTGTCGGGAACATCAGGCGATGTTAGCAGCAGGGAGCCATTGAGGCGGCAATTATAAAAGATCAGGAGGCGAAGTTAATATTCTTTCCGACTTAGAATAGCCCGATTGAATAATTAGGAAGCGTTGAGACTCGGTTTTTATGGTTCTGCCTAAGGAGGTCCGCGCGCCGTTATCGACCTTCATGTTAATTTGCTCGAATCGCACGTTCCCGATTCGATAAGCTTTCCAATCCTTGTAATCAAAATGCCACCACTCAGCTTCGTAAACGGTGAAACCTTCCGGCTCCATCGCGTCGCGCAAAAGCTTCCGATGCCAGCGTTGTAGAGAAGTGCCGCCGGGATAATCTGGATAAGCCCGCGCGGTCGTCTCGTCGTAGGTGCTCACCATCTCTACCGGCTTCTTCGTTTTCAAATCGTAAAGCGTCAAATCCACGGCGCACCCGCGATTGTGGCGTGAACCGTTCGCGGGATTAGCGACAAAGACTTTCTTATCGTCGGGCGTCGCGTCCCAGAAAACTTTCGTCACGTACCATGGGCGATAAGCGTCATGAATCAATAACCCGTAACCGTATTGTTTTAGTTTCTTATTTGCGCGCACGACGGCTTCGGCGGCGGGACGCTGCATGAATGCGCGCGCTTCAGAATAAAAAACCGTTCCGAGAAAGTTGTTCGTCGTGGCGTAACGAACCTCGAGCCTGATTGTCGGATCGAGTTTGGTCAGCTCGACGAGATCGGCTTCACGAAAGTCGCCGTTCTCTTTCGGTGGCTGCGCAGCCAGGGCTTCTTTCATCAACTCCGCGACCGGCCGCAGCGGCTTGATGCGAAGTTGGTTTCCGGTCTCCGGTTCGATCTGGCGGCGTTTGAGAATGACGGCATCGACCGCAACCTGTGTCGCGCGTCCGCGCTGATCGCGTTCGAAAATAAGTTTTTGCAGAGCATGCGGTCCCGGCGCGGGAAACTTGAAAAAATTCTGTGAGATTTCTTCGAGCGGTTCAGGCTCATCACGTTTGAAAGAAGCAGAGAGTTGCCCGTCTTTCTCAAGAATGATCACCGTGTCATCGTCGGGACCATACTCGCCGATCAGGCCGAGCCAGCGAGCAGGCGCGGGTTTGGGTTTCGACTCGCCGAGCGTGCTCGATTGAGCCCTCAATGTCGTTGGAGCGACGACCGCGCTCAGGCAAGCAGACAGAATTAACAGGAGCATCGCGACCGAGCGCAGCCGCCGTGCAAGTTTGTTTTGGACTGGACGCATGCGTTGATTATGCGAATTAATTCGCGAGACTCAAGAGCACCGAAGCAATTTTGGAGTGCGCTCGGCAGAGTCCCGATTTATCGGGACGGCGACGGCGCTTTGGAATTGACAAGATTCACATTGAATATCCAAAGCAGTATCAGGCTACGCTTGCTTCTGTCTCGGCCACTCCGATGCGCGGCAAGTCTACGACTTGCCGTTGCGTGAACTTCCTCTTCTCAGAGTTTCCGACCCGCGGTCATAGACCGCGGAATCATCAGGGGCATTGACGGCAAGTCATAGACTTGCCGCGCATCAGCGTGGCAGAGCCATAACGAAAAATCTGCCGCGACGTGCCAAGGTGAAAAAGCGTGGAGAACCTAGTGGTCGTTAAAGATGCGCGCTTCAGATATTCTTGCAACTGTTTTGTTGGATCACCGGCAATGGTTTCCCATCAGGCTTCCACGAAGCGTATTGTCAACCTCCTTGGAGTAGCGTTAGACTTCGCGCAGGAGAGAAAGATGCCAGATTGAGATTGGTCGATACCTGTTGTCCTGCAATATCCCGACAGTAGCGGGCATCGTCAGCGCACGGTACGTGAGGCCGAGAGTTCAAATTAGCGAGTCGAACATGGCCACGAAGGAAATAACACTCGAGTTGGACGACGACGTGCTGTCGGCGCTCAGCACTTCGCCTGAGGAGTTTGCTCGTGAACTGCGGCTTGCGGCCGCCATTCATTGGTACAAGTGCGCAATTTCTTTGGATACCGCTCGAAATCGCAACTGAGTCTGAACTAGAAGGTATCCAATTGGGCCCTCTAGTTAACTTAGCGTAGCAAAGATTTCCGAGCAACCGATTTTCCTCATAGCCACCCCACTCGTCATTACAAACACCGTTTTCCCATCGCGTGAAGTCCTCCAACAGAACGCCGTGACGAGGACGCTTCGGCCTGCCTTCAAGAGTTGTTCCGGGCTTGGGCGTGTTAGAATGCGTTCGGAGTAAATATGTCAACGGACGTTACCGAACTTACCGGAAGAGTGGTTAACGGCACCGTCGTTCTCGATCAGCCTGGCAAGCTCGAGGATGGGACGGAAGTGCGTGTCAGGCGTGTCACAAAAGCCGAGACCGCCCATGGCAATAACGGTTCGTTGGCTGAGATGCTGCTGAGTTTTGCCGGAGTGATTGAAGGATTGCCGGAAGACATGGCGCTCAATCACGACCATTACCTTTATGGCCTGCCGAAGAAGACGGAATGAAATCGGTCTTTGCCGACACCTTCTATTACATTGCGTTGCTGGACGCAAAAGACTCGGCGGTACGTGCGACGCGTGAACTGGATTCGACGACAGTCACTACCGCATGGGTTCTGCTGGAACTTGCGAACGCTTTGTCCGCCTCACGTCATCGAACCGTCTTCGCCAGATTTCTCGATCTCCTGCGCGCAAATCCCAACGTAATCATTTACGAAGCTGAAAAGGAATTATTCGATCGTGGTGTAGAGATTTACCGTGACCGTGAAGACCAGCAGTGGTCGTTAACCGACTGCATTTCCTTTGTGGTCATGCAGCGAGAGGATCTCAGAGAAGCTCTGACAGGCGATCGTAATTTTGAGCAAGCCGGGTTTAGGGCCTTGCTTCGCTGATCGAGAATTCGAGAAGAATTCTCAATCCCTCCGATAAACCACCCCATTCTTCATCACAAACACCGGCCTTTCCATCGCATGAATATCTTTCAAAGGATCGCCACTGACGGCGACGATGTCCGCCCACTTGCCAACCGCCAATGATCCAAGGTTCTTGTCCCAGCCGAGCAGCTTCGCGCCACTCAAGGTCCCAGCCTGGATGGCTTCCATGTTTGTCATACCGCCCCAATCGACCATCAAAAAGAATTCGCGGGCGTTGGTGCCGTGCGGAATTACGCCGGCGTCAGTGCCTAAAGCGATCAGCACTTTGTTGGCGACGGCGAGTTTGATTGCACGGCGAACTGAGGCGGCGGCGGCCAGAGCCTTTTCGGCGCGCAGGCCTTTTAGCACTCCGTTCTTTGCGGCGCGTTCGACTGCTTCTGCGGCGGACAACGTCGGCACCAGATAAGTGCCACGCTCTTTCATCATGCGCGCGCCTTCTTCGTCGAGAAACGATCCGTGCTCGATCGAAGAAACACCCGCGCGCACTGCGAGTTTGATTCCTTCAGTGCCGTGCGCATGCGCAGCGACTTTGCGTTCGAGTTTATTCGCCTCGTCGACCAGCGCTTTCAATTCTTCATAGCTGTATTGCGTTGCGCCGACAGCGTCGCCTTCCGAAAGCACGCCGCCGGTTGCGCAGGTCTTGATCACGGTCGCGCCGTATTTGATTTGCAAACGCACCGCCTGGCGAATCTGTTCGGGGCCGTCGGCGACTCCATCCAGAGTCGTCTGTTCCGCGACTCCGGGTTTGAAGCCGTTCTCGTCACAGTGACCGCCGGTAATTCCAATCGCGTGTCCGGCAGTTTCCATGCGCGGGCCAATGGCCCAGCCTTCGTTGATGGCTTTGCGCAAAGCCATGTCGTCAAAGCGGCCCGCCGCGCCAACGTTGCGCACACTGGTGAACCCGGCCATCAAAGTGTCGCGTGCGTGCATGACGCCGAGGATGGCGCCGAACGAGTCGAAGTCTCTGACCGGGGACATGTCGCCGTCGGGATCGCCGAGCACGCGTCCGATCAGGTGCGTATGCGCATCGATGAATCCGGGCAGAAGCGTCACGTCGCCGAGGTCGATGACTTTCGCGCCGGCGGGTATGCGAACTGAACCGGCATCACCGACGGCGGTAATCTTGTTGTCGGTGACGATGACGACGGCGTTCGTGATTGCCGGTCCGCCGGTGCCGTCGATTAACCGGGCCGCCTTTAACGCGACGACACCTTTGCCCTCGGGCGGTTGCGGCCTGATGCCTAACGGCGTTTGATTCTGAAGCCGGATGGAAGCGGGCCATGAACACAGAACCACCAGGGCGACTGCGATGAGTTTGAAGTTTCGCAAGGGAAGATACCTCTCGATCTTTGGGAAACAGGTTCAGACGAATGCGGACGCATTCTAGATGAGATTAAGTTTAGCGGGAAGTGGAGAGAGTTGTAGATGCGGAGTCTGCGTCTCACCGACTAGGTATGAAGCTCGGACCGCGTTGCGGCTTCGCCGCAGCACAGTGCGGTAAGGCTTTTGCCTTACCGTAGAGATGGCTTGATCGAACTTCGAGGCTATGCCTCGAATTAACGGGAGGCATAGCCCTCTTTCAAATTTCGAGCGTCACGGTAAGCCTGAGGCTTACCGCACGGTGCGGCGGCAAAGCCGCGAGCCGCAGACTGGACAGTCTGCGGTACAGGAATCGGCGTTGCGCAGTTGTCGCTTCGAGGAGTATCTTCTTCGCAACCCAGACCCACTCGTCGGCGTGTAAAGAATCATCGATGAGAATCAAATCTCAGTTTTCCAGTTTTTCAACCCTGTTACTTCTGTTTTCATTGGGGTTGTTTGCCGCATCGAGCGTTTCCGCGCAGGTCGATGAGAAAGAGAAAGCGCAGAAGGAACTCGAAAGGCGGCAGCAACTTGAGCGAAATACGCTCGCCCTTTTGGACGAGGTTGTTGCGGGAGCGTGGGGCTTGAAGTTGGCAGAGAACCGGTCGTTTATTTTAACCACCGCAGCCGATTTGTGGTGGCCGCATGACGAGAAGCGAGGGCGCGCTTTGTTTTGGGAAGCGCTCAACAATCTCAATCTGCCGACTGCGGCGCTGGATGAATCCTCCGCGAAGGAGCCGCCCAGGAGCGATTCAGCGAAACCGGCAACCACCAAGACTCCAACCAAAGAACAGGTGCAGAGTCTCAGCCGATATTATGAGGTTTTCGGAAAGCGGCGCGAGTTTCTCGGCAGAGTTGCGCAGCGCGATGCACAACTCGCGCTGGACATGTTGCGCTCTACGCGTCAGCCGCCGCCGCGCTATTTCCCCGGAGATTTTCGACTGCCTGAGGAAAATGATTTGGAGCAGGAAATAGCCAATGTGGCCGCGGCGCACGACCCCACGCGAGCTTTACAGATTGCCCGTGAGAGTCTGGCCAAGGGCATCACCATGCAGTTGATTAATGTGTTGAGCCGGCTTAACCAGCAGGATCAAAATGCGGCGTCAGAGCTGGTCCGTGACATCATCGCCAAGCTCGATAGCGAAGATCTTGGAAAAAGTTTGGAAGCTTTGGTGGTCGCTTCGGAATTGCTTTCGCAAAGCAGGAATGCCCAAGCTGTGCTCGGCGAAACTCCGCCCGCTGGTCTGTCATGGAAACCGCTGAAACTGGACGACGAACAGAAGCAGCGTATCGTCGACATGATCGCCGAAGCCGCCCTCAGTGCGACGGCTGATCCGGGTATCATGCACAACATCCAATTCGTCTTGCCTGAGATCGAGCAGCTTGCTCCGGATCGAGCAGCGAAGATTAAGGCAAAGCTAAACGAATGGAATCGAACTCTCAACAAGGAGCAGCAGAACTGGATTACTTATGAAAAGCTTTTCGATACTGCTACGCCGGAACAGATGATTAAGGCGGCGGACAAGATGAACGGTGAGCAACGCGAAGGGCTCTACCGGGAAGCAGTCATCAAAGCGGCGATGCGTGGCGGTCAAGACACGCTGCGCGAATTCATAAACAGCCAAATCGCCGACGAGTCGGTAAAGAACGATCTGCTTGAATCGCTTAACGAGCAACAGATTTATTCGGCCGTGAATCGCGGCAAGACGGAGGAGTTACAGAAGCTTCTGCCGTTGATCCGCTTCAAGGAACAAAGAGCGTTGGCGATGTCTGAACTGGCCATCCTTTTCGAGAAACAGGGTAAGCATGACGAGGCCGTGAGGCTGCTGGAAGATGCCCGTCTTTTGGTGAAGATAGATCTCAACAGTCAAAAGCAATCGAATGCTTTGCTGGCGCTGCTGCTTGCTTATGCGCTGGTTGATCCGGGCAAAGCTTTCGCGATCATCGAGCCGATAATCGACCGCGCGAACGATGATGTTTCGAAGCTGCTCGTGCTGGACAAAATTGTTAAGAGTGGCGCCGTAAAGAACGGCGAGATCCTTCTGGACCAACGTCAGATTCCTATCGATTATTCAATGTTCAAGTATTCGGCTGGCGTAGTGACCTTAGCTAAATCCGATTTCGATCGGACCAAAGCGCTGGCGGACCGATTCCAACGCAATGAATTGCGAACGCTCGCGCGATTGATGCTGGCGCAAGCGGTTTTGCGCCACCTCGAACAGACTCCCGTCGCAAAAAATTAGTTGTCAGTAGGGTAGTGTCTTAGTCTGGCTTTGCGAGTCTTTTGCGACTTCGTATCTGGACGGAGTCTTTCAAAGAGCCGCGAAGCGGCAGCCAGAGTTAAGCCCAAGGCGAGGCTTTGCGAGCCTTGGGAACTCGGCACCGAACGAATGAGCCGCGAAGCGGCGACAGCGATCTCCAGGCAAGAATCTTCTGTCTGACCTAATCACTCTGTAAACTCACTAAATTAGCAACCCAGCTTTGTTCGAATCGCGTGATACTAGATCTGTGTCGCCGCTTCGCGGCTAACTGATGAAGGGTGCGTGACCCAAGGCTCGCAAAGCCTCGCCTTGGGCTTAACTCTGGGCGCTGCTTCGCAGCTCGTTGAAAGATTCCTCACAGTTGATTCAAAGATCAAACCAGGCACTACTACAAACTAAGAACCACTGCATTATTTGATTCTGATTCGCACCTTGTTGCTGGTTTGGCCGTGCAAGGTGACGCTCACCAAAATGTCCTGGCCCACTGGCAGATTGCCCGGAAGCAGAATCCCAACCTCATTCACTCCCGGAACAGCCGGAACGGATCCAACGAACTCAACCGTCATCGGATAAATGTTCAGCGCTGAATCTTCAGCTCGGGCAGTAACTGCGGCAACAGTTTCGCCTGTCAGCAGATCCAGATTGAGCGCAAAGAACGACACGCGTGTGCGACCGTCCGCGCTGAAATTGAAGGGATTAGTGAGCGGGAATGGATCGCGAAACATTGTTACTGAATCGAGGGCGATTGCGCGATCCGAATTCGCTTCAGTCAAAAGAACGGGTGGCGGTGGTTGTACGGTTAGCGTAGCTTCATTGCTCGTCGCCGCGCCAAATGTGTTCGTGACGACGCAGCGAAACTTCGCGCCGTTGTCTGAGGCCGCGGCTGACGCAATCATGTAAGTCGAAGACGTCGCTCCCGAAATGTTCACCTGATTGCGTTGCCATTGATAATTCAGGGTCGCGCTGCCGCTGGCCACGACCCCGAAGGTTGCGGGCTGTCCCTGGGTTACAGTCTGATCCGCAGGTTGCCCGCTGATGGCCGGCGGAGCGTTAACTGTCAAAGTTGCTTCGTTGCTGGTCGCGTTACCAGACTCATTGCTGACGACCACGCGAAACTTTGCACCGTTGTCGGCGAAAACCGTACTTGGCAGGGTATAGCTGGACGAAGTCGCGCCTGAGATATTCACCTGGTTTCGCTGCCATTGATAGAGGAGGGTTGGACTACCGTTGGCGACAACGCTGAAAGTTGCGGACTGTCCCTGCGAAACTGTTTGATCTGAAGGTTGAGTTGTGATCGTGGGACCTCCGGTGAATTGGATCCGAAAAACTCCGTTTGTATGAGATGGATCGGCATCCGTTCCGAACGCAAGATAGTAGAGACTACCGTCACTGGCGACTTTTAGATCGACGGGCGTGGCGATCTCAGATCCGAAATCTGCTGCGGTGTTGTTTGCGGGATCGAACACGCGGATCCAACCGACGCAAAGATCGGCGAAAAAGTATTTGCCAACATAACTCGCCGGAAACTGGATCGTGGCCGGATTGTAGAAGCTGCCGCCGACAATCGCGCAGCCCGTCGTCGAGGAGAAGCCATGTACGTACTGAAATAACGGATCGCGGAAGCTGGAGTTCGGTGGGGAACAAAACCCTTCGCAAATAGACCAACCGTAATTCGATCCGGCCACGCCGTCATTAATCTCTTCCCAGGTGACTTCACCTACGTCGTTGATGAACATGCGCGTTGTGCCAGGTTGAAAGGCGAAGGTGAAAGGATTACGCAGACCGAGCGCCCAGATCGAGCGATTAACACCCGTCGCGATGTTAAAGAAAGGATTGTCGGTCGGGATCGAGCCGTCGGAATTGATGCGCAGGACTTTACCCAGGCGATTACTCAACGTCTGCGAGTTTGCGCGCACCGCATTTTCGCCCACGGCTACATATAACTTGCCATCGGGTCCAAAGTGGATCGCGCCACCGTTGTGATTTGAGGCGCCCAGGTCCTCGAGATTCAGAATTTGCACTTCGCTGCCGGCAACAGCGACGTCACCGTTGGCGGTAAAACGACTGACACGATTGTGCGGGGGCGATCCCGGGACCGTGTAGTAGAGGTATATGAAATTGTTGGTAGCGAAATTTGGGTCAAAGGCCACCCCAAGCAAGCCACGCTCGCCGAGGGAATCGACCGTCAAGCTGACAAACGGCGTGGGCAGCAACGACCCATTCTTGATTACCCGCAACTGCCCGGTTTGCAAGCATACGAACAACCGGCCATCAGGCGCGAAATCCATCGCGGTAGGAGGTAAAAGGCCGGTGGCGACTAATGTTTCTGTGAATCCGTTGGGGAGAGTGGCAGCATTCGTCGCCGCGTTTGTTGCCATCATCAATAAGCAACAGGTAATCGCCATCGCTATCAAACGTGCCTGAAAAATTCTTAAGATACTAACGTAAAAAAAGCTTCCGAAGCATTTACGGATCATGAACCCCCCTGAACTGTCGCTGACGCTCCTGATGGGACCCTGTAAGCTTCCTTGATTCGGTGCTCCCGGTTGGCAGAATGACTTTGACCAACCCGAAAGCACTGGCGAAACCTGAGACTCGTTTGATTCGAGAGATCGACCTGGGGATGAAGGGGATTGTCGTCTCTGACCTGTTTGGGGCGACGTTGATTATACTATCGAGGCTCGAGTTCGTGTCTACCAAAATATTCCAGGACGTAAACGAAGCCATTGAGAAAACAAATTTCAAGCGTGGCGCTGATTCTGCCAGGCATCCTGCTTCTTGTAGGCGGCAGTGTTCCCAGAAGTGTGCGGTCCAGGGCAATTGAATCGGCTGTCGCGACGCCAACGCCCGTTCCGTCACGACCGCGACGAGTGTCCTCGATGTCCTCGTCACAGACTGCTGATGGGCCGAGTCTTGGTCCAGGCGCCAGCCTTCACGGCAAGCAAGTTTTTCCACCCGACAATCCGTGGAACCAGGACATTTCAAACGAACCCGTCGATCCCAATTCGGCGCGGATAATTGGCGCAATCGGCGCAGATGATCGCTTGCATCCGGACTTCGGTACGGTCTATCGCGGAGCGCCCAATGGAATTCCTTACATCGTGGTGAGCGGATCTCAGCCACCCGCGCGGATCAATCTGACAGCCTATGCGAGTGAAAGTGATCCGGGGCCTTATCCCATCCCGCGCGATGCGCCAATCGAAGGTGGGCCCAATTCCGAAGGTGACCGGCACGTGCTGGTTATCGACCGGGACAACTGGAAGTTGTACGAACTGTTTTCTGCCACGCCGAATCCCGTCGGCACGATTTGGACGGCGAGAGGCGGAGCGATTTTTGATTTGAAGTCGAACGCGCTGCGACCCGATGGCTGGACCTCTGCCGACGCTGCCGGTCTGCCGATCTTTCCCGGGCTGGTTCGCTACGACGAAGTTTTCGAGCGGCGTGAAATTCGCCACGCTCTGCGTTTCACCGTGAAGCGTTCGCGGCGAGGCTATGTCTATCCGGCGCGTCATCAGGCCGGGCACGACGACGATCCGAACCTGCCGCCGATGGGAATGCGCGTCCGTTTGAAAGCTTCTTTTGATATCTCGAGCTATTCACCGTCGAATCAGGTGATTCTGCGCGCGCTGAAACGTTATGGCATGTTCGTCGCCGACAATGGACCAAGCTGGTTTCTGAGCGGGGCGCCTGATCTTCGTTGGAGCGACGACGACCTGGGCCTGTTGAAAAATATCAAAGGGTTCAATTTTGAAGTGGTGCAGATGGGAAGAGTCGTGACGAAGTGAAGGTTTCACTTTGCCGTCCGCCGTTTGCGATTTGGACGTGACTGACGACCTGCGGAGGTGTCGAAAAGCCTTAAGTAGTCAGAGAAAACAAACAACCGGCTTTTCTTTCGTCCCGTAATCTCTGACAGGATGCCGAGTCTTTCAAATTCCCGTACCAGCGAGCTCGCTGATTGATGCGTGATCTTCAGAGTTGCTGCGATGTCATTCGCACTCATCACGGGTTGCGAATACAAAGATTTCAGTAATTCCTGAGCCTTAAACGCTCGTTTGCCCAGCAGCAGAGTTTTTTCTTCGCACACTCCTCGTAGTTCGATGATTCTCTCAAACGTCCGCTGGCTGTTGGCAGCTGTCTCTGAAACTCCGGAGAGGAAGAATTTTATCCAATGTTCTATGTCATTTGATTTTCTGACTGCCGTCAAAGCATCGTAATAGGCACCTTTATTGCGCTCGAAGAATTCTGATAGATAGAGTGTTGGTCTGGTTAATATTTGCTTGTCGACCAAATAGAGTGTAATTAGCAATCTTCCGATCCGTCCGTTTCCATCAAGAAAGGGATGGATCGTCTCAAATTGATAATGGCTAATGGCTATTCTGATCAGGTGTGGAATGGCTAGCGTATCGTTGTGCCAGAACTTTTCAAGGTCGCTTAGCAGGTCGGGCAGCTCCTGATGCGCTGGGGGAATGAAGATGGCATCTTTCAAGCTTGAACCACCGATCCAGTTTTGACTTCGACGGATCTCGCCGGGATTGCGATGTTCACCGCGCGCTCCTGACATCAGGATTTTGTGAGCATCTCTGAGGAGCCTTAGTGAAAGAGGCAGTTTTTTCAAGGCATCGATTGCGTGATTCATTGCCTGGGTGTAATTCTGCACTTCTAACCAGTCATCCCTCCGTTCTGGTTCGATTTCTTCTTCAGGTAATATGGCTTCATCAATCTTGGTCTGCGTTCCTTCAATGCGGCTTGAGGTTGTGGCTTCTTTAAGAACATGCATTCTGATGAAGAAGTCGACGTCCGGGACCAGATGCGAATAGGCGCTGAGTTCTCCCAGTAGACGGGTGGCATCCTCCAGCAGGACGCTGATTGTGGGATCGCCCCAGTCAAACGCGTGATTGATTGGCGTTGGGCTGAAGCTTTTGTGTTGGTATTGTTGCTTGTAAGTTCCGGCTTTGAACGCTTGACGTTGCATGGGTAGCGCCAAGTTTACATATGCCACCTCCAAATGTAAAGTTAAGGCCCGAACTTTACATTTGCTCTTCTCATATGTAAAGTTGGGTCAATCAGAAAATGGGCGTAGCCAAACTCACCGATCAAAACACCATCGTCCCCGAAAGCAAGTACGCGCGTGTCGAGCGCGAGCGGCGCTATCTGTTGCGGGACTTGCCCGAAGGATTGACCCGCGCCGATCATCATCTGCAAATCACCGACAATTACATCACCGGGACGCGTTTACGTCTGCGCAAGGTGCGTGATCCGCAAACAAACAAATGGGTCGTGAAGCTCACGCAGAAGTTCGCGCCAAATCCAAACGACCTTTCGCGCACCACAATTACCAACACTTACCTGAACGCGGCCGAAGCGGAAACGCTCGCAATCTTTGAGGCCAACGAGATTCGGAAAAACCGTTATCACTTCGAGTTCGAAGGACGGCAGTTTTCGGTCGACATGTTCCTGGGAGATTTGTTTGGATTGGTACTGGCTGAAGTGAGCTTTGAAAACGATGAAGAGTTGGACAACTTTTCACTTCCGCCATTCGCGGTTGCCGATGTTACTAATAACGAGCTATTCACGGGCGGCAGGTTGAGTCAGTTGTCGTTCGCAGATCTCAGAGATGAATTAGTTCGGATTGGATTAATCAAATCAAAATCAGCAGGAACTGAATGAAAACTAAAGCGATCATCTTGACCGTCGTAATCTTATTGACTCTGAACGGGTGTCGAAAGCCAACCGCCAATCAACCACAGGCAAACACGAATGCCGCCCCGTCGCCCGAAGCCCCAATTGGTGGCACGGCGCCGGCCGGAGAAAAGATGTTCTTTCGCGGAAACATCGCCGGAAATCTTTCTATCGAAATGGTTTTGTTGAAGGATGGTGACCGGGTGACCGGCGCTTACATGTATCCGAAAGTTGGGAAAGATATCGCGCTGACCGGAACGATCGACAAGGACGGCAACGTGACGCTGACGGAATCAGACGAAACCGGAAAACAGACCGGCATATTCAAAGGAAAATGGCGACCGGCTTTTGACTCGCCCGATTCGAACATAAAAGAAATTGAAGGCAAGTGGTCCAAGCCCGACGGATCGAAGCAAACCGATTTCATGGTTTCGCAGCAACCGCTTGAATTCACGGCAGCAGTGAAAGTCGTGCCCAAAGTTATCAAAGAAACCAACAAAGAGAAGCGTTACACAGTCGACGCCGAATATCCGCAGATTGAAGGCGACGCGCGCTTTGAAGGTTTTAACCGCGAAGCGCGCAATCTAATCTCGAAAGATGTGGCCGCGTTCAAAACCTCGGAAAGCGAAACTGAAAGCGAAGAGCCGACGGAGTTGCCCGCCGAAACCCAGAACTCCTCGCTGGATGCCGGCTATGATTTTCGTTACGCAACCGACGATCTAATTAGCCTCGAGTGGGGTGAAGGCACGTACGAGCGCGGCGCCGCGCATGGAAATCATCTGACGCAGGTCCTGAATTATGACGTGAAGAAGGGGAAGAAACTTGCCCTGTCAGATTTGTTCATCGACAAATCCAAGTACCTTACCGCCATCGCGACTTATTGCTTGAAGGAATTGAAGGACCGGGCGAAGAAACCGGATTCCATGATCCTCGAAGATCAAATTGAAAGCGGAGCGGGACCACGCGCCGACAATTACCGCGCCTGGTCGATTACCAAGAAAGGTCTGTGGATAACTTTCGATCCCTACCAGGTGGCGGCCTATGCGGCCGGCCCGCAGTACATTCTCGTTCCGTATTCGGCTTTGAAGGACATCATCAGACCCGACGGACCAATTGCGAACTTCGCGAAGTAAGTGGCGCAGATTTCAATCTGTGTTTACCTTGCATAATCACAGACTAAAGTAAGTGGCACATTTACCGAGATGAATCGCTCCGCTGGTTTGTTTGTTGTTATCGCCGGTGTCGGCCTGATCCTCATTGGCTTGCTGATCTATTCCGGAGCGCTTTCCTGGTTCGGAAGATTGCCTGGCGACATCCGTTACGAAAGCGACAGCGTGCGCGTTTATGTGCCGATCGTTTCGATGCTGATCATCTCGATCGTCCTCAGTTTGCTTTTCTATCTGCTGCGCCGATTTTTTTGAGACTCCCAAATTCGATAGGCCTCGTCGCGTTTCAAACCAAGTTCTCGCGCCGCCTTTTTCAAAGCAGTCTTTGCGTCGGCGCCCTCCGCTTCCAACGCGCGAATTCGTTCCGACAATCTACTGGCAGCGGTAGTCGAATCCTGGATTTCATGATCTGAGTGCGCGCCGGCGATTATCAGAACCATCTCGCCGCGCGCGGTTTGTTGGCTGAATTTGGCAGCCAGCTCGCTCAAGCGCCCTCTGACGAACTCTTCATGCATTTTGGTTAGCTCGCGGGCGACGACGGCCTGACGATCACCGAGCAAGTCGGCTGCGTCGCCCAGCGTAGGCGCAATTCGATGAGGAGCTTCATAAAAAATAAGGGTCGCCGTGTTGGCCCGGAGGTCTTCCAGTTTCGCGCGGCGGGCGTTGGCTCGAGCCGGCAGAAAACCGGCGAATAAAACTTGATCTGAAGCGAGGCCGGAAGCAGCCAGCGCGGCGACGAACGCGGTCGGTCCCGGAACAGGCACGACCTGAATTGCTTTTTCGGCGGCGAGGTTGACAATGCGAAATCCGGGATCGCTGATCAAAGGAGTGCCTGCGTCTGAAACCAACGCGATGGATTTTCCATCCTCCAGAAGTTTGCACAACTCTTCAGCGCGTTCGCGTTCGTTGTGTTCGTGATAACTGATTGTCTTTGTATCGATGTTGAAATGATTCAGCAGCTTGCGCGTGTGGCGCGTGTCCTCGCAGGCGATGAGATCGACTTCGCGCAAAACTCGTAACGCTCGCTGGGTGATGTCTTCCAGATTTCCAATCGGGGTTGAGACGATGTAAAGCGTGCCGGGCATGTTCGGCATTTTGACATTGCTAATGCCGGTACGCACGCCTCCGGCGTGCACGTTTGAGGCGAAGCACGCCGGAGTGTTGCCTGAAAAGGGTAATTACACCTTGACTCACCGCACCGCGCCCGCTGAACTTCGATGCAACCGCTGCAATGGCCAGAGCCATTCCGCGAGATGACTCAAGTATGTTAATGCCAACAAGAAGGCCCCGCACGCTGACAATCAGCGGCGGGGCCATTTGTTCGCAAGCGGTTAGCTTGCGTCTGGGCGTTGCGGCCAATACCCAACTTTTGACTGCGCTAATTTAGTAACGCAAATTCATGTCATAGGCTTCGGCAAGCAAATGCAGATTTGATCTTAGCTCAGCCAGATCGGAGTCAACGTTTGCGTTGCCGGTGCGGAGTCGCAGATAGCGATCCAATTGGATACCCCTGTCAATGACGAGGCGCGCTTCGTCCGTACTGTTGCCCAAACGATCGCTACGGAAAGTGCGTCTCAGGTTTCTCACCGCGTCACGGAAATTGCGGACTTCCACGACCGCATTGTTATCGACGTTCCTCACATAGAAGAGACCACCAAGAACACTGCGACTTCTGCCGGTGTTGAGATCACGTTCCAAACGCGCGCTGGAACTGTCCAGACGATTGATCGCCTCGCGCACGTCACGCCGATCGGAACGATCGTAACGATCATAGTTACGCTGGTAGATTTGCGCTGACGCCGGGATCGCCAGCATTAGAAGAGCGATGGCCACCAGGATTCTGAATAATATTTTGTTTCTCACTGTAATTAACTACCTCCCTCTTGTCAGAGTTTTTCGAAACACTCATTGATGCGATGAATGAAAGGCAATAGCCGTGCGCCTGACAATCGATTCGTCGGGGCGTTGCAACAAACGCACTTAAGTCTTAACGGATATGTAAGAAAGCAGGAAGTATTCTTAAGTTTGGGTGAAAAAGGAAAAGTGACGATGCAGTAGTGAATCATTAAGCAGCGAGCGTTCGTCCTCTTTCAGCACGAACCATTGCGGCGAATCTGTCTTACTTCTGACCAGCACAAGTTCATCATTCATACGCGCCCGCCCGAGATGCTTAATGTTGGCACAGGCCAAGCCATCGCCTCGCACGATTCCGTCCCGCGGTGTGCGCGGCCAGCCGCTCTCGATCGTCAGCGTGCGCACGCCGCGACGAAAAGTCAGTTGAGTTCCGACCATCGTTGCCGAACCGCGGCGAAAACGATGATTGTCCTGCCGCTCGATCTGAATTCCCCCGTTAACGCGATTCGCGTCGGCAGCCAAAGCAGTGAACGTTGCATTCAACCAATCAATCGCGGTACGCCGTAACAAGTCATTCCGCCGGCGCAAATCCAGATACCTGGTGATATCAGCGCGGCCGGCGCGTTGCGCGCGATGCGATGCGTCAGCCAGCGCGAGTTCCCATGCGTCTTCGAGTTCGTTCATCAGCAGGATCGAGAGTAGTAGTACATTTTCGGAAACGACGGTTTAGAGTTCAGCCTTTAGGCTGTCTTTTTTTCCAGGGACAAGCTAAAGCTTGAACACGAAACCGTCCCACCACCGGATCGAGTGCTCTTTTCTTTTGTTCCGAGGTTGATGTTATCATGGCCCACCCATTTATCTCTCCAGAACTACGGGTGGATTCTGAGACGTTTCCGCGACCATTTCCGAATGAAATCGACCTTCGCGCGTGGCCTTTTTGGGGCGACGTTGCTGGTAGTTTGCTGCACAGTTTTTGTTGCGTTTGGTCAACGATCGCCCGTCGTCGAGAGCAAACCTAACAAACGTCCGCGTCTCGTCGTCCTGATTGTTGTCGATCAATTCCGCTACGACTATTTGACTCGCTTTGGTGATTTGTTTACGTCGCGCGGCATCGGGCGTCTGATGCGTGACGGCGCCAACTGGACTGAGGCCAACTATGATCATATCCCGACCTATACGGCTCCGGGGCATGCGACGTTTATGACGGGCGCCTGGCCTTCTGAGACAGGCATTGTCGGGAATGATTGGTTCGATCCGGACGCCGGAAAAAAAGTTACTTCAGTGACGGACGACGCAACGCTGATGCTGGGGGGCAGGCCTGACCAGAAGGGAAAGAGCCCGCGCCGCTTATTATGCTCGACTGTCGGCGACGAGTTGCGCCTGACCGACAACGATCGATCGAAGGTGATCGGAATTTCTGCGAAGGATCGATCAGCGATTCTGCCGGCGGGCCGTCACGCAAACGCCGCTTACTGGTTCAATACCGATAACGGAAACATGGTTTCGAGCAATTATTATTTTAGTGAAGTGCCGCGGTGGGTCGCGAACTTCAACTCAAGTCGAATGGTCGACAAATGGTTTGGCGCGCGCTGGGATCGTCTGTTGCCGTCCGAGGACGAGTACTTGAAACGCGCGGGCAAGGACGATGTGCCATGGGAGAACCTCGATAAGTCATCCAAAGACACGAATGCTTTTCCGCATGTGATCACGGGTGGTGCGAGCGCACCGAGCCGGGCCTTTTACCGGGCACTCGACTACACTCCGTTCTCGAATGATTTGTTGGTGGCCTTCGCGAAAGAAGCGATCACGAATGAGCGTCTGGGCGCCGACGATGATACCGATCTTCTCTCAGTGAGTTTCTCGGCGAATGACTACATCGGCCATCGCTTTGGACCGTACAGCCAGGAAGCGATGGACATTTCGCTGCGCGTCGATCGGCAGATCGGATCGCTGCTTGATTTCATTGACGCTCGAGTGGGATTAGCAAACACGATAGTTGTTTTCTCGGCTGATCATGGCGTGTCACCGGTGCCTGAGCAGGCCGCCCTGATGAATCTGCCGGCGCGTCGTCCGTCGAAAGACGAGTTGCTGAAGCTGGTGCAAGACGGACTGCGGGCACGTTACGCGCGCAAGGATCGCCCGGCCGATGATTACCTTCGCACGTTTGGAAGCGAGGCCGGTCTGATTAATAACAATTTCTACTTGAATCGCACCGCGCTCGCGCGCGACGGAATCGATCTCGATGAGTGTGAAAACGTTGTCGGCGAGGCTGCCATGCGCATGCCCGGCGTGTCGCGTTATTTCACTCGGGCTCAACTTGAAAAATCTCCGCCGCCGATGTCGGATGCGGTAGCCCGCCGGGTGCATCACGGGTTTAACCCGAAACGCAGTGGCGACGTGATCATAGTGCTGGAACCCTACAACATTCTCTTTACTTTGCCCGACGACCCGACTGACTCGCGCCTGACGACGACTCACGGTTCGGGTTACAGCTATGACACTCACGTGCCGCTGATTATTATGGGGAAAGGTTTCGCGGCGGGAAATTATGCGCAGGCGGCGTCGCCCGCCGACATCGCGGCGAGTCTCGCTAACGCATTGAACATTCAAAGCCCCAGTTGTTCGGTTGGTAGAATCCTAACCGAAGGATTTGTCCAGACGAATGGACGACGTCCTCGCCCGGCCAGGTGAATTTATTAAATGAAAGTACGTTTTCTTAATTATCGCGCAATTGCCGTTGGGCTGTTGTTATCGCTGCTGTGGATCGCTTTTGGGGCGAACCCTCATGCCGGCGCCCAGGGCCAACGCATTCCGAAGAGGGCCGGGCACATCAATGACTTTGCCGGAGTGATCGAAGGTCCTGCGAAGCAAAGATTGGAGAAGGTGCTCGAGAGTGTGCAGGAAAAAACCGGCATCGATTTTGTCCTGATTACGGTTAAGACGTCGGGGAACGAGGACCTTTATGATTACTCCGTGCGCGTAGCAAGCAGTTGGGACGTTGGGCCGGCGACGCGCAAGGACAGTGTGCTCCTGGTGGTGGCCGCAGAGACCGCGAATTTTTTGACTCACGTAAGTAGAACCGCGCGCGCAAAAGTGCCTGAACGGATCATCGGCGAAACCGGTAAGAGTCTGCGCGGACAATTGGATGGCGGCCTTGGTGGCGCGCTGGTCGCCGCGGTCAAAACCTTCGTCGATCAGTTGGGAGCGAACGACAATTTCAGTTTTGCGTCGCTGGATACACAAGTCGGAGAGACCCAGGTAGCGCAAGGACGACCGCGAAAAGTTGCGAGTCCGTCTGCTGAGCCGAGCGAGAATCCGCAGCCGACGCCTGCTGCGGTTCCCACACCGAGCGAGACTGCGTTACCACAGGCCACCCCCGAAGTGACGACTACGCCTTTGGCGCGGCCGTCAGAAACGACTCCACCGGTTGAATCTTCCCCGTTACCGACTGAGACCGCGGCGCCAAACCCGAGTCCCTCGCCAACGGAAACTCCAACGCAAACGCCTTCGGTAACGCCTGTCGAAGTTGCGACTCCGGGACCTTCGCCCAGCGCTTCTGCTGAGGCGGTAGCCACGAGTTCGCGTCCGACGAAATCTTCAGACAAGAAACCGTCAACCACTCCAGCGAATCCGGAAGATGACAAGGAAGAGGTCGAACTTACTCTGACTTTGCCTGTTGAGAAACGCCTGGAAACGTTGAAGAGCTTCATCGCCGCGCATCCAAATTCAGTCGCGGTCCCGCGCGCGTACGAATTGATTGTGGTGGCTCACGCGCTGCTCGGAGATCAGAAGATGCAAGCCGGCGATACCCAGGCAGGACTGCAGCAGTTTCGGCTGGCCATTTCAGAAGCTCCGGCCGACATACCCGACCGGTTGTTCAGCGAAGTCATCGCGCGCATCCCTCTCAACCTGTTCTTTCGCGGCCAGCGCGATGCGGCCTTCGAAATGGCGCGCCAGGCTGAAGGTCTGGCGAAACCGAAAGCGAAGCGGCTGCTGGCTTTGGCGGAATTCTATCTGGCGGTTGAGAAAGCCGATGAAGCTGGTCGACTTGCCGAAGCGGCTTTGCAACTTGAACCTGAATCGGCATCCGGGCATCAGGCCCTGGCCGCGGCGCGGCACATCGCGCTGCGCCTGGATGAAGCCGAAAGCGAATATGCGCGCGCATTGGCTATCGATCCGAAATCTGCCGCCGCGCGAATCGGCCTGGCTGATCTAAAACGCGCCGGCGGTAATACTGAAGCCGCGCTCGCGCTTTATCGCGAGCAGCTTCAGGTCGACAGCAAAAGCAATCCTGCGCGCGCGGGCATGATTCTGTCGTTGCTCGAATTGGGCAAGAAGGATGAAGCCGACGCCGAGTTGAAGGCCGCGCTGGCGGATAAAGAGCAATCGCAAAACCTGCCGCTGCTGGTGGGCGCGGCTTATTGGTTTCTGGCGCATAACGATCCGGCACGCGGGCTTGATTTGGCGCAGAAGGCGGTGATGCGCGAACCGCGTTATTCGTGGGCGCAAATTGCTCTGGCGCGCGCGGCGATTGCCGACAAGAAGCCGCTGCCGGCAGAGCGAGGCCTGCGTTTTGCTCGCCAGTACAGTCGTTTTCCGACTCTCGATTACGAGTTGGCCAGTATGCTGGCCTCGATCGGTTTGTACGACGAAGCGATAGTCGAGTTGAAGCGTTCCTTCTCGATCAAAAACGGCGAGATAGAAACAAAACTAGCGGGCCGTACCGCCGCCCATGCGACGTCGTTTACTGAATTGCTGGCGCCTGAGCGACGCGCGGCGATCTTTCAGAAGACTGCGGCCGACACCGAAGCGAACGCAAACATGTTGAAAGGCCTGCTCGCGTTTGACGCGACCCTGGATCGATCTTCGTCGAGCGAAGACGAGTTGATGGCGGTGGCCCAACAGTTCATCAAGGGCGACGACGCGATGAAAACCTATCGACAGGTTTATGTCGCGGGCAGGTTCTTGAAAAAGGGTGTGGCCCTCGCGACCATCGTCGATCTAATGGATCAAGCGATGAGCGGCGTTGAGACTGCGTTGAGCGTTCCGTCCGCAACCGTGGCCGCGCAACCGGAAGAGTTGGGCGACGTTCGTGCCCGGGCGATTGCTCAAGGCGAAACGCCCGAAGTTCCGGATGCGCCGCGCACGGCTTTGTCGGGAATCCTGCGTGGTCGCATCGAGGATTACGCCGGCCTCGCGCTCTACAATTTGGATAAATCTGCGGAAGCCGTCACGCGTCTGCGGCGAGCGGTTTCCGGCTCACCTGAAGGCACGCCGATTTGGCGTTCGGCGCTTTGGCACCTGGGCGCCGCGTTGGAAGCGACGGGGAAAAACGATCAGGCGTTGCTCTATTACATCAAAAGCTACGTTCATGGCCCACCCGATCCGGCGCGCCGATCGATTATCGAAACTGTCTATAAGAAAGTGAATGGCACGCTGGATGGACTCGATGACAAGATTGGCGCCGCGGCAGCGAGCGCAACGCCAAGTCCGACGCCCTCGCCAAGCTAGGATTTGTCGTGGTTTTGCTCGAGCCCTTGACACTGGGAGCGCGGGCGCCCTCGCCCGCAATGAGCGCGCAGCGCGAACCTGCTTAAGGCTCAACTTCTTTAGATGTAGCGTGCCGCACACGCTGGCGGGCGGGGCGCCCGCGCTCCCAGTTTTGGCACGCTTCCATCCTCCAAAGCTTTCCTGAGGCAAAGATCCTGGTTACTGCTCGTGCTTTTGTAACTCGCTGCGAATCTGCATCCAGATTTCGAAGTAACGCCAGGCCGCCGGCGCGTCTGGTTCCTGATGATGATCGGGTTTGAGGATTAGGTTGCCGGTCGCGAGCAGCACCTTCTTCACTTGCGGGTTCTGTTTCACTTTTTCCCACATCGCCGCGACGATCAATTTGTAATGCTCACCCGGTTTCGCAGGTTTGTATTCAAAGTGTTTGCCTTCGAAGCTGACCCAGGTGATGCCCATCTTTTTCATGTTGACTTCGCCGAGGTCTCCCGCGCTCTTCGCTTCGAAGCTCACCATTTGTGCGACCTGATCGCGAGTGTACTTCCATTCCACGTTCGGAGACTTTGCGCGCGGGTCATCCGGCCCGTCCGGGTACAACATCATCTGCCAGAAGCCTTCCAGGCTCGCGTAACGTTTACCGCGAAAGACAAACGGCGTGGGCGCGAAGTTCGACAACAAACCAAGTTCGTTACGCTTTGAGAGAATTACTTCGCCGGGTCCGGCTTCCTGCGGCAGGATTTCCCAGTCAGGTTTCTTCGGATCATTTACCGTTGCGAACCAATGCGGCGGATAACGCGGATAGCGCGCTGTCTGTTGGGCGGACAGTGCGGTGAAGATTAAGAGCAGCGCCGGCAGAGACCAAAGCGCGCGTCGTCTTTTCATTTTCGTTTGAACAAAGCGACTGATTACCGGGAACGTGGGCGTCCACCCGCAAAGCAGCCTGTCGGGAAAAGGATTTCTCCGTGTCTCTATGGTGAAAATACTCAGAAAAAAACCAACCACAGAGACACAGAGATCGCACAGAGAACCACAGAGCTTATTCTCCCGACAGACTGAGAAAACCTAATTGGGCCAAACCCCTACTCGGCGTCGCCCGCGATCCCGCGATACAGAACTGCGCCAATCGCTGCGCCAACAATCGGTGCGATCCAGAAAAGCCAAAGCTGCGCGATCGCCCAGCCGCCGGCGAAAACCGCTACCCCGGTGCTGCGCGCAGGATTCACCGAAGTATTCGTGACCGGAATACTGATCAAATGAATCAGCGTCAGGCACAGACCTACCGGTATTGGGGCAAAGCCGATTGGACATCGCTTATCGGTGGAACCCAGGATGACAAACAAAAACATCATTGTCATCACGACTTCCGTTACCGCGGCGGCAAGTAAGGTATAGCCACCCGGCGAATGCGCGCCATAACCGTTTGAAGCAAAGCCGGCGTGCACGTCGAACCCCGTCTTGCCGCTGGCGATGATATATAGGACCCCACCGGCGGCGATCGCGCCCAGCACCTGAGCAACAATATATGGAACGAGATCCTTCACGGGAAATCGCTTGCCTAACCACAAACCGACGGAGACTGCCGGATTCAAGTGACAGCCGGAGATGTGGCCGATGGCATAGGCCATCGTCAATACTGTCAAGCCGAAAGCGAGCGATACACCCGCGAGACCAATGCCAACATTGGGAAAGGCAGCAGCCAGGACGGCGCTGCCACAACCCCCGAGGACAAGCCAGAACGTGCCGACGAATTCGGCGCCATACTTTTTCATTTTTTAGGAAGCTCCTTTGCCAGGGGGCTAAGTCGCGCCACACTTCTACAGCGAAACTGCCCGAAGCGCAAGGGATTTTGGATGGTCTTCCTGGTTTGGAGTGGCACGCGCGTCTTGCGGGTGATTCACGGGCGGGACGCCCGTGCCACTTTAATTCGCGTAGTAGCCCGGACGGGCGCGCGTCTTCAAATCCGGACGATTGGCGATTTCGACTTTGACCGTGCGCCAGGTGCCGTCGCGTTGGGGTCGCGTGGACTTATATCCCAGACTATAAACTTTCCCGAGATCCAGAATCACTTGATCATAGATGCCGTTAAGATCGTCGATCTTCTTCGCCTTGTAATACATGCCGCCACTTTCATCGGCCAGACGCTCCAACGTCCGCCGCGCGTTAGCATAGAGTCGGTGCGAGAAGGAATCATCACCCTCAGTATCCAGATAGATGGGAATGATTAGAGCATCCTTGTGTCTTACCGTCTCGAGCAAATCGGCAAAACTAATACTCGATCCGCCACCCCACCCTAACAATGCGTTGTCAGCACCGTCGGTCATAAAAACGACCGCGCGCCGACGATCGAGCGTTTTTGGTCCGAGCACTTGATCGAGAGTGAACTTCAGCGCGTCCCAAACGTACGAGGCGCCGGTCCCTTCGATCTGTTTGGCCGCCTCGATCAGTTTGGCGCGGTCACTTGTCAACGGGGACACGACTTGCGGCGTATCAGTGAAAGTAACAATCGCCAGCCGATCGCTCGGACGAGCAGCTTCGATGAAGTGCTGGGTCGTCTGGCGAATCAGCTTGCGCTTTCCCGAGGTCGAGCCTGAGAGGTCCAGCAACAAAACCAGATCGAAGGGAACATCCGTGGCTGCGAAGAAACTCAGAGTTTGGGGCGCGCCGTCTTCGCTGACGACGAAATCTTTTTGCTCGAGCGTGGCCACATGAGTTTGCAGCTTCTCGCTGAAAGCGCTGACTTGAAGACTTACGAGATTGGTTTCGACCCGCAGGACGTCGCCTTCATCAACTTCCTGACCCTGGACCACGCCGGCGGAGGTAGCCTTATCGATCGAACGCTTGTCGTTGGCGGAAAACAAATTAGTTAGAGCGCCAGTTGTTTTGATCAGCGGTAGCTTGTAATTCTGCTCGAGCGTGCGCTGGTAATCGGCCAGGGGTGGGAGCTGGTACTGCTTGCGCCGCGCGTCGACGAGGGATTCATCCTCAATGGGAAACATCATGAGAAAGCCATCACGAATTGTGGCTTGCGTCCCGAACAGTTGTTTCAGTCCCGCGTTCAATCGCACGCGATCGATGTAAGACGCGAAGTCGCGCAGCTCAATTTCTTTCTGAGTTGTGGCGGCAATAATGACGGGCAATAAAGCTGCTTGCATCGCCGGACTCGAAGTGTTGCGCAGCAGAAAGAACACCGCGTTGGCGCCGTCATCCCCAACGAGTTTCTTTGTGGGCCAGCCGTACTGCTTAAGAACCAAACAGAGGCTGTCTGAATTCTCGGATCGCGAATCGCGCAGGCGGTCCAGAATGTTGTCCGGTTTGCGGTCCGCAATTGCATCTTGCACGCGCTCATGATCTTTTTTTCGCAGCTTTAGCAAATCGTCGTGCAACTTCTTATTGAAGGTGACATCCGGCGGCGATTTTAGCTGCGCCTGCATTTTCTTTACGTCGTCCACGCTGAGGCAATTGTTCTGGGCGTTTGAAGATTGAACCCACAGGAGGGCTGTGACGGCGATGAGCAGAGCGGCGAGGAAATGTTTGGAGCGGCGATTCATTACTGGTTTAAAAAGCATTCACACCTCGCTTTAGCGAGGTGATCAGAAGAGCGACTAATTATTGAGCCGTTTTAACGGCTTCAAGAAACCGTTTGAAACGGTTGCCCGATTTGGGGAGACGTTTACCACCTCGCTGAAGCGAGGTGTGAATGAGATTTGAAAAGCTGCTCCATGAAATCCGCACTCATGCCGGTTTCCTAATTCGTCCCGCGAGAAGCCGCCTTGCCGTTCGTAACTCGCACATCCGGCTTCAGGTTATCCACGAACAGCTTCAGAATGCGTTTGTACTCGTCAGCCCAACTTTCCTCACGCTCAAAGCCATGATCTTCCACCGGATAAGGAGCGACTTCCCAATTTTCTTTTCGCAATTCAATCAACTTCTCGACCAGCCGGACCGTGTCCTGAAAATTCACGTTAACGTCAACCATGCCGTGGCAAATCAGCAACGCGCCTTTCAATCCGTTCGCGAAATAAATCGGCGAACTGCGCTGGTAGGCTTCGGTGTCGGCCTGGGGCAGATTGAGAATGTTCGACGTGTAACCGTTGTTGTAATGCGCCCAGTCAGTCACCGGCCGCAACGCTGCGCCCGCGGCGAAGATATCCGGCTCGGTGAACATCGCCATCAGCGTGATGAATCCACCGTAGCTGCCGCCGTAAAGTCCGACGCGTTTGGGATCGACTCCATGCTCTTTTACCAGGTAGTTCACCGCATCGACATGATCGGTTAAATCCTTGCCGCCCATGTGCCGGTAGATTCCGGTGCGCCAATCGCGTCCATAGCCGGCACTGCCGCGATAATCAATGTCCAGGACCACAAAACCTTTCTCCACTAAGAGATGATGGAACATGTACTCGCGATAGTACGAACTCCACCAGCGATGCACATTTTGCAGATAGCCGGCGCCGTGCACGAACAAAACTGCGGGCCCACCGCGTTTGTAGTTTGAAGGCATGTACATCCGGCCCCAGACGGTCGCGCCGTCGCGCGCCTTGAAACTCACCAGACGCGGGTCGATCCAGTCGTTCCGGAAAAATTCGGGAATCGGTGAAGTCGTCACCGGCTTGAGCGAGGCGGAAGCCTTTTCGTCCATCGGCTGGTTCGGAATCAGATAAAGTTCGGGCGGCTTGTTACTGTATGAACGAACGTCTGCCAGCATGTTTTCATCCGGCGAAATATCCACCTGGTTCTGGCCCGGCAGCCCCGTGATTTGAGTTCGCGTGCCACCGGCAATCGGCATCGAGAAAAGATGCCGCTGAAAAAAACTGCCTTCGCTCGAAGTGAAATAGAATTTTGTTTTGTCCTGGGAAAGACGCACGTCGGAAACTTCAAACTGGCCCGAAGTCAATTGAGTTGGTTCGCCGCCGTTGATTGAAACTGAATAAAGATGCGCAAAGCCATCTCGCTCAGATTCGAAATAGACATGTGCGTTGTCAGGGAGCCAGCCGAGCGTGAACGCTCCCGGGCCGTCAACCCACGCCTCGTCGTGAACGGTCGCGAGAATTTTGGTTTTACCCGTGGCCGTCTCGAGCAACATCACCCAGCGATCTTTGTTGTCGGCTGAGCGTCCCATCAGGACTGCGTTCTTTCCATCTTCCGACCATTGAAGTTGTGAAAGCTGCACGTCGCGATCTTTTGGCGCGGGCGGCTTATTGGTTTGCGACTCGACCCGGTCGCTACCGCTCCCGGTACTGACCCGGCCCTGCTCAGTCGCGTTCATCTCAGTGCGCTGCGGCGGCGCGCTCGCCGGAAGTTTCTGACCATGATCGATGTTCTTCGTTTCACCAGTTTCGCTGTCAATCATTACCAGCCGGGTGCGATTCTGTGTGTCGCCGACTTTCGTGCGGCCGGGAATATCTTCGGTGTAACCGGATTCGGTGACGTAGTTCGGAACGATGGTGTTCTTGCTGCCGGTCGCAGGTTCAGTGACCGTCGCGATGACGTATTTGCCTTCGGGAGCCAGGTTGAGGTTAACAACATTCTGCCCGGTGGGCACGCTAAAAGGCTTTCGCTTCTCGCGTTCTTTGCGTTTCTTCTCCTGCTCTTCACGCTGCTCGGCGCGTTCGCGCACCGCGTCAATCAAGCCGCGCTCTTCCTTTTTCAAATACTCCTGGCTATCGGTTCCTTTCGGCGTGGAGCTGGCCGCCGGCGCGCTGCCGGTGCGAATATCGGTCAGTTGTTCGAGCGAACCGCCATCAAGCGACATCACGTAAAGATTATTAAGTCGCGTGAAGTAGATCTGTTTCTGATCGAAAGTGAAGTGCGGATTTGTTTCAGCATCAACGGTGCGCGTTATTTGCCGGCGCGCGCCTTTCGCATGATCGTAGATGAAAATGTCGCCTTCGTCGGCAAAGACGGTCATCGTTTTGTCTTTCGACAAATCGCCGTTGGCGGGTGGCGCTTGCTTCGCTTCTTCTTCGGACAGGCGACGCAGACCTGAGCCGTCGCGGTTGACGACATACAAACTCATCTCTTTCAGACGGGGCTCGTCAGCCTGCTTCCAGCGGAAATAAACTCGCTGGCTGTCCCGCGACCAGTACACTCCCGTGGGCGAGTATCCGACCAGACGCGGCCCGCGCATGATGCTGTCAACCGTCAGCTCAAATGGTTTGGTTGCTGGCGGTGTTGATTGTTTCTGCGCGAACGTAAATTGCGGCGCATAGATTGAGGCCATGCACAGAATGGCGACGATTAATCTGGAGAAGTTGGTCTTCATAGTCTTTTGGTTTTTGGATACGGGATGGCTAATTGAACTCGGGTCGGACTGCCGCAAAAAAGCTCCAACTGACTTTGCATTTGGTTATAGCGCAAGAAGATCTTCCAGCTCGAAGAACAACAAGACCCTTGTTCAGTGATCGCTGACGTGGGCACAAGTCTTGCTCACCACTCCGAAACGCGATGCTCGCCCTGCGAGCGAGCCATTCTATATGAAGGAGTGTAAGAGATGAAAAGAGCCAGATTGAATCGAGTGTTGATGCTGGTTGCGGTATTCGTATCGGCGAACGCAATCTCGTCGGCGCAGACCGGTGATCAAACGATCAATGTCAAAATCGTGCCGTCCGTCACGGTCGAAGAGAAGGTGGCGAATGATTTGAAGGAAAGAGATCTGCGCAAAGCCGCTGAAGAGAAACGAGCGGCGGATGAGGCTGCGAAAATCGCCGATACCAGTCCGAAGGGTTTATTGAGTCGCGCGCGGATACTCTACATCAATTCAAACACCGACTACTTCGAAGCGGTGCAATTACAGAATGCGTTGCGCAAACATAACGAGGTTGATGCGTGGCAGCTTGCCATGATCGATGGATGGGACAAGCGCAACGTCGCGGATACTGAGATCGAAATCGACCGGCCGCTGTTTACCTTTACGTTTACTTACAAGATTACGAATCGCAACACTGGGATTCTGCTGGCGACCGGAAAAGTCAACGCGTTTGACGGTAACGCCGCCGCGCCGATGCTGGCTGAAAGGATTGTTGAGGAGATTCGCAAAGCGCGCGGAGAAACGAAACCAAAGAAATAGTTTTGGAGTGCGCCGGCAGGGCGAAGCGGCGACGGCGCTTTGGATGAGTTCTTCGGTGCGCGCTTGAAAATGATCCAAAGCGCCGTCGCCGCTTCGCTCTGCCGGCGCACTCCAAATGCTACTCGTACCTGAGCGCCTCGATCGGATTCAGGCGCGCGGCTTTCCATGCCGGCCACAACCCAAACACCACTCCCAGTCCGACGGAAACGATAAAGCCGACTACCGGAGACCAGAGCGGAATGTAAGTCGGCATGATGGTTTTGATCAGCAGCGCGATGCCCGAACCAGACAGGATTCCCAACAACCCGCCCAGGCCCGTCAACGTCGCCGCTTCAATCAGAAACTGCACGATGATGTCGCGTTTGCGCGCGCCGATTGCTTTGCGCACGCCAATCTCGCGGGTGCGCTCAGTGACGCTCACCAGCATGATGTTCATGACGCCGATGCCGCCGATTAAGAGGCCGACACTGGAAATCGCCACCATCAAGGCAAAAACGCCTCCGGTAATCGCCTGAAACTGCGTGATGATTTGATCGGAAGTTGAGATACCAAAATTGTCCGCCGCGCCGAACGCAACCTTTCTTCTGCGTCGCAAGAGTTCGCGCACTTCTTCCACCGCTTCGGACATTTGACCCGGCCGCGCCTGGGCCATGACAAAGTTGTCCTTCACTTCGGGATAGATTTTTCTGAGGGTGAGGTAAGGCATGTACACAGCTTTGTTTTCATTGTTCGGATCTTCAGAGGCGACAATAAAAACGTCACGCTCGGCCAGCACGCCGATGACCCGGTAAGCCCGTCCGTTAATCGTGACCTCCTGGTCGACGGCATTGGAAAAAGGGAAGAGCGTGTTCGCTACGTCGCGACCGATCACTACGACGCTGGCATGCCGCGCGTTTTCCTCTTCGTTGAAGTAGCGGCCCTCAGCGATGTTGGTGACTCCCATTTTGAAATAAGAGGGTGACGCGCCCTGAACGGCGGCATTCGACATTTCGATCGACTGGTAGCGAACATTAACGCGCTCAGTGAACGAGCCGCCGAAGAAATCCACGGGCGACATAAACGCCGCTGAGTAGCTCACCGACGGACATTCATTTTGGATTGCCAAAGTGTCCTCGTAAGTGAGCGGTTTCCGCATCCGTTCTTCCTGAGTCGGGTTGAAATTGAAACCCGGATCGAAACGATAGATATAAATTGAATTTGTTCCAAACGATTCAATCTCTTTCGAAACACGGGTGTCGATGCCTGACACAAAGGCCGCGATCACGATTACGGTCATCGTGCCGATGACGACGCCGAGGATAGTCAAGAGCGAGCGGAGTTTGTGCTGCCGCAGGGTGTCGAGCCCCATGCGCAGGTTTTCGAAGATGTTGGAGCGGAAGAGCTTCATCGGATCTGGAATTTGGAATTTGCAATTTTCATTTTGTCAGGTTTCTGCCCTCAAAGCCTCAATCGGATCCAGCTTGGCAGCGCGCCATGCCGGATACACACCGGAAACTAAACCCACGCTCGCCGAAACCAGCAGCGCCGCGGTCACTGCCAACCACGGTAACGCGGTCGGCACCGAAGTCGTTACCGCGACCAGCTTAGCCAGCATCCACGCGATGCTGATGCCGATTGCGCCACCGAACAGGGACAGCAGTGTTGATTCAGCCAGGAACTGTTTGAGGATGTCGCCGCGGCGCGCGCCGATGCTCTTGCGCAGGCCAATTTCCTTCGTGCGCTCACTCACGCTCACCAACATGATGTTCATGATTACGATTCCGCCCACGACCAGCGAAATCGACGTCACGCCGATCGCGGCGACCTGGATGGTGCCGAAAATTTTGTCGCGCAGCTCGTTAATCGCATTCGGCGTGATGATGCCAAAATTATCCTTCTCGTTCGGGCCGAGCCGGTGCCGGGTCCGCATTACCACGCGGGCTTCATCGATCGCATCCTGATAAGACTCTGCGCTGGTAGAGATGACGCTGACGTTAAGCGACCGCCGCGATCCGTAAAGCGCGAGAAACGTCGAGAGCGGAATGGCTACATACTTGTCGCGGGACTGGCCGAAGACTGAACCCAGAGGTTTGCCCACGCCGATAACTTGAAAAGCGCGGCCGTCGATATGGATCGTCTTGTCGAGCGGATCGGATCGTTCAAACAGTTTCTCAGCCACGTCCGCGCCGATGAAGCAAACGTTGCGGCGCGTGTCGTCCTCGCCTTTGCTGAAATAACGTCCGGCGTCGGCTTGCAACCGATCGATGTCCGCAACGTTTGCGGTCGTGGCGTTGATTAGAGTGCGCGACAAGCTGACGCCGCTATACTTGATTTCGCCGAGCGTCCCGGCCTTCGCGCCCACCTCGCGAATCGCGCCACCGCGCGCGCGAAAGGCATTGACATCGTCGAGCGTGATGTCCTTGTTGCGGCGGCGAGCGGCGTTGAGGGATTCGACACTGGAAAAATCTTCGAGGGAAAACTTTCTGACAGCAAACGCGTTCGTGCCGATGTCGGCGATCTTTTCATCGACATAAGCATTAAAGCCTTCTACCAGAGACACAACCACAATCACGGTCGCGACTCCAAAGATCACGCCGAGCAAAGTCAGAAACGACCGCAGCTTATGACCGAGGATCGCCGCGATTGCCAGTTTGAGTGCTTCCAGAAAAGGCATCCCTGCACCCGATAGAATTGAGACTCTAAGTTGTTTTTACGCAGGCAGGGGATTGAAGTTTCAGGCGTTGTGGGATGGCTTTGCGGCAAATGTCGGTCTGATGCAAGACGGCCTTCGTGGCCACGACTACAGGTTAGATCTAAAGGCCGTCAGGCCCGACATCTTTGTAGAAAGACTTGTGAAAATGCTGAATAGGCCCGTAGGGCCGGCATATCTTGCACCCTCATACTGAAAATGTAGTCTTGGCTGTCCACGGCGAAATATAGCCTAAGGACAGATTTGAGAGTAAGTGTTAGCTCTAATCGAATCTTTTTCGATATGCCAGCCCTACGGGCCTCAAATCTTGTTGTCTGGGACAGTTCTACAAATATGCCGGGCCTAATGGCCCTTCGGCGAATGCTCTGCGATGCAGCTTGGAATCGACGATTGGGTTCCGAGTTACGCGAGATTACTTCTAACCCGGACGGCTCAGCGGAGTTTGTTGATTGCTGTGAAACAGCAGAGCCGCAAGCCAACAAACTCACACCGAGCGCAAGGAGTACGACAGGTCGTATCACGAATCAGAGTACTACCTCTTTATCAGAGTTTTCCGGCCTTCATGTCGGCGACGCGTTTCTCAAAAGCTGCGGTGTTGGCGCCGTCGGCTTTACCTTTCGCGATCGCGGCGTCGGCGACTTTTATTGCTTCTTCCTTCTGGCCTGCCGCCCAAAGGATATTAGCCTTGGCCTGGAGACCTCGGAACGTCTCTTTGATCTTGATGGATTGGTCCACCAGCTTCAAAGCTTCCGTCCAATTCTTGTCTCCAACGTAAGTGTTCGCCGCTTGCAGCGGAAGCACTTCATTAGTCGGGTTGGCGGCCATTAGCGCGTCCGCCTTCGTGCGCCAGAGCGCTTTCACGTCCTTCACTTCGACGGTAAAAGGAACGCGAGTCTTCTCCCAGCGAATGTTGACCGTGGCGGAATTCTCGCTGACGGGATCGAAGTTGAACATTAGGAATTCCTGGTTGTCACTTACCGTCTGCGGTTTGGTTTTTACGCGCAGGGCATCCTTCTTGTCGTCATAGCTAAAGCTGCCCCACTGCCCCGGGTCGTTATTGAAGATGATGGTCCATTCGTCTTTACCCGGCACAGTGTGCAGGCTGTAAGTGCCGGCTTTCAGTGGTTGGCCGTTAATCATGACGTCGTCCGTCACCTGAAACATCGTCGCTTCATTCGCGCCGGCGCGCCACACATGGCCGTAAGGGACAATTGGTTCACCGGGTTTACGCTCGTTCTGGTTGTCGAGCGTGGCTTCGCCTTTGGCGCGTTCCGCCATTGAAGCAGGCGGATCAGCGAAAATGGGGCGGCCTTTAACTGCCGGGCGGCTGTAAGTAATGGTGATGTCGGTAACGCCGATGGTTTGCATCACACTGGCTTTTTGGCTCGGTCTCAGCGGTTTGATTGCGACCTGCGGCTGTTGCGCAGGCACGTAAGTCGCCGCGCCCACTGCCGTCAGCAGAATTGCAAAAGTGAAAAGCGAAAATCGTTTAAGCGAAATCATTGGTGGCACTCCTTAGATCTTTTGGATTTGGCGCGCATTATGTACCGCGACGCTTGCCGACGGCAAGATGCGACGGGTCAATCTGCGGAAGAGTTTACAACGTTTTACAAACGGTACGCAGGCATCCCGCCTGCTCTTTCCGAGGTCGCGGCAGCCTGGACGGCAACGTACGGGCAAGCAATTTGCACTCGGATTGATTCCGCAGTAAAAGTTCCTTTCGAAGAGTTTGCGGGATCGGCGAGCATCACGCAGTCATTGCCGGTACACTTCCGCGAACGCCCAGGGAGATTCGTTTCAAAATGCAACTCACCGACATTACTATTGGCCCCAATGTCGGCTACCTGGCTATCTTGAATCTTTTGGGTGCGGCGCAGGGAGTGCTCCTGGCTTTAGCTCTGTTAACCTCGAAGGCTGGCGGCCAGACCGCTAATCGCCTGATGGCCGCGCTGACCCTGACGATTTCCATCGCTGTCAGTGGCGCGGTCCTGCTTACTTCAAACTATGTTTTTGCCTACCCGCATCTAAGCCGAGTACACCAACCGTTTGTTTTTCTGGCGGCGCCTCTTTTGTTTCTCTACATTCGCGAATTGACAGCGCGCGAGCCAGGGTTTGAGAGGAAAGACTTCCTTCATTTCATTCCGTTCGTGGCTTGCCTGGTCTATTTGCTTCCCTATTATTTCCAAAACAGGACACAGAAGATCCAAATCCTGCTGTCGGAGTTCCTGCAGGAATCGTTCGGGGCTTGGTACTACATTCGTTCGGCGCTGCTGATCACTCAGGTGCTGGTGTATCTGATCTTAGTCGTCCTGATGATCATCCGGTATTCGCGAAAAGCAAAAGAGCGAGACTCAGCTCGTGACAGAGCTGTTCTATTCGAGGTCCGGTTCTTTGTTTTTGCCACGGCAGTTCTTTGGGTGGCTGTGGTACTTCGGTATGCGATCCCAACGACGCCCAACCTGCTGGTCCCGCTGGGCGCGTCTCTGCTTATTTACGGGATGGGGTATTTGAAATTGAGAAGGCCCGAACCTGAGACTGGTGAAAAAGATGAGCAGCCAGCCAGGAAGTATGAGAAGTCAACGTTAACACCCGAAAGATCTGAAAGGTATCTCGACAAGCTCATCAACTTTATGGAAAAGGAAAAGCCTTTCACTGATGGCGATCTCACCATCCAGAAGCTGGCTGAGAAATTATCCATTCCGGCGAACCATCTCTCGCAGACAATCAATGAACGTTTGGGCCAGACCTTCTCCGACTTCGTCAATTCCTACCGGGTCGAAGCGGCCAAACGTAAATTACTCGATCCGGCTTTCAGACATTTGTCCGTTCTCGGCATCGCCGAGGAGGTTGGCTTTAGCTCAAAATCCTCTTTCAACTCGGTCTTTAAGAAGCATACCAACATGACGCCATCGGAATTCAGGAATGCGGCAGGAGCAGTACCGGCGAACTCTGAGCCCAGAGAGTCCTCTATCAAACCATCACTCCTCCCTTAGCCTGTTATTGAAAAAGTCATCGGCGAGAACTGATGGGATTTTCTGTGCAATCTCTGTGGCTCTCAGTGCCTCTGCGGTGAAAAACTGCACCACCAAAACACTCACCACAGAGTCACCGAGATCGCACAGAGCACCACAGAGAGGATCCTCTCCAACTCCCCGACGTCATCTTCAGCGGCCTTTTAAGCCCCCAACTGCTCCTGGAATCGCATCAACCGTGTTCGGACACGTCCAGATTTAGGAATCTGGCCGTCCACTTCCGCAAAACCGGACGATTTTTCAGGGGGAATACCGTCTTATTTGTCGAGTTACCCGTTCGCTTTGTTCACGATTTCTCTCCGGCCACGGCGAGCCGCTAGTAACTCAATTAGGAACCAAAATCGATACACAACGGGAGAAACCTCGAATGTCAAAACTAATACTCGCAACCTTCCTGATCGCTGCCAGTGCTGCTGTCTTAAGCGCGCAAACCCCTGTCGAGCCACCGAAGAATGAATTCTTCGCGGGATACTCTTTTCACAGCGCGGACATCAACACGCTGACTGTCGATCCGCACCGCACGGCGCAGAACGGCGTCAACCTTGAGTACACGAGAAACATCACCAGACACATAGGCCTTACGGGCGATGCCTCCGCTCATTTTCACCGGGAAACCCGCAGTACGGGTGTGGGCACGTTCAGCACCCAGCGTGATCAATATTTCCTGCTCGGCGGAATACAACTAAGGGCCGGTAATGATGAACGAATGCGGCCGTTCGCTCATGCTTTATTCGGTGCTTCGCTCTTCCGAGGATTTACTTCCGACCTTCGACCTTCGAGCAACGTGTATACGTTCGACGATGCGACTTCGTTCGCCATGGCGTTGGGCGGCGGCCTGGACCTTCGCGTTAACAAGAGAATTGATGTGCGACTGATCCAGTTTGATTACACGCCAACGTTCTTCGGTTCCGGACGACAAGACAATTTCCGGATCTCAGCCGGCATTGTCTTTAAGCGGTGACCGCGAATTCGTAACGCAAACTGTTAGTTTGCGCTGAGTGAATGGGATCGATGGGCGCGCAAACTAACAGTTTGCGTTACAAAGAAAAACCGCAAAGTAAGACGTTTCTGAAAGTGACTGCCATGAAAAGATCCATTCTGACCTTGCTTTTGTTTCTGGTGACAATCTCGGCGCAAGTCGGATCATCGCAGACCCGTCCGCGTCGCATTGGCGAGACGGCGCCGAGTCCGCCTTCCCCACTGGAGACGCCGAGGCCGGAGACCGCAAGCGTCGAATCAATGCGCCCGCAGCAAGCGGCAGTCGGCCAGGATCTGGATGTCGTGCGCATTGACACTAACCTGGTCACAGTTCCGGTAAGCGTCGTCGATCGTGACGGTCGCTACATTTCCGATTTGCAGAAAGAAGATTTTCAGATCGCGGAAGACGGCGTCGATCAGGAGATTGCCTATTTTGGGACGGTTGAAAAGCCTTTCACAGTCGTCCTGATGATCGACACCAGCGCGTCGACCTGGTCAAAGTTGAGCCAGATAAAGGACGCCGCTGAGGTTTTTGTAGAACAGTTACGTCCGGACGATCAGGTCATGGTCGTTTCATTTGGCATGGGCGTAAAGGTTCAATGTGAACCGACGAGTGACAGGCAGAAGATTCGGAAAGCCATCGGAGCAACCGGCCGGGGTCTCAGCACACACCTCTACGACGCGATGGATAATGTGATGAAGAAACGTCTGGGACGTATCCGCGGACGCAAAGCATTGGTCCTCTTTATCGACGGCGTTGACGCCACCAGCAATCATGCGACCTACGAGAGCACCGTGCACACCGCTGAAGAACTCGACGCACTGATTTATCCAATCCTCTACGACACTTACGATCCTTCGATCGATACAGGTGGCTCGACAGTGCCGCAGTCCAACTCAGGGGTGATTTCCATTCTCAGAAAGATACCCTTACCTCTGCCGATACCGACGATTGGCGTTGGCGGGAGCAGTGGCGGCGGTGGCGCAGGGTCGAGCCGCGCGGACTATGATCGCGGCGCGCGCTATTTGCACGAACTCGCAGACTTGACGGGCGGACGAGTCTACGAGGCGAGCCGTGACCTGCGTTATTTGCGAGATGCCTTCAGCAAAATTGCCGATGAGTTGGGACGGCAGTACAGCATCGGCTATTACCCAAAGAGAAAAGGGCCGGGAGAGCGGCGGCAAATCAAAGTGCGAGTCAGCCGGCCCGACGTGGCCGTGCGGTCTCGCGATAAGTATATCTACAAAGGCCCGGCCGATCCGGCCCCGAAGTCTTCGATTACAGAAGAGAATGAGCAGACGCGGTCTCCGCCGGTATTGCAGAAGAAACCGTTTGTCGCGAATTGAAAATGCTGCCGCGGAATTCAGCGGTGAGGCCGAGTTGATAATGGGAGCGCAGGCGCCGGCACGTCATGCGACCGCGCTATGGCTCGGCCCGCTCTGATGCGCGGCAAGTCTTCGACTTGCCGTCAAGTGCCAACCTAAGCTGACGGTCTTTGACCGTGGCGGGTCGGAGACCCTAAAACGAATGGTTCGCAGCCGGCAAGTCATAGACTTGCCGCGCATCAGAGTGGCAGAGCCATATGAAGATTGACGCCTTATGTCCGTCGGTTACGAAAGCTTCACATCTTTCCGGCCTTGAGATCGGCCAGAAACTTTTCGAAACGAGTGGTGTCGGCGCCTTCGGCTTTGCCGCGCGCAACGGCCTGCTCGCCGACCGCAATTGCTTCCGGCTTTTTGCCCATGCTGAAAAGCAGACTGGCCTTGGTGCGCAGGTTCTGAAATGTCTCTTTGACCTTGATCGACTTGTCGACCCAGATCATCCCCTCCTCGAGATGGTCGTCATTGAAATAAGCGTTAGCGACGGCCAGCGGCACCTGCCAGTCGGTTGGACTAGCCGCAACCATTGCGTCGATCTTCGAACGGACCAGCGTGTCCTGATTGGGCACTTCGACTGTAAAGGGCACCGCCGCTTTTTCCCATCTCATGATCACCTGAGCTGAGTTCGCCGCTGTTGAAGCAATGTCGTAAGAGAGCTGTTCCTGCGAATCGCTTTTCCAAACCGGCTTGGTCTTAACGCGTAATGCGTCCTGCTTCGCGTCATAGCGAAAGCTGCCCCATTGATCGGCAGTCTTGTTGAAGATGACCGTCCATTCGTCCTTGCCCGGGATCATGTGCAAGCTGTAAGCACCGGCGGCAAGCTTCTGTCCGTTAATGAGCACGTCATCGGAAACGGTGAACTTCGTCGCTTCGTTAGCGCCGGCGCGCCACACGTGACCGTTGGGCGCCAAAGGAAAGTCCTTGCCCGAACCTTCCGCGCCATCGACGGTGCCTTCAGTCGTGGCGCCCGGACCGACTTTGTTCGCCTTGACCAGCTCGGCAACTTTTTCAGATGAGATGTCGCCCCAGACCGAGCGTCCTTTTACGGCCGGACGATGATAAGTGATCGAGATGTCGGTAATGCCGATAGTCTGCGTTACCGTCGCTGACGGGCTGGCTTGCGGCAGACGCACCTTGGGCGGTTGCTGCGCCAGAGCGTCTGAGGCCGCGTACGCGGTGATCAAAACAGAAATTATCAGAAACGAAACGCGTTTGCTTAAAGTCATTTTTGAATCTCCTTACTGCCAAATGTGGCGCGCATTATAACGCCGGGAAGTTGGCTAACAAGGAGGTGAGGGTGTGAATTTACAACTTTTTACAAAACGCGGGACTGGACCGCAAGCGTCTCGCTTGCAGATTCCTGAGATGCAAATGTTTCAGAGCAAGCGAGGACGCTTGCGCTCCAGTCCAAAGCGCCGTCGCCGCTCCGTTCCGCCGGCGCACTCCAAAAATAACTCTTTACCAAATCACACAGCGGTCCTTCTCTGGCCGCACCATGACGTCACCGTCCTTGCATTGAAACGCGGCGGCGAATTGCGGCATGTTCGACAGAGGACCGTTGACACGGAATTTGGCCAGCGGGTGCGGGTCCGAACTGACCAGCAGGCGAGCAAGCTCCGGTCTAATGTTCTCGGCCCAGCCGCGCGCGAAACCCAGAAAGAAGCGCTGCTCGGGCGTAAATCCATCGATGTTGGCCGGACGCGGTTTGCCTTCCATGGATTTTTGAAAGGCCGCATAAGCGACTACCAAACCGCCGAGGTCGGCGATCGATTCACCCTGGACCAGCTGTCCGTTTTCGAACAAGCCTTTCTCAACTTCAAATCCATTGAACTGTTTGACGATGCACTCGGCGCGTTCATTGAAGGCCTTGAGGTCGGCATCGCTCCACCAGTTCGCCAGGTTCCCGGTCGAATCAAACTGCCGGCCTTCGTCGTCAAAGCCATGCGTCATCTCGTGTCCAATCACTGAACCCATGGCGCCGTAATTCAGCGCATCGTCAGCCGTGGCATCGAAATAAGGCGGCTGCAAAATGCCCGCCGGAAAAACGATCTCGTTGATCTGCGGATTGTAATAAGCGTTGACGGTCGGCGGAGACATGAGCCACTCCATCCGATCGACGGGCTTACCAATCTTGTTCCAATCGCGCTCTTCGTTGAATTTGCCGACGCGCATGCGGTTCGCTACATACGAACTGCGATCGACCGCGAGCGTCGAGTAGTCGCGCCACTTGTCGGGATAGCCAATCTTGTTAAGAAAGGCATCGAGCTTGATGATCGCCTGCTTGCGCGTGGCATCGCTCATCCAGCCCAAGGTGGTGATGTCACTCTTCAACGCGGCTTCGAGGTTACGGACCATTTCCAGGGCCCGCGCTTTGGCTGCCGGCGGAAATGCTTTCTGCACATAAACCGCGCCCAGCGCTTCACCCATCGCGCGATCGGTCGCCGTTACGCAACGCCGCCAGCGCGGAAGGTTTTCCTTTGATCCCTGAAGAATCGTTCCTTTGAAGTGAAAATCTTCATCGACAAACTGTTTCGAAAGGGCTGACGCCGTTCCGTTAATCAAATTCCAGCGCAGATAAGTTTGCCAGTCGGCGATCGGCGTGGCGGTCATTTGCGTGTTCAGCGCTTTGAAGAATTCAGGTTGTCCGACGTTAACGTCCGGCTTCTGCGTCAGTCCGGTGCCCTGGAAATACGCCGCCCAGTTAATCGCCGGGGCCACGTCGCTCAGCTGGGCCATGCGCATGCGGTGGTAATTCTTTTCCGGCTCGCGCAATTCGACTGGCGGCTTCGAGCCTTCGGCCAATTTGGTCTCGAGATTCATAACGGCCTGGGCCTGGGCTGCGGCCTTGGTTGGGTCATCACCCATCAACTCGAACATCTTTGCCACGTGCTTGAGATACTCATCACGCATCGACTTGGATTTTTCGTCAGTCTTGAAATAGTAGTCACGATTCGGCAAGCCCAGGCCACCCTGAAAAATTCCCGCCGTGACTTCCGCGCTATTCTTAAAATCCTGATTCGAACCCGAGCTGAAGGCGGCATTGATGCCGATTGAATGCAGGTGCGCAATCTCTTTCTGCAGCGCGGCCTGGTCGTTTATTTTCGCGATCAGGTCAAGCTCTGCCTGGATCGTCTTTAGTCCGTCCGTTTCGATTTTGGCTTCATCCATGCAGGCCGCGTAGTAATCACCGACCTTTTGTTCGTTGCTGCCCTTGCGCGCCGCGGTATTCTTCGCCGCGTCTTCCAGGATTTGGTGCAGGGCTTCACGATTCTTTTCGTCCAAAACGTTGGCGACGCCCCACGCCGGATAGGCTGCCGGGATCGGATTAGCCGTCAGCCAACCGCCGTTTGCGTATTGATAAAAGTCCGCGCAGGCCGAAGTCTTAGTGTCCATGCCCGCAGTATCGAAATGAGCTGACTGCCCGACGATGGTCGTTACGCCAAAGGTGACGGCGAGCAGAAGGGAAACGAAGGTCTTAAAAACTTTCATAGCATCTCCTGAATAAGTTGGGTTTTGAATGCTTCAAGATCAAGCATTAATGAAGTTACCTCTTTTTGACTGAGGTAGCCAAATCCATTGAAAGGTTACTACGGCGGGACGAATTTTTAGTTTCCGGTGGGACGTGTATCGACCAGGTTATCCACAGGCACAGCCAGGCCACATTCTGAAAACGAGCGTCGGATCCGAAACTATGTACTTCCACTCGATCCCCTTTTCCCCGGAACTCCTTGAAGCAAATTGAAAATGAGCAGATAATTTGCCCAGCCTCGCATAACTTCCAGAGTGGGTCGCTCCCCTCCCCAGCCAGACTAATCATCTCGACTGCCGAGCATCGGGTGACCAGAAAGAGGAACACCTATGACAAGAACTCTCGCGCTCGTAATGAAAGACAGCACTGCCCACAAGTTGGACATGATCGTCATTTCCTGGGTCCATATCAAAACAGATGAACGCTACATCGAGATCTCGGCCAAGAATGCCACTCTCGGCCAGCGTTTGGTGCGAATCAAAACCTCCGGCGCAGCCGAAGATCAAAGGAGGCTGTCTGCTTTCCACGACAAGCTCCTTGCGGCGCTCGCAGGATTCAACACGCAGATAACTGCTTATACGGAGTTGACAACGCTGCCTCCCAACAACGTCGACATCGATCTCAAGAAGATGCTCGTTTACCTGATCATCGACTTCTGACGCAGGGCTAAGCACATTATCCATCGGCAGCGATGGTGCGGCTAAATAGTTAGTTCAGGAACAGGCACAGTCTCAACCAACCCGGCGCCTGGCGCTACCCGTTCGTTCATTACGCGCACAGTGACGCTCGCGCGGCTAGCCAACGCAATCCTCAGAAAGGACAGCTTCCTGGCGCCAGCCTTGACGAAGTGTTGATTCGCTCGTACCGTCTCAGGCACCTTGAGCGAGAATCAGCAGATCCATACGACATGCTGCATCACCGGCGGCGGTCCGGCGGGAATGATGCTGGGATTTTTACTGGCGCGTGCCGGCGTTGACGTCATCGTACTCGAAAAGCATGCCGATTTTCTGCGCGACTTTCGCGGTGACACGATTCATCCCTCCACTCTCGAAGTGATTTACGAACTCGGGCTGCTGGAAGAGTTTCTCAAGCGGCCGCATCAGGAAATCAGAGAATTCGCCGGCCAGATTGGCGATCAGATGATTCCGCTCGCCGATCTTACTCATTTGCCGACGCATTGTAAGTTCCTCGGCTTCATGCCGCAGTGGGACTTTCTGGATTTCCTCGCCGACGAAGCGCGCGCCTATCCAGCATTCAAGCTGTTGATGCAGACTGAAGTCACCGATCTGCTCCAGGCCGGCAACAAGATCGTTGGAGTCAAAGCAAAAACTCCCGCAGGCGAGTTGGAGATTCGAGCCGAATTGACGGTTGGCTGTGACGGTCGCAAATCAATCGTGCGCGAGCGAGCCGGCTTGCAAGTTGAAAGCCTGGGCGCACCGATCGATGTGATGTGGTTTCGGCTCTCGCGTAAGCCCACCGATCCCGGTCAGGTGCTCGGCCGCTTTGTCACCGCCAAAATCATGGTGATGCTTAATCGCGAAGAGTACTGGCAGTGTGCTTTCGTAATTCCCAAAGGCGCGGCTGAAGAGATCAAGCACCGCGGTCTCGAAGCCTTTCGCGCGGACATCGTGACGATCGCTCCCTTTCTCAAAGATCGTGTCGATGAATTGCAGGATTGGGATCAGGTGAAGCTTTTGACCGTCCTGGTCGATCGTCTGCGCAAGTGGTATCGGCCGGGCCTGCTCTGCATCGGCGACGCGGCGCATGCGATGTCACCCGTGGGCGGCGTCGGCATCAACCTTGCGATTCAGGACGCAGTCGCGACGGCAAACATCCTGGCGCGGCCGCTGGCCCAGGGTTACGTTTCATTGAGCCACTTGCAAAAAGTGCAATGGCGCCGCGAGTGGCCGACGAAGGTAACTCAATGGGGTCAGGTTCAGGTGCAAGAGAGGATTCTGAAGCCGGTGCTGGGCAGCCAGCAGCAAGTTCAGGCGCCCTGGTTCTTACGGCTGTTCAAGAAGTTTCCGATCCTGAGAAGAATACCGGCGCGCTTGATTGGAATCGGCGTCAGGCCGGAACACGTGCGCACGCCTGATGTCTCCAAACTGCAGTCGCTATGACCTCCTCCGCCTTCTTCCCGATCTAATCGCAGCCACTCGACATAGACGTGAACGTTCAACGAGCTGCGGAGCAGCGGTCAGAGTTAAGCCCAAGGCGAGGCTTTGCGAGCCTTGGGTAATGGTCAGTTAGCTTTGGAGAGCCGCGAAGTGGCGACAGAGAATGCGTAATTAAAATCACGCTGATTACCCGTGATCGCAGTCGCCCCTTCGGGGCTCGAGCACGTTAGATGGTTTCGTACCCAAGGCTCGCAAAGCCTCGCCTTGGGCTTAACTCTGACCGCTGCTCCGCAGCTGGTATCCGCTGCGCTGCGACCACAGTCTCACTTGGTTGACAACGCGTTCTCAGCCAAATACATCGCTGAATACTCAACATAGTTCTGCCAGAACCGATCAAGGCCGGCGACCTCTTCATCAGTCAAAGGCCGCTTCACCCGCGCCGGCATTCCCATCACGAGACTGCGCGGCGGAATGATCGTTCCCGGCGAAACCAGCGAGCCGGCGGCCACCAAAGACTGCGCGCCCACGCGCACATCATCCAAAACGATCGAGCCAATTCCAATCAATGCTTGATGCTCGATGTAGCAGCCATGCAGAGTAACGCTGTGGCCAATGGTGACTTCGTCCTCCAGGATCGTCGGTTTCTCGCCGGTGCGCGTGTGCAGCACGCAATTGTCCTGAACGTTCGCGCGATCGCCGATGCGAATGTAGAACATGTCGCCGCGCACGACGGTGCCGTACCAGACGGAAGCCTGCTTGCCGATATGCACGTCGCCGATAATTTGCGCGCTGTCAGCGATGAAGGCGGTTTCATGAATTTGCGGATGAACACCGCGAAAAGGTCTGATCATGGTCGGCGGAGATTATGACTATCTCTTTCGATAAAAGGCAACAGTCGCAACGGTCATTGTTCTTTTAGCCCTACTCTGCATTTCTCTGCGAAGACCTCGGTTCCTCCTCTGCGGTTTCAATTCGCAAGCCTCCGAAATAACCGCGGAGGAATACCGAGGATTCCGCAGAGATCCGCAGAGGAAATCAAATCCACCCTACTCTTTCTGAAACGTAATGATGATCGTCAGATCCGACTCGCCTTTTTGCACCAAACCATGCGAGTTTCCGCCGCGAGTCAGGACGGCGTCGCCGGCCTTGACCGGAAACGGTTTGCCGTTAATCGTCATGACTCCCTCGCCGCCGGTAAAGTAGTAAACCTCGTCGGTTTTCTGCAGGTGGTAACCGATCGCTGCGCCCTTATGCAGCACACGCTTGCGAAAAGAGAACTTCAGGTCCGGCGCTTTGTCGAAGAAAACATAGCCGGTCGAAGGTCCGCCGCCGTCATGTGGCCCGGGTTCATTTTTGGCAACCTCAGCGTCGCGCTCGAGCAGGTAGCCCCCGTCACTTTGTGTCTGCGTGACGGTGATAGCGAGGGCAGCTCCCGAACCGAAGGCGAAAAGCAATGAGAGTCCTATCAGAATCTTTTTCATCAATCAGCACTCCTGAAGAATTTTGATTGCTGCGGATATGAAAATGGGCGCGTCGCCAGTCGCCGATCCTGTTGGCGATTCTTGATGACAAGACCGAGACATTCTTATCCGGAGACCTTCATCGCCAACTCCGCCGCCGAAAAAATCTGGATGTCTCGATACTGACCCAATCCCAGCAAGTGACTATCTCCTGAAACAACAATTTCCGCTTGAGCCGCAATTGCACACGCTAATACGGCGTCGTCGTCCGGGTCGGCGAGAACTACGGGCTCAATTTTTGCCGGTTGGATAACTGAGGCCAGGGCGGCGTAGCCCAACACCAGTTCGCGAGCTGATACTCCGACCGATTCTGAGAGAACTTCTGACGATTCAAAACATCTTCTAACTCGGTCAGGAGGACGGCGCTCGTGAACAACTCTATTGAGCCTTCGCGAGCCGCATTCAGGATTTGGCGCGGATTGCCTTTCCAGAGGAGGCCGGAAACAATGATGTTCGTATCAGCTACGACTCGCATCTGAGGCGCGCCGTTCCCGACGTACTGCGGCAATCTCGGCTTCTACCTCGCTCTCGGTGCGCGGAGCATCTGGAGCCGCCAGCCGATCAGCCGCCTCAAAAAAGTTATTGACGCGCCGACGACGGATCTCCTCGCGCAGCAGAGATTCAATGGCTTCAGGGTGCAAGAGTCCGTTAGTCTCGGCCTCACGAGCGAGGTTGTCGGGGAGGTCGAGCTTTATTTCAACTGAAGACATTTTGCACCTCGCTGAAAGCTCTGCTCGATTCGCTAAAACGCAAAACTTCCATAGAACGCACTGTTCTCGCCCTCGCGTTCCCAGTTGTCGCCAACCAGGTGACCGGAGTATGCAGCTTTCAAAGTGTAACCGACTTTGCGTTGTCCCAGTTGGACCAAAGGGTTGTACCAAACCAGGTTCGGTTGCTTGCAGCAGAGATCATTGGGCATCGCTTCGACGTTGATGGCCGCCTCAGCGGAAGCTACTTCGTAGGATTTTCCTTCGTGCTTGAAGGTGATGGGCGCGCTGCGCACCGAAGCAATCTCGCCAAGGGTGCCCGCGTACTTGGCTTTCAAAACGTTGAGGAGCGCGACTTTCTGTTCGTGGCTCGCCGACGCATCGAGAACAATCTCAGAACGTCGAGTTGCCGATTCGTTCTCCAAATTTTCATCGGAACTGACCACCGCAATCGCCCGCATGCCGGCCAGGTTCGTCCCGTTCCAACTGCCTGAGCTAAAGCTCCAGGCCATAATTGCTTCACGACCGGCGGTCGTCACTTCGCCGTTGAAGTGACAAGCGCCTGCGAACACGCTGGCCGTGCGAACTTCGACGTAATCACCTTTAACACTGGTGTTTTCGGCGCGCGACGTCAGCACAACGGCTCCTGCGCAAAAACTTAAAACCAGCGCTATCATCCAAAATCTTTTCATTTCCGGTACCTCCAAACGATAAAACCAAAACACAAGCCATTCTGAGTGGATGATCCCCTCGCTGGCGCTCGGGGTTCTGACACTCTTTGATTCCAGTTTACAACGCCTCGGCTTCAAACGCCGAACTGTAACAGGAGCGACCAGAGATACAGTGCTCCGGCTGGGCGATGCCGCCATCAGGGCCGATGGCCTGTTGGGTTTCGCGACACCAGCAGTGATTGCTGCCGTCAAGATACTCTTCAGCTTCAGTGGGAATAGCGGCAATCATGAAAAATTTCTTCGATCGCAATGAACCGCAGAAGGCGCTTTGCAAAGTGTTGCCGGGCACCAAATCCGAATCGTTTGTCATCTTTCAAAAGCCTTTCCCTCCGTGTCTCTGTGTGATCTTTGTGGCTCGGTAGTGAATTGCGTGTGAAGGATTACTCACCACCGAGACACAGAAATCGCACAGAGACACCGAGTCGGAACTAAGCAGTCACTCCGCCAACTTTGGCCAGAGCCCGTCGCACGAGTGTTTGAGTCAGCGGAATCTTATAAGCATTCTTTGACAACGGCTCAGCGCCTTCGAGCGCCACTTTGGCCACATTCATCAGCACGTCGTTGTTGATTGTCTTGCCAACCAGAGCGGCCTCGGCTTTTGTCACTCGCCAGGGAACCGGGGCGACGCCACCGAGCACTATGCGCGCTTCGCTGACTGTCTTGTTGGCGTCCAGAGTGACCGCCGCGGCCACTGCCGACATCGCAAAGTCCATCGAATCGCGCTCTTTGAATTTCAAGTACGTCGAATGGGCCGCGAACTTCGAGGCCGGAACCGAGACGTCCGTGATGATGTCCTCGTTCTTCAAAACATTTTCTCGCCGCAGATTTCCATCCGATGGCAAGGTGAAAAACTTATCGAGCGCGATCGTGCGCTTGCCATCGGCACCCACGACTGAGACGCTCGCGCCCAGGGCCAACAGCATCGGCGCTAAATCGGAAGGATGCACAATGTACGACGGGCCACCACCGAAGATCGCGTGATACTTGTTTTCTCCGGTGGCCGCGTAGCACTCAGTGCCGCCCTTCTTCAGACAAACGACTTCTTCCAGGCGATAGTACCAACAGCGCGGACGCTGGCAGAGATTGCCGCCCACGGTCCCCAGGTTGCGAATCTGCGGCGTGCCGACCGAATGCGCGGCTTCGGCCAGGCCCGGAAAACTGCGACGCACCAGCGGACTCTCTTCCAATTGATTCAAAGTTACCAGCGAGCCGATGCGCAATCCGCCTTTGCCGTCTGACTCGATTTTATCAAGTCCGCGAATTCCTTTTAGATTCACCACACGAGTCGGCCGCGTGATGTAATCTTTCATGGTTGTGAGAATGTCCTGGCCACCCGCGATTGGTCGCGCGGCGTCGTCAGGATCAGTCGGCGAGGGAACAGACTTGAGCGCGTTTACGGCTTCGGCGACGGTGGTCACATTCATCCATTCGAAAGTGTTCATGCGCTCCTCCTTTCGGCGGCGAGCGCCATCAAAATCTTGTCGGGCGTAATTGGCAGGTCGCGAATCCTCGCGCCGCTGGCATTAAAGACAGCATTCGCAAGGGCGCCGATCGCCGGAATGATGGCCGCCTCGGCAATGCCGATTACAACTTCCCGCTTGTCATCGTCGTCGATGAGCGGAATGAGTTCCGGCATTTCGAGCGAGCCCGGTAACTTGTAATCCATAAAGCTTGGATTGAGTTGTACTCCGAGATCGGCATCCATGACACGAGTTTCGAACAAAGCCATTCCCAGCGCCTGGATCATGCCGCCGTTAATTTGGCTTTCCATCGTGAGACGATTAAGCGGCAGGCCGCCGTCCTGCACTTGCAGCATCTTGATCGGTCGCACTTTGCCGGTTTCCACGTCAACTTCAACTTCGGCGAAGACGACTCCATGCACGCCGCGACTCTGCAAGTCCGAGCGCCAGACACCATGAGCAACGATCCCCGCCGGAGGCAGCGCTGCGCAAGCCTGTTTCCACGCGATCGATTTTCCGCCAGCGGTGACATTTCCGTTTGCGAATACTATTTCTTCAGGCTTGGCATTTCCCAGCAGTGGCGAAAACTTTGCGGCCAACTCCATTCGTGCTTTGTATGCCGCATCTTTGACGGATGGCGATAGGGAAGCCGCCGTGGTCGAACCACCGGAAGAATTCGCGCCGCCGAGTTTTGAATTGCCAATCTGCTCGACCACGTCCTTGATCTGCAGACCTAACTCTTCAGCTACGATTGCGCGCGTGTAGGTGCGCGTGCCGGTGCCCAGATCCTGTGTTCCGACCGCAACTGTGACTGACCCGTCGCGGGTAACAGTGACATCAACTTTGCATTGATCGTTCCCACCGCCGCCCCAGGTTCCGGCGGCGCAACCCATGCCTCGTTTCAAAGGGCCGGATCCCCCACCCGGCGTCGCATTTCTTTTTGCCCAATTGATTTCGCGCGCGCCGCGCTCGAGTTGCCGGTGATACATCTCGTCGCGCATGTTCTTCTTGCGAAACTCGACCGGGTCCATTCCGATCTTGTAAGCGAGTTCATCGAGCATCGACTCCATCGCAAACGATGCCTGCGGATGTCCGGGCGCCCGCATCGCAATTCCCGAGTCCTCGTTCGTGTGCAGGGCATAAACTTCTCGATAAAACTCAGACGCGCGATAAACCGCGTAGGGCTGACCTGCTTGCGAACCCTGGCCCAAGCCGCCGAGGCGGTACTGGGTAGCCTGCAAAGCCACGAGCGTGCCATCTTTCTTTGCTCCGCCCTTCATCTTTTGCCACGAGCCGGAACGATTTCCGGCCATGAGGAATTCATCGGAACGCGTCAGCATCAACTTCACCGGGGCCTTCGTCTCTTTCGACAGGCGGCAGGCCATCATGCCTTCAATGCCGATGCCGAATTTCGATCCAAAACCTCCGCCCATGTGTTGCACGGTTGCGGTGACCGCGCTTTGCGGTAAACCCAGTTCGCGGGCAGCGTCCTGGGGAATAGTGAACGTTCCCTGGGTTGTCGCGTAAATCGTAGCTGTGTCGCCGCCCGAAAAGTCGACGACCATTCCATGTGTTTCCAGACAGCAATGATGGAGACGTGGAGTGCGATACTCTGCCTCAACGACTGCATCGCAGGTCGCAAACGCTGCTTCGACTTTTTGTGGATCGCCCTGCTTGCCCTTCGCGGCCAAATTGTCTTCGCTTCCCGGTCCCTCGGCAGCCAGCACGCGCGGCGCGCCAGGTTTGATGGCCGTATCCGCAGTGACAACATGCGGCAGCACTTCGTATTCGACGATGATTGCCCGCGCGGCGTCCTGCGCCAGTTCCGGAGTAGTCGCGGCCACTGCAGCCACCGGCGACCCCGCGAAGCGCAGTTCAGTCAGCGGCGTTTGAATGATGGCTTTCACGCCCGGCATGCGCATGGCGGCGCTGGAGTCGAACTTCTTTATTTTGGCGTGAGCGTGCGGACAACGCCGGACGCGGCCATACAACATGTTCGGCAGGCGCACGTCGTAGGTGTACCTGGCCGCGCCGGAAACTTTCAGCGGGCCGTCCACGCGTGTGATGCGATGATTGAGCAGCGCGTGCTTATCATTCGGGCCCCAGCCAGGACCGGCAACGTCATCAACTTCGATCTCAACCATTTGCTCGACGCCGTTGACGACGCGCGGCACGCGAACCTTTTTCTTTTTCGGTGGTGGCGTTGGACTGGGTTGCGCCTGAGGCTGTTGTGGCATAACGATCTCCAGATTATTGCGTTAGCTGCGGCCGGCCTTTGCCGCCGCGAGGGCGGCTTCAAACACTCTCGGGTAAGTTCCGCAACGACAGAAATTTCCTTTGCAGGCTTCGCGTACTTCGTCGAGCGTCGGGTTTGCGTTCTTCTTCAAATAAGCTGAAATCGTGGTCACGAACCCCGGCGTGCAGAACCCGCACATCAAACCATCGTGCTCGACGAAAGCGGCTTGCACCGCGCTCATATTCTCGGGCGTGCCGAAACCTTCGACGGTAGTCAGTTTTTTCCCAACTGCATCGACGGCCAGCACCAGACACGCATAGACGTTCTTGCCGTCCATCAGCACTGTGCACGCGCCGCACGTGCCCATGTCGCAAACCAGCTTTGGTCCCGTCACCGCCGGTTCCAGATGATTACGCAGCGCGTTCAGCAACGTCGTGCGCGGCTCAACGCTGACGTTTCGTTTGGCGCCGTTGACGTCGAGCACAATGTCTACGGTTCCGCTGACTGGCTGACCGGCGACGATGGATTTCTTCGGCGCTGCCTTCGCGTCCGCTGCGATGATGTGATCGACCAGCGCGGCGCCCGCGCCCGCGACGCCAACGCCTTTAAGAAACTTGCGCCGGCTGGGATCGTGCCGAGAGCTTTTATTTTTCGGCTCGTGTTCGTCTGACATTCGTCTCCCCCTCCCGGATGAAACAAACTACACGGAAATGGTTTTGGTAAGTCGCTATGTTAAGTTGAAAGCAATTGGATCGGCAAGGGTTCGTTTGCGTTGTGGTAGTCGCCAATTTGAAAATGACTTTTCAGTAGCCCAGGCGTTTACGCCTGGGAATAAAGAGGTGTTAGTTTCAAAAGCCCCCATTAATGGGGCTTGCGAACATCGCTTGGTTCTCTCCCCAGGCGTAAACGCCCTCCCCAGGCGTAAACGCCTGGGCTACTGAAAAGTCATTTCAAATTGGATTACGTTTACATCACTTCCCCGTTGCTTCACGCAGACGCGCTAGAGCGTAAATCATCCAGGCTTCAGACCAGCGCATGTAAGGTATGCGAACCGTTTGGAACCTTCGGCGCTGGTAATAAAAGAAGCCGGCCTCGTCCCGCAGATTTGCGATTGCCCAATGCGCGATTTGTTCGGCGAGCATCAACGTCCCCGGAATGCGACCACGCAATTCGACCAGCGCTACGATTGCTGAAGCAGTTGAATGAATGTCCGCCGGATAGAGACGATCAGGAAAATATTTGGGCCAACCGCCTTTAAGGAAAAAGCGTTCGGCCCAGAAGTCGTAACCACGACGCAAAGCGTTGTCAAACTGGCCCTGTGATCCAGTCGGGATCGCTCCGGGTACTGACAATGGACCGGCCTCGATGATTTGCGACAGGCTCGTCAGCATGTACGCCGTATGAAAATTGTCGGCCCACAGTTGATGCGAGTCGGCGCCGTAAAGCCACGCGCCGTCCTGCTGCTGTCTGCGCACGGCGTAGAGCGCTGACCTTTGCGCCCATGCGATCAAACTGACCTCGCCCAGCAGCTTTCCTACCGTCGCCAGCGTCTCACCCGCCAGCAGACTGGCATTGAAAACTCGCGTGCGATCGAGCGGTGAATAGCTAAAGCAAACTTCGTCCTTTGTTTCCTCAGATCGATTCAGGTCGTTGAGAATGAAATCGCAGATGGTGCGGGCAAAGGGAAGATACTCATCGCGCGAAAGCACTTCGGCAGCTTCGCACAGCGCGCGCGCCGCAAAAGCCGTCGGCACGATTGTCGGTGTGCCGCGCGGGACGAAAAACGATCGCGATTGCCAGTCGAAGTTGTATCCCCAGCACGCGCCCTTGAAACCTTTCAGGTGCATCCCGATCAAATCGTCGAGCAATTCGCGCGCTTCGATCTCATTCTCTTTAGTTGGATTGCGACGGAAGTCGGCGAGCGCGGCCAGTGCAAACAGGGCGATGGCTTTCGCGTTTCGCTCGCGCGGAATTCCGACGAGCGAACGGAAGTTGAACGGCGATCGTTTGTGAAATTGAATCCAGACGAGACGCGCGGTGCGAGATTTCCGAAGCGGAGTCGCTTGAAACAGCCGGCTGTTCAAGCCGTCGAAGGGATCATAACCGGCCAGGCCCTGAGCGCGGCACCATTTCCAAAGGTCGCGGTGGGCGGTTTGCAGAGTCACTGGCATGGGGCGACATTAGACGTGAAATTCAACGAGCTGCGTAAGACGTGAAATTCAACGAGCTGCGTAGCAGCGGTCAGAGTTAAGCCCAAGGCGAGGCTTTGCGAGCCTTGGGTACACTGTCCAAGCTAATCGAGCCCCGAAGGGGGCGACAGCAATTGGGGGGCTTCGTTTACGAACTCTCTGTCGCCGCTTCACGGCTTGCCCAATCCAACGAGCAACCACCCAATGCTCGCAAAGCCTCACCTTGGGCTTCACTCTGCCGCTGCTACGCAGCTACCGTAAACGGCCTCCTGGCAGCGAGAGGGAATTCAAGACCAAAAGCGGTGACAAGTCGCCGCGTCTCCGAATCAGGCATTCACTGACGTCTCGATCCTTTTCGGTGTTTCGACAAAACTCTCGCGCCACAATTCGAATGAAAGCAGAGTCCAGAGCAGCTTGCGATGATTAGCGACCCCGCGTTCGTGTTCGTCCTGAAGTTTAGCCACGTACTCAGGATTGAACAGGCCGCTGCGGCGCAGGCGCTCAGGCGAAAGCAGGTCGTGCGCCAGCGGACGTAACTCGCTCTTCAACCACTTCGCAAAAGGAACGCCGAAACCTTTCTTGCCGCGTCGCCAGACGAACGGCGGCACCAATCCTTTCGCGGCTTTTTTCAAAATGTATTTCGAAGTGTATCCGTGCAGTTTGTAACGTGGCGGCAGCGAGGCCGCGAATTCGGCGACGCGTGGATCGAGATAAGGCGCCCGCACTTCCAGGCTGACGGCCATGCTGGCGCGATCGACTTTGGTCAGGATGTCTTCGGCGAGATAGAACTGTGTATCGAGGCTCTGCATGCACTCAACCAGGTTATTCGAATCGCATTCGGCAAACATACGGCGGGCGTCGCTATAGATGTCGGCGTCGCTGGCCGCTCTGACGTCCGAGCTGAGCAATTGTTCCTGATCGTCAGGAGTGAAAGAGCCGAACAGCACATGATGACGGGCGACCGTGTCGTAATGTGAAGCTGCGATGAAACGGCGCGCGCGATAGTCGAACGAAAGATTCTTGGTCTTGACCGGCAAAAGGTTGACCATCGGCTCGACCAGGCCGCGGCGCAAGAACCGCGGCACGCTCAGGTACGCGCGCGCCATGTAACTCCCGAAGTACATTGGATAGCCGGCAAAAATTTCATCGCCGCCATCACCGCCGAGGGCGACCGTGACGTGCTTGCGCGTGAAGCGCGACAACAGATAAGTCGGGACCACTGAAGGATCGCTGATCGGCTCATCCATCCACGCGCCGATCTCACCCACGAGATTCGCCGCCAGACTCGCGCTGAATCTTTCCTCGTGATGATCGGTGCCGAGAAACTTTGCCACCGCGCGCGCATATTGCGATTCGTCGAACGAGCTCTCAGCGAATGAAATGGAAAACGTCTTGACCGTTTCTGAAGAGGCGCGCACCGCCAGCGCCGTGACCATCGAAGAATCTATCCCGCCGGAAAGCAGCACCCCGAGCGGCACGTCTGAAACCATCCGCATGCGGACTGCGTCAGCCAGTAATTCCCGCAGTTGCTCGGCAGCATCCGCAACGCTGGGAACAGGTTCGCGGGTTTTGTAAGAAAGTTGCCAGTAGCGCTCGACTTTGACTTGACCATCTTCCAAAGTGAGCGTGTGGGCCGCCGGCAGTTTGCTGATGCCTTCGTAAATCGACAGCGGCGCAGGCACATAATCGAATGAAAGATACTGGCGCAGCGCATTCAGATTCAGGTTCGGCCGCACCGCGGGATGCGCCAGCAGGACTTTTGGTTCAGACGCGAACAGCAGCGTGCGATCGAAGACGCCCCAGTAGAGTGGCTTTTCGCCAAAACGATCGCGCGCAATGAATAGCCGTCGTCGCCTTTCATCCCACAAGGCGAACGCGAACATGCCGTTCAGGTGCTGGACCATTTCGCGGCCGTGCTCTTCGTAAAGATGCGGCAGAATCTCTGTGTCTGATTCGCTGCGAAAACGGTGGCCGCGCTTTTCCAGGTCGGCGCGCAATTCGCGATAGTTGTAAATCTCTCCGTTGAGGACGACGGCCACGCTGTGATCTTCATTGAAAGTGGGTTGCTCGCCGGTGAGCAGATCGATGATCGCGAGACGGCGCATGCCGAGCGCAATTCCATCATCAATCAGATAGCCTTCAGAATCCGGCCCGCGGTGCGTCATGCGATCGCACATTGAGCGCAGCAGTTCCTCGCCGCCATCAGGTGGCGGCGTGCGTGGATCGAGATTGGCCCATCCGGTAATTCCGCACATAGATCAATTAACCACGGAGGACACAGAGGAAGACAATAATAATCATTTAGACAACGAACCTTTTAATGCCGTCTTTAAGATGCAGAGAGTGAAAGTTAATTAGTAGTCCGATCGGTTTCCCCGTGAGTTTCAAGTAGGAAATGATTTGAGCTTGATGAATCGGCGCTAAAGCTTCTATTGCCTTTGACTCAACAACACCCGTTTCCTCGACGAGAAGATCGAGCTTGTAGCCTGCGTCTACTTTGATCCAGTCGTAAACCACCGGGACCGGAACTTCAGACGCGACTTTCAGCCCTCGCTTGATCAATTCGTGTCTCAAACAGGCCGCGTAAGCACTCTCCAATAATCCCGGGCCAAGCGCGGTATGGACTTTCATTGCCGCATCCACCACGGCTCCGCTAATTTCATTTCTTTCCATCGATTTTCTTAATTTATTACTAGTTCTTCTCTGTGTCCTCTGTGGTAAACCCAATCCTTTCCCTCACGGCATAGATCGGTTTCGACTGCGACTCGTGATAAGTGCGCACCAGCATCTCTGCCAGTAATCCCATGAAGAAGAACTGCACGCCCAGAACCAGCAGCACCATCGTCAGCACCGGCAGTGGTGTTTGGATAAAATCAGCGTGATGCGGCCAGTTTGCGAACTTCATGAGAAAAGCAAAAACGGCGCACAGGAACGAAATCGCGAAGGTCACCAGTCCGGCGAAACCAAACATGTAGAGCGGTTTCGTTTGATAAGACGCCATGAACTTGATCGTCATCAAATCGAAAACGACTTTGAAGGTGCGCGACAAACCGTATTTTGACTTGCCCATCGTCCGGGCATGATGTTCGACGGGGATTTCCGCAACGCGCGCGCCCGACCAGGACGCGTAGATCGGAATGAAGCGATGCATCTCGCCGTAAAGCTGAACGTCTGCGAGCGATTCGCGCCGGTAAGCTTTCAGTGAGCAGCCGTAGTCGTGCAGCGGCACGCCGCCAATTTTCGAAATCAACCAGTTGGCCATCTGCGAAGGAATCTTGCGCGTCACCAAAGGATCCCGACGGTTTTTTCGCCAACCTGAAACCACGTCGTAACCTTCATCAAGCTTGTCGAGCAAGCGCACAATGTCCGCCGGATCGTTTTGCAGATCCGCATCCATCGGGATCAGCACGTTTCCCTTTGCCGCATGAATACCCGCCGCCATGGCCGGTGTCTGGCCATAATTTCGGCGCAGGGCGACCACGCGCACGCGCGGGTCGTGGGCGGCAAGCTCGCGCAGCACATTGAGGCTGCCATCACTCGAGCCGTCATCGACATAAATGATTTCTGCCGTGCGCCCAAGTTGTGCGAGCGCCTGGTTCAACTTTTCATGCAGCGGGCGAAGATTGGGTTCTTCGTTAAAGACGGGAAGGAAAATAGAGATCTCGGGTGTACTGTCCCCTTCGTTGCCTTGCTTTGTGATGGGCTTTTCCTCAGCGATAGTTTGCATCATGCGGCACTACGAAGCTTTTCCTTGAGCCAACGGTTTACGAGTTTTTCAGTAGGAATGCGCTTCTTTTTGGCGATCGCGCGCACTTCCTCGTAAAGCTTAACGTCAACCACCAGGCTTCTCTTCTTTAGATCGACATCAAAGTCTACATCGACAAAGTATTCGTCATAGTCAGCGCTGTCGTGCGTGTCCCAGAAGTCCGCCGCTTCTTCAAGGGACGCGAAGTGCTCGGGTAACGGGTCCCGCTTTTTTGTAGCCCTTTGTTTTCTAATTTTTCTAGTCATAGTGTCTTCGCTCACCTCTAGTGGCGTCACGAGCAGAGATGACCAAGGCTCGGCCACGCTTGTGAATAAAGAATACGATCAAATAGCGGCCTCCGTCAGTTTGGCCGATAGCTCTGTATAGATCTTCCGTTGGAACATCCCCTCGTTCTGTGAATTGAAAAGTCGGACGGTTCAGAAACAACTGCTCCACCTCGTCGCGGCTCACACGATGCTTGCTCTCAATCTTATCGGCGAACTGCCTTAGCCAAATAACCTCTCTGATTCTCATTCAGCTCAGTCTCTGCGCGCTACGCAAACGATCGAAACTCCAAAAGGAAAATTCAGCCAACGCAGCCACCAGCGTTCTGATCCGAGAATCCATCCCAGTAATCCATTCAACGCGCCAATCGTAATGTTGTTCTCTGAAGCCGGGCGCACGCCGGTCAGACGCATTATCACTCTGCCGATCAAAATCGGCATGAAGAATGTGATGTTCGCGTAAGTTGCGCGCTCCACGGTCAAGCCTGCTTCTGCCAGCCGCGCTTTCAGCTCCTTCACGGTGTAGCGACGACGATGATGACTGATGTCGTCCTGCACGCCCCACAGAAACATGAATGCGGGAACAAACAGCAGCGCCCGCCCGCCCGGACGCAGCACCCGGTGCATTTCTTTCAACCCCGCGACATCATCATCAAGGTGCTCGACCACATCAAGCCCGGTCACTAAATCGAACGATGCGTCTGCGTATGGCAAGGCTTCAGCCGCGCCCTGCTTAACTTTCGACAAACCTCGTGCGCGACAAAACTCCAGAGCTTCGTCAGAAACATCCACGCCCTCGGCAGCGCCGAAATCCGCAAGCATCTGCAGGTTCGCACCCGTGCCGCAGCCCACGTCGAGAATCCTCGGCTCTGGTTTCCCGATCTTCTCACAGATTCTGGCGACGAAACTCGTAATGATTTTTCGCCGCCCGAGGAACCACCAATGCCTGCCCTCGACCTCGTACATGATCGGGTAGGTGTGTTCCTGCATTTCGCGCGGGAGCGCAGTGCTCATATGTTCGGAGGTTGTAGCCATTAATTAAGCCGCACAAACACGCATTGTAGACCAATTGAATGCCTCATGCAGATACGCTTCGGAATCTGGTAGTGCCTCAATTCGAAATGACTTTTCCGTAGCCCAGGCGTTTACGCCTGGGTGAGAAACCGAAGGCGCAATCAAAGCCCCGTTAATGGGGCTTTTCAAACTAATCGCTCTTTTGTTCCCAGGCGTAAACGCGTGGGCTGCGGAAAAGTTCAAATTGGGGCACTACCCGGAATCTACGTGCCGTGACTTTCGTGAAACCACTCTACGAACTTCCTAATGCCTTCCTCGATTTGTGTCTGCGGATTGTAACTGAGCAGCCGACGGGCCTTGGTGATGTCCGCAAATGTTTGCGGGACGTCGCCGGGTTGCATTGGCTGCCGATCAATCTTCGCAGTTTGGCCGAGCGCTTTTTCCAACAGCGAAATTAGCTCGCGCAGTTCGACGGTGCGCGATTCGCCCAGATTAATTACTTCATAATTAGTCTGGTCGTAGTCGATCGCGGCGCGCACGCCGGCGATGATGTCGTCGATGTAGGTGTAATCGCGACGCGACGTGCCGTCGCCGAAGACGGGAATTTCTTTGCCCGCGCTAATCAGTTTCGCGAATTTGTGAATTGCCAGGTCCGGCCGCTGGCGCGCTCCATAGACTGTAAAGAATCGCAGACAGACGATGCGCATGCCGTACAAATGCGAATACGTATGGCAAATCAACTCGCCCGCTGCCTTGGTCGCCGCGTACGGCGAGATGGGATTGAAGATTGGATCGTCTTCACGGAAAGGCACTTTTTCATTCTCACCATAAACTGACGAAGAAGATCCAAACACGAATTGCTTCGTGCCACGTTCGCGCGCCAACTCCAAAAGGTTCATCGTGCCGTTGATGTTTGTTTCGACATAGAGCCGTGGTTCTGTCAGCGAAGGACGAACTCCCGCGCGCGCGGCCAGATGAACGATGCAATCGAACCGCGTTTCGCCCAATGCCTGACGTATTCCGTCGTAATCGCGAATGTCCGCTTCGATAAGGCGAAAGTCCGCCAGGGCCAGGTGTCTTTTGATGTTGGCGCGCTTAATCGACGGATCATAGAAATTGTTGAAGTCGTCGATGATCGTTATTTGCCAATCGCCTTCCGCCATCAGGCGGTCGACAAGATGCGAGCCGATGAAACCGGCGCCGCCGGTGATTAGAATAGTTTTCATTTGCTGCTGTACTTCTCGTTCACGAAAAACCGCTCCGGTCGCTACCGCTCCCGGTACTGACTCCAATCCTGATGAGCGCTTACTTCGTCGCATAGATCCACAAGTGCCAGCCCCAGCGCGCGGCCAGCGCCGATTCAATCGATCGCGGCAACAGATTACCAATCAAGGGAATGAAACGCTTGTTGAGAAAGTAAGCCCGCAGCTCGACCTGGCGAAAGTCTTTGAATAGTTCGCGCGCTTCGCGTCGCGAATAAACTCGCGCCAAAGGGTTGCCGGCGCCGTCAGTGCTTTGGCTGAGAAAATCATCCGACGAAGAACCGCCGTTGGCTTTGGCGAGTTGTGCATGTTCTCGCAGCGAATCGATCGGTTCGCCGGTCAAAGTGTGGACAATCTTAATTCCACCTTCACTCTTCAAAAGACCCGCGCCGGCTCGTCGCAATACTCGAATGCCAATTCGGTAGTTGTAACTGCCGCGATGATACAGCATGACCATCGCGCGGCCGCCAGGTTTCAAGACGCGATGAATCTCGCGCACGGCCGTCGCGGTGTCCGGCGTGTGATGCAGCACGCCGTGCGAATACACAACGTCGAATGTCTCGCCGGCGAAATCGAGTTGCTCGGCGTCGGCGACGCGGAATTCACCTTTCAAACCCGACAGTTCAAATCTTTTTCGGGCTAGTTCAATCGACGCTTCAGTCAAATCGATGCCGGTGTAGTCCGCCCCGGCCTTCGCGAACTGCGCCCCATCCGTTCCCAAACCACAACCAATCTCCAGCACTTTTAGTCCGCGGGTTGAGCTGAAATCCGCGGCGATCGGGATGTGCCATTCCTTTGTGTAGCGATGCGCTTCAACTCGATCAAAGAATTCGCGCGTGCCCATCTCGGCGTCGCTGAATTTTGTGCCGCAGGGATGCTCTTGCCAAAAGGCGCGGACGCGCTCTTTCAACTCCAGGTTCGGGTCAATTGCTTTCGGATTTGGACGCGACATGAAAAGTGGCAAGCTCTCGGGTTGTCAGTATAAACTGAAAGCGCTGTGGTTTTTAGTGACGCCGGATTGGTAGTGGCTTGGTTTTGACTTAACGTGTCTTTGCGCCTTCGCGTCTTTGCGTGAAATAACTTCTCAGCCTGGTAGTTTCACGCAAAGGCGCAAAGCCGCAAAGAAAACGCAAAGGAAGACACGACTCGAGATTGAAGTGGGCGCATCATGATTACGTTTCAGATCTCAGGTTACTTGACCGAATTCACCGGGGGGCAGGCCGAAATCAAAGTTGACGACCCGGCCGGGAATGTCGGCGAAGCTCTGCAAGGACTTTGGAGCCGTCACGCCGGCTTGCGAGATCGAGTGCTGACAGAACGAGGCGAAGTGCGGCCGCACGTGAACGTTTTTGTTGACGGTCAGGTTACGCGCCGCGATCAGGCTTTGCAGACTGCGATCAGCGGCGACAGCGAAATTTGCATCATGCCGGCAGTGAGCGGCGGTAACGCAAACTGTTAGTTTGCGAATGCTCGGGCGCAGGCTGGCAGCCTGCGCTACATACCAGGAACTCTGGCAAGCAAGTCACCGTATAATTCACGACTATGTTTTGTCCCAGCTGCGGATCAGAAGAACGTCAGGCGAGCCAATTTTGTCGGGCTTGCGGTACGGACCTGCGTGCCGTGCGCGTGAGCCTGGAAAGGCCCGATTCGGTGACGGCCTCGGCCGTGACCGCGCGTGAAGAAATCGGCCGCGCGGTAGCCGCTAAGATTCGCGAAGTCCACGACGCCCGCGAACTAAAAAAGGTCGCCGAAGACGTACTGCCTGAAATCGAAAAATTTCTCGAGTCCCCGGAAGAGAAGCGTATGCGTCGCATTCGCAGCGGGGTCGTGGTGGCGGCGGCGGGACTCGGCGGTACCGTCTTTATGGTCCTGATGTCGGCTTTTTTGCGCGGCCCCGACGCCGAGACATTCATCGGCATCGCGGGTCTGGGGGTTGCGTGCTTTTTGATCGGGATCGGCCTGATCATCAATGCTTTATTTTTCACCAAAATACGCAGCCGGGTTGAGGATCATTCTTTGGACGCGCGCGAACAGGGCCTGATCGATGCCGGATATACGCCGCCGGTACCAAACTTCAAAGCGCAAACAACTTCAAATCTGGCTGTGGCGCCGAACTCATCGATCACTGAGCACACGACCAAACATTTGAAGTCTTAGAGCTGAACCTTTGGATGATTAGCTATGTTCTGTCCCAGCTGCGGATCTGAAGAACGTCAGGCGAGTCAGTTTTGCCGCGCCTGTGGCACTGACTTGCGCGCCGTACACATGGGACTGGAGCGGCCGGACTCAATCACCGCGTCAGCCGAATCCGCGCGCGAGGAAATTGGCCGCGCCGTCGCCGAAAAGATTCGCCAGATGGAAGACGCTCACACAATGGAGCGTTTCGCCCACAGCGTTCTGCCCCAGGTCGAAAAGTTTCTTGAGTCGCCTGAAGAGAAACGCCTGCGCCGGCTGCGTTCCGGAACGATCACGGCACTTGTCAGTCTGGCGGTAGGGATGCCATCTCTGTTGTTCTTTTTTATCGCGCACGAGGGTGGAGGCCAGGGATTTTTGGGATGGCTATCTGTATTTGCGCTGATCGCATTCGCCACCGGACTGGCGCTGTTGATTAACGGTCTGCTGTTCTCAAAGCCGCGTAAAGAAATTGCCGATCGTTCATCACGCGCGCACGCCCAGGATCTGCTCGATGGCGGATATGCGGGATCAAGGGCGGAGGCTAACGTACTGCGCGCCCCGACGACCTCGAATTTGGTCCATCCTCCCGGTTCGGTAACTGAACACACAACGCTTCATCTGAAGTCTGAACGCTAGAATCAACAATGGTCGTAATTCTTGAAGGTGGCTGTCGTGTTTCCCAGATGCACTACGGCGAACCTTTAGTCGAAGGCACGCTGCGCATCTGGAAACAGATTGGCCGCGCGACCGGAGCGCAGGCGATTTCGCTTCGCGTGATGGAATTCGGACCGGGCTTGTCGCCCACTGTGCGCAATGATGACTGCGATCAGATCTTGTATGTGCTGGCCAACAATCAGAACAGTGCCACGCGCGATGGCGGGTCCGTCAAATTATTCATCAACGAGTGTTCGTTCGCAGTCGGTTCCGATACCGGTATCTACATTCGTCCCGGTGAAACATTTGGCATTTACAATTTCGGACCGGATTCCGTCACAATAATCAGCGCGCAGTGTCCGGATCCTGATTGCGAACCGCAGTTCGCTCAGTCGCCGTTGAAGGCCGAGAGCGCCGAGCTTTCACCTGTCGTTCGTCTTGCCGATCAAAAAGCCCAACCAACCGCCGATCGCTGGTACCGCGTGTTAGTCGACGACGCCATCGGCAGCGAACAAGTCACGCAATTCGTCGGCTCAATTCCCCCGGGCCGCGCGCCGGATCATTTTCATCAATACGAGGAAGTGCTTTTCATCCTGGAAGGTGAAGGCCGCATGTGGGCCGGCGAAACGAACACGCCGATTGCGTCCGGCTCATGCATCTATCTGCCGAAAGGCCAGACGCATTGCGTTGAGAATACTGGCGAAGGTGAGTTGCGCTTGTTGGGTGTCTTCTATCCCGCTGGTAGTCCGAGCGTCAGGTATGAAAGTTAATATAGACAAGATTGACAGGATGGGAGGAAGGGTGTCAGAACCGGGAGCGATAGCGACCGGATCAAGAGGAACCTTTGGACGAATCCTTCATTTTTCTGAGGTTCCTCTTGATCCGGTCGCTATCGCTCCCGGTTCTGATACCGCGTTGACAGCCCGCGTCACATCCTGACCATTAATTCATCAACTCCGCCAAAATCTCCATCGCCTCGCGCACTTCCTCGTCCGTGTTGAAGAAATGCGCCGACATGCGAAGGCCCACGCCGGGACGGCAATCAACAAAAACTTTTCTTTCACCCAGTCGCTTAACCATTCCTGGTCCATCTTCAACGTAGATCATGACTGAGCCGCCGCGTCGATTCGCGTCGCGTGGACTGTTCACTTTCCAGCCGCGCTCCAAAGCAAAGTCGATCATGAATTCAGTGCGGCGCACTGACTCTGCGCGGATCGTTTTGACTCCGACTTCTTCGATTATTTTCAAACCTGGCAGGACGGAATAGAGCGCGGGAATGCTGGGCGTCCCCTGCGCAAAGCGACGGACGGAATTGTCATAGCGCATCGGCGGCGGCGCAAAATCAAACGGCACGCCGTGCGCTACCCAGCCGGTTAGTCTTGGCTGAAGCTGGCTCTGCAGTTCCGGTCGCACGTACAGGTAGCCACAGGCCGGACCGCCGCACAGCCACTTGATCGTGCCGCCGATCAAAAAATCTATTTCCCAATCCTGTGCCTGCAATTCCACGGCGCCCGCCGATTGATACACGTCGAGCAGAACCAAAGCCCCGTGCTTGCGCGCGCGTTCGACAATCGCCTCGACCTCCACGCGATACGAGCTGCGAAACGAAACATGCGAAAGCGCGACCAGTGCGGTCTGACGATCAATCGCGTCAAGAATTCGTTCCATCGGAATCACGACGCCGTCATCGGACGGGACCACCTCGACCCGCGCGCCCACGGGCGTTTGCGCGTCCAGGATGTATTGCATCGATGGAAAATCAAGAGCGCTGGCGACGATCTTGTTTCTCTTACTCGAGGTAAAGTCGAAGCACGAGAGCACGCTGGAAAGCCCAATCGAAGCGTTGGGTTGAATCTGCACCGAGCCGGCGTCGCCACCGAGAATCTTCGCGATGCGATCGCCGACCGCAGATGACATCTCCCACCAACTTTTGGCCCAGGCATCCTCGCTGGTGTGCTGTTCCCATGCGTCGTAGTAGGCCAGCACCGATTCGCGCGTCACGCGTGGTGCGGGACCGAGGCTGTGGCTCAGTAGGTGAATGCCGGATGCGAGGGTCGGAAACTCTTCACGACGACGATTGATTTGTGTTTCAGGTTTCACGATTCAAGTACCTTAGGAAAAAGACTGTCGGTTTGAGTTTTACGCTCGGATACTTGACAGCAACTTTTCCAATCCTGTCGGATCACTTTGCAATCCTTCCAAAACGTTCTCGGCCTCTTCGCCAATCGGCGGATCGATCGATTGTTCGCGAATGTGCCGCAGGATTTCGCCGGCAACGAATTCGGTCGTCATTTTCGGCACATCCGCGCCTTTACTCATGTCCGTGTCGATCGTGGTGGGCATGACCGTCATGACATGCACGCCTTTTTCGCCAAGATAAGCGCGCAGCGCCTGTCCCAGTGAAAGCAGCGCCGACTTGCTGGCGCAGTATGTTCCAATCAACGGCAGGTTGATTTTCGCGAAGGCCGTCGCGACGTTCACGATCATTCCTTCGCCGCGCTCAATCATCGCGGGTGCGAGAGCGCGGGTCAGGCGCAGCGCGCCAAAATAATTGACGCTCATCTCGCGAGCTGCATCTTCAAAATTCATCGTGACTGGATTGCCATAACCGGCCACACCCGCGTTGTTCACGAGAATGTCGATGGGCCCTAGTTGCTTCGTCGCATTTACTTCATCGTCGTTAGTTACGTCGAGCTTGATCGGAGTAATCCGATCTGCTTTTAACTTCTCCAGGTCAGTATCTTTCCGGGCCCCGGCGAAGACCTCTTTCGCCCCGGCGTTTGCGAAGGCAAAAGCCAAGGTGCGGCCAAGGCCGCGGCTGGCGCCGGTAACTAAAATACGTTTCCCCTCGATGTTCATAGGTTCTTGCGGCTTTGCCGTCGCACATGGCGGAAGGCCTCTGGCCTTCCGGACGTGATCTTTTTTTGACTGAGGCTACGCCTCCGTTAATGCGAGGCGTAGCCTCGCAGCAAATTTGAACTGGCGTTCCGGTAGGCCGGAGGCTTACCGCCATGTGAGGCGGCAGAGCCGCAGTCACTTGCTCGACACCGATGATCGTTTTTTCATCACCCGCGCCAACGCATAGAGCCCGACGCCGACGGCGCTCCAGGCAATCGCCAACTCAACACTGGTCAAAGAGTGCGCACTGATTCGCTCACTGAGAGTGGTGCTCTGCAACGTTCGAAAATCGCGCGAAATCATCACCACGATCAGTCCACCCATCGACAGAACCGAAATCCAGGCGGCCACTCTCTGCAACCAGACCGGCATCGAGATCGTGATCTGTCGATTGAGATCAGGATTAAAGCGCGGCAACAGCAAAAACGCCAAGCTGTGCAGAAAATAAAGCAACACCAGCGCGAAGACTGCGATGTTCAAGGCCAGCGCCAACTGCCGGCTCACCAGCAGAACGAGACAAGCAATCAGGTTTAGCGTCAGCGCGACCACCGGCGTTGCGGTCCGTCGATTAACGGAACCGAGCGCGGGCGGCGCCAGGCCGTCTTCAACAAAAATCAACGCCAGACGCGACGGCACGATCAGCGTCGGATTCAAAGAGGTTGTGATGGCCATGATCGCGCCCAGAGTGACAAACGTCGCCGCCCCCCACGGCAAATATTTCATCGCGACTTCAGTCATCGGCGTCGCGCTGGCTTGAATTTGTGAGAGCGGCAGAACGCCAAACGCAACGACCGACATCAGGACAAAGATGATCGCCGTCAGGCTGATGCCTCGCAGAAACACGAGCGGCAAGCGTTGGGTGCTGTCTTTGGTTTCGCCCGCCGTCTGGGCCAGAGATTCAAAACCGGCGTAAGAAAAGAAAAGCGGAATGAAGCTGAGTGCAAGTCCGCCGATGCCGTGCGTGAAGAACGGCGAGTAGTTGGCAACGTGAATCGCAAACAATCCGGGAACCACCAGGACGATGATCGAAAAACCCAGCACCACGCACATGGCCACCTGGATTCGCCCAAACCAGCGCACACCGATGACATGGACCAGGTAGAAAAAGATCAAACTTCCGATTGCCAGTGATTGATGAAAGACCGCGCCGCTAAATCGCCGGCCGGTTAATTCAATCACGTAACTCGCCAGCGCGTCGGCAAGATAAGCAGCCGCTCCGACATATGCGATGATCTTCAACCACGAGCCAACATACGCGAGACCAAAACCACCCAACGTTCGCGAGATGTGCAGATACTCGCCGCCGGGTTCGCGACCCAGCGGCGTGGAAATGAAAGCTGCATAAGGAATCGAAGTAGCCAGGATTGCCGGCATCAGGATGATGTAGCTGAGAATTACGCTGGGGCCGGTAATCGCGCCGGCGTCGCTGGTGACTTTGAAGATGCCGGCGCCGATCAGGATGCCGATCAGCGCTGCGTACGATTCAACCGTTCCGAGATCGCGACGGAGACGCGAGACCGGTTGGGGCGAATTTGTTTGATTGGTCATGAGTCGGCTGTTCTTTCTTGTTTCACGAACGCGTTGTCCGAGGGCCGTTAGGCCCGACACATTTGTAGAACTAAGCCGTGAGATTACCTAAAGGCCCGCAGGGCCGACACTCTCATGCATCAATCGAAATGTATCGCTCTTTAAATATGTCGGCCCTACGGGCCTTACTACCAAACGGGGGCGGGTTTTCTACAAATATGACGGGCCTACCGGCCCTTAGCCGATTGGCACCGAGACTGTCCAAACGCTGCGATCATTATCCTATCGCTTCATCAACTCGTTCGACGGCAACGCCGGATCCAGGACCTTCTCAGCTGTTTCGACTCCCGCAACCGGCAGCGCGCTCGCATCAATCAATCCAAGCTGTGCCAGCACCGATGCTTGATCCCAATAGATGTGTTCGTGCGCCAGCTGGCCGTCGCGAAAATGCACCACGACAATCAACGGAATCTTCACCTGCTTATTCGTCGGCTCTACACCGGGCAGCATCCAATCCATTTTGATCGTGTGAGTGAATTCAAAAACCATTTCATCGACCACGCGATCGGCGCCGATGGTGCGCGAAACCGGTGTCATCGAAGTATCGGGGGGCATCTGGGGAATGAATCGCTGCGAATAAAATTCGCGCAGCTGATCATGTCCGACACCCCCTGTCATAACCGGAACGTGGTTGACGTAAGCGTCCGCGACCATCGTCTTCAGAGTGTCTTCGGTGTCGCGCGTCGCGAATTCATACTTAACGTGCTCGTCCCATTTTTCTGAGAGCGAACGTTGCGCGTTTGCGAATCCTTCGCCGGCAAGTTGCCGCACGAAAAATTCCAGGGTGCGTAGATGCGCAAGTTCGGCAGCGTCTTTGTCGTAATGTTTGCCCCCGACTCGTCCGAACGCGTGGTCCTGTTCCGGATAATCGTGAATGGTCACCAGCGGATTTGAATCGAGCGCGGCGTGAATCTGCTGTTGTGCTTCGGACGGGCAGAATTGATCCTTGCCGGCAACGTGCAACATCAGAGGCGAACTCAGCCCGCCGACTTCATTCAAACTTTTTTCAATGCTGACGCCGTAATAGCCAACGGCACAGTCTGGTTTGAAACGAACCGAAAGCAGCCAGGCGAGATTTCCTCCTAAACAGAATCCAACTCCGCCGACGCGACCAGTGCAGGCAGCATGTTTGCGCAGAAAGTCGAGCGCCGCCGCCGAATCTTCCACCGCTTTGGCTTCATCGAGACCTTGATAAAGTTGAAAAGCTTTCTGCCATTCGGCGTCCGTTTGGTCAGTCATGTCCACGCCTGGCTCTTGCCGCCAAAACAGGTCCGGGCAAACGGCGACGAACCCGTGGGCTGCATACCAATCACAAACGTCGCGCATGAATTGATTGACGCCGAAAATTTCCTGCATGACGACAATGCCCGGGCCGTAGCCCCCGGCCGGCAAAGCCAGGTAGGCTGAGAATTCTCCGCCATCGAATGATTTGATCGTGACCATTAATGCTCTCTCCAGATTTAGCGGCAATGAAAAGCGGCGTTAGAGTACCAACTTCAATTGGGTTTTCACAAAAAGTCGCTCAAACGTATCGCAGACTGTCTAGTCTGCGAGGCTTCGGCCATCCTGAACGGAAGCAGACTAGACAGTCTGCTTTACATAAGATCAGTTTTGTCTCATCCACTCTTTTCCTGCCGGACACATTTCCAGAAAATTGCAGGTCCGGCAATGAGTCGCCGGTAGCGGTGGGAACCGGGCCGCATCGAGCGTGCCTTCGAGCAGCGCAATCGTTGTCATTGCTTCATCAACGTTGCGCGCACAGATAACTTCTTCAAGCAGGGAAGCGGGCAGGTTGAATTCGATCTGTGGCTCGATGAAGTGCAGGGTGGCCCGTAGCGTCTGGATGCGGACGTCAGCCGGCAGCAATTCGCGCAGCGCAAGCGCGTAACCCTGCATCTGCAACCGATAATCATTCGCTACTCTCTCGATTTGATCGTCGATTGAAAGCTCATGAGCGACGGTTTCAAGACTGATGATATCTTCAGTCACGATCTCTTCCGCAACGGATTCAAAGTTGAGCAGGCCCTGGCCGGTCGCTTTAGCAGGATTGTTGGCCCGAAGTTTGACCTGGACCGCGCGCGTGGTTATTGCCGCGCGAGGTTCTGGTTGCGTCCGTCTCGCCGGCGTGGAAAATCGATTAGTCTTGAAATCGATGATTTCGACATCAACGCCTTCACCATTTGCCGCGGGAGTAATCAAGAGCTTGTCGATGGTGCCCGTCAGAATCCCGTTAGGCCGGCGCAAGCGAAATCGTAATTCACTCCAAAGTCCTGGAACGGAGTGCACACGCGGCACAGACTTCAGCCTGTGATTTTCAAGCGTATTCTGATCAGCTGAAGCCGGTGACACTGCCGCCGCCGCAACCACGCGGCGAAACACGTCACTCGCCAGATAATTCTCAGCCAGTGGCGTCAGCGCGCGCACGGCCTCGTCTTTGTTGATGTCGAAAGTACGGCCTACTAACTCGGCCTGGCGCTGGGCCAGAACGTCTTCGAAGCTGGCAGTCAGACGCGCCTCGACATTTTCTCCTTCACGAAATGTTTCGCAGAAACGGTGAATGACCGCGCCCTTCAAGGTTGCGGTGAGATTAGCCGGCGGCTCCGGCGCCTCGGCATCGTTCCAAACCGCGCGCTCTTCCTTGCCCGGCGTTCGCAGCATTCGTTCAAAATAATATTGGCGCGCGCAACGCTGAAAATTAATTAGTTGAGTTACCGTAAAACGTCGAAGCGCCTTCCCGTGCTCAGCCTCGATGGGTTGCAGCAACGGAAACGTTTCCTCCAGTGGGAGGGCCGGATCAAGCGTCGAAGGCGATTCCGATCGGGTGTTCTGCGAAGTCAGAGCGAACTGCGCCTGCGGCTCGCGATCGATCGTAATTTGAATTTGCGCGTCGTCGGTGACTGTGAAGAGTCCGCTGGGAGCGTGCGCTTCCATCTCAAAAGCACGCCAGATCCACGCCAGCCATTGCTCGCGATCCGTTTTGGTAAGATTCTCCAAACCCTTGCCGTCGATTGCGCCGGACAGAATCAAAAGGTCTTCGGCCCGCGTCGCGGCGACGTAAAGCAGACGCATGCTCTCGAATTCTTCGCGCCAGCGATTGCGTTGGCCCAACTCATTGAACAGGGCTCCGCGCACCGAACGACCGCGTCCATCGGGAACACGAACGGTCATCCCTTTGTGCCGATCGAGAATGAAGGCCGCTTCGCGGCGGTTCGGCTCGCGATGAAGATCGGGAATGATGACGACCGGGAACTCGAGGCCCTTCGCCTGGTGAATCGTCATCAAGCGAACGACGTTGGCGGTCTCGTCCATCTGGCCTTCACCCTCGCGACCGCCGATGGCTTCGAACTCTTCGACGTAATGAACAAAGTCGCGGATCAGATGGCCTGACTTTTCAAATTGTTCGGCGAGCCGAAAGAGTTTTTCGACGTTGGCGACGCGCTGAGCGCCATCAAAATTAGCCGCAATGATCGGCATGAACTCCGAAGAAGCAACGGCGTAACGGAGTAAGTCGGCAATTCCGTAGCGATTGCGCCGGTCAATCATCGATTCGATCCAGACGGCGATGCGATCCAGCGCAACCTGATCGTCCAGGTCAATGAATTCAATCTCACGATGACGCCGAACTGCGCGCAGTAGATTCCGGCGGTGCAGTTTCGTCGACGATTTGTCGCCATCAATCCACGGCGCACACCGCAGAGCGAGCAGGGCATTGTCGGAGATTCCGCCCAGAGGTGATCGCAGGATCGCGGCCAGCGCCAACTCGTCCGTAGTGTTGTCGAGAAACCGAAGCAGTTGAATTAGATCGGTTATCTCTTCGCGTTGATAAAACCCCTTGCCCTGAACCGTCAGATAAGGAATGCCCGCGCGTCGCAAAGCGCTTTCGTATGTCCAGACAGCCGTGAATGCGCGCAGCAGAATCGCGACGTCTTTGTAGTTGAATGGAGCGCGGGCATCATGCCCGCTCTTATTATTTGCAGACAGGATGTCCGCGCTTCCGACATCGACCAGCGCGCTGATTCGCGCGGCAACTTGTTCCGCGTCACGCTCTTGCGCGGCGAGCGAACTGCTGCGAAAAGTTGGTTCCGTGTTGTCAACTGCGGCCGCTTCGTCAGGCACGACTCCCACAAGAAATTCAACATGCGGCGGATCGTGCTCAGCATCTCGCAGCGGAATGCTCAGTTCGTGCGCAACATAGCCAAGCTGGTTCAGCGCTTCGTGCGGTACGTCGGCGCGCGGCTCAAATATTTTTGCGAAGATGAAATTGAGCGAATCTATCAGCGGTTCCTGACTTCGAAAATTCAGATGAAGGGGTTGTTTCAAGCCCCCCGCATTTTCGATCGCTGCGGTCATCTCGGTGAAAACATCAACGTCCGCGCCGCGAAAACCGTAGATCGATTGCTTGCGATCTCCGACGATGAAAAGGTTTGTGCCGCGCACCAGCGCCAGCTTCGACATGAGATCGCGCTGCAAACCATTCGTGTCCTGAAATTCATCAATCAGAAAATATTTGTAGCGCTCGGACACGCGCGCCAGTACCGGCGTGTGATCGAGCAGTCGCAGGGCGCGCAGTTGCAGGTCGTCAAAATCCAGCACCGACAGTCTTTGCTTTTCCGCGTCCAGCCGGAGGTCAATGTCGCGCAGTAACTTCAGCACGGCCAATGAATATTCTTTCGCAAGTAAATCGAAACCTATTGTCGGCAAGCTTCCGCGCAGACAGTCGTTAACCCCCGGACCATCGCCCCAAAGCAATTCATCGATTCGCTCGATTGCCGGATGGCTTCGCTTCTGCGGACGAGCATCCCAGAAATCTTCGATCGCCTGAGTGTATGCCGCGATCGTTTTTTCGGTCGGTGGCTGGGCCAGGATGCGGCGCAAGGCCGGCCATTCCTGCGCTGCCTTGCCGCGCTTTTCTTCGGCCGCTTTCGTCAGACGCCCCGCGGAAAGTAATTCGCCCATGCGCGCGTCCAGATCTTTCAGTGCTCGGGCGTAAGCCAACTCGGTCGAATGATTCGCCGCGGTAAGTTTCTCTATCGCTTCGATCGACAATCCTTCGCCGCGATATTTGCGATGGAGTTCGACCAGAGCGGTGGCGAGTGCCGCTCGCCCTGTGCCTTGGGCAAACTGCAGAATGGTTTCGTGGCCGTGATGAATGGCATCCGCGAGTGCTTCTTCGACCACGGATTCCAGGAGCATGGCGGCCTGATGTTCATCAAGCAGCACAAATTGAGGATCGATGTTCGCCTCAACAGGGAACTCGTGCAGCAGACGCGAACAGAAACCGTGAATCGTGGTGATTACAGCGCCTTCGAGGGTGCGTTTGTGACGCAACCAGGTTTGCCGCTCGCGGTCGGAGGATTCGCGCAGCAGTCCATCGATTCGATCACGAACGCGCTGTCGCATTTCGTTGGCCGCGCGATTGGTGAAAGTGATCGCGACGATGTTATCGACCGAAACTTTCTTCGCCCGCAGAATCTCCAGATACCGTTCAACCAGGACGAAGGTCTTGCCGGCGCCCGGTCCGGCCGTGACGGACAAATGACGATCGAGCGTGTGGGCAGCGATCTTTTGTTCGGGCTTTAGTTCACGCGGGTGGTATTCCGCTTGGGTTCGTGACACGAAACCAGTTTACCTATTTGAAAGTTTTGAACCAACTCGTCTTTTTAACGCAAGGCTTGTTCTCACCGGGTAATCGATAATAAAGTGCTACGTATGCTGGAAGCGCATTTTGATGAATCAGGACATTCGTGTGACACGGCATTCGTCACGATGGCAGGCCTCGTTGCTCATGAATACAGCTGGCTCGTGTTAGAAGCCAAGTGGAAGGAAGCGTTGAAGGCCCACGGTCTCAGTCAATGGCACACGACAGACTACGCAAACTCGCTCAAGGAGTACTCAACTTGGAAAGGTGACGAAGAAAAAAGGAGGCGAGCCTACGGAGTCTTCATTAGTTTGATCGAGGAATTAGACGGAGTTCCTCTCGGAGCCACCGTGTCAATGGCTGATTGGAATCAATTGAGCGATGCGGCCAAACGGTATCTTGTCGATCCTTACTACTTAATCTTTCAGGCTTGTTTGCACAGAGCAAGCGAGTACCGAATCGGGATATCTGGAGGAAATAAACTGCGGGTGATATTTGATAACAATAAAGAATTCACTGGTCGCATTCCCAAAATCTACCAATTGCTTAGGCGAGAATTCCCGCTTGGAGATCAGTTGTTAGCCAGTCCGGTTTTCTCCAGCGCTGCGAGCAGTGTTCGAATGCAGGCAGCCGATCTCGTTGCTTACGAAGTAAGACATTTTCAGGACAATTGGCTTAAACGGCCGCATCTTAAGCCGCGCTGGGGTTACGAACAGTTGATAAAGATGGTGTTGCGAACTTGCAAGTTCGGACCACTGCCTTGGTTCAGTAACTTTTCAGAAGAAGCGTTGGTTGGATTGGATTCGGCTATATGCCAACAACTTGAACCCTAGCGAGGCTTTGCCTCAAAAGGTACGATCACGATTCACATCCTGCTTTGTTTCATTCACACCTGGCTTCAGCCAGGTGGGCAAG